>Ga0105101_10000273_pt1 | contig 20601 bp, 21 predicted proteins | sample PPLLak21cMay2015_2_FD_87037 | JGI IMG/M metagenome (GOLD analysis project Ga0105101, IMG submission 87037) | Freshwater sediment microbial communities from Prairie Pothole Lake near Jamestown, North Dakota, USA - PPLs Lake P8 Core (1) Depth... | ecosystem: Environmental > Aquatic > Freshwater >... | reverse complement strand
TCAGTCCCTCAGTCTCTCAGTCCCTCAGTCCCTTCCTCAGACAATTCTCCTTCTCATCCTGAGCCGGTGGGAATACCCGTTAATCTCACTTTTGACGATCCCCTGGTGATCAATAGTATCTATCCTCACCCTTCCTGATGAATGGATTACAAGACCCTGTGCAAGTATCATTCCAACATGGCAAATTTTGCCCCTGTCCTCATCACAGAACACAAGATAACCGGATACCGCCTCCCAAATAAATCCCGGATCTTCGCCGGTTTTAGCCTGCTGCCAGCTGTCGCGGGGAACAGGGATCCCGTGAAGTTTATAAACCAGCTGGGTAAGCCCGGAGCAGTCAATCCCCGAAGGAATCCGGCCTCCCCAGATATAGGGACTGTTGATGAACTTCATCGCGGTATCGGCGAAGGAATCATTGCTGGCAATAAACGAAGCGTTGAAATCAGGTCCCGCCGTATAAAGATCTTTTCCCGCCGAAAAGGTTTTGCTGTCAAAATCAGGATTATAGATCTCGCATCCTGCCTCAAGAACAAGTTTTGTATTGTCATTTTTGTAACATAGCAGGGACTTTTTCAAAACATTCCCTGTCAGGTTATCCTGATCCTCTGATTGCTGAAGGTGATTCACATCAATCCATCCCTGGTAATTGTCAAACAGAGTTACTACCTTAAACCAATGGCCCGACTGATCCAGGATCTTGTATTTCTCTCCGAACAGCACCTGGCTGAGCATCTCCGACTTATGAGAAGGTCCCGATCTGAGCGGAACAAAAACATTGCCGCATATATAGGTTTCCATTTTATTCATTTTCTGCAAAATTACAAATTAATGATGTTATTCAGTTAAAACTACCTATTTTTGCCTTTGATAATCAGTTATATCTAATTTAAAAGGTAATGGCTGTATCCAGAAGACCTCCTGCGGTAAAGACAAATAAAAAATACGTTTACCACATTGCATTTTTTATTGCCAGCATACTGATAATTGTGGCAATATCGCCTCGCGAGGGCAAATTCAAATATGAATTTGAAAAGGGGAAGCCCTGGCTTCAGGCTTCACTTATCGCACCCTGGGATTTTCCCATACTTAAACCCGATCAGGTTATATCAAAGGAACGGGATAGTATTCTGAAAAACTTTGCACCTTACTTTAAAATGGACTCCGAAGTTGAATCAACAGTAATCCAGGAGTTTGAGAAATATCTTAATGAACTGCTTGTCGTTTACGAAGCGGAAAAAATGCCATTGAATCCAATGGTTTTCATAAAAGTTAAAAGGGAATTAAATTCTATTCTCTCGGAATTATACAACAGGGGAATCCTGGAATCGAATGACATAACGAATGCCGCCGAGCCTTTATATTCCGAAATTACGGTTGTCAGGGGCAATGTAGCCGAGGAAAAACCGTTGAGTTCCTTTTACATCCAGAAGAGCGCTTACCAGGCAGCTGAAACCAAAAAAGAAGAGATCGGGAAAAAACTAGCCTCCATTTCAAGCAAAACAATGCTTGATTTTGTCGCCCGCGTTGCCTTCTATTCATTTATAAAACCAAATCTTTTTTATGATGCAACCACCTCGGCAAACGTCAGGGATAAACTTGTCAGGGAGATAAGTCTGACCAGGGGACTGGTTCAGGAAGGCGAACTCATAATTTCACGGGGGGAGATTGTAAATGATTCAAAATACATGATCCTTGAGTCGATCAGAATTGAATATGAGAAGCGGCTGGGGATGTACGACAGATGGCTCGTGATATTTGGCAGATTAATACTTGTTACGTCCTGCTACATGGCACTCTACCTTTTCATGTATCACTTCAGGTTTGATATACTCAGTTCAACCCACAAAACTTTTTTTATAATTCTTATCATTCTCCTCTTTTTTATAATCGCCCGGGTGGTGATCTACATGCCCAACAACAGCATCTTTCTGATACCCTTTGCAATTATACCCATTTTAATAAGGACCTTCTATGATTCGCGACTTGCACTATTTGTTTTTCTTATTGCAATAATGCTGGCCGGATTTGTTGTCCCCAATTCATTTGAGTTCATCTTTATCAGTTACATTGCCGGGGTAATGGTAATAGTCTCACTTACAAATGTATATAAACGGGCTAAGCTTTTTTCCGCTGCATTTATAGCCTTTCTCACGTATTCGGTTGTTTACTTTGGGATCGGGATAATGCAGGAGGGAAGCATTGAAAACATGAATTGGACAAATTACTTCTGGTTTGCCGGGAACGGGGTACTTCTTCTGTTGGGCTACCCGCTGATCTTTGTGTTCGAAAAGGCATTCAAGTTTTTGTCCGATGCTACCCTTTTCGAATTAGCGGATACCAATCAGCCTTTATTGAGAAAACTGGCTGAAAAAGCGCCAGGGTCATTTCAGCACTCCCTTCAGGTTGCAAACCTTGCAGAGGAAGCTGCAAGAGAGATCGGGGCAAACAATCTCCTGGCAAGAACCGGAGCTCTTTACCATGATATAGGCAAGGCTGCTGATCCAGAGTATTTTATTGAGAATCAGGCAGAGGGATTCAGTCCCCACGACCAGCTCGATCCGTTGAAAAGCTCCAGGATCATTATTGACCACGTTAAGGGAGGTGTTGAACTGGCAAAAAAATACAAGCTTCCTGCGCCAATAATTGACTTTATCCAGACGCACCACGGGACATCCGTTGCCTACTACTTCTACAAAAAATTCCTCGACAAGAACCCCAGGGCTCAGGAAATGGAAAAGGACTTTGCATACACCGGTCCGAAACCATTCTCGAAAGAGACTGCGATAGTAATGATGGCTGATGCCGTTGAAGCAGCTTCCAGGAGCCTTCCCAGCTACTCGGAAGAGAATATAGGCGAGCTTGTAGAAAGGATCATTTATATCCAGGAGCAGGATGGCCAGTTTTCCGAGACACCGCTGACATTTAAGGATATTACCGATATCAAGAATGTTTTCATAAAAAGGCTATCCAATATTTACCATGCACGGATTGCCTATCCGAAAAGGGATACTTTGCGAGGTTAACGCATATCGACTATTTCAATCCCCTTATATTTCGCCGGAGAGAAGGCAAATTCCGAACCATCGGGTTTCCGGCTCAGATCATATTCCTTTACTTTAAGGGTAACAGTCACACCATTTTTATACTTGTACTCCAGACTTTTCAGATCGAGGTTCTGGCTGCCTATTGAAAGCCTGATCCTTATATGATCGCTCTCAAGGTCTTCGGGGTACATATCGATAAGGTATGAATCGGTCTTTTTCTCGATCAGCCGGCTTTTGTAGCCTTTTTTGTATAATGAAAAGACAGCGGAAGGCCGGGTTTGAAAAGAGTCGTCGCCTTTCTCAGGTTTTGTTATTGTCACTTCCTTTTCATCGGGGAGATAATTCCATGAAGTTTCGCCATTGAACCAGATAATATTGTCACTCAGATCAAGTCTGTATTTGTCTTTGTTCAGAATTATTGATCCGGAATTGGTATTGGTAGTTCCCTCCACCTGATCAACTGTCACAAGATCGAACATCATCGAGATTGACGGAGCGCCCAGGGCCGCTGCGGAAAATTTGTCGAGGATCTTAACAGCATCGGGATCATTCTGCGGGAAAGCACCCGCAAATATGAAAAACAGAAGGGAAAAACTTAAAATAATTGTCCTCATCGTGAGTGTTTATTCCAGGTCCTTCAAAATCTGTTCCAAACGTGTGTAATCGGAACAAAGAACATCCCTGGCCTTACTCCCTTCAAATGGTCCGACAATACCCGCGGCCTCAAGCTGATCGATTATCCTGCCGGCCCTGTTGTAGCCAATTGACAGTTTTCTCTGGATCAGGGAGGTTGATCCCTGCTGATGCTGAACAACGAGCCTTGCGGCTTCATCGAACATAGGATCCCTCTTGCGCAGGTCAATTTCCTGGTTACCGGCATCGCTGTCGTCAATATATTCAGGCAGATGCATTGCATCGGGATAACCCTGCTGCGATCCTATAAATTCAGTCAGTTCCTCGATCTCGGGTGTGTCGATGAAAGCACACTGGACCCTAACAGGTTCGCTGCCGGTTGATACCAGCATATCTCCCCGGCCAACAAGACGGTCAGCTCCCGTTGCATCAATAATTGTCCTTGAATCAATGGAAGAGAAGACCCTGAAAGCGATCCTTGTCGGGAAATTTGCCTTAATAAATCCGGTAATAATATTTGTGGAAGGCCTCTGGGTAGAGATAATAAGATGAATGCCGATTGCCCTTGCCAGCTGTGCAAGCCTGCCGATCGGAGGTTCGATCTCCCTGCCGGCAGTCATGATAAGATCCGCAAACTCATCAATGATAAGAACAATGTATGGCAGGTACCTGTGACCCTTTTCCGGGTTCAGCCTTCTTGAAATGAATTTTTCATTATACTCTTTAATGTTACGCGACTGGGCCCCTTTCAACAGCTCAAGGCGGTTATCCATTTCAATGCACAACGAATTAAGAGTATTTATGACCTTTTGTGTATCAGTTATTATTGCGTCTTCCTCCCCCGGCAGTTTGGCCAGGAAATGACGTTCTATCTTTGCGTATAATGGCAATTCCACCCTTTTTGGATCGATCAGTACGAATTTCACCTCAGAAGGATGTTTCTTATAAAGTATGGAAGTTATTATTGCATTGATACCCACTGATTTACCCTGACCTGTAGCCCCTGCAACAAGAAGATGAGGCATCTTCGTCAGATCAAGTATGTACGGATCATTAGTGATGGTCCGGCCAAGCGCCAGGGCCAGATCGTACCTGGACTCCTGAAATGATTTGGAGGTGATCAGGGATTTCATTGAGACTATCTCCGGATTCTTGTTTGGTACCTCAATGCCCACGGTACCCCTTCCCGGTATGGGTGCTATGATCCTTATCCCAAGGGCGGAAAGACTAAGTGCAATATCATTTTCAAGCGATTTGATCCTGGCTATTCTCACTCCGCGTTCCGGTACTATCTCATACAATGTGACAGTGGGCCCCACGGTTGCGGATATCTGGCTTATGGCGATCTTATGATCCGAAAGCGTCTTGATTATGTTCTCTTTATTTTCAAAGACCTCGGTATTGTCAAAGCTGTTTTCAGACCTGTGATCCTTGAGGATCGAGACAGGAGGAAACTTGTATCTTGAAAGGTCGAGCCTCGGATCATAATTCTCCATTATCCTCTCAACCTCATGATCGGGCAAAATATCATTTATTTCCGGGCGCGTTATATTTATAGGTACATCCTTTGCGGAGGGTACCGTCAGATGATCCTTATCCACCTCATGAATAATAGGACCGCGCCGGTGTGCGTCTGAATTCTCTTCTTCCTGGGTCGGCCGCTTGACGATGAATTTTATTTCCCTCTCTCCGTCTTCATCCGGTTCCTCATCCGGTTCCACTTCATCAGTGTCACCATCCTCCGCAACAGGTTCATCAACCGGAGACTGGGGAGTACCGTTCGATCTTATGCCGGGAATTACCTGCCTTATCTTTGAAGGGATCCCCGTAGTGAAGGTTTCGGGTTTGAACCTGAGGGCAAAAATGAGATAAGAAACTGTAATCAGGGTCAACAGGATGCCGGTACCGATTTTCCCCATAAATGAATTGAGCCACCTGGTAATCTCCAGCCCCTGGGCACCTCCGGGCCCGCTTATCAGATAGCCGTGGGCATTTCCAAAAATGTAACCCAGGATAAGAGAGATTATGATAGCAGCAAATGCAAATTTTACAATAAGCTTCCAGAGACTGATCCTGGGGAAGTGGAGAAGGTATAAACCAATTGCTCCAATAATTAGCGGAACAAAAAATGCTCCATACCCGAATCCATAGCCGATTATCATCTTGGCAAGGTAATGGCCGCTTTTGCCGGACCAGTTTTTTACCTGTACCTCGGCGCCTGATATGGTTTCAGCATCCGGCAGACTCTGGTCGGTTTTCCACCAGAACAGATATGCAACACAGGCCAGAAGAAGATATAATGCAAAACCGGTGATAAGTATTCCAAGAACGAACTTTATTCTTTCATCAGTAAAAAAAGATTTGGATTTTGCCCTGCCCTTATTTGTTTTTTTACCTGTTTCTTCCTTCTCTTTTTTCATTTCGGATCAGTAGTTTCATCAATGGATGCCATGGTCCAACGTAAAACGGAGTATAAAAATTGGCAATCCAAAGGTAATAATTTTGAGAAAAGCCGGAATTTATTTTGGTGATCTTTGCTAAATCCAGGCCCTGAGCTCTGAGCTCTGAGCCATTACAGGCTTACCATCTTGTCAATAAACTTATTGATATCTTTCTTCGAAACCTTGAGGAATTTCTCTTTTCTCTCAAATGTTTTATCTGGAATATCTTTATGGTAAACATTTTCTGCCTCAAAGTGAAATTCCGAGTTCCCGATGAAGAAGAAAAAGCTCAGCAGCACTCCGTCAATCTCCCTGAATGGAGTTGAGGCATTCGGATTATCGACATGGATATCATCGGTGTACCAGACACTATAGATCTTGGACCGGTCGGCAGGAAATGTAACTTCGGCATTCTTGCATTTAAAACCGCATATGGTATTGGTTTTGGATGTTTCCTGAATCTCCATGCCTTTCATTGCTTCGAATCCCGGATATATTTCCCCTGGCTTTGAAGGATAGAAATATCTGATTGTGAAGAGGCTGAGGTATGTGTCGTATATCTCTTTCGACGGATTGCAAAGGTTGGTAATTCCCGAATTTCCGATCGGGGAAATCAATTCATATATTATTTTGTCGTTTTTAAAGGCAACCACCAGGTTCTTTGGCATAAGCTCCCTGGGCATGAGCGTTACCTGCCCCGTGTAATTTACGTTATAGTGGATCTCTCCCTGGTTAATGGGTCTTCGTCCCATATCTTCGCAGGAGCACCCGTAAAAAGCCGACAAAACTACAACGAGCAAACTATATCTGAGTTTCACCAACCAGAATTTAAGAAGTAATGCGTAAATGTAATTATTTTTTTTAACTTGTACCGGAACTCCTTTGAAATATGATATTCCGGTTAAAATATGTTATAAAACATAATTTTAGGAAGATAAATTTATCTGAAAATTTATGAGTAATAAATTGGCTGTTGTGGCATTAGGTGGCAATGCGCTTCTTCGTGGCGACCAGATCGGGACAATTGAAGAACAGGAGGAGAACACCACCAGAACCCTTGAAAATCTTATTTTCCTTATTAATGAAGGGTATGATATTGTCATAACCCATGGAAACGGGCCGCAGGTCGGCAATATACTTATGAGGAATGATGCGGGAGAACAAATGTATAATATAGCCCAGATGCCGGTCGATATCTGTGTGGCCGATTCGCAGGGGGGGATTGGTTATATGATTGAAAGGATGTTCAGGAATGTTCTCAATAAATACGGGATAGAAAAGAATGTGATATGTATTGTAACCCAGGTCGTTGTCGATAAAAATGATCCGGCGTTCAATGATCCGCAGAAGAGGATCGGAAAGATCTGTTCATCAGCTGAGGCTGATGAGCTTTCGCGGAAAAAAGGGTGGATATTCAGGGAAGAGGTAAAGATGGAAGGCGGCTTCAGGCGTGTTGTTCCTTCTCCTGTTCCTGTCGGTATCATGAACCATTCGGTTATCAGGGACCTGGCTGCACAGGGTAATATTGTCATTGCAGCCGGAGGAGGCGGTGTGCCTGTCTATATTGATGAAAAGAAGGATGTCAGGCCTGCCGAAGTTGTTATCGACAAGGACCTTGCATCTTCACTCCTTGCCACGCTGATTGGTGCGGACGAGTTTTATATCCTGACCGATGTTCCATATATCTATATTAACTATAAAAAGCCTGACCAGGAAATAAAGGAGTTTCTGAATTATGCTGATACTCTTAAGTATCTTAACGAAGGCCAGTTTGCGAAGGGGAGCATGGCTCCCAAGATACAGGCATGCCTCAATTTCATAGGCCGCGGCGGCAGGATGAGCGTGATAACAGAGGCATTCAGGCTTGCGGATAAAAAATATGGTTCCAAGATCACAATGGAGTACGAAGACTAAATATTTATTAATTTTAATCCGTTAAACTTTTCAACCATTCAACCTTATAAAACATGCCAGTTAATTTACGTAACCGTCACTTTCTTAAGCTTCTTGACTTCAAGCCCGGGGAGATAAAATACCTTCTCGATTTGGCTTCTGTTTTAAAAAAGGCTAAGTACTCGGGAACCGAGCAACAGATGCTTAAAGGCAAAAACATTGCCCTGATCTTCGAGAAATCGTCAACCCGTACAAGGTGTGCCTTTGAAGTTGCTGCCCTTGATCAGGGAGCCCATGTTACCTATCTCGGACCAACCGGATCACAAATCGGTCAAAAGGAATCAATGAAAGACACCGCCAGGGTGCTTGGGAGGATGTACGACGGGATCGAGTACAGGGGCTATGGCCAGGCGATAGTCGAGGAACTGGCTGAATATGCAGGAGTACCGGTATGGAACGGGCTTACAAATGAATTCCATCCGACACAGGTCCTTGCCGATTTGATGACCATGGCCGAACACTCCGACAAGCCTCTTAACAGGATCTCATTCTGTTATCTTGGCGATGCACGGTACAATATGGGCAACTCGCTTCTTGTTGGCGCAGCCAAGATGGGAATGGATTTCAGGACTGCAGCGCCTTCAGCTTTTCAGCAGGGCCGGGAGCTTGTTGAAACATGCCGGGCAATTGCCGCCAAAACAGGAGCAAAGATCAACATTACCGATAATATTGACGAAGCGGTAAATGGCGCCGATTTTCTGTACACCGACGTCTGGGTATCGATGGGCGAACCGGAATCAGTCTGGGAGGAAAGGATAGCACTGCTCCGGCCTTACCAGGTTAACATGTCGGTGGTTGAAAAAACCGGTAATCCGGGTGTTAAATTCCTGCATTGTCTGCCCGCCTTCCATAACAGGGAGACCAGGGCAGGTGAGGAGATATATCAGAAATACGGACTTGACGGGATGGAAGTAACGGAGGATGTATTTGAATCGGAAAATTCAATAGTGTTTGACGAAGCGGAAAACCGCCTTCATACCATAAAGGCAATAATGGTTGCCACATTGGGGTAATACGTATTATAATATGTATTATAATATGTCTTTTAATACACATTATAATACATATTTAATTATTAAAGAACAGATAGTCAGGCAGAGTGATAGTTACCTTATCCACTCCCTCACGAAATAGAATGTCATTACAAATGAAGCTGCAAGCTTAAGCCCTATTCCGGTAAGAAATCCAAGCAGGCTTCCGAACCCGGCCTTCATGGCATATTTCATGTCGTCCTTGAAGATCAGTTCGCCGACCACCGCACCAATAAAAGGGCCGATTATTATTCCGACCGGACCCAGGAACAGTCCGATTATCAATCCGACCGTCGCTCCCCGGGTGCCATATTTTGATCCCCCGAATTTCTTCGTACCCCAGACCGGTACAATATAGTCGAGTATCGTTACAACAACTGCAATTGCCGCCATTGTGATAAGGATAGTCGAGGAGAAATCCGCAAATTTGGAAAAATGAAGAAGGATCAGGCCAAGGAAACTTAGCGGCGGACCCGGAAGGACGGGAACAAGACACCCGATAATTCCGAGTACCATCAGAATAATTGCAAATATCAGCAGTATATAATCAGACATTCAGCAGAATGGTTCTTTATTTTTTACCAAGGTCGTCAAAATCGATATTGGTGAATTCTTCTGCAGAGAGTTCACTAACTTCCTGTTTGACTTCGTCTGTCTGATGCAAAATTTGGGTCCTCAGCTCCCCGCTGCCATTGCCAATGTAGGTAACGGCATCTTTCAATCCATCGGTAAATTTGTCAAAATCCTCCTTGTAGAGGAAGATCTTGTGCTTTTCATAAAATACTTTTCCTTCTTTACCCAGACGCTTTTTACTTTCGGTAATGGTCAGGTAATAATCTTCCTTGCGGGTTGCCTTAACATCAAAAAAGTAGGTTCTCTTACCCGCTCTTACAATTTTGGTATAAATCTCTTCCTTTACAGTTTTTTCGTCATTCCCGATCATGACTTCCTTAATTCCGGCTTCTTCTTCCATTTCAATGTCAGTTTAGGTTAGGCTAGAGTTTTGATTTTCAAATGTAACAATTATTTTGAAAACAATACACGCACCCTTAAATGTATCCAATTTTTGATCTGTTGTTTTGATGGTAACGTAAAAGAGTTATTTTTGCACGGAAATCTGAGGTTCTTTAATAAATGATAAGCAGAAGATTATTGCGAATAAAAGCCCTTATGGCGCTTTATGCATTCAACCGGAGGGAGGATGAAGACCTGGCCAAGGCAGAAACGGAACTGATGTTCAGTATTGAAAAGACCTATGATCTATATCATTACCTTCTCCTGCTGGTTTTAGAGGTAGCAGATGTTGCAGCTGAAAAAATTGACCAGGGACTCGTGAAAAGAGTGCCTACTCACGAAGATCTCAATCCAAAACGGCGTTTCATAGATAATTTGGTCATCAGCCAGTTAAGGAAAAACAAGGCTTTCAATTCCTATAATTCAACACGAAAACTTTCGTGGATCAATAATTCCCATATTCCCAGACTGATGTATAACCGAATGCTCACATGGAAGAAATATGAGGATTACATGGCCAGCCCCGATCATAGTTATATTCTGGATAAGAAGTTCATTATTAGCCTGATAACCGAGTTTTTTGCATCTTCGGAGGATCTTGAGGCTAATTTTGAGGAACAGAGCATTTACTGGAATGACGACACAGATTATGTCATTGTCATGATAGAAAAAACCCTGAAAAAATTTAAGCAGGATTCGGGAGAAAATGTCGCGATGATGCCTCTCTTCAAGAATAAAGAAGATGAAGAATTCGTCAGGATCCTGTTCAGAAAAGCCGTCCTTCATACAAAAGAGTCTTCCGAACTTATTGATAATAATACAACTAACTGGGAAGTTGAACGCATTGCCCTGATGGATATTCTAGTAATGCAGCTTGCAATTACCGAGATCCTTGAGTTTCCTGAAATCCCGGTGAAGGTTACTCTGAATGAATACATTGAGATTTCGAAATACTACTGTACCTCAAAAAGCAGTACATTTGTCAATGGAATTCTTGATAACATTGTAAAGGAGATCCGGGAAAAGGGACTTTTCAATAAGTCAGGCAGAGGTTTGGTCGGTGAAAAAATAGACACAGAGTAGATAAAATACCATATGGGATCAGAAGTCAAATTTCAATTTTTAATCCTGTTACTGATACTTACCGGATGCAATGCGGGTTCGGGCAGTAAGGGAACAGTGAAGGAAATGCCTGTTGAAGGAGAAGTTGCGGACATAAGCTTCACAGAATATGAACACGATTTCGGAAAAGTAACGGAGGGTGAAAAAGTTGCCTATGTCTTTTCATTTGTCAACAACGGGCCGGGTAACCTGGTCATTGCCTCGGCATCGACAAGCTGCGGTTGCACAGTGCCAAAATACGACAGGAAACCTATAGCCCCGGGAAAAGGAGGAAGCCTTGAAGTAGTTTTTGATACTTCGGCCCGAAGCGGAACCCAGACAAAAACGGTTTCAGTACATTCCAATTCAAAAACACCTGTTGTGGTTCTGAAAATAACTGCAGAAGTAATTTCCAAATAGTAATAATAACTAATAATTACAATGATGACCAGCTTTGCTTTTTTGTATCTTATGGGACAGCCGACCGGGGGAGCTGCCGGACAGGGTAACGCACTCGTTACTTTTTTACCATTATTGCTTGTGTTTGTTGTCTTTTATTTCTTCATGATCAGACCTCAGATGAAGAAACAGAAAGAGATGACCAATTACAGGAATTCACTTAAGAAGGGTGACAAAGTCATAACTACGGGAGGTATTTATGGCAGGATCTACGAAGTGAAAGACAATTATGTGATGATGGAAGTTGGTGGTGATGTCAAACTTAAGGTGGATAAGAGTGCCCTTGTCAGGGATCCTGCTTCCGGTGACCAGAACTAAGTTTCTTCTACCCTGAGTGAAAGGGAAAAACAATATATGGTTTCTTAAACTTAAGGAAAAGGGAGGAATTCGGGTTGACAGAGATCTGATGGTCTTCGCATTCTTCCTTTTTCTTTCGTTCGTCTTCTGGTACCTTAATGAGATGGGGAAGGAGACCGAATCAGAAGTAAAGTACCCGGTGCGTTATATCAACCTTCCTAAGGAGAGGGTTCTTACAAACGATCTTCCGGCCCGGCTCGATCTTTACCTGAAAGGACCGGGATATTCCATACTGAAACTCAGGCTATCGGGAAACAGGGCGCCTCTAATTCTCGACATATCAGCAATCAATTACAGGAGAGTGCCGGGGAGCAAAACCCTTGATTATTATATACTTACATCCGGGCTAATACTTGGTGTAAACAATCAATTAAGGGCTGAATGCGACATATTGTCGATCAGCCCTGATACCCTCTTCTTTTCGCTCGACAGGATTGTTTCAAGAAAGGTCCCCGTTTTCCCGGCAATTGAAGTTTTGACTGAAAGGCAGTATTTTGTCAAAGGAGCTATTGTTGCTGATCCGGATAGCGTAACAATATCAGGTCCGGAACATGTGCTGGATACGATAATCAATATCAGGACAAAACATAAAAAGTACTCTGGACTGAGAGACACTTTGAAAAAGGGAATAAACCTTTTGGTCCCAAAATTCATCGAAACGTCGGCCAAAAAGGTAGTTCTTACAATACCGGTCGAACAGTTCACGGAAGCAGAAACCACCGTTCCTGTTAAAATATTGAATAAACCTGATTCGATTGAGGTCAGGATCTTCCCCGACGCTGTGACCGTAAAAGGCCTGGTAGCGGTAAGTGATTATAAAAAATTCCAGGAGATTCCATTTGAAGTGGTCCTCGATCTGGGGAAAGCCAATCTCAAATCGTCTGAAAAAATTCCCGTTGAGTTCCGAAACATTCCGCCATTTGTCAACTCCCTGAGAGTTTCCCCTTCCAAAGTCGACTTCTTAATAGAAAGAAAAATCAAATGAACGAATCTTTCAAACCAGCTCTGAAGGTTGGAGTTACCGGCGGGATAGGCAGTGGCAAAACTACTGTCTGCAGGGTGTTTGCTGTTCTGGGGATACCTGTCTTTTCGACTGACATCGAAGCGAGAAAGATTATGGAAAGCGACAGGGAAATAATGCAAAAAATAAATTCACTGGCGGGAAAGGATCTTTATTCCGCGGGTAACCTCGACCGTGCAGAACTTGCCAGGCTGATTTTCAATGACAGGGAACTTCTTGGAAATGTTAATTCCATTGTGCATCCTGTGGTTTTTAAAACCTTCACGGAATGGGCACGCAGGCAAACTTCATCATATGTCATAATGGAGGCGGCAATACTTTTTGAGAGCGGGGCTTCGAAGCTTGTCGACAAGGTACTGACCGTGGTAACTCCACTGGAGGAAAGGATTGAAAGACTTACCAGGGGAAATAAACTGACCAGGGACCAGGTAATGGAAAGGATCAAAAACCAGTTTGACGATAACTTCAGGATAACGAGATCAGATTATATTATCAATAATTCAGAAAATGACATGATCATTCCTGCCATTCTGAAAATTCACAGGGCGTTGGTGAACAATTTTAAACGAACCGGATAACTATGGGAAGCTTTGCAAAGTGGTTGGGCGGCGGCCTGGGTTTCGTAATGGGCGGACCAATTGGCGCTATCATAGGATTTGTTGTCGGAGCAGCGGTCGACAATACCAGCATTTACACCACGGCACAGACATCGACACCTTACCAGACCAGGCAGGGCGACTTCGGAATGAGTCTCCTTGTCCTTGTCGCAGCAATGATGAAAGCCGACGGTAAGGTAGTTAAGTCCGAACTTGACTACGTCAAAAAGTTCTTTGTTTCTCAGTTTGGCCAGTCAAACGCAAGCGAGGCACTTTTGATGCTAAAGGATATTCTGAAAAAAGAAATACCCGTCATGGATGTCTGCAACCAGATCAGGGGTAATATGGACTATTCGTCAAGACTTCAGCTTATTCACCTGCTTTTTAACATTTCGGTTGCTGATACTGCCATTCATGTCTCCGAGCTTGAAGCGATTGAAAGAATTTCAGGGTACCTTGGAATATCCGGACCAGATTATCTTTCAATACGAAATATGTTCGTCCCGGAAACGGATTCATCCTATAAGATCCTCGAAATCGGTACCTCGGCGACAGATGATGAAGTTAAAAAAGCTTACCGGAAAATGGCGATGAAGTATCACCCCGATAAAGTCAGTCATCTGGGGGAAGAATTCAGAAAAGCTGCTGATGAAAAATTCAAAAAGGTCAATGAAGCATACGAAAAGATCAAGAGGGAAAGGAATATGAATTAATATTAGTTCAAAAAAACACACAACCAGGATACCGTTTGGAATACAAAAAGTAAATTTGCGACAAAAGGAATAGAAAATGATACTTAAGGATATTTTATCGATCTCCGGAGAACAGGGGCTTTTCAAATTTGTTGCCCAGGGGAAAAATGCAATGATTGTTGAACATGTCGAAACGGGAAAAAGAAGCAGCGCCTTCAGTTCAGCAAAAGTAAGCTCGCTTGAGGATATTTCAATTTTTACAGACGGGGAAGACCTGCCGCTGGGCAAGGTGTTTGACAGGATCTTTGAAAAGGAATCAGGCGGCCAGGCAATAGAAGCAAAATCGGATCCGGACAGGCTGAAGAAATATTTTGAGGAAATTGTTCCGGACTATTCGAAGGATAAGGTCTATGTGAGCGATATCAGGAAAGTCTTCCTGTGGTATAATATTCTTCAGAAGAAAGATCTTCTTGTAAAGGAGGAACCTGAGAAAACAACTGAACCCGCTGCTGAAGGGAGCGTTCCGGAAAAACCCACAGGCAAAGGCAAGGCAGAGAGTGCCAAACCCGGGAAAAAGGAATAGCCGGGGAGTTTATTTAAATCAGACAGCCATGAATTTTGGAGGCAATGAGGTGGTATATGATTATTCTGTCTCACGGATCATCATTGTACCCGTTCCATACGACGAAACCAGCACCTGGATGAAAGGCACCGACAGGGGTCCGGATGCAATAATGGAAGCCTCCGTGAACCTTGAGTTTTATGATGTTGAAACAAATTCAGAGGCTCATCTTAAAGGGATTCACACGATTGAGCCCCTGACTGAAAAAAGTTCCCCTGAATTGCTCGTTAAGGCTGTTCACGATAAGATCAGTCTTCTGCTGGCCGAAAAGAAATTCCCTGTTATAGCGGGTGGCAATCACACTGTCAGTATCGGATCGATAATGGCGTTTTCCGAGAATTTCAACAACCTGTCAGTTCTTCAGCTGGATGCACATACTGATTTACGGCAGGAGTATGAGGGATCGGCATTCAACCATGCCTGTGCGATGGCTAGAGCCAGGGAATCGGCACAGCTGGTCCAGGTTGGGATCAGGAGCATGTCGGCTGAAGAGTTGCCTTTCGCCGACCGCGGGAGGATATTTTTCGCGCATGAACTTTACGGGAATAAGAAACTGTATGCCGACGCCATCGCGAAGCTGACTGAAAACGTTTATATCACAATTGACCTTGACGTATTTGATCCTTCTCTTATGCCCTCCACAGGTACACCTGAACCCGGTGGTCCTGACTATTTCGAGCTCATGCATTTTCTAAAAGAGGTTGCCGGTAAAAGAAACGTTGTCGGCTTTGATGTTGTCGAACTCTGCCCGAATCCTTCGAACAAAGCACCGGATTTTGTGGCTGCGAAAGTTATCTATCAGCTGCTGAGTTACATTTTTGCTTAGTCTTCCTTTTTTGCCTGTTCCCAGATCTCATTCATTTCGTCGAGACTCATATCGTGAAGCGACCTTCCTTTTTCAATTGTCTCTTTTTCCAGGTAATTGAAGCGCTTAATGAATTTTCTGTTGGTTTTTTCGAGGGCTGCCTCGGGATCGATCCCATAGAGGCGGGATGCGTTGATTATTGAAAAAAGGACATCCCCGAGTTCCGATTCGATACTTTCCGAATCGTGATTTTCAACCTCTTCCTTCAATTCGGCCATTTCCTCCAGAACTTTATCCCAGATCTGTTCGCGTTTTTCCCAGTCAAATCCCACCCCCCTTACTTTTTCCTGGATCCTGTTTGCTTTTACAATTGCAGGCAGTGATGAAGGTACCCCCGATAAAACAGGCTTATAGTCCGAATTCTCCCTTATCTTCAGATGTTCCCAGTTCTTCTCCACTTCCGAAGCCCCTGATACCTTCACATCTCCAAATACATGAGGATGCCTGTAAATGAGTTTTTCATTTATACCGCTCAGCACATCTTTCATCGAAAAAGCTTGTTTTTCAGAACCTATTTTGGCGTAGAAAACTATGTGAAGCATAAGATCGCCAAGCTCATTTTTTATTCCTTCGTTGCTTTTTGACAATATTGCGTCAGCAAGCTCATATGTTTCCTCAATTGTCAGCTTCCGGAGGCTTTCATTTGTCTGTTTGATGTCCCAGGGACATTTTGCCCGGAGTTCATCAATAATGTCGAGGAGCCTGGAGAACTCCCCGCAACTTTTTTCTCTGTCACTCATTTGAAATCAATTTTAAAACAGTTGATTGGCAGATGCCGTGGTGTTGATCAGGTCAACCCTGACTGCAGAACCTATTTCAAGACTGAGCAGTTCGGATACATCGGCACCATTTATCGAAATTTCCAGGAGGTCAAGCGGATTGAATCTGGCAAGTAATTCACCTACAGGTACATCATTGTAATTTTGAGAAATATTTTCAGTGAAATTATTATTGCTTTGAATAAATATGCGGAAACCTTTCTTTTCGAAGACCCTGAAGAACACTTCCCTGGTAATATTTGATATTGCGTTGCCATAGGAATCGATGAAAATAATACTTCCTATAATCACCTCCTTGTCAATTGTGGCTCTGAGTGGTATGCGCTCGCTCAGATTCTTAAGGGGCATGCCAAGCTGGTCGGGTCTCTGCCCGGCATAAAGTCCGGAAGCAGCCCTGGCAAATATATCAAGTTCGTCTGTTGAACCTCCGCGTTCAATCCTTATGATCTCATCCGGATCGGAATTGAGAATAAGATTGAAAATCCCGTTATCAGTTCCGATGAAGTAATGATCCCTGGCCTTAACTATAAGATGATCCTCTCCGCTGTGGGCCTCGGAATGGACGCATATAATATGTATGGTGCCGTTGGGATAGTTGGCAAATGTATTCCTGATAACAAATGAAGCATGTGATATATTGAACGGATGAATACCTGCAGCATTATCGACTATTATGGCTCCCGGACACATACTGCATAGTTTTCCCTTAATGATACCGTTGTAAATATCATCTGGCTTCCATTCTGTTGTCAGGGTAATAACCGGCATGGGAAAAATCTTAAGACAAAGATAATCTTCTAAAGAAAAAATAAGCTTACTTTGCAGGGTTCAGAAGATCTTTTTTTGACCAGGAAGTTTTTGCATCTGGAATATCATGGGAGAAGGAGAATAACATTTCATAGGATTTTATGACTGAAGTAATAATATTCCTTGAGGACATCGATCCTGTAATCTTTTACGGTGCAAATAATTCCCTGCTTGATAAAATCCGTAGTTTCTTTCCGAAAATAAAAATGATTGCCAGGGGCAATGAATTGAAATGCATGGGTGAGGAGGCAGAGCTTACGGTCTTTGCCGAAAAGTTCAACGAGCTGATCGAATATTACAGGAAATATCACCGGCTTGATGAGCAGGATATTGAAAAGTACTTTTTTGACAGGGAGCACATGAAAAGTGCTTCGAACGGCGATTTCGAGGAGGTGATAGTTTTCGGAACAAGCGGGAAGCCTATCAGGGCGCGTACGGTAAATCAGTTGCTGCTTGTCAGTGATTATAAGACTAATGATCTTGTTATTGCGGAGGGACCGGCGGGCACTGGCAAAACATATACTTCCATAGCTTTAGCAGTCAGGGCTTTGAGAGAAAGAGAGGTAAAGAAGATCATTCTGACACGACCTGCGGTCGAAGCAGGGGAGCGGCTTGGATTTCTTCCTGGCGACGTAAAGGAAAAGCTTGACCCTTACCTGCAGCCCTTATATGATGCACTTCATGATATGATCCCCTTTAAAAAACTGGAAACCTGGATCGAAGATGGTACCGTACAGATAGCGCCTCTTGCCTTTATGCGGGGAAGAACCCTTGAAAATGCATTTGTAATACTCGACGAAGCTCAGAATGCAACGGTAAGCCAGCTTAAAATGTTTCTTACAAGAATGGGGGTCAGTTCCAAGTTCATCATGACCGGCGACACCACTCAGATCGATCTGCCCAAAAGAGGAGAATCAGGCCTTCTTCAGGCTATGAGGATCCTTGGAAATATAGATGGCGTTTCAGTCATAAAATTCGATGAGCGGGATATTGTAAGACATAAGCTTGTAAAACAGATCGTAAGAGCATATGAACAGGAGGAAAACGTGAGCAAACCTCCCTTAGAATAAAACAACAGATACATGAAAAAGACACTCGTTACCTCAGATTTCATTTTCCCGCGGCAAAAGAGCGTATATAAAGGCAAAGTCAGGGATGTATATAATATTGACGATAAGTATCTCCTGATGATCGTTTCCGACAGGATTTCGGCATTTGATGTTGTCCTCCCAAGGGGGATCCCATTTAAAGGGCAGGTACTTAATCAGATAGCTTCAAAATTCCTTGATGCGACGAGTGATATCGTTCCGAACTGGAAGATAGCAACACCTGACCCGACAGTGACAATAGGCTACATATGCGAACCCTATCCGATTGAAATGATTGTCAGGGCCTATCTTACCGGAAGTTCATGGAGAACCTACAAGACCGGAGCCAGGGAGATATGCGGAATTCCACTGCCTGACGGAATGAGGGAAAATCAGCAGTTCGATGTGCCGATAATCACACCAACAACCAAGGCCGAACAGGGCAGGCACGATGAAGATATTTCACGGGAGGAGATTATAAAGAGAGGCCTGATCCCTGAGGAAGAATATGAATTGATTGAGAAATACACAATGGAAGTTTTCATCCGTGGTTCGGAGATTGCCTCAAAACAGGGCCTGATACTTGTTGATACCAAGTATGAATTTGGGAAAAAAGAGGGTAAGATATATCTGATCGATGAGATAAATACCCCGGATTCATCGCGTTATTTCTATGCAGATGATTATGCCGGCCGGTTTGAAAAAGGACTGCCTCAAAAACAACTGTCAAAGGAGTTTGTGAGGGAATGGCTTATGGAGAACGGATTTCAGGGAAAGGAAGGACAGCAGGTTCCGGAAATGAATGATGAATTTGTCAGTCAGGTATCTGATAGATATATCGAACTTTACGAAAAAATTACCGGCGAAAGGTTTGTCAGGGCAGATATAACAAATGTCAGGGACAGGATTGAAGATAATTGCCTGAGGTACCTGAAGACGCTCCGGTTTTAACCAGCTGACCCGGTTGGCTGACGCTTCGGATTGTTTCGTTGGCTGATTGTACATTTTCTTGCTAAATTTGCATATTATTTGATGAAGCAATTTTTAAGATGAATAGACAAACTTCATTCAGAATATTATTTCTCCTGTTACTGATATTTATCCATTGCACTCCCGGGTGGACACAAGTTGCGGTTGAAAGGTCAAAAGACAAAGTGGTTATAGCGGGTGATTCCTATTATATCCATCCTGTAAGGAAAGGTGAAACAATTTATTCAATAGCCCGGACTTACGGTATTACCACAAGTGATCTGGCCAGGGAGAATCCTTCAGTCACTGAAGGTCTTAAAGAAGGGCAGAGCCTCAGAATACCTGCAAGGCTGGTGTCGACGACATCCATGCCGGAAGTTTCACAGGTTAAACAGAAACCAAAGGATGACAGCAGGTTCCTTTATCATAAGCTTCAACCGGGTGAAACCATTTATTTTTTATCAAAAAAATACAGTGTTTCTGAAAATGAGATAGTTCAGAGCAACCCTGATATTGACATAAACAAGTTGCCGCTGGGTTATGAAATAGCCATTCCCCGGAAGTCATTCATGAATCAGAAACAAAATTTCACGGTTCAGGAAACCAGGCCTTATTATCACAAAGTTGTTAAGGGTGAGACTCTGTCTTCAATAGCTCGTCGTTATAGAATTCCACTGAGGGAGCTCAGAAGGGAAAACCGGGATGTAAGGTTTCCCCAGGTCGGTGATTCACTGAGGATCCCGGGCAAGGTTACAGCCATTGAAAAACCTGTGGAAGCGATTGTCTCCGACAGCGTTCCGGAAATTCCGGGGGATGAGGTAATATACCTTGAGCGTCCGTCGGAGTATACACCTGTGTCGAATCTCAGCGGATCGTTAAATGTTGCAGTTTTACTTCCGTTTTACCTGAATGAGAATACTCGGAGAAACGAGATCGATTCATCAAGGATAATCAAGGGGAAGAGAGTCTATACAGAAATAAGCATGCAGGGCGACTGGATCTACCCCGGGAGCCTTGGTTTTATTGAAATGTATGAAGGCATCCTGCTTGCGGCTGACACCCTTCGTTCGCTTGGGATGAATATTAACCTTCATGTTTTCGACATAAGATCCGATACAGTTGAAATTAC
>Ga0105101_10000272_pt1 | contig 20611 bp, 17 predicted proteins | sample PPLLak21cMay2015_2_FD_87037 | JGI IMG/M metagenome (GOLD analysis project Ga0105101, IMG submission 87037) | Freshwater sediment microbial communities from Prairie Pothole Lake near Jamestown, North Dakota, USA - PPLs Lake P8 Core (1) Depth... | ecosystem: Environmental > Aquatic > Freshwater >... | reverse complement strand
TCGTGCGCTCCAATCGCCTGCCAGATCAGGATGATTCGAGCCTACCGAAAATGATTTCATTTGTCAACTGCCCCGTAGGGGCCTCATCTTCCGGGCGAAGTCCCGGACGATGCGTAGGACCTATCCGGATATTTTCGGATAGTTACTGATCCATACTCGAATCCGGGGCAGCTATTTGGGTCCCGCTGTCGTTCCATAAGTGGCACTTAACCAGCACGCCGTCGACATACACATCTTCGGGGACGACGCTTTTGCAGATATCCATCACCATCGTACATCTCCCTGCAAACTTACAGCCCTTCCTCAAGTATTCTTCCTGCTCAGTATCGATGAGAGTAACCGATTCGCTCCAGCGCATATTGGGATCTACTTCGGGGATCGATTCTCTTAGCAGTTTTGTATAGGGGTGCTTCGGATCCATCAACACCTGCTCGACAGGTCCCTTTTCAACAATATTCCCCCGGAACATGATGGCGATACGATCGCTCACATAATAAGCAGTTGCCAGATCATGCGTGATGTATAAAACACTCACACCAAAATTTTCTTTGAGTTTTTTGAATAGATTTACAATCGACATCCTTATGGATGCATCCACCATCGAGACAGGTTCATCTGCAATCATCAAAATCGGGTCGGTGAGCAGGGCCCTGGCGATAGATATCCTCTGCAGCTGCCCTCCGGAGAACTCGCTTGGGTACCTGCAAGTCACTTCTTCATACGATAATCCAACCGCCCTCAATTTCTGATCGATCAGCACAACTGCATCGTCTTTCGTCTCTGCCAGCTTAAAATGCTGGACAGTTTCGAAGAAGTACCGATCGACCATTCTCAATGGATTAAATGTGCCGAATGGGTCTTGGAATATCGCCTGAATGCCTTCAGAGAACCACACCTTTTCGGTTTTCTCTTTCTGATCTCTCTTGCCTTTATGGACGATGGTGCCCGAAGTAGGCCGCTCGAAACCCAAAATGATGCGGGCAGTGGTTGATTTCCCGCAGCCGCTTTCACCCGCCAGGGCGAATATTTCAGCCGGTTTTATGTCAAAGGATACATTGTCAACCGCGGTGATCCTGACCCGTGAGACGATATTCCCCAGAGTAAAGATTTTTGTCAGGTGATCGACTTCAAGAAGCTTTTCCATCGTCCCCTTCCTGGATCAGCCAACAGGCGACTTTGTGGCTAGAATCAACTTCAATAGTGGGCGGCATCTGACTTTTACATATATCCAGAGCATAAGGGCACCTGACGTGGAAGGGACAGCCGTCAGGTAGATCGGAAAGCGATGGGGGATTCCCGGGCGCGCTCTCGCGGGTGGCTTTGTCTCCAAATCTGGGCAGTGAATTGATTAAATACCTGGTGTATGGATGTAGCGAAGATGCAAATATCGTCTCGGTCGACGCCTCTTCCACGATTTTTCCGGCGTACATGATGCCGATCCGGTCGGCTACGTTTGCCTGGACGCCCATGTCGTGTGTCACCAGGATGATCGAGTTCTTTAATTTCCCTTGGATTTCCTTCAAAAGCTGCACCACCCCCCGCTGGACTACAACATCCAATGCTGTGGTTGGCTCGTCGCAAATGATAATCCGGGGGCTCAGCAGCGCCGCCAGGGCAATCGCTATCCTTTGTTTCCTTCCGCCGGAAAGTTGATGCGGATAGGCGTCAAGGAGCTCGATAGGCAGCCCCAGATAGCGTAGCTGTCCTGTCGCGATATCGAAGGCTTCTTGCCTGGTTTTTCCGGCGACATGGCTGTCGATAAAATCCCAGAAGGTCTCCTTTAATTTAATCACGGGATTGAAGACGCTCATCGCGCCCTGGGGAACGTATGATACAAATTCCCAGCGCAACTGTCGTTTCTGTTCTGAATTTAAGGAGGAGATTTCCAGCTCCTCGCCATCGACAAAGTAACTTACTTTTCCCCCAATCAACCTCAACGGCGGCTCAATCGCTCCATACAGGGCTTTCAGCAAGGTTGTCTTGCCGCACCCGCTCTCACCAGCAATGCCGTAGACTTCATTGTTCTGTATTTCCAGGTTGACTTCATTTACGGCCTTGACGATTTTTTGATCCCCGTGGATATCCAGCACGTAGAAGGCTTTCAGCTGTTCGGTTCTCAGGACCGGATTTCCCATGGCTGCTTCCCTATGCTCCAACACGCTGGATGCGCGTTCTAGGATCGAGATATTCGCTGATGCTGACCGAGAGCCAATAAAGCGCCACGAAGAGCAGGATCGATAAAATGATGGGGGTCAATATCCACCACCAGTATCCCAACAGGACAGCCTGATAGCTGATCGCCCATTGGAGCATCGTCCCCAATGTCGGTATCTCCAGGTTTACCAATCCCAGATAAGCGAGCGTTATCTCCAAACCGATCACCCAGGACATGTTGTTGATCAGCGTAGAGAACACCAGAGGCGTGGTGAAGGGCATATACTCCTTGAGAACCAGCGGCACAGTGCCTGTTCCGGAGAGTACCGCCGTCTGGGTGAACTCGCGTTCCCGCAAACTGAGTATCTGGGATCGGATTATTCGTGCATCCCAGGCCCAGCCGAAGATCGCCAGTAGCAGACCCAATGTTATCAGGGTCATCTTCTCGCGCACCAGCATCGCCAACATGACGATTACCAGAAACAGAGGGATGACCAGAAAAACGTCACTAATGAACATGAGCACTGTGCCAGTAAAGCCGCCCTTATAACCGGCGACCATGCCCACCAGCACAGCCACCACCCTGGATAGTGAAGCCGCGATCAGGGCGATAATCAGCGAATTTCGCACCGCAAAGGTTGCCTGCCAGAAGATATCCTGACCCTTTGAATTCGTCCCTAACAAGTAGGTCCACGATGGTTCCAGGTCCCTCGGTACGGTCCCCCAAAAGGTTGGATCATACGGCGAGAAGAACGAGAGCGAGGCAAATATAAGGAGGACGACCAGTATGCAAAAGGATATCGCGAACCTGTAATCCCTGAAGAGGTCTTTGAGTGTTTTCACGATGCTAACCTTCGTTACGAATATCGGATCCGAGGGTCAAAGAACGGATACAGCAGGTCAATGATAAGTATCGCAGTTGTTATTGCCACGATGGACAGCGCCGTGATCCCCATGATCAGGTTGTAGTCGCCGGTAAGGATTGCATTGTAGAGAAGAAGTCCCAACCCAGGGTAGGAGAAGACAATCTCTGTAATCAATGCGCCGCTGAAGATCTGTCCAAGCTGCAGCGCAAGCACCGTGATCTGCGGGAGCATGGCATTCCGTATCACGTACCTTGAAACAAGCCTGCCTTGTTTGACGCCTCCCAGCTTGGCGTATTGAACAAAATTTTCGGCATTTACATTCTGCACAACCAGCTTCATGGTCTGGAACCAGGCCGCGGTACCAAGGATCACAAGCGACAGGGCTGGAAGGAAGGCGTGTTTGAGAACGTCCAGGATAAAGGGTAAATTAAACTCGATCCTTCTCCCGATATCGGTTCCTCCGCTGACAGGAAAGATTTCGAAGACGTAGGCCAGTAAAAGGAGCAGCCCAAAGGAGAAGATATAGTAGGGTAAGGGTCTGATGACCATGGTAATCGTGTCTAGGACCCTCGACCAGCGTGAGCGGGAATAATAACCTGCCAGCCCTCCGATAATATTTCCCACTGTCCAGGAGATAATGGTCGTCAGGAGAAGCAGGCTCAAAGTCCACGGGAGCGCTGTCTTTATCAGCTTATTGACAGGTGTTGGAAATTGAAAGAATGATACCCCGAAATCACCATGGAACAACCTGACCCAAAATGCGCCATATTGCTCCAGCATCGACCCTTCCAGCCCGTACATTTCGTTCAGATCCTCGATGAAGCTATTCATCGTCGCTGGCTCCAGGTAGGATCCCATCGATCTGAGCTGGGCGATTGTCCGCCGGACCGGATCGGAAGGCGTGAGGCGAGGGATAATAAAAACAACCGTGAGCCCAATGAAGATCACCAGGATATATTGCACAAGCCGGGGGATAAGATAGCCTCTGATAAACGTCATTACTTCTCCTTCGCCCGTTGCTCCTTCCAGCGGTCAGGATCACCCCCGGGCGGGCTTTTTTATATACCCGCCCGGGATATGCGGCTCAACGAGTGATGCAGGCTAGTTGCTGGTGGGTTCCAGGAAAGGCGTCATATACTTGAAGGGACCCCAGTGGGTGTAGGGCTGAGAATAGGGATTCTCTGCACCAGGCCAATTGGTCCAGTAGGTTTCGTCCCAGGACACAAAGCCGATATACCCAAAGGTTGGAATGCCCGGCATGGCCTCGACTACCAGTTTCAGTCCTTCGATGCCGGTGGCGACGACTTCTTCTGTGTTGGACGGATCGGTCTCACGCAGGCGCTTGATTACATCATCCATCTCAGGGCTCGACCAGCGGGAGGTACTGCCGGGGGTCACCGTGCCAACAGGCTCAACGTAGGCAGAGTTCCAGTAGTCGAGGACCCGGTACAGGTCAGCTCCAGCTCCCCAGGGTTCCTGGGCTGGCCACTCGCCGGAGACATCGTAATCGCCAGTTTGGCCCAGTTCGGAAAAGTTATCAGAGGGGACCTGCACGGCATCTATGCCGAATTGCTTCCACTGCTGGACCGCCGCGGCGGCGTTCTTGAAGGACAGGTGGGTTGTATCCGAGCGGCTCAAGACCTCGATCCTCCAGGGTGTACCATTCGGCAGCAGCCATTGCTCGTCGGCATTTCTCGAAAAGCCATTCTTTTCGAGCAGCTTGGCGGCTTCTTCTGGCGCATACTTGTACCAGCCAAGGCCAAATGCCTGGTCCAGGGCCGCGGGGTCATCTGGGAGAACATAGCCGCGTTCCTTGGCGTAATCGACAACTCTTTGTGGTGCGTCTGTGTCATACGGGTTGAACGTTTCGCCGTTGCCAAGGTCCAGGGTGAATTCCTCCAGCCACGACTCCATCGGAGCGATGAAGTTTGCAGGATAGGAGCCGAGCGACGGGACGTGAACTGGGGTTAATGTTCCGGTGCCATCTACGGCCTGGCCTTCATACTCGGCAATATCGATCGCCAGCAGCAGCGCCCAGCGCACATCCGCGTTATCGAACGGCTTCCTGGCTGTGTTGAAGTTCAGTCCGGTCAGCGCGGGGTCATTATTCACCACCCAGGGATAGCCTGCTTGATAGGCGCGGTTGGATTCGCCCTGGGTCAAAGCAGCTTTCAAGCCCTCGGAGGAGAGGTCGACTGCATCGAGCTCGTGCGTGAGCTGGGCGAGGATCTTGGCTCCTTCGGTGGCAAAAGCCTGAAAGACTATATACTGTGGCTTGGGCTCGCCGTACAGGATCCCGGTCGGGCTCTTCTGCCAGTCTTCTCGCTTCTCCCAGATTGTCCAGAAGCCGTTTGGATCGAAGCTGTGCAGCTTGTACGGTCCGGTGCCGACGAATGGATTGAACTCATACGTGATCGGATCTTCCACGTTTTCGAAGATGTGCTTGGGCATGATCCAGGTAGCACCCCAGCGGTCCAGGAAATTGGTGTGGAAACGCGAATTGGCCTGCTTCAATTCGAACACAACGGAAAAGTCGTCTTTGGCGGTCACGGATGCGACGTTGTCGACCATGAAATTGTGGGCGTTGAAGCCTTCGTTTGCTATCAAGGCTTCGATCGTGTAGACCACATCTGCCGAGGTGAACGGGGTGCCGTCATCCCAGACAACGCCTTCCCGGAGAGGGAATTCCACCTCGGTGAAATCTTCGTTGTAAATTGGGTCTCCTGAGGCGAGTCCAGGGATGATCTCACCGGTGGCGAAGTCTACCGACCACAGCGGCTCATTCGCCAGGTTCTGCATGCCTCTATCGCGCCACTTCCATCCAACCCATTCGTTGAAGTTGCTGGGAGATCCAACGCGTCCGGTGAGCTGCCCTACGATCAGCGTCTGTTCCCTGGGTAAGACACCTTGAACCAAGGGCGCTTCTTCTCTTGGGACAGTCGTGGGAGTTACTTCGACCGGGACCTCTACGGTTTTGATAACTTCTACGGTCTCGACAACGGTCTCGCCTTCTTTCTCAACAATGACTGTCTCGATGACCGTGATGGTCTCAGGGGTAGGCTGAGCGCAGGCGCTGAGAATCAGGCTCAGCGCCATCATAACACTTAATATGAGAAAAGCTGACTTGCGCATGGTATCTCGTCTCCTTAGAATTAACTTCGGATGAGTAATGCTGCCGCCTACGCACAACCAGATGCAGATCTGCATCCAGGCTGTATTAGAGACCTGCAGCGCCGATTGCTAACCTGCGAAATATTTCACCACCTCCTTCAACCCCGAGAACGATTCCGGCAACGATACCGGATACGCTAAAAATTTTTAAATTGCTCTTGAACTGCCGCTATGCGGCTCCCAATGCCCGGCATGAATCCCGGATCACCAGGTGCGTGGATGTCTTGATTATTTTCGTTTCCAGTATCTCTCCTTCTATGAGTTTAACCAGCATTTGAACAGCGATTTTTCCCATCTCCTGTATGGATTGGTCTATAGTTGTCAGTCCCGGATCAGCCAGGGCTGACTCGGGAATATTATCGAAGCCTACAATGGATAGATCTTGGGGGATAGACAAACCCGCTTCCCGGGCAGCCTGGTAGGCACCCAGGGCTGATTGATCGTTGGCGGCAAAGATTGCCGTCGGTGGGACCGGTAGGCTGAGCAGCTGTCTGGCGCAATCCAGTGCACTATCGGCAGTGAAATCACCCTGGACGATCAGAGTTGGATCGAGGGCGATTCCAGCCTGTGCTAGGCTATCCTGGTAACCGCACAGGCGGCGGTTGGCACTCATCAGATCAAACCGACCGCTGATGAAACCTATGCGGCGATGGCCCAGCTCGATCAGATAGTTCATCGCCTCCATTGCGCCTTCTCGATTGGTCGAGATCACCGAAGGGTATTCGGTGATCTCGTTATGGGGATCTACCGCTACAACCGGAGCATCGGTGCTGAAATGAGTTGCCGCAGGGGTGACCACAATGACGCCATCTGTAATGCTGTTATTGAGTAATGAAACAAATTTCCTCTCCCGGTCGGCAGAATAATGCTTGCGGTAGTCGCCGCAAGTGTAGATAACAAGGTCATAATATAAATCTGCAATGGCGTTGTTAACGCCTTTCATTACTTCGATAGGGAATGGCTCACCCGCATCGGGTATGATAAGACCCATTACATTTAACCGTAGGCTGCGCATGCAGCGCGCCGCCAGGCTGGAGGCGTAGCCCATTTCTTCTATGATTGTCTTGACGCGTGCGTAGGTCTCGGGAGCGATGTCATCTTTCTCATTAAGCACGCGCGATACTGTGGAAACTGATACGCCAGCCGCAGTTGCTACGTCATGTATGGTGAGTGAGCGTTTGTTGCGCCGCATGGGTAAAAAGAAATTGACAATTCGGGTCCGGTATCATTTCCGGTAACGTTATCGGTTTACAACTCTATTATTGCTTAATATTTCACGATTGTCAACATTTCTTAATCTTTGCTGAATTTCAGGCTGATATACTTATTGTGCTATTATCCAATCCTTGTGGGGAATCTAAGTAATCGGAGCGTGCCCTATGAAAATCTTCATCCCTGGACGTATTTGCATGTTTGGAGAACATTCCGATTGGGCAGGGGGCTACCGCCGGATCAATGCTGATATTGAGAAGGGGTACACGTTGATCTGCGGTACCGACCAGGGTATATACGCCGAGGTCGAGCCACACCCGACCTCCCTGGTGCTTTCATCTACCACCCACGATGGTGTCTCTCACGGCCCCATCGAGATTTCCATGCAGCCCAAAGCCTTGTTAGAAGTAGCCCAAGGCGGCGGTTTTTGGAGTTACATCGCCGGTGTGGCCCACCAGGTTTTAACCAACTATCACGTGCGCGGTCTGGTGATCAATAACTACAAGACTGATCTTCCTGTCAAGAAAGGCCTATCATCCAGCGCAGCGATTTGTGTGCTGGCGGCGCGCGCCTTCAATCGCATTTACGATCTCAAACTTACCGTGCGCGGTGAGATGGAGCTCGCCTACATGGGTGAGATCACCACTCCGTCCCGCTGCGGGCGCATGGATCAAGGTTGTGCTTTTGGGAATCGCCCCGTCCTGATGACCTTCGATGGTGACCGTCTGGACACCACCGAGTTGCAGGTGAATTCGGAGCTGTATTTTGTGCTGGTTGACCTGCAAGCTCATAAGGACACGATGGAGATCCTCAACCGCCTTAACCGTAGCTATCCCATTGCTGAAAACGAAATCGAGCAGGGTGTACACGAGCTGCTTGGGCCGATCAACAAACGCCTCGTACACCAGGCGGTGGAGGCGCTGCACGATTCGGACGCTCATCGATTAGGCAGGCTGATGACTGAAGCTCAGTCATTGTTTGATAAACATGCTGCGCCTGCCTGTCCAGAAGAGCTGACTGCGCCTGTACTGCATCGCTTACTGGACTTCGAACCGTTACAGGATCACATCTGGGGAGGCAAAGGAGTCGGCTCTCAAGGCGACGGGACGGCGCAGCTGATTGCCCGCAGCTCCGAAGACCAGCAGGCCGCAATCGAGATCATCGAGCAAGATCTGGGAATGTCATGCCTGAAGCTCACTCTCCGACCAGCCCAGAAAGTGCGGAAGGCAGTCATCCCGGCTGCCGGGTTTGGCACCCGCCTGTTCCCCGCTTCGAAAGCGACCAAGAAAGAACTATTCCCAGTGGTCGATCGAGATGGCATCGCCAAGCCGGCCATCCTATACATTGTTGAAGAAGCGCTCCAGGCTGGAATCGAAGAAGTAATCATCATCGTCCAACAGGAAGATCTGGATGAGTTCCACTCCTTTTTCAACACCCAGGTATCGATTGAAAACTACAATAAGCTGCCGCGGCATTTCCAGGAGTATGCGCACCGCATACTGGATATCGGCAAGAGGATTTCGTTTGTGATTCAGCCAAACCAGGAAGGTTTTGGGCACGCTGTATATTGCGCTCGGGAGGCTATTGGAGATGAGCCGTTCTTGCTCATGCTGGGTGATCACCTGTACCGTTCTACTGGCGAAATCTCTTGTGCACAACAGCTAATCGACGCCTATAACCAGTACGGTACGAACATACTCGGGCTGCGCCGCACGCCTGGAGATCAGATCGCAAATTTCGGCACCATCGCCGGTGTATGGGTCGAAGAAAACCGCTTGTTGAATGTGACCGAGTTTGCTGAAAAGCCAACCATGGATTACGCTCGCAGCAACTTGCGCGTCCCTGGTTTGCAGCCGGATGAATTCCTGACCGTATTCGGGCTGTACATCATTAAGCCGCTTTTGTTTGATTTTTTAGAGGAGCATATTCAAAACAATGTGCGCGAACGTGGTGAATTTCAGCTGACTTCAGCATTGGATCGCTTACGGCGGGAAGAAGGATTTTACGGGCTGCTCATGAGTGGTAAGCGATACGATATTGGCCTGCCAGATTACTATCTTACTACATTACAGTCATACCGCCTGAGCGATTGAAATGAACACTGCAGCTGCATCAGCTCAACGGATTTTGTGGTATACTATCATCACTTAATTTAGGATTTGTGAACAAAACTAGCCAGTCCTTATAAGGGCTGGCTTGTTTGTTCCTTCATCGACGCATCGTTTTAGAACCAACTTTCTTCCTGAAATTATCCCCTGCAGTTATCGGGTTCAATAAGCCGAATAGCTCCAGAAGATGCTCTGCTCTGTTTTCAGACAGAGTAAATTCCTGTATGACCGGGCTGGATGGAGAAGAATCCTATGATGGACTATCAAGTAGGCGATAAAGTCATTCATGCGATCTATGGTTTGGGAGAGATCGTGCAGATGGATGAGAAATTCATCCATGAGCGTGAGATGCTTTGTTATGTCGTGAGTGTTCGCGATCTGACCATTTGGGTTATGGCTGATGAAGCCGGCAAATCTGGCCTTCGTCGACCAACTCCCGGAAGTGAATTTAACAAATTGTTTGCTATTTTAAGCAGTCCGGGTGAGCCTTTACCTATGGATCGATTTGAGCGAAAAACCCTTTTATTGGATCGCATGAAAGATGGGAAGCTGGCTTCCATCTGCTCTGTGATACGCGATCTCGTCCTTTTTCGACAGGGAAAGAAATTTAACGATTATGATAAATCTACTTTGGAACGAGCGAAAGATTTGCTGTTAGCAGAGTGGGTGTACTCGCTATCGGTACCGTCGGTACAGGCGAAGAGTGAGTTGATGCAATTGTTAGGAGCTGTATAAAAGCGGATACAAAGTTATTTATAGGTAATTTGTCACCGCTTAACACCGCAGAGGAATTGCGCTCCCATCATCCATCTCCTATGCGCCAACAACGATATCGCCCTTAAAGGTTACTTTACTCACTTGCATGTCTGATTAATTTCATATATAAAGATATAAACAAGCATGTAGGGTTTATAGGCGAGACGGTCAACACGGCAGTAATAAATCATACCGTGGGTCTAAGATCTGTATTTAAAGACCTATCCGACACTACAAATAAAATTCAATCTTCGGATAGATCCTTAAAGAGAAGCTCCTTTATCGTCGAAATCGCCTGGAGGTGAGAGTTGGAACCGAGTCTGGTTGACGGCAGCCGTGTGTGTATCATCGGGGGTGGACCGGCAGGGTCCCTATCTGCGCTGCACCTTCTCCGTCTTGCGCGCCAGAAAGGAATAAGACTTGATATCACAATTTTTGAGCAGCGCGACCATACAAATACAGGTCCGAGAGGTTGTAAAGGCTGCGCAGGAATCTTGTCTACTCGCTTGTTGGCTGGTCTTGCCGCACTGGACCTGTTGCTCCCGAAGGAAGTGATCCAAGCAGAGCTTCACTCTTATTCGGTTCGCGTCAATGGTGATACTCTTCAGATTAACCAACCTGATTCCCGCCGGCGAATCGTTAGCGTCTACCGTGGAGGCGGCCCACACCTGCTAACCGGTGAGCATCCTGCAAGCTTTGACCAGTATCTCCTTTCTCAGGCCTGCGCCCGCGGCGCTCGGCTGATCCAATCCCGTGTTAAAAAAGTAATGAATGATAAGACGCCGGTCCTATACACATCGCAGGAGAGCTACCCTGCCGATCTGGTCGTTCTGGCAACCGGTGTGAGCAGAAATAATCCTCTATCCCCTTCTTTTCAATACCGCAGCCCGGTCACAGATACGATGGTGCAAGATGAGGTGCTGCGTCCGGATTCCTGGCCCTCTAATCAAGTCAGCGTGTATGTGAAACATCCATCCGAGTTGATTTTTGGTGTGCTGACCCCCAAAGGCCGCTACTTGAACGTATCCTTGCTGGGTCATGGGTTAACACATGATGCGATCACCCGGTTCATCGATTCGGAGGCGATCGATTCAGATCAACCAGGATTGGTTGGTCTTTGCGGGTGCACGCCTCGCATTGCAATCCGCCCGGCAAAACGCTATTTTGGTGACCGCTGGGTGGCTGTGGGCGATGCAGCGGTTTCCAGGCTGTTCAAAGACGGTATCGGTTCGGCATTTTTTACAGCAAATACTGCCATGCAGGTCGCCATATCAGACGGCGTTACGCAGGATGCTTTTCGCAAGGGCTATTTACCCTACTGCAGAAGAATTGCTGCTGACAATCTGTACGGGCGGCTCCTTTACTGGTTATGGGAAATTACCCTCAAGACGCCTTTCTTATTGGATGTCTGGACGCGCGCGGTTTGGAGTGAAAAGGAACTCCCTCCCGAACAGAGAACCCATATGCGTATTCTGTGGGGGATGCTGACCGGCGATGAGCCGTATAAGGACCTGGCTCTTTTATTTTTAAATCGCTCAGCCGTTCGCGGGATGTGGCTCGGCGTTCGCCAGATGATCTAATAATTAAATGGGGTATGTCCGGCGGTTTTACCGCTGTACACACCCCAAGAATTCTCCTACCTTACTGCTTACATATCTCCCTTTAACAGGCTGGCTGCCCACACCGCAACCCCGATCACGCCGGCGTTGTTGCCCAACTCTCCCAGCAAGACCTGCACCTGATCGACCGGCATCACATGCACGCGCTCGCGCATCGTGCGTTCCATTGGCTTCCGAAGCAGGTTCCCGGCCTGGGAAACACCTCCAGATAAGATGATCCGGCGTGGACCGAGCGCCACGCAGATATTGGCGGCTGTCACGCCGAGATAAAAGCCGGCTTTTTCGTAGATTTCGATAGCAATTTCGTCGCCATTCTCAGCCGCCCTGGCGATGAGCTTCGGTGTGATGCGGTTCAGGTCATATTCACACAGCTCACCGATCGCTGTTGTGAGACCCTGGGTGACCGCCTTCATGCCCATGGCAGCGATCGCCGGGCCGGATGCATAAGCTTCGAGGCACCCGTAATTTCCACAACCGCAGCGTGGACCGTTGTAATCGATAGTCGTATGGCCCAGCTCGCCGCCGGTGCCGCCGATACCAAGATGCAGTTGACCGTTGATAACCAGCCCACCGCCGATGCCGGTACCGACCGCAAACACCGCCATTGTATCGACCCCGCGCCCGGCGCCAAAGCGCCACTCGCCGTAGGTGATAGAGCGGACGTCGTTCAAAATCCGCACCGGCAGACCGGTTAGCTTTTCGATGGTCTCCGCCAGGGGCACGTTTGGCCAGGTGCCGGCTAAGTTGGGCAGGAACAGCACCATCCCGCGCTCGAGATCCAGCACGCCCGGTACACCAATCCCAATCCCACCCACTTCTTGCCTGGAGAGCCCACTGTCGTGGAGCACTTGCAGCACCAGGTCGGCAATGCGCTGCATGACCGCCGCGTGGCCCTCCCGCGCCAGGGTGGGAACGCTCGCCTGCTGAAGCACCTGCCCTGTTTCTACATCGACCAGCGCGGCGCGCAGATTGGTTCCACCCAGATCGCAGCCGATAAAGTATTTCATTAGTGGATATACGGCTTTAGGACATCGCGTGCCAGATAAAAGCCGCGCTTGACCAGCTCTTCATCGCCTTCAAAGGCGCGATCCTCGTGCTCGATGCTCACCACGTAATCGTAGCGCGCAGCCGTCAGGGCGGCAAAGAACTTGCGCCAGTCCATATCACCCAGGCCGGGCAGGCGTGGGACCTGCCATCCCATGCCCTGTGATAACACGCCGTGGTTGTAAAGACCTTCGCGGTCGATATGCAGGTCCTTGGCATGAACGTGGAAGATCTTTGCTGCGAACTCACGCACCACCCGTTCATAATCGATCATCTGCAGGATCAGGTGGGATGGGTCGAGGTTCAGCCCAAAGTTATCATCTGGGATGATCTCCCACATTTTCCGCCAAATCGCCGGAGTGGAGGCCAGGTTATCGCCGCCGGGCCACTCATCATAGCTGAAGATCATCGGGCAGTTTTCGATGGCAATCTTGACGCCATGCCCTTTGGCGAACTTCACAATCGGCGGCCAAACCCGCGTGTAATCTTCCAGGTTCTGCGGAACGGTTTTGTGTTTGTCTTTGCCGACGAAGGTGCCCACAACGGCGACTTCCAACAACGCTGCAGCTTTTATCACCTTCTTCAGGTGATCGATGACCACGGCCCGGTGCTCTTCATCCGGATGGAGTGGGTTTGGATAATAGCCGAGTGAGGAGATCGGCAGGCCGTAGCCATCCAGCATCTTGCGAATCTCACGCGCTTTTGGTTTATCCAGCGCAGCGACGTCGATATGCGTGACGCCGGCATAGCGGCGGGAGGCTTTCTCGAACGGCCAGCAAGCAATTTCTATGGCCTCGAAACCACTATCTGCTCCCCAGCGAGCAGCCTGCTCGAGGGTATTTCCAGGCAATGCAGCAGAGAAAAATCCCAGTTTCATAGCGTTTTCCCTTGTAATTTCGATAATTATTTTTTGGGAGTAGCCCCAAATGGCTCTTCTTGCCGGCTATCCAATTTTGTTCGAGGCTATCCGACTTTGATCCACCGGCTTTCTTTGGCGCTCCTGGCAATTGCCTCACACAGGACCATCTCATAGTGTCCATCGGCAAAAGTCGGAAAATCTGGTTGTTTATTGAAATCACCGGCAAAGATATAATCGTAGACTTTCTTGGTCAGCTGCTTGAAGGTATCAGGAAAACCTTCAGCGTGTCCACCTGGATAGGAAGCGATGCTACGCACGTCGCTCGCCAACAGGGAGGGGTCTTTGATCACGATCTGGTTAGGCTCGGTGCGATTCCCGATCCACAGGTCATTGGGATGCTCGCCATCCCAGGCCAGCGAGGATTTTGAGCCGTTAATTTCGAAGAACAGGCGGTTTTTTCGCCCTGAGCACACCTGCGCCACTGTCACCACGCCGCGCACACCTTTTTCATAGTGGAGCAGGATGGTGGCGTAGTCTTCCGTATAGACTGGCTGTTCAATATAGTCCACGGACTGTTGGAGTTTGCCGGTGAATGTTTCCAGCTCTCTGGTAGGCTTTTTTCGCACGGGATGGAAAGTCTTGAAATCGGCGTACACCTCCTCCACGCGCAAGCCCGTGACGAAGGTCATCAGATCGAGCCAGTGCGAGCCGATATCGCCCACCGCCCGCAGGGTTCCGCCCAGGTCAGGTTCCAGCCGCCAGTTCCAGTCCGTGGTCAGCAGCAGCCAGTCTTGCAGATACGAGCCCTGCAGGATAAATAGTTCGCCGATCTCGCCTCGTTGCACCAGGCTGCGGGCATGCTGGACCAGGGGATACATGCGGATGTTGAAATTGATGGCATTTACCTTCCCGGTTTGGGATGCCAGCTGCACCAGTTCTGCTGATTGTGCCGCAGTCATAGCCAGGGGCTTCTCGCAGACTACGTGTTTTCCCGCCAGCAACGTGCTCTTGGCATGTGGGTAGTGCAGCACGTTGGGAGTCGCCAGGTGAACTATGTCGATATCCGGATCGGCCAGCATTGCATCAAAAGAATCGTAGGCGCGTGGGATGCCCAATTCTGCCGCCTTTGTCCGGGCTGTTTCAGCGTTGACCTCTGCCAGTCCCAGCACCTGGATTCCGTTGCGGCGTAGCCCCTCAATGTGGGCGGGGCCGATAAAGCCGGTCCCGGCTACTCCGACGCCGATATTTTGTTTTGTGAGTTGCTTTTCCATAGGAATTATCCTCTCGGAGCGCCTTCTCGCATTCGTTTATCGAAATCGTCCAGGATGGCAGCCGTGGCTGTGGCGCCGCAGCGTGTCACTCCGGCGTCGATCACCGCCAGCAAACTGTCCAGCGTGCGCACCCCGCCGGCAGCCTTTACCTGCACCGTAGGACCGACGTTAGCACGCATCAGGCGCAGGTCCTCGATTGTTGCCCCGCTTGGGGCGAATCCGGTGGAAGTCTTGACCCAATCCGCGCCGGCAGCTTCGCTGAGCTTGCAGGCCAGGATTTTCTGCTCGTTGTTCAGGTAGGCGTTTTCAAGGATAACTTTCACTTTCGCCCCCCTGGCATGGGCCGCTTCGCACACGTTCTGGATATCCATGCGCACCTCGTCTGCTTTGCCAGAGCGCAGCTGGCCGATGTTGAGCACCATATCGAGCTCGACGGCGCCATCGTCCATCGCCGCCTGTGCTTCAGCGACCTTGATTGCCGTCAGGTTGCTGCCATGCGGGAAGCCAACCACTGCGCTGACCTTCACATCCGTATCCCGCAGCTCTTCTGCTGCTAACCGCACATGGCAGGGTTTGACACACACTGTGGCGGTGTGGTAGCGCGCCGCCAGTTTACAGCCATCGATCACGTCCTGCTCGGTCAGCTCGGGTCTGAGCAAGGAGTGGTCGATGACTTTCGCCAGCTCTTCTCGGGTGATCGTCGCGCTGTTCAAGGTTGTTGCCATAGGTATCTCCTCGGTTCAGGTTCTGCTTCCCAGCCACAAATCGATCGGTTTCTTGACCGAGGGTGGTGAATAAGGCCAGTCGATCTTGCGCCCCTCGCCGGCCGATTGATAAGCGGCATACATGATCTTCAGCACCTCGCGGCCATCTTCGCCTGTTTCCATGCAGGTCTCTTTGCCGAGCACGCAATTGACAAAATGCTGCATCTCCTGCGGAAATCCATAGTTCCAGATTTCTTCGAACATGGTAAAGGTATAACCGCGCGTTGTGCCAGCTTTTTCAACCGCATAGCCATAGCCATCTTCGCTGTATGTTAGCAGTGAGCTTCCCCTCAGCAGGTCTGCGCGCGTATGGCCTTTATTGCCATACACCTCGCAGCGATCATCCACCCCGCCGCCTTTGGCCCAACTATTCTCCAGCAGGGCAATTTTGCCGCCTTCATATTCAATGATTGCTATCGAGTGGTCTTCTCCTTGGGTGCGTTCCTTGTGGACATAGGTGCCCATGAACGCAGTTACACTCTTAACCTTGGGCTTACCCAAAATCCAGCGCGTATATTCGATCGAGTGGCATCCCATGTCCAGCAGCACTCCGCCTCCTGAGCGGTCCACATCCCAGAACCAGGACATGTGTGGGCCGGGATGTTCTTCCGATTGCTTTGCCAGGAACGGTTCGCCAATCGCGCCCTCCTCGATGAGGGTTTTAACCCGAACGTATTTAGGCGCGAACAGCAGCTCTTCAGCGTACATCAACAGCACCCCCGCTTTCTGGCAGGCCTCGATCATCTCATCCGCCTCTTCCAGAGTGACACACAGGGGTTTCTCGATGATGATGTGCTTGCCTGCCTTTGCTGCGTCCACGACTACCTGGCAGTGTAGATCATTTGGGATGCCGATGTCAATCAGGTCAATTTCCTTATCCTGCAGCATCGTACGGTAATCGCTGTAAGAGCTGCGTATACCCCGCTCCTTAGCAAATTTAGCCGCGTTGCTTGGGCTGGCGACCGCCACCACCTCAGCATCGCGCACCCAGTTCTTGAAAGACGCATAATGGATGTCACCCACAAAACCGGTTCCCACGATACCTATTTTTACTGTTTTTGTCATGGCAAGATTCCTCCTGAGATAATCGTTTTATGCGGTGCGGTCGCTGCCCACTGCCTATAGTACCCTGATGGTTACTGTCTCAGCGCTCTCTGCCGCCCGTAGATCGAGATCATCACCAACAGGGTGACGCCGAGCGCCATGCGGCGCACCGAATCGGGCATCTGCATGGTTGTCAGCAAGCTGGTGATCAGCGTCAGCACAATCGCTCCCGCCATCGTGCCCCAGTAGCTGCCCTTACCGCCTGAGAGCAACGTCCCTCCTACGGCTACCGCAGCGATTGAGGGGAATAGAAACGGCTGTCCCAGCTGGATCAGCACCACACCGGTGTTCCCTACCACCAGGAAGCCGCCGAAACCCGCCAGCGCTCCTGCCAGGGAATAGGTCGCCAGGTTCATGCCGTTCACATTGACGCCGGAGAGCTTGGCTGTCACCCTGTTCACACCGATGGCAAACAGCTGTTTGCCAAAGGTTGTACGCTCCAATAGCAGCCACATTAACACCCCAAAAACTAGCCAGATGATCAGCGCGTTGGGGATCGGGATGGAGGGCAAGAACGGGCGAGCGATCAGCCGTGTCATGATGGGGGCGATCTTCCCCTGCACGTTGCCGTGGTTTAGGATGATGACGATGCCAGTGACAACACCCGACATTCCCAGTGTCATAACAAAGGGAGAGATCTTTAAGTAGGTAATCCCCGCGCCGTTCAGCAGGCCGATCACGGCGCCTACTGCCAGAGAGAGCAGCAGGGCAACGAATACTTTTTCATTGGCGCCTGACACATAAACGTAGGTCAGGATGGCGGTTAAGGTCACCACGGAGCCAGCCGATAGGTCGATACCCTCAAAGCCGCTGATGATGACCAGGGTTTGCCCGGCGGCGATGACACCCAGGAAAACCGACAGGCGCAGTATATTCATCGCCTGTGCATAGGCTACATTCAAATCGCTGCCGAAACCGTTGGGCAGCAACCCCGAAAGCAGGAAAAGCACCACCGCCAGGAGCAGCGCTGCGACTGGGGGAGAGATGGAAAAACGCTTCATGTTCTTCGCCTGAAGAGGTTGATAATCCCAGGGGTTGCCAGGGCGACAATGATGATCAATGCCTTGACCAACGTTTCCCACCAGGTATCAATGCGGGCAAACGAGATGATATTTTGAACAAAACTCAAAGCGATTGCACCCATCACCGGCCCGGCGACGCCACCCACACCGCCGCTCAAAGCGTTCCCGCCGATCACTACTGCAGTGATTGATGTGAGCGTCATCGCCAGGCCAATCTCAGCATTCCCGGCGCCGCTCAACATGGTGATCGCCACCCCCGATAACGCGGCCATAAATCCAGAGATTACATAAGTGCTGAACTGCAGCCATACTACTGGCACAGCCGTTTCGTATGCTGCCTGGGCTTTACCGCCCACTGCGTATAGATAGTTGCCATAGCGTGTTGAGCGCAGGTAACCCCATAGTAGCAGCAAAATCGCAATTACAAAGAAGGCCAGCGGTATGCCAAATGGAGTGCTGCTGCGATACAATTCGGCGATCGGGGCTGGGATGCCGCCACCCGGATTGGGCAGAATGTATAGCGCTAATCCGCCATATAGAAAACTGGTGGCGTAGGTGGTGATGATAGGCTGCAGGCGTAGATGGGCTACAAAGAAGCCGTTTATTGCTCCCGCCAGGATGCCAACCAGGAGGGAAAGGGCTGTATACTGCAACATCGCTTCTGGCGATCCCTGGAGCCCGACTCGTGTGGCTAAAATGGTGTTCACGATGCAGACGATTGCGCCCACTGAGATGTCGATCCCGCCCCCCAGTATGACCACCGCCTGCCCGGCAGACAGCAAGATCAAAGGCAGGAAGACACGCATATTGCTGTTCAGCGTGTCGATGGCAAATAGTTTCGGTTGTACGATGAAATTTACTGCAATAGTCAGTACCAACAAAATAAGGGCAAAAAGTGAGGGGTAGCGCACCAGTAATGTGTTCCAGGTAAGACGCTTCATGACGCATCCCCATGCGCGACGCCCAGGCTGGCAGCGATCAGGTTCTCTTTCGTCAGAGCCGCTCCAACAAGCTCCGTTTGAATGCTGCCGTCATGCAACACCAGCACCCGGTCGCACAAGCCGATCAGCTCTTCGTCATCGCTGCTGTAGAACAAAATTGTCTTGCCCTCTTCACACAGTTTTGTCAGCAGAGCGTAAAATTCTGCCTTGGTGCCGACATCGACCCCCTTAGTTGGGTCGTCGAGCAGCAGGATGGATGGCTGGCGCATCAGCCATTTGCCGATAACCACTTTTTGGGCATTACCGCCCGAAAGGCTGCTGACCGGTTCCTGCAATCCAGCCATAACCAGCTTGAGCCGGGCACCCATTCGCTCGGCATCGTCCTTGGCCTTGTCAATTTTTAAGGGGAAGCCATAGCGCGCCCACGAAGGAAGCTGGAGATTTTCCAGGGTAGAGCGGATGTAAAGCAATCCCTCTCGGGCGCGATCGCCGGGTACCAGCGCAAAACCGCTTTCCATTGCCTGGCGTGGATGCCGGAATTGGGCAGGCTGACCGTTGAAATGGATTGTTCCGCTGAACGGGATATCCCCGAATAATGACAGCAGCAGGTTGCGCTGTCCCTGACCTTGCAGCCCTCCGATTCCGAGCAGCTCTCCTTCGTGCACCTCGAAACTGATGCCGCGTAAAACCTGGTTGCGCAGGTCTTTCACTTCAAGACAGACCGGATTTTCAGCAGTTGACGTGCCAGAACGGGCATATTGAAACACCGAGTCTTTATCGATCATCAACTTGACCAGGTCTTTTTCGGTGATATCTTTCATATCACCGGCCCCGACGGTTTTCCCATTCCGCAATACGCTGTAGCGGTCTGCTATTTGGAATATTTCCTCCATGCGATGGGAGATAAAGACGATCGCTTTGCCTTCACCTTTCCATTTAGCGACCAGATCAAACAGGCGGTGCACCTGGCGGCTGTCCAGGCTGGCTGTCGCTTCATCCAGGATTAACAGGCGAGGATTAAAGCTGACAGCTTTTAGAATCTCAATGATCTGTTTTTCGTCAGAGGGTAGATCTGAAACAAGGCTATCCGGTCGCAATTCGGTTTTAAACATCCCCGTAAACAAGGAAAGGAGTTCCTCAGTCTTGGCGAATACGGTTGCCTTGCTCACCACGCCTAAAGGGGAAAGCGGCTCACGAGTCAGCCAGATGTTGTCGGCCACAGACATCTGTGGAATCAGGCTCAATTCCTGAAATACGGTTGAAATCCCCATCTTTTTTGCGGATTGTGGAGATGCGAAGTGCAGGGGTTTACCATCCAGGAGTAATTGCCCCCCATCCAGGGTGACCACTCCGTTTAATACCTTGCTCAGCGTGCTTTTGCCGCTTCCATTCGCCCCGATTAATGCAACGACTTCACCAGAATTGACTTCCAGATTTCCATCGGAAAGAGCAACCACACCCCCATATCGTTTTACAATGTTGCGCGCAGAAAGCGACAAGGTCATCGTGTTTATACCTCTCCCCTCTCCCATTTCTGGGAGAGGGGAAGGGTCAGGTTAGTCGACTACGGTAGAAAGTACTGCTGTACTTCTTCGTCGGTCATGATGTCATCGAGCAAGAAGTCATCCGGCTTGCCTTCGCACATCGCCAGGCCTTCATCCAGGTTCTCGGGAGTGATTATGGCCGCCAGCGGCATGACAAAGGACAATCCATTGACGCC
>Ga0105101_10000270_pt1 | contig 20673 bp, 15 predicted proteins | sample PPLLak21cMay2015_2_FD_87037 | JGI IMG/M metagenome (GOLD analysis project Ga0105101, IMG submission 87037) | Freshwater sediment microbial communities from Prairie Pothole Lake near Jamestown, North Dakota, USA - PPLs Lake P8 Core (1) Depth... | ecosystem: Environmental > Aquatic > Freshwater >... | reverse complement strand
TGCCTTCGACAAGCTTTATTTCGAATCACTGACAGCCGTGGATGTGTTGAGCATTTACGAAAAGGAGAATCCCGAGGGTGTGATGTTTTAGTTTGGAGGCCAGACACCCCTGAACCTGGCTAAAGAGCTTGCCGGAGCAGGCGTAAAGATACTGGGGACCACACCCGAAACAATTGACCTGGCAGAGGACCGCGACCGCTTCAGGCATATAATCAGCAGGCTGGGGATCCCGCAGCCTGAATCGGGAATGGCCAGCAATCTTGAGCAGGCCCTTGCAATTGCTGAAAGGATAGGCTATCCGCTTATGATAAGGCCGTCGTATGTTCTCGGAGGAAGGGCAATGAAAATCATTCTCGATGAAGAAATGCTGGAGGAATACGTGGCCAGGGCCGTAGGTGTATCCCCCGACAGACCCCTCCTGCTCGATAAATTCCTCGAAGATGCCATCGAATCGGAAGCCGATGCTATCTCAGACGGAATTGATGCTTTTGTTCCTGCGGTAATGCAGCATATCGAATACGCCGGTATCCACTCAGGCGATTCAGCATGCGTCATCCCTCCTGTCGTGATCCCGAAAGAACACAAGAAGACGATCTATGACTACACGCGCAAGATAGCCATGGAGCTTAAAGTGGTGGGCTTAATGAATATCCAGTATGCCATTTATGAGGATACTGTATATATTCTTGAAGCAAACCCGAGAGCATCACGCACCGTACCACTCGTCTCAAAAGTATGCAACATTTCCATGGCAAGGATCGCCACCCAGATCCTTCTGGGACAAAAGCTTTCCGATTTCGGCCTGAAAAACAGGACCCTTAAGCATTACGGTGTAAAGGAAGCGGTTTTCCCGTTCAACATGTTTCCGACCATCGATCCCCTTCTTGGCCCTGAAATGCGTTCGACAGGAGAGGTGCTTGGCCTGGCCGATTCCTATGGCATGGCCTTCTTCAAGTCGCAGGAAGCAACAACATCGCCTCTTCCAATCAGGGGGACCGTTTTGATAACAATTGCCGACCGCGATAAGGACCGTATCCTTGAAGCCTCCGGGAATTTCAGGGACATGGGTTTCAAAATATTATCAACCGGCGGGACAAGACAGTTCCTTATGAGCCACGGCATTGAGGCGGAACTGATCCTTAAAGTACATCAGGGCAGGCCAAATATAGTAGATGCGATCAAGAACAAGGAAATCGACCTGGTTGTGAATACTCCGGCCGGAAGGCTCAGTGAATATGACGATTCATATATCAGGAAAAATGCGATTAAGTACAGGATACCTTACATAACAACGACATCTGCCGCATTATCGGCAACAAAAGGTATTAAGGAAAGGCAGAACGGGAAATACCAGGTAAGGTCCCTTCAGGAGTATCATTCGGCAATCGAGGGGTGAAAGACAATCAGAGGGAACAGAAAAGAGACCCTGGTTATTGATTCACACTTTGATCTTCGCTCTGAGCTCTTTTAATTCTCTCTCCATTCCGCCAATTATATCCGCCTTTTCGGATATCTCCTTTTCCCTTTCGGAAACATCCTTATCGAGCTCATCCACCTTCTTGTTAAGATCGCCGATCCTTGCCTTAAGAATGACTATTTCCTCCTTAAGTCCCGAGATCTCCAGATTAAGCTGAACTTTTTCATCCTCAAGCTTTTTTATGACGGGAGTATAAACGGATCTGGCGTAAAACCATGCCGTAAGATATCCGATCAACCCGGCCACAAGAAGCAATGCAACTATCAGAATTGTTGCAGCTGTAACTGACATCGCTGATATTAGTAAAAGTGATTCCATATTTTTATTTTTTAATTGATATAACCGATCTTCTGTTTTTTGCCCTGTCTTCAGGAGTTATGTAACCGGCAGCGGGTTCATCTTCCCCCCTGGATACTGAATTAATCCTTGACGCCGGGAATCCTTTACCTTCCAGGTATTTTTGTACAATCCTTGCTCTTTCAAGTCCAAGATCCCGGTTATAAATCTGTTCGCCTACCAGGTCGGTATGACCTGTCACTGAAAGAAGCGATTCCGGGTATTTATCGAGCCAGCTTTTGAATTGGGCCAGGTTCGTTTCCAATTGCGGATCGGGTGTGAAGTTGACCTCATCGAACTCATAATAGACAGTGATGTCCGGAGGCATCATGGCATAGAGTTTTGAAAGTGAGTCAGCTGCCGTAATCTGAGACTGCGGATCGGCTGTTTCAGTAAACTGTTGCCTGGCAGCATGCCGGAGTACATCCACATACAGCCATACAGAAAAAAACGACCAGATTATAAATACGGTTATTCCGGTGACAAGGATTCTCATGTTATGACTTGTTTAGTTAATGATCAGGTAATTAACTTTACAAGTTATACAATTTTTGAATACAAGTCAATATTAAAAAAAGGAAATATGAATTTATTTCAATCCTTGAACAGGATATCCTTCCTGAATTTCTGAAGCAGTTTTTCTTCATCCACTCCTTCACGGATTCCCTTTAACAGCAGGTCGATTAGTTCGGGGATTACCTTATCCCTGAATCCGGCCTCGATCGCGAATCTGTTCAGCAGTTTCCTTTCTCCTTCGGTAACAACATCATCGGCCACAATGATCTCGGCAATGCTGTGGAGATGTTCAAACTTTTCAGCCAGGCTGTATGGAGGATTATATTGATGAGCAGACTCCGTTTCAATAATCCTGTTAATCTCAGGATCGGTGAGCCCGAATTTCCTTCCCTCCTTGTGAAGCAGTTCAAGTTCCTGTGGTTCTATCCTGCCGTCCGCCTTTGAAACCTGAACCAGATGAAGATAGTGTTCCTTGCTTATCCGCTTGCCGTTATCCTTTATGAAGTCTGAAAAGTTCATTACCAGTGATCGAATTAAGTTATTTATAAATTAACCAAAATTATTCAAAATAGTTTAACCTGATTCAGACTCTCCGGTTAAATTTTATTTGTCAATTCTGCTTTCCGAAGCCTGCTTAATCAATTTCCCTGATCCTTTCAGCCCAGAATTTATTAAAACTTGAAGAAGGATCCTCACAGAGATAGACAGTGGCTCCGAATTCCCTTGCATCAGGATTTGTGATGCTGCCTGCAACAGTAATTTTTCTGAAAAGCGATTTTACATCCTCTCCCATTTCATGATTGACATATATAACCGATTTTATCTCCCTTCCTGCAAAATCGGGAAGCCAGTATTTAAAGCTTTCATGGAATGAAATTGCCTCTGGAAGTCCATATTTTTTACCGATAACCGTTACTGCCCCCGCCTGACCGTAATTTTCACAGTAGATAAATCCTGCCTCCTTGTCCCTGATCTGCTGCCATGCTTTGTTCACTATCGCAACAAGTTCTTCCCACCCGAGCATATCGGCATAATCCTGAGGCAATGAATGGATTGAATTATCTTCAAACCGTGTTACGAAATCCATCCCGTAATCATTGGTTATCCTTGCAAAATACCCGATCAGACGCTCTTTTTTGAAAACCGGTACCCCTATGGGGACCACGGGTAACGTGAGAATAACTATCAGCAGGGCAAATACTGCTTTCATCCAGGTTTTCCTGAGCATCTTTTCCCATGCCACAGCTCCAGCGGCGATAAGAAACGGGAATATCCCCTGTGTGTAATAACTTTTCCCCTTCAGGAGCATCAGGATGATCACCACGCTTATTACAACCAATCCTGTAAATCTGTATTTCGCGGCAGCCTTGTTCAACAAAAGGAAAAACATACCTGCAATTGTAAGGAATGATACAATTCCGGGCATCATAACCTGTTCAATTAAAAATGCTGTCCGGTCAACATTTACAAGCTGCGTTCTTTTCAGCTCGGCCATATGACCTGTCACAGGCAGACCATTTGCGATCTGCCAGATTATATTTGGAAGGAATATCAGTATGCCTGCAAGGATGCCGTACCAGAAATATCTGTTGCTGAATAGATTCCTGTGCCTGGTAAACGGGATGATAATAAGAAATGAAAAGAACAGCAATCCAATCAGGTATTTGTTTAGAAAGGCGAAACCTGCGGTTATTCCGAGAAGGATCAGGTACTTCCCCGATAATGTATTAACGTATTTTACCACCAGGTAAAACGATAGTGTCCAGAAAATCAGGTCGATATGGACAGGCTGGAACATGAGAAATGTCCTGAGGCTAAAAATTGCCACAATACTTCCAGTTGCGGCAAGTATCCTTGAATAATCCGAACCCCCCAGCTCCTTTGCCAATGCGGCAATGAGAAAAACCATTACTCCGCTTAATACTGCAGGGAAGATCCTGACGGCAAACAGTGAATAACCAAAGATGTTCTGCATCAGCCATGCCACCCAGCCGGTCATCGGGGGTACGGTCTCATACCCGGCAGCAGGATGGAGGCCAAGCGAAAAATAGAGCAGTTCATCTCTGTGATATTCCAGGTTAAATGATGTAGTAACATGAAATATCGCATTAAACAAAGCAAGCAGGATGAGTGTTATTATTACATAATTTTCTTTAATGAGTTTTATCACTGGCTGAGTTGCTGGTTGCATGTTGCAGGTTTAAATCTTCGGAAAGTTATAAAAAGAAACTCAGATACGATTCGGTCGCAAAGTGATCTTTTAGAGTAAAAAACTTTTGTAAAGAGTCAAATTATTATAGCTTTGGTTTCAATATTTAGTAGTATCATGAAACCCATATGATTTGTAAAAATCAAAAACGCCGACTGAATATAATTTCAAATCATGTGCGGTTCCATCATACCTTTAAAATCAAAATTAAATTATGATGAAAAATAAATTCTGCCTGGTATTTATAATTTGTGTTTCCCTGGCTTTGACAGCCGGACTCAGGAACGTTGCTGCCCAGACGCTAAGGTCAAATCCCGCCCTGGATGAAAAGGTAAAAAGATTCCTGAATGATAACGCCAGGCGCTGGTACGATATGAATGTTCCGGCAACTGACGGCCAGCTGCTTTATGATCTGATATTGAAGGGGAATTACAAATCGGCGCTTGAAATCGGCACATCGACCGGCCACTCGGGTATCTGGATGGCATGGGCTTTAAGCAAGACCGGGGGAAAGCTGATAACGATCGAGATCGATGAGGAAAGGCATAAAAAAGCCCTGGAGAACTTCAGGGAGGCCGGATTATCGGATTATATCGATGCCAGGCTGGCCGATGCACACGTTCTGGTCAAACAGCTTAAGGGCCCGTTTGATTTTGTGTTCAGCGATGCAGACAAGGATTGGTACAAGAATTATTTTATAGATATTGAACCCAGGTTGAAAGTAGGCGGCTGTTTCACCGCACATAATATCTCTGACAGGGGACGAGGCGGTTACGGGACTTATGGCGGACAGGCCGAATTCCTTCAGTATGTGAAAAGCCTGAAGAATTACGAAACCACTGTAAACAGTGATGGAGGAGGGGTGTCAATAAGTTACAAGAGGGCTGAAAAATAATCCCATCCATATATGACGGAACTAAATCTGGAGAGGAAACTTGGACTCTTCCCTGCCACTAATATTGTTGTCGCAAACATGATAGGGGCAGGTATTTTCACTACCTCCGGGCTCCTGATGTCAGGGCTCAATAATCCTTTGCTGATGCTTGCCCTCTGGGCGGCCGGTGGTATAATTGCCCTGTGCGGGGCTTTATCGTATGGTGAACTCGGAGCAGCAATGCCTGGTGCCGGTGGTGAGTATCTCTTCCTTTCCCGGCTCTACCATCCTATATTTGGATTTCTCAGCGGCTGGGTTTCATTCCTGGTCGGCTTTTCCGCTCCCATTGCAGCTTCAGCCCTTGGGTTCAGCGAATACTTCACAAGAGCTGTGCCCGGTTTTCCGGTATGGCTCCAGAATGCAGGCATAAGCCCTGAACTGACAAAAAAGTTCCTGGCGGTTTCTGTTATCCTTATCTTCACATTCATTCATTACCGCGGGATAAAATACGGTGCAAAGATCCAGAATGTCCTTACCCTGCTTAAGGTACTCCTTATTGTTGTTTTACTGGCCGCGGGATTCTCCTCAGGGAATGGTGATTTTTCGAATTTCAGCGAGGGCAGCGGTGTAACATCAGGGCTTGCCGGCTGGAAAACCATCGGTCTGTCACTTATGTGGATAATGTTCGCCTACAGCGGATGGAACGCTTCCACCTATCTGGGTGCTGAGATAAAGAATCCTGAAAAAACGCTTCCCCGGTCCCTTATCTACGGTACCGGGATAGTTATATTTCTTTACCTGGCTGTCAATGTTCTGTATGTCTACGGTATTCATCCGGAGGAGATGAAAGGCGTGATCTCGGTTGGCGGGCTGGCAATGGGAAACCTCTTCGGAAAATCCGCCGAAATCCTGTTCTCAATCCTGATTTCCTTCGCTCTCTTCTCATCTCTCAGTGCTTTTATAATCATTGGCCCGAGAGTCTATTATTCAATGGCAAAGGACGGGCTCTTTTTCAAATCGGTTGCAAAGATCCACACGAAATTCCATGTTCCTTCGAATTCAATTCTGCTCCAGTGCCTGATCGCCCTGATTCTTGCCTTTTCAGGAACATTTGAGCAGGTTCTTACATATATGGGATTTGCCCTGGGCATATTCCCGATCCTCACCGTACTGGGAGTCTGGAGGCTCAGGAAATCGAATCCTTCAGCCCCGAAGTTAAGGGGATTTCCGGTTACCCAGGTCGTTTATATACTTGCCGGCGTAATGATCCTTGTACTCTCATTCCTTGAAAGGCCGACTGAATCGTCAGTGGCGATAATGACGGTTCTGGTTGGCATTCCGGCGTTTTATATCTTTAGGAGGAATAATGGCAGGCATTGACCTCCATGGATCACTGTGTCACATAGGAGTTACCTTTTTCTCGGTATCCCTGCCAGGTCGCGGATCACCACCGAAGCACAGGCAATACCGAATGCCGCAGGCATATATGAGATTGTACCTACAACCGAAGCCTTATTCCGTTCTTCCTTAGCCTCAACGACCTTATTCTTGTCGACAGGTTCGGGCGACCATACCGCAGTTACTCCCTCCCTTATCCCCAGGCGGTGGAGCTTTTTCCTCAGTATCCTGGCCAGAGGGCAGGAGTCGGTTTCCGAGATATCGCAGATCGAGATCATTCCGGGGTCAAATTTACCGCCGGCACCCATTGAACTGACCACTGGGTATCCCTTTTGAAGGGAATGGTAGATCAGGAAGATCTTCGGAGATAAGGTATCAATAGCGTCAACAACATAGTCGTATTCCCTGTCCAAAACCGCGATAATTCTTTCATCCTTGATAAATTCCTGTATTTCCGTAAGCTCAAGGTCCGGATTTATGTCCCTGAGCCTTTTACCAACAACTTCCGTCTTGGGCATGCCTTCAGTACTCATAAGGGCAGGCAGCTGGCGGTTCCTGTTGCTTGGATTAATGGAGTCGCCATCGACGATCGTCATTCTTCCTACACCCGCCCTGCATATCGTTTCAGCAGCATATGCCCCTACCCCTCCCAGTCCAACCACAAGCACATTTGAGTCATGAAGCCTTTTCAACCCATCACCGCCAATAAGCATCCCGGTCCGGATAAGCCAGTCAGTCATTTCAATATCTGATTACTCAACATTTTAACTCTGCGAACTTTACAACAACTTTGCATACTGCGGTTAAAAAGGATTTTTATGCAATCCGGGTTTTACCGAAGAATTCATGATAGTTTGAATAAATTGTTTCTTTCAACTCCCCTTCAGGAATATTCAGATCATTCGCAACTTTTTTATAGATATCCTTTATCGATACATCAGCTCCGTCGGTTTCAAGGAAGAGCCTGTCCTTCGGCAAAGATCCCAGGAGTGCGGCTGATTCAGGGCGAAGAACAAAATCGAACCAGAACGACAGATACATTCCCCGGTTTACCAGTTGCATCGCCAGTTCCTTCTTACCCCTGAAGCCATGGACCAGCCAGGGTAATTCAGGCTTTAGTATCCTGTGTGAGGAAAGCAGCTCATCCCACGACCTGACACAATGGATCACCATGGGTTTGCTGATCTCCTTTGCAATAGCCGCCTGTTCCCCGAAAGCTGTCCTCTGGAGATCCATTGATGGTCCCCTCAGCTTGTCAAAACCGGCTTCACCGATGGCTTTAATGTTTTCGTTCCCCGCGATGGAACGAATGTAATCCATCAGGTCTTTATGGTTGTCTTCCGTCAGGTGCCAGGGATGAATTCCGGCTGTAAAGGTCAGTCCGGCGATTTTTCCCGGAAGCCGGCTTTCGTGGGCCATGATGTTCTCAACTGAGAACACTCCGTCTGCAGGACAAGCCCCATGCGTATGAATATCGATATAATCTCCCGGTTCCGGACGATCCATTATTCCTTTTTACTCAGTTCCGTTATTCCGTTATCTATCCTCCTGATTATTTCTTCCTTTCCCAGCCAGCTCATAATGTCGAACATATGCGGACCGCGCATTGCACCAACAACCACAAGCCGGAAAGCATTCATTACGGCGCCCGGATTATACCCGTTATGCTCAATCCATCCCATTATTGCAGGTTCGGTGGCCGCAGCTGAAAAATCAGGCTGCTCAAGAAGTACGTTTTTCAATTTGGTCAGAAGTGCCGGCGAATCTTCCTTCCATCTCTTTTTTACAGCTTCCGGATCAAATACGGATGGAGCTTTGAAGAAGAAATCAGTCTGTTCCCATATATCCTTTACAAAGCTTACCCTCTCCTTAACAAGTGCGATAAGCATCTCCAGGCGGACAATATCAACATGATATCCTTTAGGTCTGAGGAACTCCCTGAATTCAAGGGCCAGCTGGTTATTTGCTTTTTTCTGAAGGTACTGGTGGTTGAACCATTTTGCTTTCTCGGGATCGAAACGTGAACCTGACTTACCCACTCTTTCAATTGAGAAAGCATTAATGAGTTCGTCCATTGAAAAGATTTCCTGTTCCGTGCCGGGGTTCCAGCCAAGCAGTGCAATCATGTTTATGAATGCTTCGGGGTAATATCCATCTTCACGGTATCCCTTGGCAGTTTCGCCGTACGGCCAGAAAAGCGGAAACACCGGGAAGCCCAGCTTGTCACCGTCACGCTTGCTGAGCTTGCCCTTGCCATCGGGTTTCAGGAGAAGCGGGAGATGTGCGAAAAAAGGCGGATCCCAGCCGAACGACCGGTACAGCATGAAGTGAAGCGGAAGGGAAGGGAGCCATTCCTCTCCCCGGATAACGTGGGAGATCTCCATCAGGTGATCATCTACCAGATGGGCCAGGTGATAAGTGGGCATACCGTCCGATTTAAACAGAACCTTATCGTCGAGGGTACTTGTGTTTACGACTATATGGCCCCTGATCATGTCGTCAAATTGAAAATCCTCATCAGCCGGCATCTTATAGCGTATCACAAATGGCTCGCCCCTGTCGAGCCTTGCATTCCAATCAACATCGCTCAGCGAGAGGGAGTTTTTAAGCTTATTCCTTGAAGCGGTATTGTAGATGAAAGTTTTCCCCTCTTTTTCGTGTTTCAGTCTCAGCTCTTCAAGCTCTTCAGGAGTGTCGAAAGCATAGTAAGCATGACCCCTGTCATAAAGCATATCAGCATACTGCCTGTAAAGACTCTTACGGTCACTTTGCCTGTAAGGCCCGTATTTCCCTCCCTCACTTATTCCTTCATCAACAGTGATCCCGCACCACCTCAGCGAATCCATGATATACTCCTCAGCTCCCTCAACAAACCTCACCTGGTCGGTGTCTTCGATCCTCAGGATGAAGGTACCGTTATTCTTTCGTGCAAAAAGATAATTGTACAGAGCGGTCCTTACACCTCCGATGTGCAATGGACCTGTCGGACTAGGGGCAAATCGAACTCTAACCTGCGGCATGACCTGAAATATGTTTTAATTTTTATGTAAAGATAGCTAAACGGTTAATACTACGGTATATAAAAAATCCTTAACCTCTATGTTATTGTAGCTGAACCCATCCCCCAAATTCAACCTCCCATGATAAAACTATCAGATTCAGAATGCAGATTTATATTAAATTAGCACTTTAAACCGAATCGTATGAAGACAATGAAAGCCCTGGTCAAAGCCAGGCGTGAAAAGGGACTCTGGATGCAGGAAGTTCCCATTCCCGAACCCGGACTTAACGATGTGATAATAAAGGTCAAAAAGTCGGCCATATGCGGAACCGATCTTCATATTTACGAATGGAACGACTGGGCGCAGCAAACGATAAAAACACCGATGGTAATCGGACATGAGTATATGGGTTACATCGAGAAGACGGGGGCTGGTGTGACCAACCTTAAGCCGGGCGACAGGGTTACCGGTGAAGGACACCTGGCCTGCGGCCACTGCCGCAACTGCCGCCGGGGAAAAGAACATGTCTGTGAGAATACCGTTGGAATAGGGGTCAACATCGACGGGTCATTTGCGGAATACTTGAAGATCCCCGCCTTAAATGTGGTTTTGCTCGATCACAGGATCCCCGACGACTGGGCAGCCATCATGGACCCCTTCGGCAATGCCACCCATACCGCCCTTTCATTCCCGCTTCTCGGAGAGGACGTACTCATAACCGGTTCAGGCCTGATAGGCAGCATGGCGATCGCTATTGCCAAATTTGCAGGAGCTAGGTTCATTGTTGCAAGCGACCTCAGCGATTACCGGCTTGAAATTGCAAAGAAGATGGGAGCAACCCTGACATTGAATCCCGCAAAAGGTGAAAAAATCTCCGATGCTGTTAAAAAGCTCGGCATGAGAGGCTTTGACATAGGACTGGAAATGTCGGGATCACCAAAAGCTTTCATTGAGATGATAGCAAATATGTACAACGGTTCAAGCATCGCACTGCTCGGATTGCTGCCTTCCAATTTTGAAGTTCCGTGGAACAATATTATTTTCAAGGCAATAACCATGAAAGGGATCTATGGCAGGGAGATGTGGGAAACGTGGTATAAGATGGAACAGATGATAATCGGAGGCATCAATCTTGATCCTGTTATCACCCATCACTTCGGCATAGACGATTTCCAGAAAGGCTTTGATGCAATGGAAACCGGAAACTGCGGAAAAGTAATACTGAACTGGGATTAGATCGAAAGTCCATAAAGTCGAAAGTCTATAATGTCAAAAGTCCATAAACAATGTATACAACTTATCAAAATTACCTCAGCCAGATTTTAGCCGAAATCAGGGAGGGCGGCCTTTACAAGAATGAGCGTATAATCATTTCACCGCAGGGAGCCGAGATTGAGCTGAAGAGCGGTCAGAAAGTACTGAATTTCTGCGCAAACAACTACCTCGGATTATCAAATAACAAAAGACTGATCGAAGCTGCCAGGGCTGCACTCGACGATCACGGATATGGAATGTCGTCGGTCAGGTTCATATGCGGAACGACCGACCTGCACAAGGAACTTGAAAACAGGATTGCGAAATTTTTCGGAACAGATGATACGATACTTTACGCAGCGTGTTTTGACGCAAACGGTGGTGTGTTTGAACCGCTTCTGAGCGCCGATGATGCAATCATATCCGATTCACTGAATCATGCATCGATCATCGATGGCGTCCGCCTCTGCAAAGCCCAGCGGTACCGTTATGAGAATGCGGATATGACTGATCTTGAGAAACAGCTTCAACTGGCACAGGAACAGCGTTTCCGGCTGGTAGTCACCGACGGTGTGTTTTCAATGGACGGGAACGTTGCCCCGCTTGACAAAATCGCCGCCCTGGCAGAGAAATACAACGCAATGGTCATGGTCGACGAATCCCATTCAGCCGGTGTGGTTGGAAAAACCGGACATGGAGTTACCGAACTGTTTAATCTGAAGGGAAAAATCGAGATCATAACAGGAACACTGGGAAAAGCCTTCGGCGGTGCTATTGGTGGATTCACAACCGGAAAGAAGGAGATCATAGAACTTTTAAGGCAACGGTCGCGTCCTTACCTGTTCTCAAACTCACTCCCGCCCCTGGTTGCAGCTGCGGGAATAGAAATGATCAAAATGATGACCGAAACCAACGATCTCCAGGACAAGCTGCATCAAAATTCGGAGTACTTCATCCGGGAAATGACAAAACTGGGATTCGACATAAAACCAACTAAATCTGCAATCTGCGCCGTTATGCTATACGACGCCAGGCTTTCGCAGGAGTTTGCCGCACGGCTTCTCGACGAGGGGATCTACGTGACAGGCTTTTATTATCCTGTTGTTCCGAAAGGTCAGGCACGGATCAGGGTGCAGCTTTCGGCAGGCCATGAAACGGAACATCTTGAAAGGGCAATCAGGGCATTTGAAAAAATCGGAAGGGAACTAAAAGTGTTAAAGTAGTAAATCACCATGGAACTCTATGTCTCACAATGAAACAACCTGCCTGCTTTGCGGAGCTTCCGCTGAATTACGACATGCTGAATATCCCGGTTACCAGGAACCTTATACTTTCAGGATCTATCATTGCCCGGCATGCAATACCGCCTATTCCCGGCCTCACGTCGATACTTCTGTAATATATGAACACATTTACCGGAATGCTGTCAGGGTACCGGGATATAACCGGTACCTGAGATATGCCAGGTTCATCAAAAAATTCCCTGACCCTATCGGATACCTTGCACGATCGGCCGAAACCTACTGGGCTGTAAAAGAAGCCCTCGCCCATCATATAAAAGATAAGGAACAGGCAAGGATTCTGGAAATCGGAAGCGGCTTAGGCTACCTGACCTATTCATTGGTTCAGGCAAACTATCAGGTTGTCGGACTCGACATATCACAAACTGCGGTTAAGCAGGCAACTGAGAATTTCGGAAGCCGTTACGTCTGTGCTGACCTGTATGAATATTCCGGGGTAAATGCCGGATCGTTCGATGCTGTGATCTCGACGGAAGTTATTGAACATACCGGAGATCCGTCAGCTTTTATTGAAGCGGCAGTAAAACTCCTTAAGCCGGGCGGATTGGCGATTATTACAACTCCCAACAAATCATTTTATCCCGGTGACATAATCTGGGCTTCCGATCTTCCCCCGGTACATTACTGGTGGTTCAGTGAAGAATCGATGAAGTGTTTTGCCGGGAAACTGAATCTTGATATAAGCTTCGTTAATTTCAACAGGTACTATAAAAGAAGATATAAGGTTATCGGGTTAAAGTCGATACGGGCTGGCAGATTACCTGAACCATTTCTTGACAGGAATGGTGAACTCAAAAATCAGACTGCGAGGTCAAAAGGTGATCTGAAACTTCAAATTCAGCTGCTTCTTGCCAAATTACCTTTGGCAGACAAGATAGCGGGCCAATTAACGGTAATTTTAAGAAAGGCGCTTGGAAAATTGAGGGAATTGTTTGAAAATGATATTATTGTCTGCGCCGACAGAGGAATTGTGCTTTGTGCTAAAATCCTGAAAAGATCCTGAAAATAAAAGGGCGCTGTTTCAGCGCCCTTGTTTCCTGAAAAGATCTCATCCGCATTTTGATGAACCGCAATCCTTGCAGATCAGGCAACCTTCTTCGTAAACAAGGTTTTCCGAATGGCATTCACCGCATTTCCCTTTTGCTTTCGTTCCGTTCGGAATATATTTCTTAAGAGCTCTTTCAACACCATTCTTCCAGTTGTTGATCGATTCGCTGTCGAGCTTCAGCGACTGTACAAGGTTAACGACATCCTGGATCGGCATCTCATGACGCAGAACACCTGAAATAAGCTTGGCGTAGTTCCAGAATTCGGGCTTGAACATATGCGACAAGCCTTCTATTGTTTTTTTGTAACCGTATTTATCGGTGTACTGAAAGTCGTAGCGCGTTTTGCTGTCATCAGTTTTTACCTTGATAATCTTCCCCTTAATAATTGTTTTCGGGATTGGGAATACCTCATCGTCGGCAATACCCGTGAAGATCTCATATGGTCTCCCCTCTTTCAGCCCGACAAAAGCCACCCATTTTTCCTCGTTGAAGTTAAACCTTATAACATCGCAATCGAGCACTTTCGGACGTTTTGGCCTGTCGGTCCTGATCTCATTCTTTCCGGCAATCAGCACTCCTGCTCTGGAACCATCGCGGTATACGGTTGCTCCTTTGCAGCCCGATTTCCATGCAGTAAGATAAAGTTCGCTGACAAGCTCCTCCTTTACATCGGCCGGAAGGTTGATCGTTACGCTGATTGAATGGTCAACCCATTTCTGGATCGCTCCCTGCATCCTGACCTTTGCAATCCAATCGACATCATTTGCAGTTGCCTTGTAGTAAGGCGACTTTGCAATGATCGCCTCAATATCGCTGTCGTTCATCCTGGTAACTTCGTTCGGATCATAACCGTTGAGTTCGAGCCAGTCGACAAACTTATGATGAAAAACATTGAATTCTTCCCATGAATCACCAACCTCATCCTTAAATGTCACTCTTACATCGAGATCGTTGGGATTGACTTTTCTTCTGCGCTTATAAAAAACCGAGAAAATAGGTTCTATCCCTGAGGTTGTCTGTGTCATCAGGCTTGTCGTACCTGTCGGGGCGATTGTCAGGAGAGCAATATTGCGGCGTCCGAATTTCACCATGTTGTTGTACATGACCGGATCGGCTTCTTTCATTCTCAGGACGAAAGGATTGTTCTTTTCCCTTTCTGCGTCATAAATGGTGAACGGACCTCTCTCCTTTGACAGGTAAGTTGATGATTTGTAGGCTTCAAGGGCAAGTGTTTTATGGACCTCAACCGAAAAGCTGGTAGCTTCGTCACTTCCATATCTCAGCCCCAGAGCTGCAAGCATGTCACCTTCAGCAGTTATTCCGATCCCCGTCCTTCTCCCCTCTTCCGATTTCTTCCTTATATTCTTCCAGAGATTCTTTTCAACGCGTTTCAGCTCTTCTGATTCAGGGTCGGCTTCGATCTTTGAAATTATAGCGTCAATTTTTTCAAGCTCCAGGTCAATTATATCATCCATCATCCTCTGTGCGAGGCCTATATGTTCCTTGTAAAGTTCAAAGTTGAACGATGCGTTTTTGATGAAGGGATTATCCACATAGCTGTAAAGGTTGATGGCCAGCAGCCTGCAGCTGTCGTACGGGCAGAGGGGAATCTCACCGCACGGATTCGTTGAGACGGTTGCGAATCCAAGATCGGCATAGCAGTCAGGTACGCTTTCCCTTATTATTGTATCCCAGAAAAGAACTCCGGGTTCAGCCGATTTCCAGGCGTTGTGAATAATCTTGTTCCAGAGCTGTACGGCTTCAATTTCCTTTTCAAATTTCGGTTTTTTTGATGATATGGGATATTGCTGCCTGAACATCCCTTTTGACTCGACAGCCTGCATAAACTCGTCGGTCAGTTTAACTGAGACGTTTGCTCCCGTCACCTTTCCGCTTTCGAGTTTTGCATCGATGAATTTGCCGCTGTCGGGATGCTTGATCGAGATCGACAGCATCAGTGCTCCCCTCCGTCCGTCCTGGGCCACTTCACGGGTTGAATTTGAATATCGTTCCATGAACGGGACCACACCTGTCGAAGTAAGTGCACTGTTCAGAACGGGCGTGCCTTTCGGCCTGATGTGCGACAGGTCGTGTCCGACACCGCCGCGCCGTTTCATAAGCTGAACCTGTTCCTGGTCAATCTTCATTATGCCACCGTATGAATCGGATTCCCCATCATTCCCTATCACGAAGCAGTTTGAAAGGGATGCGATCTGGTAATCGTTTCCGATTCCGGTCATTGGCCCGCCCTGAGGCACAATATATTTGAAATCCTTAAGGACGCTGTAAATAAGCTGTTCAGGAAGGGGATTCTTGTATTTCCGTTCAACCCTGTGAATTTCCCTGGCCAGACGGCGGTGCATATCGTCGGGAGTCTTTTCATAAAGATTCCCGAATGAGTCCTTTAATGCATATTTGTTTGCCCAGACCCTGGCAGCAAGTTCATCTCCCCTGAAATACCGTATGCTGGCTTCAACAGCTTCATCGTGCGAATAGACGGGCATTTCATTTTTCTTTTCCACCTGATTTTCAGTTTCCTTCGAGTTTTCTTTCTTTCTATTCCCGGTTATTGCCTTTTCGCTTGCTTCTTCGACGGTAGCAGCCGGTCCCTGGACAAATAAATCTCCCATATTTTTTGTATAATACTGTTAATCTCTGATTATGTTATGATTAAACGACCACTGATTTTCAAAGCGGGTAATCGCTAAATTATACAAGCATCGTTCGTGATGCAAGACAATAATTTTAAGTTTATCAACATTTGACAAGTGAGTTATGAACTTATTTGTTTTCACTTGATTTACAATTAATTAGATAAAATATTTTAATTCATTGGATGAGATTGCCGTTTAAATTACCTAATTGTCTGAAAGTTAAAAAAGATTAAAAAAATCCCTATCGTCTCCTTCCCATAAACAAAAAAGAGGCTGTCATTGTTGACAGCCTCCCTAAATAGATTTCAGCTATTTTTCCTTTAGAAGATAAGCCTTACTCCGAGAAGGCAACCCCATGTACTTGTAGTGCTTGGGTTTTTGCTCAGAGTTGTCTTTTTGGTAAAGTCTTCGAGTGAAGTGGCATTTAATGTAAAGATGGGTGCATCTGCGGCTGTTCCCTTATTGTTAACCCTCAGCGGACGGATATTTTCGAAGCTGGCAAGGGGATTATATACATAGGTGCCCCATGAATCGTTTATCAGGTTACCGGCATTCAGAAGGTCAACACTGAACTGGAGTGTATATCTGCGGTCGGTGCCGAAGTTAGTAAAGACATCCTGAAGAAGTTTCGCATCAAAGCGGTGAAGCCATGGCTGAACTTCGCCGTATCTTTCTGCATACTGACCTTTGCGTTCGCTGAGGTAATCATTCCTGTTCACATAATTCCAGAATGCACTTCTCTGCTCATCGGCGGTCATGCCATTATAGTCTGTAAACTCGATATCATCAGCCTGTTCAGGAATGAACATCAGGTCGGAGGAAATTCCGTCGCCGTTAAGGTCGTTTGAGTATGTGTACGACCAGCGGCCTGTCTGATAACCCTGGTAAACAAGTGAAATCGTGGTGGCAAAATAATTTCCATACTCGATCCTGTATGAAATATTACCCACGAGTTTATGGGGAACTGCAAAGTTTGACCAGCTGAGTCCCGGATCATTAAGGCTTCCGATCCCCGAGTTTGACGAGAAGGCAGAGTATGCTGCCGATCCCGGGTTGGCTGTTATATCCTTGGCAATTGTGTAGGTATATGCGAACATACCTGACAATCCATTCATAAAGTTCTTTGTCAGCTGGCCTGTGATTGAAGCCTGGTAGCCTTCATCAGTATTTGAAAGCTCCATTGCGCTTCCCACCGTACTTACAACTTTGTTGGTCGTCCAGTACGGCCTGTTGTCCGGACCCATCATTATCCCGGTAGGTGCAGCTTCATTAAGGTTGATCTGCCTGATAGCATTGATATCTTTGGAAAAGATACCTTCCAGTGTAAATATCATGTTCCATGGCAGCTCTACGTCAACACCAATGTTGGAACGCCATACCTGCGGGAACTTGAAATCCTTTCCCACCTGTGCAAGCGAGGAACCGCTTGGCAATGTGCTCGGGCTCTGCGGGAACAGGTCAGGCCTGCTTGTAATGAACTCCTTGTAATCGGGATTGAAATCAAGACCCGTAAGGTTTGCATTACCTGGTCCCCATCCGATTTCCGGTACCTGGATCAGCCCTGAGTTCGTGGGCTGGTTTGTGAACCAGACAAATGGCAGCATCCCGGTGAATAATCCTGATCCGCCCCGGATCTGGAACGAACGGTCGCCCATTACATCATAGTTGAAGCCGAAACGCGGTGAGAAGAGAATCTGACGATCCGGCCATGTACTGACGTCAATCTTTTTACCTTCGGCGAAAGTCAGATCCGAGATTGCCGGATTATCCTGCATTTCGTCGAGGTAGAAAGGCATTTCGAGCCGGACACCGTATGTTGCCTTGAACCTGGGGCTTACCTGCCACTCATCCTGTAAATAGAGTGCGCCGAAGCCAAATGTAAGCTCAGCCCCGGGGGCATCATTTCCCTGGTAGCCGTATGTTACGCCGAAACCCATCGGATCAGCACTGTTTAAAAAGTCGTCAACCGAAGCATACCTGTAATACGATGTTCCCTCACGGATATAGGAATTGTAGAAATAAAGCCGGTCGAAGGAGATACCTGCCGTGACGGTATGCTTGTTCAGATTGACAGTGAAATTATCGGTAATGCTTAATGTCTTGTTTGTAACATCATTATTGTAAGTGAACAGTTCATATCCGAACGACATGTACTGGTCCCCGTCCTCCCAGATATCTACAAACGGGAAAAAATCCGAATTGCTGGTACGGGTATCCTGGATGAAGGTATAGCTGGCAAGCAGCTTATTCGAGAATTTCGGTCCGAAATTGCTGTTCAGTTCACCGGTAAGTGAGCGGACAGTATTTTTAAATCCGTAGAATGAGTTTGAAAAAGCAAGCGACTGGCTGCTTATCCGGCCCGAGTTTCGTAAATTGTTGGGCGGTCCGCTGGTTGAGTTTGTCTCCTGATCGGAAGTTCCTACAACATCATTGTATCGAACCGTGAATTTGTGGTCATCGGTGATGTTCCAGTCCAGTCGTGCAAGAATTTTCGTGTTCTTGTTCTGAAAAGGGTCAAAGTCCTTGTATTTACCGGGATCATAATTATAGTTCTCAAGCAGGAAGTCCCTGACCCTGACCATATCCGATTCAAGCGTGCGTGAGATTTTCAGATCGGTATTGGCAACGCCGTCAGTGCTTGGGCTCCAGTCAACACCCGGTATCAGCTCCTTTTCATATTCACCGCTTACAAAAAAGAACAGTTTGTTCTTAATGATCGGGCCACCAACACGGAATCCGTAATTCTGCGAGCTTCTGCTATTCGCACCAACAACTTCAATGCCGTTAACCGTGTTTCCGGTAAAGGATTTCGGACGCAGGTACGTGTAAACGGATCCTTTGAAAGTATTATCACCGCTCCGGGTTACAGCATTTATGCTTGCGCCTGTAAATTGCGACATACGGACATCATAGGGTGCTATGCTGACAGAAACCTCCTCGATTGCATCGAGAGAGATCGGCTGGGCGTTGCCGCCAGGCAGAGGATTGCTGCTTAGGCCGAAATTATTATTGAATGCGGCGCCATCGATCGTGATAGTGTTGAAACGTCCGTCGCGGCCGCCAAATGAATTACCCTGAGCCTGCGGGGTATATTTCGAGAAATCCATTATACTCCTGTTGATGGTGGGTAAACTGGCCAGATCACGTCCGCTGACGTTGGTCTGGGTACCCGAACGCTCGGAGCTTAAAATAGAGCCCCTGCTGCTCGAAACGACAACCACCTCCTGTAAAGTTGCAGTAGCTTCGGGTAATTGAGCATTCTGAACATAGCTTTCACCCAGCTTAAGCATCACATCCGTGTAATTGCTTGTCGAATAACCGATAAAGGACACTTTTATCGCGTAGGGACCTCCTACGCGCATATTTTGTATCCGGTAGTTCCCTGCCTTGTCGGCAATCGTGGCGTACTGAGTACCGGACGGAACATGGACAGCAACAATAGCCGCTCCGGGCAAAGGCTCTCCCGAACTGTCAAGTACCCTTCCGTTCAATCCGGATGTTGTGGATCCCTGCCCGAAGGACATGACGGATATCAACATCAGGATAAACAACGGCAATAGTTTTTTAAAATGTTTAGTCATAAAGTTTAGGATTAAGGATTCAATTTAAAATGTTTTATATTTCTATCTATTTCAATTTTTGAACGTTACGTTCAGGCTTAATATGAAAAATCGGAGAAACAATTTACATCACCTGCGATTAATCGTTTCCAATACGCAAAGAGTAATTGTGAACAAGTTATTAGTCCTCTTTGTTCATATCTTTTTTCGCAATTTCGGAGAAGATTTTCGCCGTTGCACCTGTATTTTTCCTTACATATTCACCTGCCGCGTTTGCCGAGGCAGAATATAATTGACTGTCCGACAACCAGGCATCGGTGATCCGGGAAAACTCTTCAAACGACCTGAAACATCTGGCGCCACCGAGGCTGATCAGATCGGTTGCTTCCCTGAATCTAATGAAGTTGGGTCCGAAAACGACAGGTATTCCCCAGCAGGCGGCTTCAAGCACATTATGGATCCCCTTACCGAATCCTCCTCCAATGGCTGCCAGAAATGCATACCTGTATGCCGACGACAGCATTCCTATATTGTCGATTATCATGACCCTTGCTCCGGCCGAACTTTGAGTGAATTCCGAAAACCTGACAGTTTTTACACTGAAGAGTTTTTCAAGCCTTTCAATATTGGGTTTGTCAATTTCGTGAGGGGCAAAGATCCACTTCATCTTTCCGGGGTTCCTGTTTATGTAGCAGGCAATGATCTCTTCATCCTGATGCCAGCTGCTTCCCGCCAGGAGCAGCTTTTCGCACCCCCTGAACTCTTCAATCTGCGGAATGTCTCTTGCAGCTCCGGCTATTTCAACCACCCTGTCGAAGCGTGTATCTCCCGCAATCGAAACATGCTCAACCCCTGTCCCCCTGAGCAGATCCATCGACTCCTGATCCTGGACAAATAAATGGCTGAACCTGAAAAGCATCCTTTTGAAAAAGCCGCCGTACCACCTGAAAAAGCTCTGATCGCGCCTGAACATGCCCGAAATCAGATACAACGGTATTTTCCGGCGTGAAAGAACAGAAATATAATTATTCCAGAACTCGTAC
>Ga0105101_10000269_pt1 | contig 20692 bp, 26 predicted proteins | sample PPLLak21cMay2015_2_FD_87037 | JGI IMG/M metagenome (GOLD analysis project Ga0105101, IMG submission 87037) | Freshwater sediment microbial communities from Prairie Pothole Lake near Jamestown, North Dakota, USA - PPLs Lake P8 Core (1) Depth... | ecosystem: Environmental > Aquatic > Freshwater >... | reverse complement strand
TCCTCGACATGCATGTGTTCGAGGTTGTCGGCGACAAACAGTGCCAGCTGCCGGTAGAGCCTGGTTGTGGCCACGGCACGGGCCGTGGCTTGACCGCCCTCAACCGCGCGCGCAGCGAGTTCCAGTTCCTCGAAGGATCGTTCATGACTCGCATGATCCGACGCGGCACGCGCCGCCGCCCCGGCGCGGCGCGCCTCCAGGGCCGTGTGGATAAAGTGGTTCTCTTTCTGCAAATGAACGCGACAGATCGTCAACAGTTCGCACACCCGCGCCAGCGTTTCTCTGACCTCGGACTCATCGTCGACATCCATGCGCCCGACCTGCAGTAACACCTCGTGCAAAAAGGCGCGCAGGCCCTTGTGCACGAACCGGTACAGATCAAGGCGCGTCGGCGCGTCGGGTAACGTCATGGTTACACCCCGGGCCGGGTGGGATCGCCGATCCGGAACGATCTCAAATTCTTTCAGCCACGGCATGGGGGCTTCAGATTTCAGGTTCATGGTTCTCACCTCGAAGTCGGCATTGGCACAGTCGGCTGCGGAACGCGCATTACTTCGACGCACTCGCCTGCTTGGGCATATTTTTCGGCACAAAGACGATATACGGCGTATTAATCGCCTGCCCCGGCGGTACATACGCCGGCGCCGGCTCGCCCTTGGCCCCGAGGCTGCGGATGAAGTGGTACATGGCGCGCAGATCCGCGTCATTCGTATCGCGCAGATTGAACCAGGGCATGGGCGGACGGGTGGCGGCGCGGGCGTGCTTCAACCACTGTGCCTCGGACATGGATTGCACCACGAGGCGCAGATTCGCCGGATAGGTCGTGCCCCACGGCCCGTTGAATCCCACCGCGCTGCCGGTAAGCCATTCGCCCGGCACCAGCTGGCCGGCGGCCTCGGGGTAACCGGGTGTGTGACAATCGTTACAGCCGCCGATGGTCACCAGGTAGCGGCCACGTTCCAGCGTGTTTTTGTTCGCCGGTTCGCCGGCAAAGGCCATGTGGTTGATCAGCAGGGCAACCGGCAACACCATCATCTGTAAAGCAGAGCGCATGTTCATTTGTTTCTCCTCCTGTTAGTTGAAATGGCGAGGGCAGAATATCCGCCGGGCTGTGGCGCCGCTGCTAAATCTTGGCTAAGGAAATCCTAAAATTTTCGTAAAGGCCGAAACCAGGCAGGGCGAAGGCCGAATTGGAATGTGTCGAATCCGACCGGTGCGTCGCGTTACACTGTGCCGGCCGCCACGAGTCATTGGCCAACGCGTTTTCATTTTTTGAGCTGCCGTGCCGAACGCCCAACCCCCCACTGAACCTGCATCGCCCGCTGGGAAAAAACCCAAGACGGCACGTCGCTGGCGGCGGCGCGCGGTCGAGGCGCTGGTGCTGCTGGTGTTGATCCTGGGCATACGCGCGTGGCAACAGAGCGGCACTGCGAGCGGGCCGGCGCCGGTGCTGGCCGGCGAGCTGCTCGACGGCAAGCCGGTGGCGCTGGTGGCGATCGCCGGTAAACCGGTGCTGGTGCATTTCTGGGCTACCTGGTGTCCGATCTGCCGCGCCGAACAGGGCAACATCGATGCGCTGGCGCGCGACGTACCGGTCATCACGGTGGCGATGCAAAGCGGCGACCGCGATGCGGTCGTTCAGTTTCTGCGCAAGGAGGAATTGAACTTCCCGGTGCTCAACGACCCGGATGGCGTGCTTGCGGCGCAGTGGGGCGTGCGCGCCGTGCCCGCGAGTTTCATCGTGGATGGCGCCGGCCAGATCTGTTTTGTGGAAATCGGCTACACCACGGGCGTCGGCCTGCGCCTGCGCCTGTGGCTGGCCGGTTTGTAACGGGGCATCAAGCGATGCAAATCTGGGTCGATGCCGATGCCTGCCCCAAGGTCATTAAGGACATCCTGTTCCGGGCCGCGGAGCGCTTGGCGATCGCGTTGATTCTGGTGGCCAACAAGCCGCTGCACACGCCGCCTTCGCCGCATATCCGCAGCATGGTGGTGGCGGCTGGTTTCGACATGGCCGACAACCGCATCGTCGAGCTGGTACAGCCGGACGATCTGGTCATTACCGCCGATATCCCGCTGGCCGCCGCCGTGATCGAACGCGGCGCGCACGCGCTCAACCCGCGCGGAGAATTCTATAGCCGCGAGAACATCCGCGAACGCCTGAACATGCGCGACTTCATGGACCAGTTGCGCAGCAGCGGCGTGCAAACCGGCGGGCCGTCCATGCTCAGCCACAGCGACCGGCAGGCGTTCGCCAACCAGCTCGACCGGTTCCTGCACAAATTCGGCCAGAAAGGCTGAACCTCTGACAGGCTCGATTTCCGTCCGGGGACTGCTGATAATGTCCGAGCACGAATGGCGTGCGCTATCCGCTCATGTCAGGCAACCGTTATCACATACGTTATGACAGCAAGCACAACACCCGGCCTGCGCATCGAAGACCTGATTGTCGGGACAGGGCCTGAGGCCACCGGCCCCGGCCAGTTCGTCACGCTGCATTACAGCGGCTGGCTGGAGAACGGCAGCGAATTCGATTCCAGCCGGCGGCGCGAGCCGTTCAGTTTTCCGCTCGGTGTGGGTTTGTGATTCCCGGCTGGGATCAGGGATTGGTCGGCATGCGCATCGGCGGCAAGCGCCGGCTCACGATTCCGACCGAGCTCGGTTATGGCGCAAACGGCCTGGGTAGCATGATTCCGCCGAATGCCGCGTTGGTCTTCGAGATCGAACTGCTTGAGATCAGCGAATAAAAACCGTTGGCGCGCCGTGACCGCGGCGTTCGCGTTCGGCCTGAGCGCGGGATGCGCCGCGTCCGGGCCGCTCAAGCCGTTCACCACCGACGGTTGCAGCAAATTCCCGGATGGCATGCCAGCACACAAAACTCTGTGGCTGAGTTGCTGCACTGAACATGACAAAGCCTACTGGCAGGGCGGGACGTACCGCGATCGCCGCAAGGCCGATGAAGAACTGCGGCGTTGTGTCGCCAATGTCGGCGAACCCGGCATCGCCGCCCTGATGCTCGCCGGAGCGCGGGTCGGCGGTTCGCCTTATTGGCCAACGCGCTTTCGCTGGGGCTATGGCTGGCCGTGGCCACGCGGCTATCGCGCGCTGACGCCCGCGGAGCGCGACCAGGTGCAACAGGCCCTGCGTGCCAGCGAACAGGACCCGCCGCGGTAATTCGTCAAACAAGTATCAACCTGAAAAAAGGCATTTGAACCGCCAAGACGCCAAGGACGCCAAGAAAAACAAACGCGATACAGTCGGCGCACCTAGCAACTGGGTGAAGTGCTTCTGTTTTTTAGCGTTTTAGATTACATGCTGTTCTTGGCGTCTTGGCGGTTAGACTGTTTTTTCCAGGATCAAGGGTCGGTAGTCAACGGAGCTACCTTGATTAATGGTTCGCGCAGGCGCGCGAACTGCCGCGGCGCGACGTACTGCAGCACCTCCTTGCCCTTGCTGTCGAGAGCCAGGTCCAGCCCCTTCTGCGGGTAAAGAAAATGCTCGACCCGGTCGCTAATGCGGATGCGTTCATTCGGCACGCCAAAGCGAGCGAGCGCGGTTTGCTCGTCGAGGTTGACAGAGGGAATGAAGGTAATGCCCGCGATCGGGGCACGCCAGGCGAGCGCCAGGTCGTCGCGATGCAGGATGAACTTCCTCGTGGTGCTGTCCATGTGTTCGGTCTTGACGGCGCGTTGCCGCAGGCGCGCGACCGTATCTCCGTCCGCGTCCGCCAGCAGAATGATTTTTCCCGTGATCACGCCGGCGGTCACGTTACTGGAATACGCCTCCAGCGAGCCCGGCTCGCCCGGCGCGGCAACCACGGCGATTTGCATGTCCATGCCGAATCGTCCGCGCGCCTCGTCGAGGGTGCTGTGTCCCGGGACGAGACCGAACACCCGGGCCTCCCCGCCTGGCAGGATATCGATCTGCCACGGCAGACCCGTCAGCGGCTGTACGGCGGGTTTCTCGCCGACACGCAACAGCGTGCTCACCGCGATCACGGCGGCGATCAGGAGCAGGAATGCAATGGCGGTTTTCACGGGTAACCCGGGGCAGGAGCAATCCGGACCAGTTTAGGTCCGATCCGACGCGCGGGCAAACACGGGTACGGTCATCCGGCCGGTGCCGGGCGCGGTGTGGTATTTCACCACCGCCATCAGCGTGGCGATAGGAATTTTTTCCGGCGTCGGTCGGGCTCACATTCACACAGATTCCAACAGCCGGTCGGCTTATGGGCGCATTAATACGATTGCCGTGACCAAACCGGTCAACAGTGACGGCGCGCGGCCGCGCGAACCAACGGATCCTTCGTTAACTCCTTGATGCACAATGGCGCACAACTCGGCACGGCGCCTGCAATAGCCGAGGCTTCAAGGGGAGGCAGCGGTGCCGCGACACTTCATTGCCTTCATGCCGGCGAGGGATTTGCCATCGTTTCCCATAACCGCCAGCCAGAGAGAAAGGCCATCATATGAAGAAGCTCGTCACACTGCTCGGAATCATTCTGTTGTTCATATCGGCCGGCGTGCGCGCCAGCGACGATGCGTTTCCGCATCGTGCGAAGTTCAAGCATGTGCCAATCATGGCACCCGAGGCGCTGCATAAGGACCTGGACAAGATTATTCTGGTGGACGTGCGCTCGCGTTACGAATTCCAGACCCTGCATATCAAGGGAGCACTGCACATCGTGCTCAGCAGGGAAAAGCTGCCGGCCGCGGCCAGGGAACTGCGTGCGAAATCGTCAATGCCGATCGTGTTCTACTGCAACGGTAACAGCTGCAAGAAGTCGTATGAGGCGGCCGATCTCGCCATCAAGGCGGGAATAACCGATGTCCACGCCTACGATGCCGGCCTCGACACCTGGACCAGGCAGTATCCGGACCAGAGCGTGCTGCTGGGCAGGAGCCCGATGAATCCCGCCGACCTCATCAGCAGCGGCGACTTCAAGAAGCGCATTATCAACGCCGAGGAGTTCGAAGCGCGTCTGGAGAAGGGCGCCGTGGTGCTGGATGTCCGCGACCTGCGCCAGCGCGACGTGGTGCTGTTCCCGATGCGCGAACTGCGCGCCCCGCTCGACGATTCGAAAAAGATCGCCGATGCCGTGGCCGAGGCCAAGAAAACCAAGAAGCCCCTGCTGGTGTATGACAAGGTCGGCGCGCAGACCCGCTGGTTCCAGTATTATCTGGAGCAGCAGGGGGTGAAGGAATACTACTTCCTCAATGGCGGATCCGAGGGCTACTACGAGGCCAAGTTCGGGAAGCTGAATTTCAAGGTTCCGGGGCAGGGGTAGTCAGCGGCCAGGCGTTGCTGAATTACATAGGCCGCCTGTCAGGCGGCCCGTGTCTCATCCAGTAACGGAGAATTGCCTAGCGCTGACGCAAACCCAGCGGGTCGGCGGGATCGGTGCCCGGCTGGAACGGCAGCTTGCGATCGTGATTGGTGAGCTGGTAGACTTTGCCCACCCAGTTGTCGATCACCGCCTCGGCGGTATCGTGCCAGGTGTTGTCGAGGCCGGCACTGATCAGCGACTCCGGGAATTCCGGCACGACTTTCCCCTGTGCATGCGCGGCCACGACCCGCTCGCGGTGCTCGTCGAGAATCGCCTGCGCCTTGAGGCTGAAGTAGTTATCGAGCAGTGGCGGATAGTCCGGACGCTCGCCTTTCGAGAAGCGCGCCACCTCGCGTTTGTACTCCTTTAACAGGCTGACCGTGTCGTACTCCGGATGTCCCTGGAAGAACACGATGCGGAAGCCGTCCGCGCTGGTCGCGAGGTGCACGCCCGCGGTCTCGCTTTCCACCAGGATGCGCAGCCCGGCCTGCTCGAACTGCGCGCGCGTGACATCGTTGAAGCGCGAATGCGGCACATCGAAACGCGTGTTGACGTCCGCCACCAGCGGATGACGCCGCTCCACCACGCGGTGCGGGAACACGCCCCATCGCTTGAAGCCGAGGTGCTTGCGCTTCTGCGCGTAGCGGAACTGCAGTACCGCATGGGTGGCGAGGCACGAGCAGATGGTGGACGTGACATTGGCGTATGCCCAGTCAATCACCTCGATGAGCGGTTCCCAGAACGGCTCCTTCGCGAGATCCGGCTGGGTGACATTGGCGCCGCTGATAATGAGCGCATCCAGTCCCAGTGCCTTGATCTGGTCGAAGGACTCGTAAAATTTTCCGACATGCGCCTGACCCTCGGGTCCGCGTTTCAACGCATCCAGCGTGAACGGATGCATGTAGAACTGCGCGATCTGGTTGCTTTCCCCGATCAGGCGGAAGAACTGGCGCTCGGTCGCGGCCAGCGCCGCGTCCGGCATCATGTTGAGCAGGCTGATGTGCAGCTCGCGGATGTCCTGGTGCAGGGCGGCGTCGCCCGGCACCACCAGCTCGCCTTCGCGGCGCAGGCGTTCGAAGGTGGGCAGGGCGGAGTTGGCGACCAGTGGCATGGCGAATAGTCTCCCCGTTGCGGCGCGCTAGGCCTGCCGTTCCAGAACCCGCTCGACCACGCGCAGGAAGCTCGCCTCATCGCGCACTTCCTTGAGCTCATCGGTGCTGAGCGTATAGCCGTACTGGTCGACGATCGACTGGTAGCGCGGAATGCGCGAGTAGAACAGGCGCGGAAACATCCAGCGCACGAAGTCGTCCGGGTCGATTTCCGCCACGAAACCGTGGCCTTTTTCACGCAGGTAGATTGCGAGCTGTTCGTCCAGGAACGCCTCGCGGTAATAGAGCGGCTTCGGGTCGTCCTCGGCGCGCTTGATGAGTTCCTGCTCGTCCTTCTCGTTTGCCTTGATGTAAAGGATGAGCGTGTGCTCGGCCAGAATCCTGAGGGTATCGGGGTCGTCGAGCTCGCACAGTGACCCGCCGGCGTCGTTCACGAAGTGCCGGTAGCCGTAGACCGCCTTGCTCTTGCGGATGAATTCCGGCACGTCCTTCATGGTCGCGATCTCGGCGTCGCGGTGCAGCGTCTGGCGGTGCTTGAATTCCTTGAGGCCGAGGCCGCCCTGTTCCGGGTTGCCGAGTTTGCCGAGGAAACTCGACACCGGCTGCAGGTTATCCACGGTGATATTGTTGCGGATATAGATCGAGTCAGTGCGCAGCAGGTCGTGCAGAAACGGAATCTGCATGGCCTGCTGCTTGATGTTGTCCAGGATCGCCTCGTCCAGATAGCGGGTGCCGATGCGGTAGTCGCCGGAGTAGTGGAACCAGTGACGCTTGCGCAGCCGCAGCGCGAGCCGCGTCTTGCCCACCCCTGACATGCCGAGCAGGGTGATGCACTTGTTGTCCCAGGCCTTGAAGTCTTTTGCGCTCAGCTTCACGATGGCATCCGGCAGGTGGTTTTTGATCTATTGTATGACATCTTTACGCAAAGCGGGCGTGCCGGCTCGATGCCGATTCGGCCAAACCGAGGAGAAAGGCTATGACCGTAAGTTGCATCTTCTGCCGGATCGCCCGGGGCGAAATCCCGGCCGCTGTGGTGCTCGACGAGCCGGAGCTGCTCGCATTCCGCGACATCAACCCGGTGGCGCCGACCCATGTGTTGGTGATCCCGAAGCGTCATATTGCGTCGCTGGCCGACATCACTGCCGCCGAGGCCGGAATCATCGGCAAGCTGTTCCTGGCGGCGCGCGAGATCGCGGCCCGCGACGGGACCTTGACCAGCGGCTTCCGTACCGTGTTCAACAGCGGTCCGGATGCCGGCCAGACGGTGCTGCACTTGCACCTGCACGTGCTCGCCGGGCGCGGCATGAGCTGGCCACCTGGCTGAATTCCCGGGCAGTGACCATGAATCAGTGTCACCCGCGCTTCGTGGCGCGACAGCTGTGATAAACTGAGCGCCTCCCGTCCCACGAAAATTCTGCCACCATGAACACCGTCATCCCCATCAAGCCGGTCGGCCAGGTGAAGCTCACACCGGAGAACAAGTGCAGCTTCTGCAAGGGTTCGACCTGCTGCACCTACCTCACCCACCAGATCGACACGCCGCGCTCCATGGACGACTTCGACATGCTGCTCTGGCAGGTGTCGCACGCCAATACCCAGGCGTACAAGGACTCGGACGGCTGGTTCCTGCTGGTCAATAACCGCTGCACGCATCTGCACGACGACGGGCGCTGCGGCATCTACGAGACGCGTCCGCAGATCTGCCGCGACCATACGAACGACGAGTGCGAGTTCGACGGTCCGTGCGGCGAGGACGATTTCGACCTGTTCTTCCCGGACTACGCGGCACTGCTCAAGTATTGCCGCAAGAAGTTCAAGCATTGGGACGGACGCCTCAAGCCGGCGAAGATCAAAAAGAAAAAATCGGTGCGGAAATAGCGGATTAACGGCGGATCCGGCACGGGTGTCGACATCGCCTTCTTTATAGTGAATAACACCCGGGTCTGCGCATGCGATCGCCCGAACTCACTTCCGAGGAAAAAGCCGCGCTCGCGGCTCTCGAGCCGCGCCTCGGGCGGTTGCATGTGCGCCAGCGTCTTAGGCTGGAGAACGACTACGAGGCGCGCGTCCTCCGCAAGGGCACGCATTTTTTTCATCTCGAGAACTGGTACTCCGTTCATTCACTGATCCGCAACAGCCTGCGCCTTGCCGGGTTGCACGGCCGCGGCCGGCGCAACGCGCTGGCCATTCAGGTGCGCGAGAATGAAATTGCCCTGCCGAACCTGCCGCGTGCGTTTGACGGCTTCACGCTGTTGCAGCTGACCGACCTGCACGTGGATATGAACCGGGAATTTGTGCAGGTACTCACCGAAGTGGTACGCCCCCTGGACTACGATCTGTGCGTACTGACCGGCGACTATCGTGCGCGCACCTTCGGGCCGTTCGCGGCGACGCTCGACGGACTGCAGCGGTTACGCACGCATCTCAAGAATACGGTGTACGCCGTGCTTGGCAATCACGACACCATCCGCATGCTGCCGGGCATGGAGGCAATGGGTTACCGGCTGCTGATGAATGAGTGGGTGAAATTGCAACGCGACGGCGAAACGATCTATCTTGCCGGGATCGACGATGCGCACTACTACCGCATGGAGAATTTTCATCGCGCCGCGCAGGATATACCGGCCGGCGCCTGTTCGATCCTGTTGTCGCACACGCCCGAGGCCTACCAGCTCGCGGCGCACGCCGACTTCAGCGTGATGCTGAGCGGGCACACCCATGGCGGGCAGATCTGCCTGCCGGGTGGCGTGCCGATCATTACCGACGCCGACTGCCCGCGCGAACTGGCGCGCGGCGCCTGGAAATACCAAGATCTGATCGGTTACACCTCGGTGGGCGCGGGTTCCTGCATCGTGGATGTGCGCATCAACTGCCCGCCGGAAATCGTGCTGCATCGGCTGCGCTGTTTGTGATGCTGCAAAAGCGGTTTGTATGGCGACGCAGGATTTAATATGGACGGTCGCGGACGTGCAGCCTGTACAACAGGCGCGACAGCAGCAGCTCCAGAACAATAAATGTCGCAATGATGATGACGATGTCGCCGTAGCCGAGACCGAGATGTTGACGCAGTACGAGCAGCGGCAGCAGGGATTCCGGAACCTGATCGAGGCCGAACGCCTGACTGTGAACTCTCAGTCCGAGGCGGCGTTTGATAAAACTCGACAACAGGTCGCCGAACATGGAAGCCGAGGCCAGCCCGGCGCCGGTAATCCATTCAAATCCGAGTAATGCGGCGGCCAGCATCGTGCAAACCACCGACAGCACCAGTCCGCGCACGGTCTTGGACGGTCCGAACAGCGGCCGTCCATCCGGTAACTTCAGCCCACCGTCGAGTGGGGCATTCAAGCGCTTGCCGAGCAGCCGCGTCGCAAAAATCGGTGTGCCGTTTGCGACACCGAGCAGTATCAGGATTTCGACTATCACTAGGATGTGGTCAAGCATGCCGGAGCCCTGCTGCGTTCACCTTGTCGGTCCAGACCGCCCATCTTCCCGTGTTGTAGGCCGTACCACAAGCCGCACCCATTGTGATTTCCGGTTTGACCGCGACAGCGCGCGGGTCTATTTTGCACCACGTTCGGTTGCCGGAGCTGGACTATACTGAATTCTGCACGCTGTTGTGCGACATCGACGCCGCGTGATCAGGAGCAAAGAATGAAATCATGGATCACATTTCTTTTCGGCAGCTCGCTGCTGATTGTCGGTACCACCCAGGCGCAGGCCGCCGTTCAGCTTGCCACCCCCGAACAGGACCGCTACGCCAAACAGGCGGTGCCGCCGGCCGGCAAGGCGCTGATCTATGTCTATCGTCTGGGGGATGCCAAGCCCCAGATGTTGCCGGTGCTCTGGCTCAATAAACGCAACTCCGGTCAGCTGGGGCCGCGAACCTACGGCATGTGGGCGGCGGGTCCGGGGCGGCTTGTGGTGCGCGCTGGCCGAATCGATGCCACGCCATTGACAATCGCCTGTCAGGCCGGGCGAATCTATTTCGTGAAGCTGGCGGTGAATGCGGATGGGAGCGTGAGTTTGCGCCAGGTGCCGTACGGCACTGGCCGCACAGAGATGCGCGCGGCACGCCTTGTCCTCGATCCGGCGATCGCCGCGCGTGCCGCAGCCGCGCCCAAGCCGGTTGCCCCCACTTCCGCCCCGGCCCCCGCAAAAAAGCCAAAGGCCGCCAAGGCACCGCCTGCCAGGAAACCGGTAGTCAAAGAGACACGCGCGGCGAGCGATGTCCCGGCAGAAAAAGGCACCAGTGGCGTAACCCTTATTGTCAAGACCGGGAGCTTCCAGCTGGCGAGCGACTCGCAAATCATTGTCGGAGCATCCCGCAACTTCTCTGCCGCGAGCATGGCGTATGGGCTGGAGGGGGAATGGCGCATGGAAAGCGGGTTCGCCTTCGGTATGGAGCTGTTCGGTCACACCCAGGACTACACCACCGCCGGCGTACCGTCCGGCGACCTGGCCGTGACCAATGTTTTTTTTAATGCAAAGAAATACTTCCGTCCGGGCGCGATCGTGCAACCGTATCTTGGCGCCGGGATTGGCGCTGCCTCGTCCAGTTTCAGTGGCGCGGTAACGGGCAGCGCCGGTGGCTTCGCCTTGCAGGGTATGACCGGCATCGCGTTCCGCTGGCAGCACTTTGGCATCCATACCGAGTTCAAATATGAACGTGCCGAGGTCGAGGATGCGGCAGGTCAGGCGGTGGATGTCTCCGGTACTGGCCTGTTTGTCGGCGCGAGCGTGCAGTTCTGAATTGCCGCTGGCCGCGCCGCGGCGCCCGTGTCACCAGGACTTAGCGGTTACCGTTCGCTGCGCTGGGCGGGAGCTGCAGTGTAATCATCTCGCCCAGTGTCGCGCGTATCTCGCGGAGCGTCACGTGTTGGCCGAGCGCCTGCTCGCCCCACTGCTGGCAGACCAGCCAGCGCACCTGTGGTTGGCGTTCCGAACGCAGGTCAAGGGTCGTGCGGAAGACGTAGTATCTCATGCCGCTCGTTACACGTAATCCCGCTTTCATGAGTCCGGGAAGCGCTACCATTTGCGAATCCTGGTATGCGCGGCGCACCACGAACTCGTCGGGCGTCACGGTTTGTGTCGTCTCGCGAACTTCGTGGACTTCCAGCCGGCAATGCGGGTGATACTGATTGACGTCCTTGTCGCTCACGACGCGCCCCCCCTGCAGGCTGACGCCGGCATTGTGCGCCGGGATGGTCAGTGCCTGCTTGAGCACCAGCCGGCTGCCGGTCGGCGGGACGTCGAAGGGCGAATTTTCATCAAGCGGCCCTGTTGTCTGGCAGGCGCTGAGCAACAGGCACAACGGAAGCAGTGCTATGATTCGCATAACTCCTCCTTGTCGGGTTGTTCGTTTAAGGCAGTATATCCCTGAAGCTGTCGATCGCATCAAACTCGCCGACATCCTTTCCCGGCAGTTTTGAGTCCGGATTGCGCACTGCCAGCAGGTGCGCGATACCGTAGTTCCGCGCCGAGCGCAGCACCGGCAGGCTGTCGTCGATCAGCAAGGCCGTATCGGGCGTGAACGGTTCGACCGCCTGCATCCTGTCCCAGAAAGCCGGCTGTTCCTTGGGCAGCCCCAGGTCGTGCGCACACACCACGGCGTCGAAATGACCATTGAGGCGGGTGCGGCGGAATTTGATATTCAGACTCTTGCCATGCGCATTCGTGACCAGCACCAGACGTTTCCCCTGGGCGCGTACCGCAGCGAGAAAATCAACCACATGCGGATGCACGCCGATGAGGTGATCGACTTCCTCCTTGAGCAGTGCGATATCGAGATCGAGTTCGCGCGTCCAGTAGTCCACGCAGTACCAGTCGAGCGTGCCTTCGATCTGTTGGTAGCGGCTGCGCAGCGCCTCCTTGGCGGCATCCAGAGAGAGTGCGTGTTTCTCGGCGTAACGGCGCGGCACGTGCTCCAGCCAGAAATGGTTGTCGTAGTGCAGGTCGAGCAGCGTGCCGTCCATGTCGAGCAACACGGTGTCGATCCGTGGCCATTCAAGTCTATTCATGCGCAGGCTTGCTTTCATGTGCATCAGTATCGGACCTCACCACCTGAGGGGTGCAGCGGGCGGGACAGGCCGGTTTCGGAGCCGCACCCGGGACGCGTTATTATAAGATTATTCGAGTCCTGTTGGAGACGGCAGTGAACCTGTATCTGCGATTACTTAAACTGTTGTTTCTGCTGCCGTTCGTGCGGCGCCGGGCATTGCTCGACAGCGGACGCATCGCGTTTCGCGTCTGGCCGAACGACTGCGATATGAACTTGCACCTCAACAATGGCCGTTTTCTGACCTTCATGGACCTCGGCCGGGTGCATCTGCTCGCCCAGACCGGCTTGCTGGGGAAACTGCTGCAAAACCGCTGGGCGCCGGTGTTGTCAGCCGCCGAGATCAACTATCTCCGGCCGATCCGGCCGTTCCAGAAGTTCGATCTGAGCACGCGCCTGCTGACCTGGGACGACAAATATTTCTACATGGAGCAACGCTTCGTGGCCGGCGGGCAGCTGTGCGCCGTGGCGCTGGTCAAGGGACTGTTCCTGCATCGTGGCAAGCGCGTGCCGAGCCACGCGTTACTGGCGGCGCTCCATCTCGATTCCGCCGCGCCCGACATGCCGGAGGTGGTACGCCACTGGAACGGCCTGTCTGTCCTCAAGAAACAACATTTGAACTGAAGCCATGACCATAATTTCATGCCCGCTCTGTCATCCGCTGAATGAGATCCTGCTGTGGCGTGATACCACCCTGCGCATTATCCGGGTGGACGACCCGGATTATCCGGGTTTCTGCCGGGTCATTCTCAACCGGCATGTGAAGGAGATGACCGATCTGCCACCGGAAGAACGCGCACATCTGATGCAGGCGGTGTTTGTCGTGGAGGGCGCATTGCGCGAACTGATGCAACCGGACAAGGTGAACCTCGCCGAGCTCGGCAACCAGGTGCCGCATTTGCATTGGCACGTCATCCCGCGTTTTACCGACGACGCGCATTTTCCCGATCCGGTCTGGGCGGTTGCGCGCCGCCCGGGACAGGCACGTCCCGTGGACGACACGCAGCTTACGCGGATCATCGGCGCGGCACTCGCGAAGTGAGGTTGCGCTGCAAAGCGTTAAGGACGCTTTGATGCAACTGGTCTGGTTATTTCGGCGTTTCGTCGGGGCAGAAAAGAGTGGCCGCTCGACACTGCTGAACGGTCAATCTGTAAGTGCAGGATTGAAACCGATTTCCATGTGTTTCTGCTTCATGGCGTCTACACGATGCCCATGAACATCCGAGTGTTGTGCTCGGTCATGGCGGGAGGCCTGCTTGTTCCGCTGTCGGCCATCGAATAGACTGATTCGCGTCGCACCGTTTCCAGTCATCAGGTCGTTCATTCCACTCTTTCATCCCACAATTCGCATGCTTCGTCGATTCTTTGCGTTTCTGTTGTTCGCCGCGGTACTCCTGCCGGCGTTCGCTGCCAATGCCCCAGAGTTGATTTTCACCACGGCGACCGGTGAGTCGCTGCCGCTGGCTGCGCTGCGCGGCAAGGTGGTGTATCTCGACTACTGGGCCTCCTGGTGCGCGCCGTGCCGGCAATCATTTCCGTGGATGGAACAGATGCAGGAACGGTATGGCGAACGCGGATTTGTGGTGCTCGCCGTGAATGTCGATCGCGAACGTGCGGAGGCGCAGCGTTTTCTGGCCGCGTCTCCGGCACAATTTCGTATTGTCTATGACCCGAATGGCGATACCGCGCGCTCAATGAAAGTCAAAGGCATGCCCAGTTCGTTCCTCATCGGGCGCGATGGCGCCATCGTTTCAAGCCACATCGGTTTCCGTGACACCGACCGCGCGCCGCGCGAGACCGAGATCAAGGCCTTGTTGGAGCGTTGATTCCAGTACATTTCGGAGACACCCATGCACCGCGCTGTTCCCCTTGTCCTGGTTCTCGCACTCGCCGTGCTCGGCGGTTGCGCGCTCGAACGCGTGCAACCCTGGGAGCGCGACGTGCTCGCGCGCAAATCCATGCAACTGGATGCTTACCCGCTCGATACGTATCTCGATGAACACATCTATTCGAGCAAGGAAACCGCCCGTGGCGGACAGGGAGTCGGTGGCGGAGGCTGTGGATGCAACTGAAAAAAACCGTATCGATTCACCACGCTTTGGCGCTCGCCAGCTGTTCGCTGCTGGCCGGCGTACAACCGGCGCGGGCCGAGGGCTGGGAGACTTCAGCCAGCATCCTGTACTACAGCGAGCAGGATCGTGTGCAGGCTATTGAACCGGTAGTGCGCGTGAAAAAACAGTTTTCCGAGGACGAGCATCTCGCCGTGCAGGTAGTCGCGGATGCGCTCACCGGCGCGTCGCCGAACGGCGCGGTGCCGACGACGACGCCTCAGACATTCACCTCGCCGTCCGGCGAAAAGACCTACACGACGCCGGCGAACGAGATACCGCTCGACCCCACCTTCCGTGACGAGCGCTATGCATTATCGGTTGAGTGGGGGCGGCCGCTGGGGCGCACGCTGCGCGGTATTTTTCAGGGACATTTCTCCGGCGAGCACGACTACAAGTCCATGGGGTTGAGTGCTACGTTGGCGCGCGACTTTAATACCCGCAACACCACGCTCACCGGCGGTCTATCCTACAACAGCGACGAGGTGGATCCGGTCGGCGGTGTGCCGGTCGGCCTCTCCGACACAACGCTCCGGCAAAGAATCAGCGGCACCGAGAACAAGCAGGTGCTCGAGGCGCTGCTCGGCGTGACCCAGGTGTTGAGCCGTACCACGCTGCTGCAATTGAATTACACCTTCGGCCAGGACAGCGGCTACCTCACCGATCCCTATAAGCTGGTGTCAATCGTGGATGCCGGTGGCAATCCCGTGAGCATCGTGCACGAGAAGCGCCCCGAGGACCGCGCCCGCCATGCGTTGTACGCCAGAACGCTGACCGCCTTCGGACGCGACGTGCTGAATGCATCCTATCGTTTTTACTGGGATGACTGGGGTGTCAACGCCCAGACCGTGGATCTGCGTTATCGCCTGCAATTCAGCGGCGGCCATTACCTCGAGCCGCAACTGCGCTATTCGCTGCAAAGCAGCGCGGCCGACTTCTACCGGCCGTACCTGCCGCAGGGCGAGACTGTAGAGGTAGTCAGCGCCGATTACCGCCTCGCCACGATGACCACCACCACGTTCGGTGTGAAGTACGGCATCCCGACACGCCGCGATGGGGAGTTTGCGCTGCGTGTTGGCTACATGGTTCAGACCGGCGAAGATCAACCGGCCGGTGCACCCGGCCAGCTCGCCAGCCAGGACCTGTTTCCGGACACCAAGGCGATCATGGTTCAGTTGAACTATTCGCTCTTGTTCTGAGGCGCAGTTCATCGCGCCACCATGGCGCCGCGCGCAGGGATCCCCATGACTGACCTCGCGATCGAGCGGGCTGAAGATCACTGCATCGCCCGGTTCCGGGCGATGGCCGGTCCCTGCGAACTGCTGATCGACTCCGATGACGAACCGCTGGCACGCCACCTGGCGCACTTGGCGCGCGCCGAGGCGCTGCGTATCGAACGCAAGTTCAGCCGCTATCGCGACGATAACATTGTCGCGCGCCTGCACCGCGCCGAGGGCGAGGCCGTCGAGGTCGATGATGAAACGGCCGGCTTGCTGGACTATGCCGACACCTGTTTCCGGCTGAGCGAAGGCCGCTTCGACATTACCTCCGGGGTGCTGCGCCGTGTGTGGCGTTTCGATGGCAGCGCGCAGCTGCCGGAAGCCGCGGCGATCGAAGCCTTGTTGCCGCTCATTGGCTGGCAGCGGGTCCGCTGGGAACGGCCGCGCCTGACGTTGCTTCCCGGTATGGAGATCGATTTCGGCGGCATCGGCAAGGAGTACGCCGTGGACCGCACGGCGGCCTTGCTCGCTACCGAAACCGGCTGCGCACTGCTGGTGAACTTCGGCGGCGATCTGGCGGCGCGCGGACCGCGCCGCAATGGCAGCGGCTGGACCATCGGCATCGAAGATCCACAGCGTGTCGCCGATCCGCAGGCCAGCGCGATCCACTTCGAGCTGGAGCGCGGCGGCGTGGCCACGAGCGGCGATACCCGCCGCTATCTCTACAGCAACGGCGTGCGGTACAGTCATATTCTCGACCCGCGCACCGGCTGGCCGGTGCCGGAAGCGCCGCGCTCGATCACGGTGGTTGCCGGCACCTGTATCGAGGCCGGCATGCTGGCCACGTTCGCCATGCTGCACGGGTCCGAGGCAGAAAGCTTTCTCGCTGCGCAGGGGTTGCGCTACTGGTGTCTGCGTTGAGAGGTGACATAGGTCACCTGGCGGGTTTCGCCACGCGATACTTGGCTGGAAAAGATATCGTCGTATACTGCTGTGCAATATTCAGCCGCGCGCGTACAGTGCCGCGCAAACGGTATTCCGGTCCAGCCTGAAAGGAGGAACGTACAGCATGAGCAGCCGCTCCGATCCTGCAAACTGGCTGGAGGAAACCATCGTCATCGCCATCGAAGCCGGCCGCCTTATTCTGGATGTGTACGAGCGCCAGTTCGACGTGAGCAGCAAGGACGACGGTTCGCCACTGACGGACGCCGATCGTGCCGCGCATCAGGTGATTGTTGCGCGCCTCGCAGCGCTCACGCCCGATATTCCGGTCTTGTCGGAAGAATCGGCCAGGATCGAATTCAGTGAACGCGCCGGATGGCAGCGTTTCTGGTTAACCGATCCGCTCGACGGCACCAAGGAGTTTGTGAATCGCAACGGCGAATTCACCGTAAATATCGCGCTGATCGAAGACCGCGTGCCGGTGCTCGGCGTGGTGTATGTGCCGGTAACCGGCGTGTGTTATCTGGCGCTGCGCGGCCAGGGCGCGTGGAAGCAGACGGGCGGTTGCGACCGTCAGCCGATTCACGCGCGCCGTTACCGCGGCGGACGCGCCACCGTGGTGGCAAGCCGCTCGCACCGCGGCGCGGCAGTGGACAGATTTCTCGAAAATCTCAAGGCGCGCGAGGGCGACTACGACACCGAAAGCCTCGGCAGTTCGCTCAAGTTGTGCCGGGTGGCGGAAGGTTCCGCCGATGTTTACCCGCGCCTCGGACCAACCTCGGAATGGGACATCGCCGCGGCGCAGTGCGTGGTCGAGGCTGCCGGTGGGCGCGTCACCGATCTCGACGGCCAGCCGCTGCACTACAACAAACCCGATATTCTCAATCCCTGGTTCCTCGCGACCGGTGCCGGTGAGTACGACTGGCACGCGCTGCTCGGCAATGCCGGTTGAGCGCAACCTTCCATTGTTTCTGGCGCTCGACCAGGGCGGACACGCCTCGCGCGCACTGGTGTTCGATGCGCACGGTGTCGCGCAGGTGCGCAGTCTGCGCGAAGTGCAGATGCATCATCCGCAACCGGACTGGGTAGAGCAGGACCCGGAAGAACTGGTGGCCTCGCTTCTGGATGCCACACGCGAGGTGTTGCACGAGCTGGGTGCGCGCGCCACACAGATTGTCTCGATCGGCCTCGCCACGCAGCGTTCCAGCATCGTGTGCTGGGACCGTGTCACCGGCCAGGCGCTGTCGCCGGTAATCAGCTGGCAGGACCGGCGCGCACACGAATGGCTGGCGCGACTCGCGCCGCACGCCGAGGCGATCCACGCGACCACCGGGCTCATGCTGTCTGCGCATTACGGTGCCAGCAAATTGCGCTGGTGCCTCGATCACCTGCCGGCCGTGGCGCAAGCCGGGGCCGAAGGACGCCTCGCCTTCGGCCCGCTCGCGAGCTTTCTGGTTTTCCGTCTCACCGAAGAACACAAGCTGGCTGCTGACCCTGCGAATGCCGCGCGCACGCTCCTGTGGAACCTGAAATCCCAGGACTGGGACGACGGCCTCTTGCATCTGTTTTCCATTCCCCGGACGGCATTGCCGCCGTGCGTGCCAACGCGCCACGGCTTTGGTCATATCGTGGCGGACGGGCAGCGGATCCCGCTCACGGTTGTCAATGGCGATCAATCGGCGGCTTTGTTTGCCTATGGTAAACCGCACGCCAACAGCGCTTACATCAACATGGGTACTGGCGCATTCATGCAACGCATGTCCGGTGAATACCCGGGATATCAGCCGCGCCTGTTGACCGGCATCGTGTTGCGCGATGGCGACGAGAGCGCCTACGTACTCGAAGCCACGGTCAATGGCGCGGGTGCGGCGTTGCAATGGATCGAGGAGGATCTCGGGCTCGAGGAGATCGAGCAACAGCTGCCGGCATGGCTGGCGCGAGATGGCGTGGAGCCACCGCTGTTTCTCAATGGCATCAGTGGCCTCGGTGCGCCTTACTGGGTCGCGGACTTTGAGTCGCGTTTCTCTGCCGAGGCCGAACCGTGGCAGATGGTGGTGGCAGTGGCCGAGTCCATCGTGTTCCTGCTGCAGGTCAACATCGATATATTCCAGAAGCTGGCTTCGCCGCTTGAGCAGTTAATCGCGAGCGGCGGACTCACCTGGTACGAGGGCCTGTGCCAGCGTATTAGCGACCTGTCTGGCTTGCGGCTCTACCGGCCGGCCGAGTACGAGGCCACGGCTCGCGGCCTGGCCTGGCTGCTCGCCGGCAAACCCGAAGACTGGCCGGAAACGGAATTCGGTGTGTGGTTCAAGCCGCGCGCCAACCCGGCGCTGCGCGCGCGTTATGAACGCTGGCGCACTGCCATGGATACGGCACTCGCCGGAGATGTCGTGCCTTGATGCTCAGCGCCGGTTGCCGGTCTCGAAGCTGAGCGAGGCCCAGAAGCTTTCCCAGTCCGCCTTCGCGTCGGCCGGTGCCGGGATCATGTGCACGGCGGACAGCATCCAGATATCGGCATGCGGCAGGACAAAGCGCGCGCGCCCATGCGCATCGGTGCGTAGCTTCAGTTGGGTCTTGAGTTTCTTCTTCGAGAACGCCAGCAGCTGGGCATGGGCGAGCGGCCGGTTCTCGTACAAAAGCTGCACCTCCACGGCCTGGCCGGGCTTCAGCTGGTAGATCGGTGTCTGCGGCACGATTTCCAGCCGCAGGCCGATCGGGCGGCTGGCATCGAGACCATCGTCGCGACCGCCGACCGCAAGCAGCGACTTGGCGAAACGCGAGTACACCTCGCGCACCGGTTTGGCGCGCTCACTGCGTTGCGCGCGCATCGCGCGAATGGCATCCAGACCTTCCTTCTCCAGGTATTTTTCGAAGGTAGGGGCATCCATATCCAGTGAGTAACGTGTGCTCTGATAAGCAATCAACAGAAGCCCCGGCTCCGCCGGCGTCAGGCGCGCAGCCGGATCGTCGCCCGGCAGGCCGGGAATATTCCGGGTGCCACGTGCGTTAACCGTAACGAAGCGTTCAAAGGACTCCGGTAGGTAGATCATGGTATCGCCGCGAAACTCCTGGCCGACCAGCAGTTGTACGTCTACCGGTTTGCCCACCGGCGGCCGGAAGTTCGCCGGCTCGATCCAGAATTCATGCGCCGCTGCCGGCGCCGCCAGGCCGAGCAGGGCGGACAGCAGCAATCCGAATCGGCTACACTCCGACCGCCATGGATGGCGGAAGTGCCGGAAACGCAGGAGCAGTGTTCCGGCGCGCCACACAAATCTGAATCCAATCGATAGCATGCAAATCTTCGAGTTGATGAATTTACGCAAGCATAGCATGACCGGGCCAATACAAATTCACGAACTGGCGCAACGGCTGTTCGGATTCCTGCTATGCCTGTTCGTGTTGCCGGCGACAGCGCACGAGATCCGCCCCGCGGTCGTCGATGTGCACCTGCACGCAGACGGAACGTATCAAGTTGCCTTACAGGTCAACATGGAAGCGCTGCTGGCGGGCGTGAGCCCGACGCACAGCGACACCAACGAGTCGCCGAATGCGGAGAGCTACAACCGTCTGCGCGCCTTATCGGCAGGAAAACTGGAAGAACGCATCCGTGCCTTCTGGCCGCAGTACCGTGATGGCGTTCGTCTGGATTTCGACGGTGACCGCAGCACACCGGTGCTCACGGCCCTCGATATTCCCGAGCCAGGCGATCTGGCGCGTGCGCGCCTCACCACGGTGCGGCTCAGCGGCAGCATTCCGCCCGGCGCCAAGACCCTGCGCTGGACCTATGCGCCGCAGCATGGCGGCAGCGTGTTGCGCCTGCACCGCGCCGGCGACAGCGAGACCATCGCCGCCTGGGTGCGGGAAGGCGAGGCGAGCGCGACCTACCCGCTCGCCGGCGATGTCGCCGGCGCAACGCGCAGCGCCGTGTTCGG
>Ga0105101_10000265_pt1 | contig 20799 bp, 18 predicted proteins | sample PPLLak21cMay2015_2_FD_87037 | JGI IMG/M metagenome (GOLD analysis project Ga0105101, IMG submission 87037) | Freshwater sediment microbial communities from Prairie Pothole Lake near Jamestown, North Dakota, USA - PPLs Lake P8 Core (1) Depth... | ecosystem: Environmental > Aquatic > Freshwater >... | reverse complement strand
TGCAGGCATTTGACGGGGTAAAAGGATATACGATAAATCCTATGAGCGGCTCAACTACCCCTGTTGAAATGGGTCCGGAAGAATTGAAACAAATACAAAGACAGAATTCCTTTGTTAATACCGTGGACAACTACCTGAAAAACGGCCAGCTTTCGCTCGAAGGTGAGGATGTGGTAAACGGGAAGCCGGTCTTCAAGATCAAAGCTTCAATTGAGCCCGGTACAACAAGCACTCTTTTTATCGATAAAAACACATATCTTCTGGCGAAAAACAGCGTAAACACCAGCCAGGGAGGAATGCCTGTGACAATTGATTCCTTCCCGACAGATTATACAGAAACCAGCGGAGTACTGATGCCGATGAAGACAACCACTTCAATGAGTGGTATGGAAATGATCATGACCATTACTGCTGTTGAGGTGGATATTCCGATGGAGGATAGTGTGTTTACGTTGAAATAAAAAAATGCAGCCGGCCTGTAAGCCGGGTTCTGTACGGTTCCGGTTTCTGCGAGAGAGATTGGAACCGTTTTCCATCATTTATCTTGTCCTGTCATTCCTGGCAGGATCATACGATCTACCCCCCGGCAACGGACGAGCAATCCTTAACACCGGTATACATGATCTTTCAACACATGAGATGTACGGCTTCCTGCGTCGCCACAGGAACCGGTGAGCTCTTACCTCACCTTTTCACCCTCTCCCATGACGCTTCCGTCACAGGTGGTTATTTTCTGTTACACTACTATACCCTCGCGGATATCTACCCGTTAGGTAGCATGGCGCTCTGTGTTGCCCGGACTTTCCTTCCCTGACGCTTCGGTCGGAACGATGGAACGGCCTGCTGCGGTACAAAGGTAGCAATTCTCCGGCAGAATGAGTGTGAAGATTGAAATGTGTTATTTTTGCGGAATTGTTTCCGATGTGCGGCTTGCGGCTTACGGCTTGCGGCTTACGGCTTGCGGCTTGCGGTAACCGGTTGCTGCATGCTCAAAATAATTGATGATGAAGGAACTGCTCAGAAATATTAACATTGATGATTACAATTATAATCTTCCTGAGGAGAGGATAGCCCAGTACCCTGTTGAAGAGAGGGACAAATCGAGGTTACTTGTATACAGGAAGGGAGACATATCCGGGGACATTTTCAGGAATATCACTGATTATTTGTCTCCGGATACACTTCTGGTCTTTAATAATACAAGGGTGATACGGGCACGGCTTCTCTTTACTAAAGCTTCAGGGGCAGGCATCGAAATTTTCTGCCTCGAACCGTTATCACCTGCTGATTACGAAAGATCATTCAGATCTGCAAGTCCGGTTGAGTGGAAATGCATTATCGGCAATCTTAAGAAATGGAAAAGAGAAATACTAATTACCCGTTTTACCTGCAGAGGCAAACCATATGAACTGGCTGCCAGGAAATTGAGCCAGGAGGGAGAAGCATGGCGGATCAATTTCAGCTGGGCACCCGCAGATATCAGCTTCGGTGAAGTGATTGAATCTGCAGGACATATTCCACTCCCTCCCTATATAAAACGCCACGACGAAGATGAGGATTATAAAAGGTACCAAACAGTCTATAGCCGGATCGAAGGTTCTGTTGCTGCTCCGACGGCAGGTTTGCATTTCACGGAGGTTGTACTTCGTAATATATTAAATAAAGGTATAAGATGTGTTGATATTACACTGCATGTCGGAGCAGGCACTTTTCAGCCGGTACGGTCAAACGATATCTCGATGCATGAAATGCACAGTGAGCATTTTTTAATCAGCCGGGATACAATTCAAACTCTTTTGGAGAATAAGGGCAGGATTGTAGCTGTGGGCACGACCAGTGTAAGGACGCTGGAGAGCCTTTACTGGCTGGGAGTTAAAATCTCCCGTAATCCGTCAGTTACTGATTCCGGATTAACAACGGGGCAATGGGAACCATACGAAAACGGTGAGAAAATATCAGTGGAGGAATCGATTGAATCACTCCTCAATTTCATGAAAACAAGGCAAAAAGAGATTCTTCAGGCCTCCACGAGGATAATGATAGTACCCGGGTATGAATTCAGGATGATAAACGGATTGATCACCAATTTTCACCAGCCGGGGAGTACTTTGCTGTTACTTGTTTCAGCATGGACAGGAAGTGAATGGAGGCGGATTTACAGCTTTGCACTTGAGAACGGTTTCAGGTTTCTGAGCTATGGGGACTGTTCATTGTTATTTAGATAACGATTTACCCTATATTTCGGGTCATTTATCAATTACAGATTTTAAACTTTTGAAATGAGGCTTATTTTTATTTAATTTGTCAACAACTTATCATTATGAACAACAACAAAATACTACTGCAATTCCATGCCATGTTCGGAGTTTTCATGGCAGTGTTTTATATAGGCGGGGGGATATTTTTTATGTTCTTTGCTGACAGGTATTTCAATGCAAACAAAGCAATATGGGGAATTACGGGAGGAACATTCTTATTATATGGAGCATACAGGATTTATGTATCATATAAACAAATTGTTGCTGCATTCTTCACCAAAGACAGAGAGGAAGATTGAGTCCGGGTCATAAATACCATTCCCAAAATTGCCTTGGCATGTACTTTGCAGTATGGTTCAATATGAGACAAAATATTATGAATATGAGTTTAATGAGATTTATTCGAATATTTATTAGTTTTACCGGCGGAAATATTTCATCCCCAATCAGAACGCTTGTGATCAGAACTTACAATTATGTATTTAATTCAATTATGCGCATTTCAGCCTTTATATTGTTGTTAATTCTGTTTTCATGCAAAGGCGGAAATAATATGATGCAGGAGACTCCTACAAGGGGTAACATCAAAATAACTGCAGACGAATCCTTTCTGCCGCTTATTGATACTGAGGTCTTTACATTTACCCAGCTCTATACAAACGCAACAATCAAAACCAGCTACAAACCTGAATATGATGTTGTCAATGATTTTATGAATGATTCGGTACAGACCATTGTTACCAGTAAAACGCTTACTGAGGATCAGATACAGTACCTGAGAGATTCCCTGATCATTGCACGCACAATCACATTTGCCTACGACGGCCTTGCACTGGTCACCAATAAACAGAACAAGGATTCTCTTCTGAAATATGAAGAGGTGAAAGATATTTTTCTGGGTAAGATCACTGATTGGAAGGAACTGGATCCAAAATCGAAACTTGGAAGTATAAGGATCATTTTTGATAATACAAAATCAGGCAATATCAGATATTTCAAAGATCTTTTTGAAATTATTGATACATTAGCCGATAATTTCTTTGCGGTAAACAACAACCCGGAAGTTATTGATTTTGTATCGAGGAATCCGGATGCTCTTGGTATTGTGAGTGTTAACTGGATCAGTGACAAGGATGATTCGGCAAGCATGAGCTTTAGTAATAAAGTTAATGTTGTTGCAGTGTCTCGTCCATTCTTTGAAGACAATTCATATTACCGGCCTTACCAGGGATCAATTTACGACAGATCATATCCGTTCGTAAGGGAAATATATATGATTACAAGGGAAACATTTAAAGGGCTGGGTACAGGATTTATTCAATGGTCAACCGCTGAACAGGGACAGAGAATTGTTCTTAAATCAGGACTGGTACCTGCTACGATGCCGATAAGACTTGTACAGATCAGGAATTAAGGAGAAAAGAAAAAGGCGAAAGGGAAAAGGAATAAAGAATAAGGATTAAGGTTCATTGATAATGATAAAAAAGAAACGACAAATAAAGTCAGATAAAAAATAATTTAGTACAGAAAAAGAAAATTTATTATTATTGACACCAAATTAAAAAACAGCTATGAAACGTTCGATTATTAAAAAGGGGTTATTTCTGGCAGCAGTTTTTGCAGGATCATTTTTCAGCACTATTCAGGCTCAGGATCTTACATCAGCCCTGCTTCTGACCAGAAGCGAACAATATGATAAAGCAGAGCAGATGCTGCTGCAATTAATTCAGAAAGAACCTTCAAACAGTAAGTACTATTTCTTCCTCGGGGAGAATTACCTGCTCGATTATTTTGCTGATACAATATCAAATTCATTAACGGAATACACCACCAAAGCAAAAGACACCTTTCAAAAAGGTGTCAGCGCAAATCAGAGCGATCCTCTTAACTATGTCGGAATGGCTAAAATCGCCAATTATCTTGGGGATGAGAATACTGCTGACGCAATGAGGGCAAAAGCCAAAAGCTATCTGCCTCCATACAAAAAAATCACAAAAAAAATGATCCCTCCGGCTAATGAATACGCATTTGCCCTTGCAAAGATTGCCGAATCTTATATTACTGAGGGATTGGTTGATACCTCGAAAGCCCTTCCGCTTATAAGGCAGGCTGTGACATTAGATAAGACTAATCCGGAGATTTTCCTCATTGCAGGAGACATTTACATTACAGCAAATGACGGATCGAATGCGATCAAGAATTATAATCTAGCTCAGTTTGCAGATCCCAAAAGACCGACTGCCTACATGAAGATCGGTAACATCTATGTCAGGGGAAAGAGTTTACAGGCAGCAATTCCGTATTTTGAGGATGCAATTAATCTGGATGCTAATTTTGCACCTGCATACCGGGAACTTGGACAGCTTTACTCTCTTGCCGGCAGGCTTGAGCAATCAAAAGCAAACTATAAGAAATATCTCGAACTTACCAAGGGTAACATACCTGCCCAGACGAGATATGTGACTTCCTTATTCTATGCCGGAGATTATGATGAGGTTATCAGGAATGTCGAAGAAATATTCGCTGTTGATAAATCCAGGTCTTATATGAATCGAATTGCCGGATATTCAAGTTATGAAAAGAAAGATGCCGATTATGGTAAGGCACTTTCCTATATGGAGGAACTTTTCAAAACACTTCCGGCAGAGAGGATCCTCTGGAAGGACCATCATTACATGGCAAGAATCCTGATAAAAAAGAATCAGAACTATACCAAGCTTCTTGATGAACTTTCAAGTCTTGAGAATCAGCTTGAAAAAGAAAAAAGCAGTTATGCCAGCGCACCAGCACAGATGAAACCAAAGATTAAACCGGCAATTGATGATCTTACTGCTAAAGTAACAGCATTGAAAACTGAGATTGCAAATGCCAACAAAGAGATTGACAGAGGTTTCAGCGAATATAATAAAGTTCTTGAGATGAAACCTCAGGACAGGGGTTTGCTCAGTGAGATGGCTTCCAATTATTATAACTTTAAACGTTATGACCAGGCTGCGAAAACATGGGCTAAACTGATCGATCCGGCTAATGAGAAAGTGGATGATTACATGCAGATAGGCCGGGCATTTTATGTAGGAGAAAAATACAAATCTGCTGACTCTGTCTTCAACATTGTCCTGAAGAAATCGCCTGATTATCAGCCGGCACTGGTCTACATTGCCCGTACATATACAAGGATGGATCCTGACTCCAGGATGGGTCTTGCAAAACCTAAATTTGAGAAACTTCTCAATGTTGCTCAAAAAGATTCAATCAAGAATGAAGATGAAATGGTTGAAGCTATCAGATATCTTGGTTACTACCATATGTCAAAAGAAAATTACAGTACATCCAAGGATTATTATAACAGGCTTATCACACTGAATCCCTCAAACAAAGAAAATAAGATCCAGGGATATAACGGTGTAGGATGGATTGAGCTGTTACTTGCAGGAAGTGTAAAAACAAATGAAGGCAGGCTTCCATTCCTTTCCAGATCGGAGGATGCATATAACAAAATACTTGCAATAGATCCGAACAATACTTCAGCAAAAAACCAGATTGCTTATATAAATGAATTTCGTGCAGCAGTCAAGAAAGGAATTAATCCGAATGAGATCAAAGGTGTTATCAGGGATGCCGGAACAAAGCAACCTATAGCTTATGCTTCAATAAGGGTTAAAGACACAGCAGCTGAAATGATGTCAAATACGAAAGGCGAGTTTAAATTTGAAATCCCGCAGGGTTCAGAAACTCTGATTATTAGCGCCAAAGGGTACACAGCTAAAGAAGTTCCTATTACAAAATCATCAAGGATATATAATGTATCTCTTCAAAAGTAACGAACGAAAGAAAAAGGGGTAAGGAATATATTCAATTAATTAGTTAGAGCTTTTGAATTATAGGATTTTAGGGTTTTTAGGTGAAGAATATTAATAAACTGGTCAAAAGTTTAATAATATTCTTTTTTCTATTGGAAAAACAAAAATGAAAATTTATATATTTGCGGATTGTTAAATCTTAAACCTAAACAAATCGATAAAAATGAGTAAACAAGAAAGTTCGTTCAAAGACGCATTGCAAAACATTTTTGCAATTAGTGCTATTTTAATAGCTTTTGTGGTATCCTATTTGTTGTTTGTCAATGTAATGGGTAGTCCGGTAAACTTTGAAGGTGGTAATCCGAATGGACATGCACTTGAGGGAAATTATCTGGGTATTATTTACAAAGGTGGATTTATTGTACCAATTCTTATGACCTGTGTGCTTGTACTTATCATCTTCGTAATTGAAAGGTTAATTACCCTTTCAAGGGCCAAAGGAAAAGGGAGGATAAATACTTTCGTCAGGAACCTTCAGAACCTCCTCGCAGAAGACAAGATTGAGGAAGCAATGGAAGCTTGTGATAAGCAGAGAGGATCCCTGGCAAATGTAATGAAAGCCGGATTGCTTCGTTATCGTGATCTCCAGAGGGATAAGGAACTTGAAAAGGACCAGAAAATTCTTTCCATCCAGAAATCATTTGAAGAAGCCACAGCGCTTGAACTGCCAATGTTGTCAAGGAATATGGTGATCTTCTCAACCCTTGCATCAGTTTCAGTGCTGATCGGTCTTATCGGAACTGTACTTGGTATGATCCGTGCGTTTGCGGCTCTTGCCCAGTCGGGAGCACCTGATGCACTGGCTCTTTCACAGGGTATATCCGAAGCACTTGTCAACACAGCATTCGGTATCACAGGATCAACTCTTTCAATTCTTGCATTTAACTATTTCTCATCAACCATTGACGCCTATACATTTAAAATTGATGAAGCAGGATTCAGTCTGACACAAAATTTTGCTACTTCACTGAAAAATGTTTAATTTTGAATTTATCTTTTGGTTTAATCATATATATAATGAATAACTGTAATGCCAAAGATTAAATTACCAACCAAGTCGCCCCGGATTGACATGACGCCGATGGTTGATACATTCGCTGTGATATTGATATTCCTTTTATTAACTTCACAGATGAGGTCACCTGAACCGGCTAATGTTGATATGCCCTTTTCGATATCAGAGAAACCGACACCTGATTTCAATGCAATGACTTTCCTGCTTTCTCCTGATGGTAAAGTATTTATGAATTTCGATAACGGACCTGATACCCTGCTCAAATTCAGACCAAAAATTCTGGGTGAAATGGGGAAAAGATACGGAATTGAATTCACTGAAAAACAATTAAGGGAATTTGAGAAATTTCCCTCTTCAATGGGAGTACCGATTTTACAGATGAAAGAATTCCTGGATTCGGAGGATGCTGCTACCCGAAAAACATTCGAGACAGGTATCCCGATGGATTCAACAGATAATCAGTTAGCTATGTGGATCCAGTATACCCGTACGGTTAATCCGAATATTCAGGCTATCATCAAAGGAGACACAAAAACGGAATTCACTGTTGTTAAGAGAGTCCTCGATATACTTCAGGAATTAAATGTTAAAAGGTTCAGTCTGATTACCAACCTCGAAGCAGCAAAAATTAACCTGGAAGAAATACAACAGTAATATGGCAGAAATAATTCAAGAGGAAAAAGGTGGAGGAGGAAAGAAAAGGGCGAAGAAAATCCTCCCACATATGGATATGACTCCTATGGTGGACCTGATGATGTTGTTAATAACCTTTTTTATGCTCACAACTTCTTTGAGTAAATCTAAGGTCATGGATATTACACTTCCTGATAAGATTACTGATCCAAACCAGGAAGCTCCCAAGATTTCTGCCAGCCGTACTCTTAATATTATCCTGGGTCCCGAGAATAAACTTTACTGGTACCCGGGCGCTGTAAAAGAGGAAGATTACAATAATCTGCCCCCCCTGTTTGAAACAGATTTTAGTGCCACCGGCATTCGTCAGCTGCTTCTTGAACGGAACAGGGCCCTGTTCAAAAAGATCGATGATTTTAACCAGCAGGTAATTGCAGGGAAAATTGTAATTACCCAGTATTCTGTATTGGTTTCATTAAGGCAGCTTAATAATGTTGATGATACCGGTCTAATTTTGCTTATAAAAGCTTATAAAGCAGCCAATTACGGGAATTTTGTAGATATTCTCGATGAGATGAACATCTGCGGTATTGCCCGTTATACGTTTGTTGACATTGTATGGTATGAAGAAAAAATGGTGGAAATAGCATCCGGTGCTTCCCCCGTTGCAACTTCAACCAATTAACCTGTAAACCAGCAAAAAGATGGCAAAAGAAAAAATGAAGGCTCCTGCATTTGACGATATAGTCTTTGAATACAGGAACAAGGATTACGGAGCTTACAGACTCCGTAAGAAGTACAATCGAAATGTGATAATTGCACTCCTTATAGGTGTTATCATACTTGGAACAGCTGTAATAACACCTTATATGAATGCAAAAGCTGCAGAGAACCGACAGAAAAGAGCTGAAAGGCAGGTCAATATCGAAATGGAGAATCTCGACACGCCTAACGAAACTGTCGTTCCTCCTCCTCCTCCTCCTCCCCCTCCCCAGGATGTGGCACAACAGGCAAAATATGTGCCTCCCGTAGTCGTTGACTCGATAAAACCTGAAGAAGCCCAGCAGCTTATGACTGCTGATGAGGCTCAGGTTGAAGTTAAGAATGAAGAGGTAGTTGAATTTGTCGAGGAAGTTAAAGAAGAGGTACAGGAAGAAGAAGCTGAACCTGAACCTTTCGTTGTTGTTGAAGAAATGCCAATGTTCCCCGGTGGTGATGCAGAACTGCTTAAATACATTGCCGAACATACCAATTATCCGGAAGTTGCAAAGGAAAACAACATCCAGGGAAGAGTAATTGTCAGGTTTTGTGTAACCTCCAAAGGCGGAGTAAGCCAGGTAAGCGTTCTTAAAGGCGTTGATCCTGAACTTGATACTGAAGCTGTCAGGGTTGTTAACTCACTTCCCGCATTTAAGCCGGGTAAACAGGGCGGAAAACCTGTTCCTGTATGGTACATGGTACCTATTACCTTTACGCTTAAATAACTATCGATTTTTGAATATATAGAAAAGGTGCTCTAAACAAGCACCTTTTTCTTTAATTCCTCTTTCAGTAGTTTCACAAAATCATCAATGTCCCCTTCAGTTGTGTCCCAGCTTGTCATAAGCCTGTACTCCGACATCTCGTCGTTCCACGGGTAGAAGAAGTATTTTTTCATGACCCTCTCTGCCACATCACGGGGTATAATGAGAAATATTCCGTTTGACTGAACCTCCTGGGTTAATCTCACTTCACGTATCATTCTGAGCTTGTCAGCCAGCAGACTTGCCATTGCATTCGATTGTGCAGCACATTTTTTCCATAGGTCGTTCCTGAAATATGCTATATATTGCGCCGAAATAAACCTCATTTTAGAGGCAAGCTGCATCCCCTGTTTTCTAATGTATTTAAAATTGTCTGATAATCCGTGCTTCAGAAAGCAGACAGCCTCTCCAAACATCATCCCGTTCTTTGTTCCTCCGAATGAAAGTACATCAACGCCTGCATCCGTCGTGAATGTCCTGAACGGAAGGTCCAGTGAACATGATGCATTCGCTATTCTCGCTCCATCCATATGCAGAAGTAATCCTGATGAATGGGCCAGATCCGCAATTTCCCTTATCTCATCCGGTGTATACAAAGTACCCATCTCAGTTGTCTGAGTAATAGAGATTACTTTGGGTTGTGCATGATGCTCAAAATCAAATCCGTGCAAATGTTTTCTGATCATATCAGGATTAATCTTTCCATCCGGCGTTTCAACCGTAAGCACCTTGCATCCGGTAAATTTCTCAGGTGCCCCGCATTCATCGGTTTCCATGTGGGCTGTATTTGCCGTAATCACAGAATTCCATGACCGGGTTATTCCATATACCCCAAGGACATTTGCAGCTGTTCCCGTGAACACAAAAAAAATGTCGGTGTCAGGGCCAAGTTGTTCCCTGAATAGTTTCTTTGCCTGTTCAGTGTAAATATCATCGCCATATCCGATCGCATGACCGGTATTGGCTTTTGCAAGTTCACCAAGGATATCCGGGTGGACACCTGCGTTGTTGTCGCTGGCAAAACCCCGCCAGGCCTTAGTTTCATTCATAATCCGTAAAAATTAACCGCAAAGTGCACGATGACTTTGCACCTTGCGGTTAAAATAATATTCTGCGTCAGGCTTTTTTCTTCCTGAATGAGAAATAGAGCATTATCGCTCCGAAAATCAGCATCAGTATCCCCATTATAATATTCACATTAATATTCAGGGATCTCTGATACATATCTGCATTTGACATAGTTACAAATCCGAATACTGTTATTAATACTCCCAGTATCGAAAACATCAAACCTATGGGAATTCTTATATCTACCATTTTATTTTCCTCCTACCAGAATAATATGCTTAAAATTACACAGATAACACCAACAAGTATTGCCAGCCCGACAGGACGTTCATACCATTTTAATCCCGGCTCATCGAGTGTCCGTGGAGTCAGAGCATAAACAAGTCCCTTAAGCTCTTCATCCGATTTCTTTTGCCTTGTAAGTATTGTCAGCACAACTGTAACCGTTGTTGCAACAGTGAAGGCAATGATTGCTGTCCAGAAGTTCTGGGCCATTTCGACAGGGTATGTATGCACATTCCCCAGCCAGCCGCCCTTCACAAGGGTTGTAGCACCTGCTGGTACAGTAAGTCCGTGATGGAGCAGAGCCATCAGAAAGCCAGATAGCAATCCTGTGAATGCCGCGTGACCGGTTGTTCTTTTCCAGAACATACCCAGGAATATCACTGCAAATAACGGTGCATTAATCATCGAGAAAATCGTCTGCAGGAAATCCATAAGATTACCAAATTTACTTGCGATATAAGCTGCGGCAATACTCAACAACACCCCAAAAACTGTTGCAATTCTTCCTACATTCAGGTAGTGTTTATCATCAGCTGTTTCATCCTTTGTTCTTTTACGGATATAACTCTGGTAAATATCGTATGTCCACACTGTATTGAACGCCGAGACGTTGCCTGCCATGCCTGACATGAATGAAGCCAGAAGAGCAGTGATGCCAAGTCCCAGAACCCCGGCAGGCAGATACTGTTTAAGCAGCATAATTATGGTATAGTCATATATGGGTTTTCCCCCCGCATCCATCGGAAGTATAAATCCTTTGGCCGGATCATTCATAAGAACCAGGGCAATTATGCCCGGAATTATGATAAGGAATGGAATGAACATTTTCGGGAGAGCACCTATCAGGGGAACTTTCCTTGCGGCGGCTTTTGACTCAGCGGCAAAAGCTCTTTGGACAATAAGGAAATTGGTACACCAGTAGCCAAAGGAAAGTACGAATCCGAGGCCAAATAATATACCGAACCATTCCACTCCCAACGGATTCGATGAAGCTTCACCTGCATACTTCCAGGTTGTTGTTAAAGTGTCTGGTGCATAACCATTTGCTGTAGCAATAGGAGCAAGACTATCTTTAAGTCCTGTCCACCCTCCAACATCCTTGAGACTTAAAAATACGATAGGTAACAGCCCAATGACAATTATGAAGAATTGCAGAACTTCATTATAAATGGCCGAAGAGAGACCTCCAAGGTAGGTATAACACAGTACTATCAGTGCCGATACCCACAGACTCAGGTTGAAATCCCATCCCAGGACTTTTTCCATAAGGATTGCCATTGCATACATGGAAATACCTGAAGCGAGGATTGTCATCAATGCAAAAAGAATGGCATTCAGCCCCCTGGTCTTCTCATCATATCTTAACTTAAGGAATTCAGGAACCGACCTTGCCTTGGATCCGTAATAAAACGGCATCATAAAAAGTGCAAGGAAGATCATTGCAGGAATGGCACCGATCCAGTAAAAGTGAGTGGTCAGCATTCCATACTTCATTCCGGAACCTGTCATCCCCATTACTTCAAGTGCACCCAGATTTGTTGAAATAAATGCCACACCTGCCACCCATGCAGGTATCGACCTTCCTGCTTCAAGAAAAGCATTGGCATTCTTCATGTATTTACGTAGGAACCAGCCGATGCCCAGAACAAAAATAAAATAGATTACCATGATCAGATAATCTATCCAGCTTAATTCAAGTCTCATAGTTTAAGAATTTTAGATTGTCAATCATTATTATATTTCATGGTTAATTTCCAAAAACTCCTGGATTTTTACATTAGTAGTAAAAATACATTTTAAGATTGATTTTCAAACTGATTAACTGCATTAATTATGGACATTTTCCTCATTTAATTGATATTTACCGAATAAGTATATTTGCAGAAAGAGTGGAGTGAAGACGAGGTATTTTATATTTATATCATACAAAGGCACCTCATATCACGGATGGCAGATCCAGCCCAATTCCGTGACCATCCAGCAGATACTCGACGAAACAATGAGTACTATCCTTAATGAAAAAATTGCCACCACAGGTGCCGGCAGAACAGATTCAGGAGTGCATGCACTCGTTTTCTGTGCTCATTTTGAAAGTATATCTCCCGACCTGACGAAAAGAAAGAATCTGCTGTTCAGGCTGAACCGGTTTCTTCCGAAGGATATTTCCATATCAGGGATCACAAGGGTTTTACCTGAAGCACATGCAAGGTTCAGTGCTGTTTCCCGGACCTACAGGTATAATATTTCAACGGTCAAGGACCCGTTCATGAATGAATCATCATGGTTTGTGCATGGGCAGATCGATATAAAAAAAATGAACAGAGCGTGCCGGATTCTGATGAAATATTCGGATTTTACCAGCTTCAGCAAACTGCATACCGATGTAAAAACGAATATTTGTACCATTTACTCGGCAGTTTGGGAAGAAATTGATGGTAAACTTATATTTACAATTAAGGCAGACAGGTTTCTGAGGAATATGGTAAGGGCAATTGTGGGTACGATGATTGAAACAGGAACCGGCAGAATGAGCCTGAAAAAATTTGAGGAAGTTATTCTTGCCAAAGACAGGTGCAGAGCCGGTAAATCGGCTCCGGCCAGGGGATTATTTCTGGTTGATATTGAATACCCGGATGAGATCTTCGTTAAATAGCAGGGTCATTCCAGATTTCCCACGACCTTTCAGCCTGGGAATGAAGCATTTTCAATCCCGTTATAATTTTGCATCCCCGCTCCTGCCCCATTTTCAGGAATGTGGTAATTTCCGGATTGTACACAAGATCAAACAGGACATGTTTTTCTTTTAGGAGACTATAATTGATTTCAGGCTTGCTTTGAATATCGGGATACATTCCAAGAGGTGTTGTATTGACAATCAGGTCCGTCACTTCCAATATTTCTGAATTTAAATCCTGGTACCCGGAAATGCCGGGCTTTTTTGATCTCGAAACAAAAGTCACCATAAATCCCAGCTTTTTAAGAACATAACCCACAGCTCTGGAGCTGCCTCCTGTGCCAAGTATTAATGCATTCCCGGGTTTTCCGGAGAACTCTGGTAAAACAGAGTCTCTGATCCCGACAACGTCACTGTTAAATCCGGATATCCGGGTTTTCCCCTTTATTCTTTTGATCTTCAGCACATTAATTGCTCCAATCTCTTTAATAGCAGGCTCATATTCATCTGCATACCTTATTATTTCTGTCTTCCAGGGAATAGTAACATTCAGACCGCAGAGGTCCTCATTCTTACGGATAAGGTCAGGGAACTCTTCAATATTCTTTAGCGGGAAATTTTCATATGAGCAGCCCGCAATATTTTCACGGACAAACTTATCCGTGAAGTATTTCCGGGAGAAAGAGTGCCCCAGAGGATATCCTATGAGGCCGAATTTTCTCATTATCATGATTGGCAGGAAAATTTTACAGTTTTAGCCCGGGATTCACTTCTGCTTCAGGTCGTCAGGCAGGAACTGGAAGAATGTATCACCCCTGAGGCCCAGCCGGAGGGTTTCAAGCGGGATGATCTCATTTGGAGCAATGTTCCCGAGGTTCACATTTGCCCCAAAATGCTTTATGAACCAGGCCTGCTGTGATTTAAGAGGAGCTTCCCAGAGCACATTCTCAAGCTTTACATTTTCCGATATCGCACTGATTATCTTATTATTGATGGAGCCGTCCTCGTTGTAAATACCGGTTGTCCCGGATTCCCTGGCTTCGGCAATGACCTTCATTGACCCTGCGTCCAGCTCGGCTTTCATCATTGCAACCCACTGATCAGGCGTATAGACGACCTCTTTCTTCTTTGATCCTACCTCGGATATCACCTTTCCGCGTTTCGCAAGTGTTTTTATATACTCCAGCTTCCTGTAATGCTCAAATTCGTATGATCCGTCCGATACCTCAGCCATTTCAATTTCATGCTTGTCAAGAAATTCAATATATTCCCTGAACATTTTGCGTATTAAAAAAGCTTCAAAAAGAGTTCCGCCAAAATAGGGTATGACACCTGCTTTCTTATAGATTTTTACTTTTTTCTCAAACCCGGGAGTGATAATGGATGTACCGAATCCAAGCTTTACAAGATCGGTGTATTCTCCGCCAACCGACATAAAATCCTCGGCTTCCCTTATACTGAGACCTTTATCCATAACCATTGTCATCCCCGAATTTCTTGGTTTAACCGGGCGTTCCGGTAAAAACGGAAGAGTTTTCTTCATAATGCAGAATTAAAGTTCACGAAAATGTTATCAGATAAGATTATTTCCACCCAGAAGTCTTGTAATCTTCCTTGAAAAGAGAGAATGAGGGAACATATCTTTAAATTCAGTAAACAGATCCTTGTCCGCACCCACGGCAAGTGACAGATGTATGAATGCGTTATCCCGATCACCTGTATGAAGATAGAATGAAGCCAGGAGGTAATTTATCCCGGGAAGATCTCCCGTGACCTTATAGGCATGCTCAAGGTAATGGATTGCTTTTGATGTGATATGTTCCTTCAGAATAATCTTCCCGAGGTCCACCCAGACATCCTCATAATATGCATCAATCTTAAGAGCCTCTCTGAAACAGCTGAGAGCTGCTTTTACTTCACCTTTAATATAATGTGCTTTCCCAAGCAGGTACCAGTATTCGGGATTCTCATCATCGAGCCGTACAGCTTTTCTGAAATATATCAGGCTGTCATCGGCATTTCCGACATTATATTCTATCACACCAAGACCGAACCATGGATCTGCATATTCCGGAGCCAGTTCGATTGCTTCATGATAATACTTTCTTGCAAGCGTTATATCGTCGGTTTTTTCATAACATTCTGCGAGATATGTCATAGCTTCGAAACTTTCCGGCTCATTTTCCAGATATTCATGATATACAGGAATTGCTTCGGAGAATCTTTCGAGATTGCTCAGGATATTTGCTTTGTTGAACAGTGCAAATGAGTTCAGCGAATTAATGGCAAGAGCGTAATCGTACGCCTCCAGGGAGTTTTCATATTGCTCAAGCTTATTGTAAATGATACCCAGATTATACCAGGCGCTGTCGGAGAAGGGTTCCTCTTCGAGATACTTCAGGTAATAAGAAATGCTGGAATCGTAGTTCCCCGTTTTCTCGTAAGCATAAGCCAGATCATAAATATGAGCCTTGAAATTCGGTTCTTTTTCGATAAGTCTCAGCAGATACGGAATCAGATGCTCATAATAATTAAGGTTCTGGAGAACTGATACGATTGAGAAAAGAATGTTTTCCACCTCATCAGAGTCAAGAGTGAGGGCATAATCGAATATCTTCTTTGCTCCCTGGATATCGCCAAGCATACCAAGAGCTGTTCCTTTGGCAATGTATATCTCATGATTTCCGGGTTCAATGTTCTCCAGCTTTTTCAATATTCTGAGAGTTTCAACAGCCCGTCCCTTATCAAGGAGAACTCTTGCTTTCCGGAGCTGAATTGATACGGAGTTCGGATGCTGTTGCGTAGCCAGGGTTGCTGCTTCGAAAGCTTTAAGCGAATTATTGGAATCGATATAGTAATCAATAATGGATTCAAATTCAATAACGTCAAAGAAATACTTCTCATTATTCCTCCTCATCCTTTCAAACTTCTGGACAGCCTGCTTTACTTCTTCCTCAAATGAGTATCCGTATTTATCCTCTTCCATCTCTCTATCCGGTATTTTACAAAATTAATTATATTTTAATCATGGATTAACCATGGTATATTCAATTATTAACATTTTTACGTTTTTTTAAACATCTAATTTTCAGGTTTATATGAAATATTTTTACAATTTTTAATATTTTTTATTATTCTCACGCAACCCGGAGAGGCTTTTATTCATCTTTGGTTTATAAAACTGACTTTAATTACCCTATACCCAATTTACCCTAGAATTAACCTAAATTCTACCTCAGAAAAACCGGGCGTTCTCCCGGTTTTTCAATTAATAGCATATTATTAATATCTTTACGTTAATTACCTAAACGAGCACCATGAAAAAATTATCACTACAGAATTGTCTGGTAGTATTTCTGGGCATAATGGCCATCTCATTGAGTCTTAGTTCCTGCAAAAAGACCGAAAATCCCATAAAATTTCCAAAAGGAACCTTCCCTGATTCCACATTGATTTTGTCAGATATTAATTCTGCCTATGATGATATTAATATGGACCTTTATGTATTAGCTGACAATATATTTCTTTTATTTTCAAGCAACAGGAACAGTACAGGAGAACAATTTGATCTTGTTCAGGGATTGATATCATATGTTTTTGATCAGACTTCGGGCGAATTCGGACTTGGAGCTGAAATAACCCAGGATGCTTTTATGACGAATCTTGTAACCGCAGCAAATACAGATGGAGATGATCTGGGACCATATACCCTTTTCAGCACAGTGGACGGTTACCTGTATACGCTCCTTGCTTCTGAAGGCACCGGCGGGGATCTTGATCTTTTTTATCTTAAGAACATGCCTGGTACAGGTAACAATATTCCGGCCATACAAGGTCCCTTCCCTGTCACCCTGATGAACACCGGTGCTGATGAAGCTTATATCAGTTTTGATACAAACCAGGATACAGCCTATTTCGGGTCTAATTTTGAAGGTAATTTTGATATCTATCTGCAGACCAGAACCGGAGAAACAACCCTTTCCGGCTGGCTTGATGGTGGATATTCTGCCCCGGTGAAGGTTGACAGCCTCCAGAGCTCAGGGGAGGATAAATGCCCCTTTGTCTTCAAAAAGATACTGTTGTTTGCTTCAGATCGTCCGGGAGGTCTGGGTGGCTTCGATATTTATTATTCAGTGCTGAAACAGGGTAAATGGAGCTCACCTGTCAATTTCGGACCCGCGGTCAATACCATGTATGATGAATACCGGCCGGTTATTGGATATCATGTGGATTTTACAAATAACTTCATGATCTTCTCTTCAAACCGTCCTGCGGGCAAAGGTGGTTATGATCTCTATTTCAGGGGTATAGACTTGCCTTAAGATCGGGAAGTTACGATTACGGTCATTTCTTGTTTTTTACCGCGAACAGGGTATTCTTCAAAAGTGAGACCCTTGTCATCGGGCCTACACCACCCGGTACCGGAGTAATGAATGAGCATTTTGGTGCAACATTCTTAAAATCGACATCTCCGGCAAGTTTCCAGCCTGTTTTGGTACCGGGTGCCTCGACCCGTGAGGTACCCACATCGATCACAACTGCGCCTTCCTTTACCATATCAGCTGTTACAAATGAAGGTGATCCCATTGCCGCGACGATCATATCTGCCCCTCTCACAGTTTCTTTCAAATTCTGTGTACGGCTGTGGACAACAGTCACTGTTGCATCCATTCCTTTTCTGGAAAGCAGAATACTTACCGGACGTCCCACAATATTGCTTCGTCCGATAACTGTGCAGTTGCGGCCGGATGTCTCAATCCCGTACCTTTTAATAAGCTCAATAATTCCATAAGGTGTCGCCGGAAGGAATCCGGGAAGTCCGATAACCATCCTTCCGATATTTACCGGATGAAAACCATCAGCATCCTTCGATGGATCTATAGCCTCGATAACTCTGTTCTCTGATATATGCGCCGGCAACGGAAGCTGGACAATAAATGAGTCTATATCGTTATCAGAATTTAGCTCCCTGATTTTATCCAGCAGGGCTGCTTCTGAGATATTGTCTTCGAACCTGACAAGGGTTGAACGGAAACCCACTTCCTCGCAATCTTTGACCTTATGTGCAACGTATGTCTGGCTTGAAGGGTTGCTGCCAACGAGAACAGCAGCAAGATGAGGAATTTTCTCACCATTATTCTTAATTTCCAGAACTTCAGCGGCAATCTCCTGCTTTATTTCAGAGGCAATTTTCCTGCCATCAATTACGGTATACATATATATGGATTATCTGCGTCCCAAAAGTCTGGCGGCATTACCACCCTTGGTCATCATCTTCATCATCCGCCTCGTTTCATCAAACTGTTTCACCAGCTTATTCACTTCCTGAACAGACGTCCCGCTTCCTGAAGCGATCCTTTTACGCCTGCTGCCATTAAGGACAACCGGATTAGTCCTTTCCTCCGGAGTCATACTTCTTATGATTGCCTCAATGCTCTTAAATGCATTATCATCAATATCAAGATCTTTCACAGCTTTGCCAACGCCGGGGATCATCGCCATAAGGTCTTTAACATTTCCCATTTTCTTGATCTGCTGTATCTGACTGATGAAATCGTTGAAATCAAACTGATCCTTTGCAATTTTTTTCTGAAGCTTTCTTGCTTCCTCGGTATCATACTGTTCCTGCGCTTTTTCGACAAGTGAAACGATATCCCCCATTCCGAGTATCCTGTCAGCCATACGGTCCGGATAGAAGATATCGATGGCATCCAGTTTCTCGCCGTTGCTCACAAATTTAACAGGCTTGTTTACAACCGATTTTATTGAAAGAGCAGCTCCGCCACGGGTATCGCCATCAAGTTTGGTCAGCACAACGCCGTCAAAATCGAGCCGGTCATTGAATTCCTTTGCTGTATTGACTGCATCCTGACCGGTCATGGAATCAACAACAAATAATATTTCATGCGGACTTACCGCGTCCTTGATCGCAGAGATCTCCTTCATCATTTCCTCGTCCACCGCGAGACGTCCGGCAGTATCGATAATAACCACATCGTTACCGTTCATCTTTGCTTCTTTGACTGCATTCCGCGCTATCTGAACAGGATTCTGGTTCCCCTCCTCGGTATAAACCGGTACTTCAGCCTGGGTACCGACTATTTTCAGCTGCTCAATAGCTGCCGGTCTGTAAACATCACCTGCCACAAGAAGAGGATTCTTGCCTCTTTTGGTTTTGATCCATCTGGCCAGTTTACCGCTGAATGTGGTTTTACCCGAACCCTGAAGTCCGGCAATAAGAATTACCGACGGATTGATCTTTATGTTGATGTCGGCCTTGTCGCCGCCCATGAGCGCTACCAGTTCGTCATGGACAATCTTTATCATCATCTGTGACGGATTAACCGACCTCAGAACTTCCTGACCCAGTGCCCTGGTCTTAACGGTATCTGTAAATTGTTTGGCAATCTTAAAGTTGACATCAGCATCAAGAAGTGCTCTACGCACCTCCTTAAGTGTTTCGGCAACATTTATTTCAGATATTCTGCCCTGTCCCTTAAGTACTTTAAAGGATCTCTCCAGCCGCTCACTTAAATTTTCAAACATATTCTAAAACATAAATTTTTAGTTCACATTACATCCTTTCCGGCATTTCTATTCCAAGGAGCCACATCCCCTTGCCGAGCACCTCACTGGTGGCTCTGGAAAGCGCCAGCCTGAGGTCCCTTATGTACGGATCAGGTTCTCCCAGAATCGAAAAATCGTGATAAAACTGATTGTATTCCCTTGCAAGTTCATAGCAGTAATTTGCAACCAGTGCCGGGCTATAGCATCCGGCAGCTTCGTAAACAGTTACAGGAAACCTTCGCAGGAGCTTTATAAGCAAGATCTCCTTTGCTCCGGCTTTGGTTTCTGCCGGAAGAACCGGATTAAATATTATGCCTGTTTGTTCTCCCTTTCTGAAAACCGATTTTATCCTCGCATACGTATACTGGATAAACGGGCCTGTATTGCCGTTAAAATCAATCGATTCCTCAGGATTGAACAACATGTTTTTCTTCGGGTCAACCTTCAGAATAAAATATTTTAAAGCACCCATTCCGATTTTCCGGAAGATCTCCTCTTTTTCCTCCTCAGAAAAGTCAGTCAGCTTACCGAGTTCAAAAGAAACATTTTTTGCAGTTGCAATCATCTCATCTATAAGATCATCGGCATCAACTACGGTTCCCTCGCGTGATTTCATTTTACCCTCAGGCAGTTCAACCATTCCGTATGAAAAGTGAAATAAACCATCGGCCCAGGCATATCCCATTTTCTTCAAAACAGCTCTAAGAACCTGGAAATGATAGTTTTGCTCATTGCCAACCACATAAATTGACCTGTTAAAGTTATATTCTCTGTGTCGGTCAACAGCTGTACCGAGATCCTGTGTCATATAAACAGCAGTTCCGTCAGAGCGGAGTAAAAGTTTCTGGTCGAGGCCTTCAGCCTCCAGATCGACCCAGATAGAGCTGTCGTCCATTTTATATAATATAACGTCCTT
>Ga0105101_10000263_pt1 | contig 20859 bp, 20 predicted proteins | sample PPLLak21cMay2015_2_FD_87037 | JGI IMG/M metagenome (GOLD analysis project Ga0105101, IMG submission 87037) | Freshwater sediment microbial communities from Prairie Pothole Lake near Jamestown, North Dakota, USA - PPLs Lake P8 Core (1) Depth... | ecosystem: Environmental > Aquatic > Freshwater >... | reverse complement strand
TCCTGATGATGAATCTTGCCGCCGCGCCGAATCGTGACTTCAAGAAATTCAGACAGGGCGTTAACCACCGAAATCCCTACCCCGTGCAATCCACCAGATACCTTGTAGGAATTCTGGTCGAACTTACCGCCAGCATGCAGAACCGTCATAACCACTTCTACTGCCGATTTTCCCTCTTCCTGGATTATTTCGGTTGGGATGCCGCGGCCATTGTCGGTAACGGTGATCGCGTTGTCTGTGTGGATGGTGACTTGAATTTCGTTGCAATGGCCAGCCAGGGCTTCGTCAATGGAGTTATCCACAGCCTCAAACACCATGTGGTGCAGGCCGGTGCCATCATCCGTGTCGCCGATATACATGCCGGGACGCTTTCGAACAGCGTCCAGGCCTTTTAGAACCTGAATGCTGTTGGAATCATAGTCCTTTTTCTTCTCCATCACTTGCTCCTGCCAGTGGTTAAGTTTTTGGATTTTAACATTTTTTACCCCTAACGGCGCAGTAAATTCTTAGCGTTTCCATACATTAGTCTGTGCACATGGCGCACATATTTGGCCAGAAGCTGCATGGACAGCTAGTTTGTAACTATCCCGTGTTCCACGTGGAACGTTTTGTAGCTTGGCCAACATTCACGGTCAATAAATGACGAATCCGTAGTTGTGACAAAAACCTGAGTCATCAGACTCGCCAAATAGCGTGTCAGGCGCGCACGATGCACGACATCAAGTTCGGCAGCCAAGTCGTCTATCAGCAGGCAACAGCCCCTGCCCCTGCTTTCGAGCAAATAACGGATTTGTGCCAAGCGCAGAGCCACGACCAGCAGTTTGAGTTGGCCGTGCGAGGCGCTCAGTTTGCTCATCTGTCCATCCAGGAAAATCGTCAAATCCGCTCGTTGTGGACCGCTATGGGTAAACCCGCGTGCGTCGTCGCGTTCACGGTCTCGGTACAAGCTCTCAGCGAAACCTTTTTGACCGTCCCAGCCTGGGTCCAGGGCCAAATCAATTTCGTGTTTTTCACCCAATAACGCATGACAACATAGCCGGAAATGCGGCAGTAATAGTTCTGTTTGCAGGCTTCTTGCCGCTTGAAGTTTTTCACCATTTTCAATCAGTTCGTCATCCCAGACATGGCGGGCCTTATTTTGGCCACGGCCTTTCAGTGCGGCGTTGCGTTGTTGAAGTATCCGCTGATATCGGGTCCAAAGACCGGGGAAATCTGGTTCCACGTGGAACAACCCCCAATCCAGAACTCCCCGCCTGTGTTTGGCGCTTTGTTGAAACTCATAATGCGTATCGGGAGAAAGCACCTGCAACGGCAGATGCAGGGCGAGATTTGAAACCTGTTTTGTTTCAAGCCCATTGATGCTTGCTCTTCTGCCATCGATACCCAATGTCAAGCCAAGACGTATGGTTTCACCGCCTGCTTGCTTCAGTTTCCCGGTGACGCTCAAATCGTTTAAGCCGTTTCTACGCAACTGTTCAGATTGCGTGGTGCGGAAAGAGCGCCCGGTTCCCAGTAGATGTATGGCCTCTAACAGCGTTGTTTTACCGCTCGCGTTTGCGCCAGAGACCAGGTTTAGATGTGGGCTTGGTTCGAGGTGGACACTCTCATAAACCCTGATGTTTTGGAACGCTAAGGAAACCAGCGACATCTCACGCTGCAGAAATTAAAGTCGCATTGGCATGACAACATACAGGTGTTTACTGTTTCCAGGAACACGCAATAAACAGCTGCTGTTTGGGTCATTGAGACAAAATTCGATTTCGTCGTTATCCAGAGCCCCGACCGCCTCACTGATGTAACTCACATTAAACCCGATTTCCATGTGTTCGCCGCCGTAGTCGATGGCGACCTCTTCCTGGGCCTCTTCTTGTTCGGGGTTGTGTGCAGTGATGGTCATAAGGCTGTTTCCCAGCCCGAATCGCACGCCGCGATACTTCTCGTTGGAGAGTATTGCTGCGCGGTTCAGGGTTTCGCGAAACGGGGTGCGCTGAATTTTTAATTGTTTACTTTGTGTGTCGGGTATTACCCGGTTGTAGTCCGGGAAGCGTCCATCGATCAGTTTTGAGGTGAAGGTCAGGCCTTTCAGGGTGACGCGCATGTGGTTCGCGCCGATATGCAGCTGTACTTCCACGTCTGAGTCATCCAGGAAGCGAAGCATTTCCAGCACGCCCTTGCGCGGCAGGATGACGTTCTTTTCTCCACTAATTGAATCACTTAAGTCAACTTCAGCGAGAGAAAGCCTGTGTCCGTCGGTGGCCACGGCGCGCAGTCTTTGACCGCTAACCTCAAACAACAGGCCGTTCAGATAATAACGCACGTCCTGTTGCGCCATACAAAACATGGTTTTTTCGAGCAGCCAGCGCAGCTTGCGTTGTGGCAGCTTGAAGCTTGTGTCCCATTGCGCTGTTTCGATGGCCGGGAATTCCGTTGCCGGCATGGTTAACAAGCGGAAGCGGCTTTTGCCTGACTTGATCAGAATCTTGTCTTTCTCGAGACTGATATCAATCAACGCTTCGTTAGGCAGTGCTCGACAGATGTCATGTAGTTTGCGCGCCGGCACCGTTATTTCGCCGCTGTCTTTGCCCTTGCAGGAAACTTGTGCACTGATTTCGACTTCCAGGTCCGTACCGGTAAGTGTGAGTTCATTGTCCTGGTAGCGCAGCAGGATGTTCGAAAGAATTGGCAGCGTCTGACGACGCTCTACAACGCCAGCAACAATACCGAGTGGCTTAAGTAGGTCTTCGCGCTTTACGGTGATGTGCATGATTGTCTGATGCCTGCTGTTATGTTGTTAAAAACAAAACTTGTAGTAGTAGTGCATTGAGTCGGGTACAGCCTGTGTGTAAGAACGTTCCAGCATTATGAATCAGCTTCATAACCGATTCAAAAGGCTGTGCACAGGCGGGCGCAGCCGTGTGTATTCGTTGTGGAAAAGTGCCTTAAATTATTCGATTTTGTGAGCACGCACCAGAACACCGGCCGCTCCAAAAAAGTTACTCACGAACTTAGCAGCCGCAACAGATTGGAGTAATCCTCTTTGATACGTACATCTGACTGACTGAGTTCCATCACCTTGCGACAGGCATGTAAGACCGTGGTGTGGTCGCGTCCACCAAACGCATCTCCGATCTCTGGCAGACTGTGTGTGGTAAGTTCTTTCGATAACGCCATGGCAACCTGCCTCGGCCGTGCCACAACACGCGACCGGTCTTTGGAGTGCAAATCCGACACACGAATTTTGTAATACTCCGCAACGGTTTTCTGGATGTTCTGAATGGTAACCAGGCGCTCATGGAACGCGAGCAGGTCTTTCAGGCTTTCTGTTGCCAAAGCCACGTCGATTGGTCGCCCGGTGAATGCGGAACTTGCCATCACTCGGCGCAAGGCGCCTTCGAGCTCACGCACATTGGACCGAACACGCTTAGCGACGAAGAAGGCCACATCTTCGGGGAGCTCCATGTTTTCGTGTTGCGCCTTTTTCATGAGAATGGCAACCCGTGTCTCGAGCTCGGGCGGCTCTAAAGACACGGTCAGGCCACTCCCGAAACGTGAAATCAGCCGCTCTTCAAGGCCAACCAGTTCTTTGGGAAATTTATCGGCGGTGATAATGACTTGTCGCTGACCCTCCAACAAATCGTTGAAGGTGTGAAAAAATTCTTCCTGTGACCGCTCCTTGCCAACAAAAAACTGAATATCGTCGATTAAAAGGGCATCAACTCCGCGGTAATAGCGCTTAAAATCGTTGATCGTGCCGTGTCGCAGGGCCTTGACCATATCCGCCACAAAACGCTCCGAGTGGGCGTAAATGACCCGCGAGCCAGGGTTATTTTTTAATATCACGTGCCCTGCTGCCTGCATCAAGTGAGTCTTGCCCAGGCCCACGCCGCCATAGATAAACAGCGGATTGTAAGAGCTTCCGGGGTTCTCACCCACCTGCCGTGCCGCGGCGCGCGCCAACTGGTTGGACTTACCCTCAACGTGACTTTCGAAGGTGAAGTCCGGGTTCAGCCTGCTGATCGTCGGGTTGGGACGCCGAACACCATTGCTGGCTTGGGGATCACCAACAAACGGGGCAGACATCGGCTTATCCAGCGCTGGCGCAGCAGGTGAGCCTACCTCCAAAAGTACCGGCAGGGCCTTGCCGGCCTCTTGTTTGGCCAGCGCTTCGATGCGGTCGAGAAACCGGTCCTTAACCCAGTCGAGAACAAACCGGTTGGGCGCATAGAGCCGAAGTTGCCCGGCATCCTGAACCGCTCGCAGCGGACGCAGCCAGGTATTGAACTGTTGCGAAGACAGCTCACCTTCAAGCTGGTCGAGGCACTTTTTCCAAACCGACAGCTGATCCACGGTGCGACCTGAGACTGGATGGGGGAGCGAGTCTAACGCGCACGTCAGGAGTTATCCACAGATAGGCACCTATCTGCGCCACGATATTTCCGATTGACATATATACACAAAATCAGTAACTTTCCTGCCCTTTCCCGCCATAGCCCCCGCTATGGCGCGACAACTCCAAGGCAGACCGATGAAAAGAACTTTCCAGCCCAGCGTTATCAAGCGCAAACGCAACCATGGTTTCCGCGCCCGCATGGCTACCCCGGGCGGCCGCAAGGTGTTAAACGCCCGTCGTGCCAAGGGCCGTGCGCGCCTTAGCGCCTGAGTTTGTCTTCTCCGCCACGGTTCGAGCTTTCGAAGAACCGACGCCTGCGATCCGGTATCGAGCTGCGTGAAATCAGTCGCACCGGGCGACGCATTCGTGACAACCTGTTCAGTGTGCTCACCCGCGCCAACCGTCTCGGACACGCGCGCCTCGGGTTAACGGTCTCCCGCCGGGTGTCGACCAAGGCGGTGGTGCGTAACCGGATCAAACGCTGTGTGCGAGAAAGTTTTCGGCACACGCAGAGCAAGCTGGACGCGCTGGATATCGTGGTGATCGCGCAGACCGACGCAGGCACCGCAGACCCGGCCGCGTTGCGCGCATCGCTGCAGCGGCATTGGATAAACGCCCGATAGTCCCGATCGTTATGCAAGCCCTATTTATCTTCCTGGTGCGCGGTTACCGATTGTTGCTGAGCCCATGGTTCGGTAGCCAATGCCGTTTTTATCCAACCTGCTCGGCCTATGCCGAGGAAGCAATTCGTGCCCATGGAGCCTGGAAAGGTTTTTACCTGACCGTGTTACGTTTGGGTAAATGCCACCCTTGGCACGCCGGGGGCGTAGACCCGGTTCCGCCGCGCAAATAAGCAGAGACACTTCATGGATAACCAGCGCATTTTTCTGTTCGCGATACTGTCGGTATTGATTGTGATGCTTTGGTCGGCATGGGAATCCGAGCATCGCCCGGCCAAAGCGCCGGACGCGGTCGTAAAACAGGGAATTCCTGCCACGCCGACAACCGCAGCAGCCCCCGCCACACCCGCAAAGACCGGCGCACCGTCGCCCGGCGCAACTCAAATTGCAACCGGCACGCGCATCCAGGTCACCACGGACCTGCTGAACGCCGAGATCGACACCCAGGGAGGCGACCTGCGGGTAGTCGAGTTGCGCAAACACTCGGTATCACTTGACGAATCCGCGCCCACCCGTCTGCTGGACGATCGCGGTCCGCGGGTGTTTATCGCCCAGTCCGGACTGCTGGGGCATGAAGGCAGCTTCCCCAGCCACAAGAGTCGTTACACCGCCGAGGCCAGCCAGTACGCACTGGTCAAGGGCCAGGACGAACTGACGGTGCGCCTGAACTGGTCGGGGCCCGACGGGACGCGCGTCACCAAGGTTTATGTCTTCCACCGAAACAACTATCGCGTGGACGTCCGCTACGAAGTGGCAAACGCCGGTCGCAAGCCGCGAGATATTTATCTGTATGCGCAGTTTCTGCGCAGCCATGAAGAGGTGAGCTATGGACTCACCACCCTGCCGACCTATACCGGTGGCGTGATTTACACCCAGGAAAAACACTTCGAAAAAATTGATTTCGACCAGATGCGCGACAAGCCCCTGGTGCGTGATGCTGACGGCGGCTGGGTTGCAATGTTGCAGCATTATTTCCTCGGCGCCTGGCTGCCGGACGCGAAAGAACGCATCCAGTATTACAGCGACACACAACCCGGCAACCTGTTCGCCATCGGGTATAAAACACTTACCCCGACCCCGGTGGCAGCCGGCGGCAAGGCCACGCTCGGTACCAGGCTTTATGTCGGTCCGAAAGAACAGCAGCGCCTCGAGAAACTGGACGAGACGCTCAAGCTTACCGTCGACTACGGCTGGCTGACGGTCATCGCCGCCCCGCTCTTCTGGGTGCTCGAATGGCTGCACAAGATGGTCGGCAACTGGGGTTGGGCAATCATTCTGCTCACCCTGCTCATCAAACTGGTGTTTTATCCGCTGTCGGTGGCGAGCTACCGCTCCATGGCACACATGCGCAAGATGCAGCCGCGCATGGCGGCGCTCAAGGAGCGCTTCGGCAGCGACAAGCAGAAGCTGAACCAGGCCATGATGGACCTGTACAAGACCGAAAAAATCAATCCGCTCGGCGGCTGCCTGCCGATCCTGGTGCAGATCCCTGTGTTCATCGCGCTTTACTGGGTGCTGCTGGAAAGCGTCGAGCTGCGCCAGGCGCCGTTTGTGCTCTGGCTAAAGGACCTGTCCGCGCCCGACCCGTTCTTCGTGTTGCCGGTGCTCATGGGCCTGACCATGCTCGCGCAGCAGTGGCTGAACCCGCAGCCGGTCGATCCGCTGCAGAAGAAACTGATGTACGCCCTGCCGGTGGTATTCACCGGTATGTTCCTGTTCTTCCCGTCCGGCCTGGTGCTCTACTGGGTGGTGCAGAATATCCTGTCGGTCGCGCAGCAGTGGCAGATCAACCGCGCCATTGAGGGCAAGAAGAAGTAGCTGGCGCCTCCCACACTCGGGCGGCGTAAACTTGTCGAGATGAGCGCAGCGCCCGCCCCCGACACCATCGCCGCCGTCGCCACACCGCCGGGAACCGGCGGTGTCGGTATCGTGCGCATCTCCGGGCCAAACGCGCCGGAGATCGCCCGCGCCCTGCTCGGCCGCCTGCCCGCTGCGCGCCACGCCAGTTTCACACGCTTCCGCGATGCCGACGGCAGCACGCTGGACGAAGGCCTGGCGCTGTACTTCCCTGCCCCGCATTCTTTCACTGGCGAGCCTGTGCTCGAGCTGCATGGCCATGGCGGTCCGGTGGTGCTGGATCTCGTATTGCAGGCGGCACTCAAGCTCGGGGCGCGTCCGGCGCGCGCCGGTGAGTTCAGCGAGCGCGCTTTTCTCAACGGCAAGCTCGACCTCGCGCAGGCCGAGGCCATCGCCGACCTTATCGAAAGCGCTTCCGCGGAATCCGCGCGCGCCGCGCTGCGTTCTCTGCAGGGCGCGTTCTCGCAACGGGTACGGTCGATCAACGAGCTACTGATCGGGCTGCGCCTGCACATCGAAGCGGCACTGGATTTTCCGGAAGAAGAAATCGATTTCCTCGCGGATGAATCCCTGTCGCAACGTGCGCACCGGCTCGCCGGCGAAATCGACGCGCTACTCGCCGCCACCCGTCAAGGACAATTGCTGCATGATGGCATGACCGTGGTGCTGGCCGGCCGCCCGAACGCCGGCAAATCGAGCCTGCTCAACGCGCTCGCGCAGCATGACAGCGCCATCGTGAGCCCGGTTCCCGGAACCACGCGCGATATAGTACGCGAGCGAATCCAGATCGACGGATTACCGCTGCACGTGCTCGACACGGCCGGCCTGCGCGAGTCGGCCGACAGCATCGAAAGCGAAGGCGTGCGCCGCACGCACGAAGCCATGCGCCGCGCCAACCGCGTGCTGCTGGTGATCGACGACGAGGATGAGGAAGAGGAGGGCGTGCAGGCGCTGCGCGCGCAGCTGCCGGACGGAGCAGGCATTACGCTTGTGCGCAACAAGATCGACCGTAGCGGTCGCAGTGCGGGGCCGGTCGCTTCACCCGGAGATATTCCGGAAATCGCGATCTCGGCGCTGGACGGGCGCGGCCTCGATGCGCTGCGCACCCACCTGAAAGAATGCATGGGCTACCAGGTGGCCGGGGAGGGTAGCTTCAGCGCGCGCCGCCGGCATATCGACGCGTTAGAACGTGTGCGCGCACACCTGAAGACAAGCCTGTCGCAGCTGGCCGTGCGCCGTGGCGATCTGGCGGCGGAGGAGTTGCGCCTGGCGCAACAGCGGCTCGGCGAAATCACCGGCGAATTTACCAGCGATGACCTGCTCGGCCGGATTTTCTCGTCCTTCTGTATCGGAAAGTAATCAGCCGCGCCGCGCGCGAAACGCGGCAACACGGCGCGCAAATTCCCGCTGCGCCGCAACGTTCTCGTGGTCGCCGTAACGCAAACGCAGGTAGAAATGGGTGATAGCGTGAATGCCAGCGGCAAGCTGCGGAAGCTGGCGGGCGCCACGTTCGGCAAAGGTCAGCGCACCCTCCTGCGGTGCGCGCACCAGGCCGATTTGCGCGAGCTTGCGGCAGAAGCTGAAATAGGCGCGCTGCACCGGATCAGGGCGCTGCACCCGCCGTCGGGTCAGCATGACATAAAGACCCATGACCAGGGCGATGAGCAGGGCGAGCAGACCCAGCAGGCGTAGCGGGTGGACGTCCTCGAAACCGAGTTGCGCCAGCAGTTCGCGCTGACGGGCCTGGTCGTAGCTCAGCACCCAGCGCTGCCAGGCCGTGTTGGCCGCGTCCCACGACAGGCGTAGTTGTTGGCGGACTTGCTCGAAGGCCCCGAGCGCCAGCAGATCGCGCAGCGCTTCGGACGGCGATCCGCCCAGCGCCGCCCCGCGTTCCAGCAATCGGCGTATGCCCTCGGTTCCGTATTCGATACGCTCCGGGGCAATGGCCGCGGTCGGGTCGACGCGCGCCCAGCCCTGGTCGGGCAACCACACCTCGGCCCAGGCGTGTGCGTCCAGCTGGCGAACGATCAGATAATTGCCGGATGGGTTGAGCTCGCCGCCCTGATAGCCGGTCACGACGCGCGCCGGAATGCCGGCGCTGCGCATCAGCGTCACGAACGCCGCCGCGAAGTGTTCGCAATAACCGCGCCGGGTCTCGAACAGGAACTCATCCACCGGATTGTCTTCGAGCGCCGGCGGTTCCAGGGTGTAATAGAATTTCTCCGTGCGGAAATGCGCGAGCGCCGCGCGCACGACGTCCGCCTCACTGCGCGCCGATTGTCGCCAGCCCGCCGCCAGCCCCTGCACGCGTGCGCTGATCAATTCCGGACGCTGCAGGCCCGCGCGCCGCTCGCTTTCCGGCAACGCGAGCATGCGATAGCGGGTGTGCGCGCTCATTTCCAGGCTCAGGCGACCACGCACCGGGACCGCGGTTTCCAGCACAAGACCGGAACGCAGGCGCGTGCCGGGCGGAACCTGTGCCGGCAGGTCGAGCGCCGGCAACCACGGCTTGTTCGCGGGTTCGGGTGTGAGTGTGTAGGAAATGGGGCTGCCCTGCGCTTCATACTCAAGCCGGGCATGGGTCGCGAGACCACGCGTCCAGCGCTGGCCGTCCGTGCTCCAGAGCACCAGCGTGCGCCAGTAGCGCTGCGCCGGCGGCGGCACGGCGCCCGGAAAATGCGCGCGGAAGGCGATATCTTCGGAAAGCGACAGCTCGTGGATGCTGCCGGGATACATCTCCTCGGAAATACCGGTGAGTCCGGCATGGGCATCGTGTGGAAGTCCCCACAGCGCGCCCTGCAGGCGCGGAAACAGCAGGTGCATGACGAGCATGAGCGGCAAGGCCTGCAACATCAGCACGCCCGCCAGGCGCAGTGCGAATCGCGCGCGCGCGCCGGGCACGGCAAGACGCACCAGGGTCGCGGTGGTCAGTACAAACACCGCGATCAGGTAAACCACCAGCCACATGGCTTGTGAATAAAGAAAGCCGAGGGCGATCAGAAAATAGACCAGCAGCACACTCAACACGTAATCGCGCAGTCGCTGCAGCTCCAGAAACTTGAGTGCCAGCATCGAGGCCAGCAGGGCGCTGCCGGCGTCGCGTCCGAACAGCGTGCCGTACTGGCGGTAGAGCAGGAAAACCAGCAGCGCGGTGAATATCCAGCGCCACCAGCGGTTGGGTGCCGGCCAGGCGCGTTGCACCATGAGGAATCGCCAGGTGAACAGCGCCGCGAGCACCGCACTCAGCCACACGGGCAGGCGCGGTACATGCGGCAGCAGCGCTACGACCGCCGCGCCCAGCAGCCAGTAGCCGGCGGCACGCTCGGCGAGCGCATTCTCCTGGCGCAGTATCTCAGGCGTGGACTTCATGCAGGGCCAACGCCTCAAGGCAACGGTGACGATGCAACGCGCCGTTGTCCGGCTCGATCACGACCCCCGGCAGCCGCAGCCCGTACGTGAGGCCGCTGTCTTCGGCCTCCAGTGTGGCGCGGCACAGGAGCGACAGCCGTGTTTCGGCGGTGTGCGGCGCGAATGCCTCCCAGTCGAGCCAGACGCTTTCGGCGAGCGGCGCGCGGAATTCCTTGGTGTGCAGCCCCTGGCCGCGCGCCAGGGTTTTCCAGCTGATGCGCGCCGGCGCGTCACCCGCTTGATAGGCGCGCAGGCCGGTGAAATCTTCGCCATCTTGCAAGACGCCGGGCTGGCTCTCGCCCCCGGTGCCGCCGGCCGTGGTCTGCCACGACGTTTCGTCCGCCGGTTTTGGATAGACCAGGCAGCGCGCCGGCATCGACAGGCGCCGCGACCAGGCGCGCGTGATGCCGAGCGGATAAACGCTGGCGAGTGTCAGCGGCGGGCAAGCGAGCCAGCCGCGCGTCAGGGTCGGGATGCTCAGCACGACACAGCGGGTGTCGTGTGCCGGCACATCGAACGGCGCCAGCGCGGTCTGTTTCGTCTCGAGTCGCAACGCGTAGCGCGCGCCGCTGTCATTGTGCAGGCAAACCCGCAATGCCGCCGGCTCGCCGGCAAACACCGGGTCGCCGCCGGCCGCGGACACACGCAGCTTTAGCAAGTTGCGCTGCGCGTGCAGCAGCGATACCACCGCCATGCTGGCGAGCAGAAAGGTCAGCAGGTAGGCGAGGGCGTTGTTGTAGTTGACGGCGGCCAGCGCCAGCGCCACCAGCACCAGTACAAACAGCAGGCCGTGCCGGGTCGGCAGAATGTAGATCTGGCGCGTGCCCAGCACGGCCTCCGCGCCATCGGCCATCAGGGTATCGGCACGGACTGGATCAGCTCGGCAACCAGGGTATCGCTGCTTGCGCGTCCTTCGGCTGCCGGCAGGCGATGCGCCATGACCCCCGGCGCCACGGTCTGCACGTCTTCCGGCAGCACCATGTTGCGGCCCGACAAAAACGCCCAGGCGCGCGCCGCCGACAACAACGCCAGGCCGGCGCGCGGACTCAGGCCGTGGGTGAAGCGCGGCGAGCGGCGGCTGGCTGCGATCAAGTCCTGAATGTAATCGAGCAGCGCATCGGCGGCGTGCACCTCGCTGACCTGGTGTTGCAGCGCCATCAGACGCGCGTGATCCAGCACCGGTTCAAGCTCGGCGAGCAGCTCGCGCCGGTCGCGGCCCTTCAACAGTTCGCGTTCCGCGATCCGATCCGGGTAGCCCATGTCGATGCGCATCAGGAAGCGATCGAGCTGCGACTCGGGCAGGGGATAGGTGCCGACCTGATGGCGCGGGTTCTGGGTGGCGATCACGAAGAACGGTTCGGGCAGCGGGTGGGTGATGCCGTCGCTCGTGACCTGTCGTTCCTCCATGGCTTCGAGCAACGCCCCCTGGGTCTTGGGCGTGGCGCGATTCAATTCATCGGCCAGCAACAGCTGCGTGAACACCGGACCGGGATGAAAACGGAAATCGCGCGAGTCCGGCTGATAGATGGAAACGCCGAGCAGGTCGGCCGGCAATAAATCGCTGGTGAACTGGATGCGCCGGAACGAAAGACCGAGGGTGCGCGCCAGGCCGTGGGCGAGGGTGGTCTTGCCCATGCCCGGCAGGTCTTCGATCAGCAGGTGGCCGCGCGCCAGCAAGCAGGCGAGGGCGAGTTTCACCTGTTGCGCCTTGCCCAGTATCAGGCTCTCGACCCGGTGGATGACGCTGGCGGTCATGGCACTGTAGTCAGTATTGCCGGTGCGCGCCGCTTCGTGGGTCAGTGGTTTCACGTTGAGATGTCCAGTATCTTTTCGGGGGTATTTAACCGGGTCTGTGGCGGCAGTCGGCCGCTACATTCAAAGAATAGCCGAAGCACTCCAGCCTGCTATCATTGGCGCCTGCAGACGAACCCCCGGTTGGCTTGAATGGCGCATCCCGAAACTTATGATGTCATTGTAATTGGTGGCGGGCATGCCGGCACGGAGGCGGCCGCGGCCTGTGCGCGCCTGGGGGCAAAAACCCTGCTGCTCACGCACAATCTTGAAACCGTCGGGGCCATGTCCTGCAACCCGGCGATTGGCGGCATCGGCAAGGGCCACCTGGTGAAAGAGATCGATGCGCTCGGTGGCTTCATGGCGCGCGCCACCGACCGCGCCGGTATCCAGTTTCGCATTCTGAATGCACGCAAGGGCCCGGCGGTGCGCGCCACGCGCGCCCAGGCCGACCGGGCACTGTACCGGCAGGCGGTGCGTGCCTTGCTCGGGGAACTGCCGAATCTCAGCATCTTCCAGCAGGCCGTGGACGACCTGATCGTCGAAGGCACGCAGGTCACCGGTGTCGTGACTCAGATGGGGCTGCGGTTCACGGCGCGAAGCGTGGTGCTGACCACCGGCACGTTCCTCGGCGGCCGTATCCATGTCGGCCTCACCCACCATCAGGGCGGGCGCGCCGGCGACCCGCCCGCGAACGCTCTCGCGGCGCGCCTGCGCGAGCTGGTGCCGAACGTCGGTCGTCTCAAGACCGGCACGCCGCCGCGCATCGACAAGCGCAGCATCGATACATCGGCCATGGAAGAGCAGGCCAGCGATACTCCCATGCCGGTGTTCTCGTTTCTCGGCCAGGCGTCCGAACATCCACGCCAGGTGTCGTGCTTCATCACCTATACGAATGAACGCACCCACGACATCATCCGGGCCGGTCTCGATCGTTCGCCGCTGTACACCGGCATGATCGAAGGCGTGGGTCCGCGCTACTGTCCGTCGATCGAGGACAAGATCGTGCGCTTCGCCGACAAGAACCGGCACCAGGTGTTCGTCGAGCCGGAAGGGCTGGAGAGCGACGAGATTTATCCGAACGGGATTTCCACCAGCCTGCCCTACGATGTGCAGCTGCAGGCGGTGCGTTCGATCGCCGGCTTCGAGCAGGCGCACATCACACGCCCGGGTTATGCGATCGAATATGATTATTTCGACCCGCGCGACCTCAAGCCGACTCTCGAAACCAGGGCGATCGCGGGCCTTTACTTTGCCGGCCAGATCAACGGCACCACCGGCTACGAAGAAGCCGCCGCGCAGGGCCTGGTGGCCGGCATCAATGCCGCGCGCGCCGCGCAGGGCAAGGAAGGCTGGTGGCCAAAGCGCAGCGAGGCCTATCTCGGCGTACTGATCGACGATCTCATCACCCGTGGCGTGACCGAACCGTATCGCATGTTCACGTCGCGCGCTGAATATCGTCTAAGCCTGCGCGAAGACAACGCCGATCTGCGCCTTACCGAGAAGGGACGGGAACTCGGGGTTGTGGGTGATCTGCGCTGGCAGCATTTCGCGGCCAAGCGCGATGCGATTGCGCGCGAGCAGGCGCGCCTGCGCGGCGTCTGGCTGAAGCCGGGCATGATCGGGGAGGGCGAAGAACAGCGCGTGCTCGGCGCGCCGCTCGCGCACGAGTACAACCTGCTGGAATTGTTGCGGCGGCCGGAAGTCAGTTACGCCGCGCTCACGGCGCTACCCGGCACGGGCCCGGCGCTGCACGACGTGCAGGTCACCGAGCAAATCGAAATTCAGGCCAAGTACGCCGGCTACATCGAGCGCCAGCGCGACGAGATCGATAAACACCAGCGCCACGAAGACACGCGTTTGCCGGACGGGCTCGACTACGCCAACGTGCGCGGCTTGTCGATCGAGGCGCGCCAGAAACTCGCGCGCCACCGGCCCGTGACCCTCGGGCACGCGGCGCGACTCTCCGGCATCACCCCGGCGGCCATCTCACTGTTGCTCGTGCACCTCAAGCGTCGTCCCTGAGGTCATAGCGGTTCGGGAAGTAACGCAGAAGACGCAGAGGCGCGGAGAGGAGAGCGCAGAATTAAACTTTTCAAAATCTCTGCGTCCTTTGCGCCTCCGCGCGCTCTGCGCTTATCTCCCCTGACGCTACTGGCCGATGCTTACTGCTGGGCCGGCGCGGCGGCCGGGGCAGCCGCCGGTTGTGCCGCGGCCGGTTGCGAAGTCGCCGCCGGAGCCGCTTCGTAAGTAAAGGTGTCGGCGGCGAGCGTGCTGCCGGCTTCGTCCACCACGGACACTTTCCATTCGCCGGTCCAGCTCGGGTCGAGGTTCTTGCTGGAGTACACGCGCCAGCGGTCGCCGCCGACGTCAAAACTCGTCTCCGACATGACCTTGCCGTCATGTTCCCAGCGATGCGTGATCTTCTGGTCGGCGGCATCCTTGATCTCGCTGAAGAAGTACACGCGGTTCTTGTCATTCAGCAGGTTGCTTACCTTGTCCACCGGTTCACGATCCTGGATCGCATTGGTGAACTGTGCGCGCGCCACGGTCCCGGTGGTTTTGGGCTGGGCCTGGGTCGCGGGTTGGTCGGCCGGCTGCGGCGCCGCGGACGGGTTGACGGTGGGCTGGGCGGCCGCCGGTGGGGCATACTCGGCGGCAAAGGCCGGCAGCATGGTGAGTGTCGCGATCAGGGCAAACAAATTCTTCATGGCATCCTCCGTGTTGTTGTGTAATGGTTCGCTGACTGCCGCGTCAGACTACTCACGGCCGCCGGCGCGTCCAGCCCCGACGGGACGAAGCGCACGGTGGTTGCGACCGGCGGTTACTAAAACAACCCACCACAAGGAGAAGTGCCATGCGTACATTGCTTATGCTGTTAGTCGGCCTGCTGTGGATGAGCCCCGTGCATGCGGGGAGCACGATGACAACGAAAAAAAGCAGCCACAGCGTAAAGGTGACGCTCGACCGGCTGGAGGCGGGACTCAAGGAGAAGGGCATCTCCGTGGCGGCACGCTGGGATCATGCCGGCGCCGCGAAAGGGGTGGGAATGCCGCTCCGGCCGATGGAGGTGCTGATCTTCGGCAATCCCAAACTTGGTACGCCGCTCATGCAGAGCAACCCGCGCGCCGGTATCGATCTCCCGCTCAAGGTGCTGGCCTGGGAAGATGACAAGGGCCAGGTCTGGGTTGGCTATACCAAGCCGGACGCACTGGCGGCGCGATACAAAATTCACGACCAGGGCGAGGTGATCAAAAAGATTACCGGCGCGCTGGACGGCCTGACCAATCAGGCGATCAAACCCTGATGCATCCAGGCATGCCATACGGCCGACGTTGCCGTACGGCATGCCTGTAGTCACAATGCGCCGACGGTTGGTCAGGCAAGCGGCGCATGCGACTCGAACAAAGACTGCACCAGGGAATCACCGGTCTCGGTCTCAGCCTTCCGGCGGCCGCCGAGACGCAGCTGCTGCAATTTCTGCAGTTGCTGGCCAAGTGGAATCAGGCCTACAACCTGACCGCGGTGCGCGACCCGCAGGAAATGGTCACGCGTCACTTGCTCGACAGCCTGGTGCTGCTGCCGTATCTGCACGGTCCGCGGGTACTCGACATCGGCACCGGCCCGGGCCTGCCGGGCATTCCACTCGCCGTCGCCCGGCCGGATGTCGCATTCACGCTGCTCGACGCCAGTGCCAAGAAAACCCGGTTTGTCACCCAGGCGGTGGGCGAGCTGGGCCTGAAAAACGTCGAAGTGGTGCAGGAGCGCGTGGAAAATTACCGCCCGGAGCAAAAATTCGATACCCTTGTGGCGCGCGCGTTTTCCAGCATTGCTGATATGCTGACTCACGCACGCCATCTGTGTGCCCCGGGCGGCCGGTTTCTGGCCATGAAGGGCGTGTATCCGGAGGAGGAATTGGCGGCGATTCCGGCGGACTATGCCGTCAGCGAGGTGTTGGCGCTGCAGGTGCCGGGCCTCGATGCCGTGCGCCACCTGGCCATCATTACAGTGCGGGCATAAATAACGTAACGTATGTTGTCTATGGCGAAAGTCTTCGCAGTCACCAATCAAAAGGGCGGGGTCGGCAAGACCACGACCAGCATCAACCTTGCCGCGTCGCTGGTGAAGACCAGGCGGCGCGTGCTGCTGATCGACATCGATCCGCAGGGCAACGCCACCATGGGCAGCGGTCTGTCCAAGGACCAGCTCGACACCTCCATCTATCAGGTACTGCTTGGGATCGAGCCCATTGACCGGGCACTGCACACAACGCAAGACGGCTACGACATCGTGCCGGCCAACAGCGACCTGGCCGGCGCCGAAATCGAGCTGATCAACCTCGACCGGCGCGAGCGACGCTTGCGCGGCGCGCTCGAGGGCATCAAGTCGAACTACGACTACATCCTCATCGACTGCCCGCCGTCGCTCAACCTGCTGACCCTGAACGCGCTGGTCGCCTCGGATGCGGCGCTGATTCCGATGCAATGCGAATATTATGCGCTCGAGGGGCTGTCGTCGCTGGTCGCCACCATCCAGCGGGTGCGCGAATCGCTCAACCCGCAGCTCGAAATCGGCGGTCTGCTGCGCACCATGTTCGACCCGCGCAACAGCCTAGCCACCGAGGTCTCGGCGCAACTGCTCAAGCACTTCGGCAGCAAGCTGTACAACACCATCATCCCGCGCAACATCCGTCTGGCCGAGGCGCCTAGCCATGGCCAGGCGGTGATCGCGTATGATATGCAGTCCAAGGGCGCGCAGGCCTATCTGGCGCTAGCCGGTGAGTTGCTGCGCCGTGAAGAGGCCGCCTGAACAGCGAAAACCGATCGATACCAAAGACAGCAGGCCCGTACAAAAATAACCATCTATGACCATGTCTACCAAGAAGCCCAAACTCGGCCGTGGCCTGGACGCATTGCTCGGCAGTGCGATCGAGAGCGCGGCATCCGCCAAAGATGAGCTGCGGCATATGCCGGTCGATCTGTTGCAGCGCGGCAAGTACCAGCCGCGCACGCACATGGGCGAGGCCGCGTTGCAGGAGCTTTCCGACTCGATCAAGGTGCAGGGTGTGGTGCAGCCGATCGTGGTGCGCCCGATCGGTGCCGGTCGCTACGAAATTGTCGCCGGCGAGCGTCGCTGGCGCGCCGCACAGCTTGCCGGCCTGCACAGTATCCCGGCGGTGGTGCGCGACATTCCCGACGAAGCGGCGATCGCCATCGCGCTCATCGAAAACATCCAGCGCGAGAACCTGAACCCGGTCGAGGAAGCGACCGCGCTGCAGCGCCTGATCGATGAATTCGGCATGACCCACCAGCAGACCGCCGAGAGCGTTGGCCGTTCACGCGCCGCGGTCAGCAACCTGTTGCGCCTGCTCACCCTGAATGCCGACGTGCGCGAAATGCTGGAGCAGGGCAAGCTGGACATGGGTCATGCGCGCGCGCTGCTCGCGCTCAGCGGCAAGGCGCAGAGCGAGGCCGCCCGCCAGGTGGCGGGCAAGGGTCTTTCGGTGCGCGAGACCGAACACCTGGTGCGCCGCCTGCTGGAACGCCCGCATACCCCCAAATCCGTGCGCGGCAAAGACCCGGATATTCGCGCTCTGGAGGAAAGGCTTTCCGACAAACTCGGCGCGCGCGTGCACCTCTTGCAGGCCGGCGCCGCCAAGGGCAAGCTCGTGATCGAATACAACAGCATGGATGAGCTGGACGGGATTCTGGCGCGCATCAAATAATTAAGGAAGCCACGCCGGCCAAAACCAGCCTGATAATCTGGACTAAGCTGGAAAGAAAGGCGCCGCACGCCATTGAACAAGGAGACCACCATGACGACCTTTGCACGTACCCTTATCGCTGTGCTCGCCGCACTTCTGTGGTCGGGCGCGGCGCGCGCCGATCTCGACGATATTCGTCGCGCCGCTGAAGCCGGCGATACCAATGCGCAGCTTGAGCTTGGCGTCCTGTTCCAGTACGGATTTAACTATAAGGACAACGAAATCCCCGCGCTCACCTGGTACATGATCTCCGCCAATCAGGGCAACGCCAAAGCCGAGAGGCTGCGCGATGCCCTGAAGGCGAAAATGGCCGAGCAGGAAGTGCAGGAAGCGATGGAACAGGTGGCACAGTTCAAACCCACCGGCAAGCCGCCCGCTGCCCCGGTTCCGGCACCGGCGGCTGACGCGCCCGTGCCGGAAAAGCCGGTCGAGTTCTCGCCGCCGCCGGAAACAGAAGCCAAACCGGCGGACATCGAGCCGCTGCCCGTTCCGCCGGCCGCGCAGTAGGCGCGTGTCAGTGGGCGGCCGACCGGCCGTTCGCTCGCGTTTGTGATCCTGTCCTGAATTGCCTGATCTTGCGCCGGTCCCGCCCTGTGTAAAAGCCCAGTTGGCGTTTCGCGCCGGCCGCGTGACCCGCTATGATGCGCAGCCGCCAATCCCGGAACACCGACCATGGCCGCCGGCCCGTATTGTATTGACGTCAACGAAACGGATTTTACCGAGCGCGTGCTTGCCGCCTCGGCGCACACACCGGTGCTGGTGGATTTCTGGGCCGATTGGTGTCCGCCGTGCCGGGTGTTGACGCCGGTGCTCGAACGCCTCGCGGACGAGTATGCCGGCGGGTTCGTGCTGGCCAAGATCGAAGCTGACGAGAACATGAAGCTGGCCGGACGCTACAAGCTGCGCGGTTTTCCGACCGCCATCCTGTTCGTAAAGGGCGAGCCGGTCGATCAGTTCAGCGGTGCCCGCGCACCCGACTATGTGCGCGAGTTCCTCGACCGGCATCTCGACAAATGACCGCGTGAAAACCGGTTTAAGGTCATTACCTCACCTTATTGCCTCATATTGACCCCTGATCTGGCCACCTTTATACTTCGCCGCCTTTAGCGTGGTCCGGCTGCTGTTTTTTTTCACTATTGCGGTCTGCCTGTCCGGCCTGTCTTCCGGAATTAATGAGCCAAGCCAATGGGTTATGTGGACGCCGTGAGCCGCGACCTGCGCCGGGTATTGCTGGCGCAGGTTCTGCTGACCGTGCTGATTGCCGCCGGTTTCGGATTCGCCCGCGGTCTGCCCGAGTCGCTGGCGGCGTTGTACGGCGGGACGACCACGATTCTGGTTACCGCGTGGCTGGCGCGGCGCGTGCGCCGCGCCGGCGAGGCCGCCACGCCGGGCGCCGGTCTGATCGTGATTTATTCCAGTGCCGTGGTGCGCTACGCTGCCGTGGTGGTGTTGGTCGGCGCGGGAATCGGTTTGTTGGGCCTGGCGCCGTTGCCATTGTTGATCGCGTTTGCAGTGACACAGTTTGGTTTTTTGGCGAGCTGGCGCGCGCCGAAAAGCGTGGCGGGGCCGGACCGGTAACTTCCGGTTCCGATGTTGGTTAAACGAACAATCAGTAATGATGGAAGTGGATTGAATCCATGTCGGGCGAGACCCTCAGTTCCTCGGAATACATCAAGCACCACCTGCAGAACCTGACCTACGGGCAGCTGCCGGATGGCACCTGGGGCCTGGCCCAGACCCCGGAACAGGCCAAGGAAATGGGCTTCTGGGCACTGCACCTCGACACCCTCGGCTTCTCCTTCGGTCTCGGCATCCTGTTTCTGTTTTTCTTCCATCTGGCGGCGCGCCGTGCCAGCACCGGCATCCCCGCCGGCTTGCAGAATTTCGTCGAGTGGATCGTCGAGTTCATCGACGGCGCGGTGCGCGGCTCGTTCACCGGCCGCAACCCGATGGTGGCGCCGCTCGCGCTCACCATTTTCATCTGGGTGTTTCTGATGAATTTCATGGATCTGCTGGCCATCGACCACGCGCCGCAGCTCGCGCACGCCGCCGGCCTGCCATTCCTCAAGGTGGTGCCGACCACCGATCCGAACGCGACCTTTGGCATGGCGTTCGGCGTGTTCGCACTGATTATCTTCTACAGCATCAAGGTCAAAGGCATCGGCGGCTTTCTCGGCGAGCTGACCATGCAGCCGTTCCAAGCCCAGTCCCTCGGACTCAAGATCGCCTTTATCCCGGTCAACCTGTTTCTCGAGCTCGTGAATCTCATCGCCAAGCCGATCTCATTGGCGTTGCGACTGTTCGGCAACATGTACGCCGGCGAGATGATTTTCATCCTGATTGCGGTCATGTACGGCGCCGGCCTGGTGTTCGGCGCGAGCGCCGGTATCTTGCAGCTCGGCTGGGCGATTTTTCACATCCTGATCATCACGCTCCAGGCGTTCATTTTCATGACGCTCACCATCGTCTATCTCGACATGGCACATCAGGAACACCATTAGCGAAAGCAGGCTTGCGCAAAAATAGCCATTTATAGATTTCACTCTTCAACTTACTTATCTGACCTCTTAACAGGAGAACACCATGGAACAATCCCTGCTTTATATCGCCGGCGCCATCATGATGGGCCTGGGCGCGCTCGGCGCGGCCATCGGCATCGGCATCCTCGGCGGCCGCTTCCTCGAAGGCGTGGCGCGCCAGCCGGAGCTGATCCCGACCCTGCGCACCCAGTTCTTCATTGTCATGGGCCTGGTGGATGCGGTGCCGATGATCGCGGTCGGTATCTCCATGTACATCCTGTTTGCGGTGGTGGGCGGCCAGTAGGGTTGGAATTGAAACCCACCCCTACACCTTAAATACCGGAGTGCGGGAATGAATATCAATGCAACCCTGATCGGGCAGACCATCGCCTTCATCCTGTTCGTGTGGTTCTGCATGAAGTTCGTGTGGCCGCCGATCATGAAGGCGCT
>Ga0105101_10000262_pt1 | contig 20883 bp, 16 predicted proteins | sample PPLLak21cMay2015_2_FD_87037 | JGI IMG/M metagenome (GOLD analysis project Ga0105101, IMG submission 87037) | Freshwater sediment microbial communities from Prairie Pothole Lake near Jamestown, North Dakota, USA - PPLs Lake P8 Core (1) Depth... | ecosystem: Environmental > Aquatic > Freshwater >... | reverse complement strand
TGCTCGTGTTTATTTCTTTGTGTTCATTATCCGTCCTGTCTTTATTATGTTGTTTTTGTTGTGTGTTTATTGTCATCACCGAAGTGTTTTTCGGGTCTCTCCCTTATATCGTAATTTAGCCCAGATTATGCATTTTTCCAATGGCATATTGCAGCAAGGCCTGCTCATGCGCCGATACAGCCTGCAATCCTATGGATAGCAGGTACTCAAGGGCGGCAGCCATGCCGATGGCTCCTGTAAAGTTGGTGGTCCCGGCTTCAAATTTATAGGGAAGCTGATTATAGGTTGTCCTTTCAAAGGTAACCACATCCACCATATCCCCTCCCCCCTGATAGGGAGGCATCTCACTGAGCCATTTTTCCCGGCCGTATAATATTCCGATACCGGTAGGACCATAAATTTTATGCCCCGAAAAAACGAAAAAATCACAATCCATTTCCTGCACGTCAATGGGGATGTGCTGGACTGACTGCGCACCGTCAACGAGCACGGGTACATTATGGCGGTGTGCAATAGCGGTGATGGATTTGACGGGATTTATCGTGGCCAGGGTATTGGAGGCATGGATAACAGCGACCAGGCGGGTTTTATTACTGATCATTGTTTCAAATTTATCCAGCTGCAATATTCCGTCATCGCTGAAAGGAATGACCTTTAATATGGCCTTCTTTCGCTCGCACAGCATCTGCCAGGGTACAATGTTGGCATGATGTTCCATCTCTGTAATGATGATCTCATCCCCTTCGCGGACGAATCTTTCTCCAAATGAAAAGGCTACACTGTTTATGGATGCCGTCGTCCCCGCGGTGAAAATGATCTCATGCGAATGTCCGGCATGGATGAAATCCTGTACGGTCTTCCTTGCTTTTTCATAATCTTCCGTTGCCTGCTCGCTCAGGTAATGCACTCCGCGGTGAATGCTGCTGTTCTTTTGCCGGTGAAAGTTATTGATACATTCTATCACCGGCAGCGGTTTCTGGGTGGTAGCTCCATTATCAAAATAGATCAGTGGCCTGCCATAAACCTTTTGCTGCAGGATGGGAAAATCCGCTCTTATCCTGTTACCATCGTAGTTCATCATACCATAGGTTAACCGCAGCGTACATCACAGTTATTGCAGCGTGCCAGCTCGCCGCGAAGTCTTTTATCCACCAGCTCAATAATGCGTTCGCGCAGGAGGCTGATCTGAATCTTACTGATGATCTCATCGGCAAAAGCATACATCAGCAGCTGCCGCGCTTCCTTCTCACCGATACCGCGTGAACGCAAATAAAACATTGCCTCACTGTCGAGTCTTCCGATGGTGGCGCCATGGCTGCATTTGACATCGTCGGCATAGATCTCAAGATGAGGTTTGGTGTTCATCCGGGCGGACGGAGACAATAATATGTTGCTGTTTTTCTGATAAGCCAGCGTCTTTTGTGCGTCCTTGCCAACGAATATTTTTCCGTTAAATGCACCGGTGGCATTGTCATCCAATATGCCCTTGAAGAGCTGGTTGCTGTTGCAGTTGGGCATGGCATGGTTGACCAGTGTGTAACTGCCAATATGCTGGTTGCCGTCTCCCAGGAATAATCCGTAAAGATTGCTTTCGCACCCTGTTCCGTTAAGCCGGGCGAAGAAATTGTTGCGGATAAGTCCGCCATGCAGGGAAACGGTGTTGGAGGTAACCACACTGCTTTCTTCCTGGTGGATGAAGGTGTGGGTGATCTGAGATGACAAGCTGTTTTCGTTCTGCATCCTTGAAAAATCTATACGGGCATTTTTTCCGGCATAGATCTCCGTGAGGGAATTGGTCGCATAGCTGTGGGCACAAAGGGTATGGTCACACAATACAATGCTGCAGGACGCTTCTTCGCCGGTTACGATCAGATTACGCCTGGTAATGCTGAGGTCGCGGAAGGAAAAGCTCAGGTTAATGACCTGAAGAGGCCTTTCAAGCTTCACGCCATCGGGTACATAAACAAATACTCCGTCGTGGGCGAACAGGGTATTTAAGGCAATCAGGCCATCGGTCGTAGTATCGGCATATTGGCCATAATGCAGGCGAAAAATGTCAGGATATCTGACCGATGCTTCATTGAGCCCGCAGATGATGACCCCCTCCGGCAGGCCGGACAAGCGATTCTCGTTATAATAGAAACCATTCAGGACCAGAACAACATAAGTATCAAGTTCGGGAATATCACATTTGAATATTTCCCTCAGGTTAACTTTAAAAGGGTCATATGTAAATTCAGCATCGTAATTTCCTTTCAGATAATCTTCAATGCGGGTATATTTATAATTCTCATTTTTAGTTGTAGGGACCCCAAGCCGCATAAAATCTTCCAGGGCTTTGGGCCGGTAAAGGTTCAGTGTTTCTCCCGTATTCCTTGCCAGAATATCCGTGTTGTCCCTGTATAACTTCAACAGGTTAGCGGAAAGATCATGGGTGTTGTTCGACTCATTCATGCCAATGCCTTGTTTCTGTTATTTATTCTCCTCTTTTATCCAGTCGTATCCCTTCTTCTCAAGTTCGAGGGCAAGTTCTCTGCCGCTTGATTTTACGATCTTCCCTTTGTACAACACATGTACAAAATCGGGGATGATATAATCCAGCAAACGCTGATAATGCGTGATGATAATGGTTGCATTGTCTTTTGTCCGCAGTTTGTTCACACCGTTGGCAACAATCTTCAGGGCATCAATGTCAAGCCCTGAATCCGTTTCGTCGAGTATAGCCAGTTTCGGACCGAGCATGGCCATCTGGAAGATCTCATTCCGCTTCTTCTCCCCACCGGAAAATCCTTCATTTACCGAACGGTTGGTAAGGTTTGTATGCAATCCGACCAGTTCCTGTTTTTCGCGCATCAACTTAAGGAAATCGGATGCGGATATCGGATCCATTCCGTTGAATTTGCGGTGCTCATTGACAGCAGTTTTCATAAAATTGACCAGGGACACCCCCGGTATCTCGACCGGATATTGAAATCCAAGAAACAATCCTTTTCTAGCACGGTCTTCAGGTGACATCTCCAGCAGATCTTCTCCCAGGTATACAACATGGCCTTTGGTGATTTCAAATAATTCCCTCCCGGCCAGCGCGGCAGCAAGCGTGCTCTTGCCTGATCCGTTCGGCCCCATGATGGCATGAACTTCTCCTGCCTTCACTTCCAGGTCCACCCCCTTGATGATCTCCTTGCCGTTAATGGCAACATGCAGGTCTTTAATAATAAGCATTTTAATTATTTAATAGATTCAAGAACCAATATACAAGTAACAAGATGATAGATAAAAGAATAAAGACAACCATAACAATCACAACCATCACAACCGACAACCTGCCTGCCGGCAGGCAGGCCGACAACCTTCACAACCTTCATAACCCTCACAACCTTCACAACCTTTTAACCTTCATCCCACACTCCCCTCCAGCGTTATCTGCAAAAGCTTCTGGGCTTCCACGGCAAATTCCATGGGCAGTTTGTTCAGCACCTCCCGTGCATACCCGTTTACAATCAGGCCTACCGCAATCTCCGTATCCAATCCCCGCTGATTGCAGTAGAATATCTGGTCTTCACTGATTTTCGATGTGGTGGCTTCATGTTCAATGATGGCCGAGTCATTCTCCACTTCAATATAGGGAAAAGTATGGGCACCGCATTTATCGCCCAGCAGCAGCGAGTCACACTGGGTAAAATTGCGCACATTGCCGGCGTTTTTAGCCACTTTCACCAGTCCGCGGTAACTGTTCTGGCCGTGTCCCGCTGAGATCCCCTTGGATATGATGGTGCTACTCGAATTCTTTCCGATATGGATCATCTTGGTGCCGGTATCTGCCTGCTGGTAATGGTTGGTAACGGCAACCGAATAGAATTCCCCCACCGAGTTATTTCCTATCAATATGCAGCTTGGATATTTCCAGGTAATGGCAGAACCTGTTTCAACCTGTGTCCAGGAGATCTTTGCATTATCTCCCTTACAGATCCCTCTTTTGGTGACAAAGTTAAATACACCGCCATGGCCGTTCCGGTCTCCCGGATACCAGTTCTGTACCGTTGAATACTTCACCTCGGCGTTTTCCAGCGCTATGATCTCCACCACGGCAGCATGAAGCTGGTTCTCATCCCGCATGGGCGCTGTACATCCTTCAAGATAGCTGACATAGCTGTCATCTTCCGCAACGATCAGCGTCCTTTCGAACTGGCCGGTATTGGCAGCATTGATCCTGAAATACGTGGAGAGCTCCATGGGGCAACGAACCCCCCTGGGAATGTAACAGAAGGATCCATCACTGAAAACCGCTGAATTAAGCGATGCAAAATAATTATCGCTATAAGGGACCACCGATCCCAGGTATTTCCTGATCAGATCAGGATGCTCGCGAACCGCTTCACTCATCGAACAGAAAATAATGCCCAGGTCGGCCAGCGTTTCTTTGAAAGTCGTCTTTACCGAGATGCTGTCCATTACAACATCCACGGCCATACCGGTCAGCCGTTTCTGTTCATCGATCGAGATGCCGAGTTTTTCGAAGGTCCGCAATAATTCAGGATCCACTTCATCCAGGCTGGCAGGGCCAATTTTCTGCACCGGCGCTGCATAATAACTGATATCCTGGTAATTGATCTCCGGGATGACCAGATGGGCCCAATGGGGCATCTTCATGGTCGTCCAGTGCCGGTATGCCTTGAGCCTGAATTCTAGCAAAAACTCAGGTTCATTCTTCTTGGCGGAAATAATCCGCACAATATCCTCATTCAATCCCCTCGGGATGATCTCGGTTTCGATGTCGGTAACAAAACCATATTTGTATTCGTTACCGGTAACCTCGGTCAATATATGATCCTGTGAATTTTCTTTCTGCTCCATAATTCCTGATATATGTCTGATAACATCCTGATCTTAAATAGATTCTGTATTTAGAACGATTCTAAATAAGGACAAAGATAATAAATGAAACTGAATTTATATTGATCTTTGTGCGATAATATGCCTTAATAAAACAAAGCTATGCCGCATTCTGTTCAAGCGAACGATGAGATTTCCTCCCTGGGAGAATTTGGACTGATCCGTCACCTGACAAAAGACATTACGCTGCAGAATTCCAGTTCGGAGGTTGGGATAGGTGATGATGCTGCCGTCCTGGATTATGGTGCCAACAAGATCGTAGTAACAACCGACCTACTCACCGAGGGTATTCACTTTAACCTCGAATATACACCCCTGAAACATCTGGGCTATAAGGCTGCAGTGGTGAACTTTTCCGATGTGTTTGCCATGAATGCCTTTCCAAAGCAGTTGCTGATTTCCATTGCCCTTTCAGCCAAGTTTAAAATGGGTATGATCGAAACCCTGTATGAAGGGCTTTTGCTGGCTTGCAGGAAATACGGCGTCGACATGGTGGGGGGTGACACTTCTTCTTCGCTTACCGGCATGACGCTTTCCATTACCGTGCTGGGAGAAGCTGAAAGCGGGACAACGGTTTACCGTAAGGGAGCCAGGGAAAATGATCTGATCTGCGTTTCCGGTGATCTTGGGGCAGCCTACATGGGCCTTCAGGTTTTGGAGCGGGAACGAAAACTTTACCGGGGACATCCGGAGGCCCAGCCAGACCTGTCGGAATACAATTATATCCTCGAACGGCAGTTGAAGCCTGAAGCCCGTGGTGATATTATCCGGCTGTTGCGGGAGAATGGCATCCGGCCAACATCCATGATCGATATATCGGATGGATTATCTTCGGAAATCCTGCATATCTGTAAGGAATCCAATACGGGCTGCAGGATATTCGCGGATAAGGTCCCCATTCATCCGTCAACGGCATCCGCAGCTGACGAATTCAATATAGAGCCGCTGATAGCAGCCCTTAACGGAGGGGAAGATTATGAGCTTCTTTTTACGGTTCCCCTCAGTGATTTCGGGATTATAGCCAAACAACCGGGAGTGTCTGTAATCGGACATATCACGGCTGCATCCGAAAAAGCTTTATTGGTTGCACCGGGTGGCAATACGATTGAATTGATTGCCCAGGGCTGGAATGCCATGAACGGCTAAATGCCCTTCCAGCAAACAAAATGAAAGATAATTGAAAAAAGATAAAACCGAAAACAGATTCAGCAATCACCTGGTTATTGATTTCAGCACTGCATCGAAAAATACTTCACTATATTTGTTCCGTTGAAAAAATCAATCCATATGAAAAATCATTCCATTTTCGCGGTTGTTATAATGTTGACATTTTTTACCGTTTCCGTCCGGTCACAGGACCATCATGTCCGTATCGGATTTATCGGAAACAGCATTACTTATGGTGCCGGATTGTCAAACCCGGCTACCCAGAGTTATCCAGCCCAGCTGGGAGTGCTGCTGCAGCAAAAATACGGTGACACATGCATCATAAACAATTTCGGCATTTCATCAAGGACCATGCTGAAACATGGTGATGTTCCCATCTGGAATGACACCGAGTTTACCAATGCCTGGAAACTTGCCCCTGAGATTTTGCTGATCTGCCTGGGCACCAACGATACCAAACCTCAAAACTGGGATTTATATCAGACTGAGTTCTTTGGCGATTATATGTCCATGATCGATACCTTCAGGGTGAGAAACCCTTTCACAAAATTTATGGTATGTCGCCCTTGTCCTGCTTTTGACGTTGTATGGGGGATTCGTGAAACGATTATTGTAAGTGACATTATACCGCTGGTTGACTCGGTTCAGAAAGTTACCGGGGCCGTTCTGGTTGATTTTCATACGCCTTTACTTGACAGCGTTTCCCTTTTCCCGGATAAGATTCATCCTGATATTGCAGGTTCCGGTGCCATGGCACGGATACTTTTTAACACCATCATAGAATCCGATATTATTCATCAGGCTGAAACCGGCCTGACCTTTATCAACTCGCTTAAAACCGATAAAAAAATACTGGCGGCCAGGGATTCTGCAACCCTCAGCTGGGTTACGATCAATGCTGATACGGTTACCCTTGACGGACAACTTGTTGCGGCCAACGGAAGCCTTAAGGTTGCCCCGCTTGAAACAAAGGTTTATACCTTGCTGGCAAAAGGTGAGAAGAGCGTCGATTCGATGAAAATTGAACAAAATGTGTATCAGCCTGCCCTTGACCGGCTGAGCATTACACCCAGGTCTATCAATATTTTTCAGGGCGATAGTATTGATCTGAACTTGTCGTATTATGATCAGGAGAATAAGCTTATGGCAGATACCGTGTTCATGATCGACTGGTCAATCACGGAAGGGTATGGCAGGTTGATCAACCCGGCAGGGACTTCTGTCACGTATGTGGCTGACAGTGCCATAAAGGCTGTCGTTACGGCCGCATACGGAGATATTTTCGCCAGGGTGACGGTGAATATTAAAGCCGTGGTAACCAACATAAGCCAGGCCAAAGCGGGAGATGATCTGATGATATTTCCAAATCCCGGAGGTGACGTGATTAACCTGCAGATTGTTTCCGAAAATTCAACTTCATTGCAGATACAATTGTTTGATCTGAAAGGAGAACTGGTGAAAGAGGAACATCATGATATGTCCGGCGCGGGAACCCATCATTATATCATTGTAACAGAAGCCCTGGATCCCGGAATCTACGTTTATAGAATCGAGTATTCAGGTAACCGTTTTACAGGCAGGATTACCAAAATGCCCGTTTTGTAAAATCCATTCCGGTTAAAATATTGCTATATTTGCGGGCTGTTTGACAGCTTAGAAACCTTAGCGGAAAATGACTGCATGAAAAAACACGACCCCATCCGGCCCTATGGTGAAAAACAGGAACAGTTTGACCGGCGCTATCTTGAAATGGCCCTTATCTGGGCCCGCAATTCGTATTGCAAAAGACGGCAGGTTGGCGCACTTATCGTAAAGGAAAAAATGATCATTTCCGACGGTTATAACGGAACTCCTTCCGGTTTTGAAAATGTATGCGAGGACGAGGACAACCGGACCAAGCCATATGTTCTGCATGCTGAGGCAAACGCAATCACCAAAGTGGCCAAGTCGAACAACAGCAGTGAAGGGGCGACCCTTTACATCACTTCCGGCCCGTGCCTGGAATGTGCCAAACTTATTATCCAGGCTGGAATCCGCCGCGTTGTTTTCTGCGATAATTACCGGATGCAGGATGGTGTTGATTTATTGAAAAAGGCTAATATTGAAGTAGTTTATATAGAAGTCGGAAAAGAAAATGGAATTTAACAACAAAGGGGTCAGGGTTTATCTTCCCCTGATCATTGCCGCAGCCATCATTGCCGGCATACTTATCGGCCGTTTTTACGCTGGCCTGCAGGCCGAAAACCGGTTTATCATAATCCCAAAGGCCAACAAACTCGAAAATGTATTGACTTACATTGAGGATGAATATGTGGATGAAGTCTCGAAAGAAATGATCGTCGAAAGCACCATCCCGAAAATTCTCGAAGACCTCGATCCTCATTCCCAATACATTCCGGCCAAAGATGTCCAGGAGGTAAATGAACCCCTGGAGGGGAATTTCAGCGGCATCGGCATACAATTCAACATGCTGGATGACACCCTGGTGGTCATCCAGGTCATAGCCAACGGTCCTTCTGAAAAAGTTGGGATCCTGGCCGGCGACCGTATCATAACAGTGGATGATGAGATCGTTGCGGGGAAGAAAATGCCCAGTGATTCCATTGTATCCAGGCTCCGTGGCCCAAAGGGGACAAAAGTGACGGTTGCACTTATCAGACGCAATGTCAGGGATAGACTTGTATTTGATATTATCCGCGACAACATCCCGCTCTACAGCGTGGATATCGGGTATATCATCAAAAAGGATATCGGCTATATTCATCTCAATAAGTTTTCACGGCTTACTGCCGAGGAATTCAATACGACCATGACCGACCTCCGGTCAAAAGACATGAAGAAACTTATCCTTGACCTGCGCGAGAATGGCGGTGGCTATATGGATGCGGCAGTTTACCTGGCTGACCAGTTCCTGGCCAACAATGAGCTCATTGTTTATACTCAGGGCAAAGCAAGGAACCGTGAACAATTCCATTCCGAAAAGGGGGGACTGGCAACCGATATTGAACTGGTCATTTTAATCGACGAGGGTTCGGCTTCAGCCAGTGAGATCCTTGCAGGAGCCATCCAGGATAATGACAGGGGGACCATCATTGGCCGCAGGTCGTTTGGCAAAGGCCTTGTTCAGGAGCAGAAATCTTTCCCCGATGGTTCTGCCCTGCGCCTTACCATAGCCCGCTATTATACCCCCACCGGAAGAAGCATTCAGAAACCCTATACACATGGCATCGACGACTATTACAACGACTTAACCCTAAGGTACCTGAATGGTGAAATGGAATCGCCCGACAGTATCAAATTTACCGATTCACTTAAATATGTCACACCGGGAGGTAAAACGGTGTATGGCGGCGGCGGCATCATGCCGGATATCTTTGTACCCCTTGACACAACAGGGATCTCCAGGTATTATGCTGAAGTACGGGATAAGGGTTTGCTCTACCGGTTTGCACTTGACTATTCCGATGCGAACCGGGCAACACTTTCGCGCCTCAGCACTCCCCAGGAATTTGTCAAAAACCTGAATCAGGCGGGAATCCTGCGGAAATTTATCGCCTTCGCGGCCAAAAACGGAGTCAGGGAAAATCCGGCTGACATAAGGGTATCCGGCAGCCTGCTCAAAACCCAGCTCATGGCTTATATTGCCCGCAACTTCATGGATAATGCGGGATTCTATCCCATTATACAGGATATCGACAACACCCTGCAAAAGGCCATTGAAGTATTGGAAGAAAAATAATTGACAGGTTTACAGACCTGCAGGTTGACAAGTTTACAGATCAGGTTCACTGTTCACTCCTGCCTGCCGGCAGGCAGGTTTCACTTTTTATTAGTCATCCAGCAATCCCCGGATGATGCCCCGTTCAGAACTTCGAATAAAAGCCAGGATATGGTCACGTTCCTGAGAGCCGTTAAAATGGGTTTCGATATAATTCACGGCATCCGAATGGTTCATTCCTTTCTGGTATATGGTGCGGTATATTTCGTTAAGCTCCTGCATTTTTTCCTGGGTGAAGCTGCGGCGCCTTAATCCTACAATATTCAATCCGGCAAAGGACAGAGGATCCCTGCCAGCCAGGATATAGGGAGGAACATCTTTGCCCACCTTGCTTCCCCCTTGTATAAATGCATGGGCACCCACACGAACAAATTGATGGACCATGGACCCGCCACCCAGGGTGGCCCAGTCCCCAACTTCAACTTCGCCGGCCAGGCCAACATATCCAACCAGCACACAATGATTCCCGATCAAACAATCATGGGCTATGTGAACATAAGACATAACCAGGCAATGTGACCCGACAATGGTTTTCCCCTTGGCCTTTGTGCCACGGTTGATGGTTACACATTCCCTGATGGTGGTGTCGTCTCCTATTTCGGCTGTCGTAATTTCGCCGGCAAATTTAAGATCCTGTGGAATGGCTGAAATCACAGCTCCCGGAAATACCCTGCAATTTTTTCCTATCCTGGCCCCATCCATAATCGTTACGTTGGGTCCGATCCATGTGTTATCACCAATGACCACGTCGCCGTAAATGGTGGTAAAAGGTCCGATCTCCACATTTTTTCCTATCTTGGCATCCGGATGCACGGAAGTCAGGGAGTGGGTCATAGTATTTGAATTATTGAATTTCAATTTTTAGAGATATTAGATTTTGGAGCCATCTGGGCCATAAATTCAGCTTCAATCACAATCTGATCGCCAACGAATCCCTGCCCGTAACATAAAGCAATACCCCTTCGGACAGGCTCTTTTAATACCATCCGTATGTTCAGTGTATCTCCCGGTACTACCTTGTGCCTGAACCGCACTGAATCGATACGTAAAAAATACAATATGTAATTTTCCGGATCGGGTACAAAGCTGAGCAGTAATATCCCGCCCACCTGCGCCAGTGCTTCGATCTGCAAAACACCGGGCATCACAGGCTGATCAGGATAATGACCAACAAAGAAGGCTTCGTTCATGGTCACGTTCTTTATCCCGGTTACCACCCATTCGTCAAGGTGTGTAATTTTATCCACCAGCAGGAAAGGATGCCTGTGGGGCAGCCTTCGCTGAATTTCCACGACATCAAACAGGGGCTCCTTGTTGGGATCATAATAAGGCGTAACCGGCTTGTTCTGCTCTATTTTAATATGTTTGCGCAGAATTTTTGCCATTTCAGTATTGGCATGGTGTCCGGGCCGCGTGGCAATGATCTTGCCCTTGATACGCGCTCCCGAGAGTGCCAGGTCACCGATAACATCCAGCAGTTTATGCCGGGCCGGCTCATTGCTGAAATAAAGTTCCACATTATTGAGTATGCCCTCAGGCATTACCTTGACCTTGGGCTTATTGAACAACTCAGCCAGATGATCAAGTTCTTCCTGGGTAACAGGGCGGTCAACGATGACAATGGCATTATCAAGATCCCCTCCCTTGATCAGGTTATGCTTCCGGAGAACTTCCAGTTCATGAAGAAAAACGAAGGTACGGCAGGGCGCCAACTCCTTGTCGAAAGCATGGGATTCATTATAGTTTGCATACTGGTATCCCAGTACCTTGGAATTGTAATCAATATGCACATCAACGGTAAAATTATCATCGGGATAGGCCACCAGCTCAATTCCCTTTTCTTCATCCCTGAAAACCATTTTTTCGCGGATACGGTAATAATACCGGTCTGCCTGCTGTCGGGTAGATCCTGCCTTGCTAAGGGCTTCAGCATAAAACCGCGAACTGCCGTCCAATATAGGGACCTCGGGGCCATTAAGCTCAATCATTGCATTGTCAATACCCATCCCTGAAAGGGCGGCCAGCAAATGCTCGATGGTGGATACCGATACCCCCTTTTCAACCAGCTTGGTTCCTCTTTCGGTGGATGTAACATTATCCGCAATAGCACGAATTATCGGTTGACCGTCCACATCGGTCCGCTTAAATTGATAACCCGTATTTTCAGGAGCCGGTTTTATGGTAATATCAACTTCTGCACCGGTGTGTAATCCTCTGCCTGTTAACTTTATGGTTTTTGCAACGGTTCTCTGTTTATCCGACATTATGCAACGATTTTAACACCGTAAAAAACGATTGGTTTCAAAATTGGCGAAATATAACAAAAATAATTGTTAGTCAGGATCTTTTTTGCTTTCATCCTGAGGATGTTCTTTTATAAAACGTTCAAATTCATTCATTTTCTTATAAATCTCGGGGAGCTTTTTAAAAACCACCAGCGCCTTTTTTTGTGTACCTGCATCAATGGCCGGAGAGCCCAGACAAATCTTGTTTTCCTCAACATTATTGGAGACTCCTGATTGGGCTCCGATAATGACATTATCACCTATTTTAATATGCCCGACAAGTCCAGCCTGTGCCGCGATCACACAGTTTTTTCCAACCTTGGTGGAACCCGCAATCCCCGCCTGGGATATGATCACCGTATTAATACCAATTTCAACATTATGGGCAATCTGCACCAGATTATCGATCTTGGTACCCCTACCGATCAGCGTTGATCCCATCGTTGCCCTGTCGATGCTTACATTAGAACCGATTTCAACATCATCCTCAATAATGACGTTGCCCAACTGGGGTATTTTCTTAAATCCCTTGTCATCCCCCTGAGCAAACCCAAAACCATCACTCCCTATAACCGTACTGGCGTGAATGATACAATTGGCACCGATGGCACAGCCCTGGTATACTTTTACGCCCGCGTACAAAATCGTATTATCGTTGATCCTTACCCCGTCACCAATATAAACATGCGGATATAGTTTCACATTATTTCCGACCGTTACCTTTTCACCCAGATAAGCAAAAGCACCGATGTAACAATCAGAACCTATAACTGCCGTTGGGTGTACAAAAGAAGGCTGTTCTGTTCCCGATTTCTTCGGAAGTGAGCTGGCATAAAGCTCCAGCAACGTGGCAAAAGCTTTGTAAGCATCGTCAACTTTAATCAGGATAAGATCCAGTTTGCCATTTATGGGAAGGTCGCGATTGATAAGCACGATAGAAGACTGCGTGGTATAAAGATATTTTTCATATTTGGGATTTGCCAGAAATGAAAGGGTTCCCTTCTTTCCTTCTTCAATCCGGGATACATCTGAAACCATAATATCAGGATTGCCTATCAGTTCTCCATGTAAAAAATCAGCAATCGTTTTCGCTGTAAAATTCATTGTAATAATCAGGTATTAAAATTATTAAAGCATACCGCAGGCCGGTCGTCCATTCCTTCAAACCGTATAGACAGGTTTATATAACCCGCACAAAACTAGTAATTAAACCTCACATTCTTTAGGGTAGCATAAAAAATATTTTACCGAAGGCTTTGCAAGCAATGATACATTGAACAGGTCGGATGATTCTGCAATATCCTTTATGGCCCAATCGTTATACAATACCCTGATTTTTTCATCTGATCCGCTGTAGGCGTGATTGGAAATGATCCCCTGATAAACCAGGTAATCGGCATGAGCAGCATCCAGTCTGAAATGATCCTGCACCTTTTGTTTCAGCTGCTGAATAAGGGTCATGTCAACGGGCGTATCCTGGATCCTGACCTTGGGAAGATTTCGTTTCAGAAGACTATCTGAAAGGTAGGACAGCAGCTTATCAGTATGGTGAACCCAGGCTTTTGCCGAGGCAAAAATATCATCATCGTCCAGACCGGTGAATTTACGAATGACCAGTTCTTTTTTATCCTGTAAGCCCTCCTTTGTGATCCTGTTCCTGAGGAAGAAATCCAGGGCTTCCGTAGCAAAAATCCCAGGGTCATTCTCCGCAATTTCACCGGCGCGCCGCAGGGTTCTTACCAAAACATTTTCTGCGGCAATAACGGTTTTGTGAAAATATACCTGCCAGTACATGAGCCTGCGGGCAATCAGGAATTTCTCAATCGAGTAAATACCTTTTGATTCAACCACAAGCTGGTCATCGACCACATTGAGCATTTTTATGATCCGTTCCGTGCCAATCGTAGCTTCAGCCACACCCGTATAAAAACTGTCGCGCATGAGGTAGTCCATCCTGTCCATGTCAAGCTGGCTTGATACAAGCTGATGCAGGAACCTCTTGGAATATTGATTTTCAAAAATCCGCAGCGCAAGCCCAAGCTTCCCCCTGAATTCTTCATTAAGCCTGTGCATCAGCAAACCGGAGATATCTTCATGGGTCAGCCCGGGTATTATACTTTGTTCCAGTGCATGTGAGAAGGGCCCGTGGCCTATATCATGCAGCAAAATCGCTGCGGATGCTGCTTCAGCCTCCTCATCGGTAACCGTCATGCCTTTCTGCCGGATATTGTCAATGGCCTGGTTCATCAGGTGCATGGCGCCAATGGCATGCTGAAAACGCGTGTGGGTAGCCCCCGGATATACCAGGCTCGTCAGCCCGAGTTGCTTGATCCTTCTCAGACGCTGCAGGAATGGATGCTCCAGCAAATCAAAAATAAAATCAGTGGGAATTTTGATAAATCCGTGAACCGGATCATTGATTATTTTGTGCTTGTTGAGGGACACTGATGAAAGATATTAGATACAAGAACCAGGAACCAAGAAACAAGAAGCAAGATGCAAGACAAAAGACTGCATGGCTATGAGACTTCATGACTGCAGGACCGCGAGACAGCATGACCGCATGACCTGCCTGCCATAGCGCAGACCTAAGCAAGGCAGGCAGGCTGCACGACTGATTTCCGTGCGCAAAGGTGGAAATAATTTGAGAAAAAAACTAATCCCTACCGCAATACATTGAGGCCTGCACTACAAAATACCAAATATATTTGCAGTTTAATGGAAATTTTATTTACCTTTGCGGGGAATTTTCAGCATTCGTTTAGGGGACAGCAGTCCCCTATTTTGTTACTTTATGTCAGGCGGGATGATAAAGGCGGAACATATACGCGGGCTCATTGAAAAAGATCTCAGGGAAAGAAATTTTTTCCTGGTGGATGTTCAGGTTAAACCCTCGGGTAAAATATTCGTTTATGCGGATACCTTTAACGGTATTACCCTGGATGAATGTGTTGCGATCAGCAGGCTTGTTGAAAGTAAAATTGACCGCAACGTGGAAGACTATGAACTTGAGGTTTCATCACCGGGCCTTGATAATCCGCTCCGGCTTCCGTTTCAGTATCAGAAGAACACCGGCCGTATGCTGAGGATTGTTAAAACAGATGGCAATACACAAGAGGGAAAGATAAAAGAAGCTGATGATGAAAAAGTGATACTGGAGATAACCCCGCATCAGAAACAACCGGGCAGAAAGAAAGAAACAAAAGCCGAACCGATTGAAATATATTATGCTGATATTATAAAAGCGAAATTATTAATCTGATAACTAATCAGGACAGGAAGAATGGAAACGTTGAATTTAATAGAAACATTTTCTGAGTTTAAGGATCTGAAAAGTATTGATCGTGCTACCATGATGAGTGTCCTTGAAGATGTATTCAGGGGAATGCTTATCAAGATGTATGGCACGGCAGATAATTTTGATGTGATCATCAACATCGACAAGGGAGATTTTGAGATATGGCGCAACCGTCAGGTGGTGGAAGATGATCAGATCACCGATCCAAACATACAGATCACGCTCTCCGAAGCCAAGAAGATTGACGAAGACTATGAGGTGGGCGAAGAAGTAACGGATGAGGTCAAGCTGGCCAACTTTGGGCGCAGGGCTATTCTGGCCCTGAGACAAAACCTTACCGCCCGTATCCTTGACCTGGAAAAAAACAATATTTTTCAGAAATACCGCGACCGGATCGGCGAAATTGTCACCGGTGAAGTTTACCAGGTATGGAAACGCGAAATCCTGGTACTCGACGAAGATGGCAACGAGCTTATCCTGCCTAAAACTGAGCAGATCCCTACCGATTATTTCCGGAAAGGAGATACCCTGAGGGCTGTCGTCATTAAAGTGGAAATGCGTAACAATACGCCGCTTATCGTTATGTCGAGAACCTCCCCTGTATTCCTCGAACGGCTGTTCGAGCTTGAAGTACCGGAGATCTTCGATGGCCTGATCACCATCAAAAAAATCGTCAGGATCCCCGGCGAAAGGGCAAAAGTAGCTGTGGAATCGTATGATGACCGGATCGATCCCGTGGGTGCCTGTGTAGGTATGAAGGGATCAAGGATTCATGGTATCGTAAGGGAACTGAAAAATGAAAATATCGATGTGATCAATTTCACCAATAATATCCAGCTTTTTATCACCAGGGCGCTGAGTCCTGCCAAGATATCCAGCATCCGTATCGACGAAAAAAATAAAAAAGCTGAGGTATATCTGAAACCCAATGAGGTATCACTGGCCATAGGAAAAGGCGGATTGAACATCAAGCTGGCAAGTCAGCTCACCGGGTATGAAATTGATGTTTACCGTGAAACAGATCTGGAGGACGACGAAGATGTCAACCTCGAAGAATTCGGCGATGAAATCGACAGCTGGATTATCGATGAACTGAAAGCGATTGGTTGCGATACAGCCAAAAGCGTTCTGAATCTCTCCATCGACGATCTCGTTAAACGCACCGACCTGGAAGAAGAAACCGTGAAAGAAATCATAAAAATATTAAGGGCTGAATTTGATTAATTCAACGGAATAATGATATTATCAAGGATTTTCTAACTTTGTCGTTCTAAAAAAAACAACTGCGTACCGGGGATGTCAGATATTAAAGTTACACGATTAAGCAAAATAGCCAGGGAACTGAATGTGGGGATCTCCACAATCGTGGAATTTCTGCATAAGAAAGGGGTCAAAATCGATTCGAATCCGAATACAAAAATTACTCCCGAGCAGCATGATTTGCTGCTGAAAGAGTATAGTTCGGATCTGAATGTTAAGAAAGAATCGGAAAAACTCAACCTCAAACACCTCCGTGAAAAACAGGAGTCGATCTCGTTGAATGATCTCCGTGAACCTGTTGATACCGAGAACCCCGAATATGATGAGGAAGTGCTCATCAAAGACCGGACCGCTGAAGTCCTGCACGAAAAAGAAGCAGAGAAGCAGCCTGAAAAAGCCGCTCCAATCAAACTCAACATCCTGGGAAAAATAGATGTTGAAAAAATTGCACCCCCCAAAAAGGCACCGGCGGAAAAAGTAACCCCGCCGTCTAAAAAGTCTGAAAAAGCAGCGAAAGAAACCAGGGAAAAGGAACCGGAAAAAGAAAAGCCGGGTATGGATCAGGAGCCGGAAACCGTGATTGAAACGCTGCCCGAACAAGCGGAGGCTGAAATTGAAGCCTTGCCCGAAGAAGAAGAAAATTTCCTTAAACCGGAAATAAAAGAGCTTGAGGTTAAAGTGGTGGGCAAGATCGACCTCGATTCCATGAATCAGCGTACCCGGCCGCCGAAAAAATCAAAACAGCAGAAAGAGGAAGAACGAAAAGCAAAAATAGCGGCGCGGCATAAAGAATCAACGCCTTCAAAATCGGCCAAAGCAACTGATGCTTTCGCTGAAAAAGAATTTACAGAAGAACCGGAAGAAGAAATAATCAGGGCAACAGCTGAAAAACTGGCAGGCCCGACCGTTGTGGGTAAAATCAGTCTGCTTCCACCCGACCAGCGAAGAGGAGAAGAGGATTCGGAACCCGGCAGAAAGAAGAAGCGTCAGCGCATCAAGAAAGATACGCACAGGGTTGCCGTTGAATCAGGCCCCGCTAAAGAAGTACTCGAAGAAGACAAATTCGGGAAAAAGAAAAAGAAAAGAAAAGGATTCCATACCGAGATCAGTGATGAGGATGTTGACCGTCAGATCAAGGATACTTTTGCCCGGATGTTTAACAAGGGAAAATCCAAAGGATCAAAGCACCGCAAAGAAAAACGTGAAATAGCCAGTCAGCGGATGCTGCAGGAAGAAGAACAAAAGGAAAAGGATAAGAATGTCATCAAGGTTACGGAATTTGTCAGCGTTAATGAACTGGCCAACCTGATGCACGTTCCTGTCAACGAGGTCATTTCAACCTGCATGAGCCTGGGGGTAATGGTCTCCATCAACCAGCGGCTCGATGCCGAAACCCTTGTCCTGGTTGCAGAAGAATTCAACTACTCGGTTGAATTTGTAGCGGTTGAACTCCAGGAATCCATATCGGAGGAAGAAGACAGCGATAAAGACTTAATTGCCCGTCCGCCCATTGTTACGGTAATGGGACATGTCGACCACGGAAAAACCAAATTGCTTGACTACGTCAGAAATGCCAATGTGATTGCCGGAGAGGCCGGTGGCATAACACAGCATATCGGGGCATACGGTGTGGAACTGGAAGGCGGACGTCAGATAACCTTTCTGGATACTCCCGGTCATGAAGCCTTCACGGCCATGCGCGCCAGGGGTGCCCAGATCACTGATGTAGCCATTATCGTGGTTGCCGCCGATGACGGTGTAATGCCCCAGACCCTTGAAGCCATCAACCATGCCCAGGCTGCCCAGGTTCCCATGGTATTTGCCATCAATAAAATTGACAAGCCCACCGCAAATCCTGATAAGATCAAAGAAGCCCTTGCCAATATGAACATACTGGTCGAGGACTGGGGCGGAAAATACCAGTCACAGGAAATTTCGGCCAAGACCGGCCTTAATGTATCAACCTTGCTGGATAAGGTATTGCTCGAGGCTGAATTGCTCGATCTGAAAGCCAATCCCAATAAACACGCAACAGGTACCGTTATAGAATCTTCGCTGGACAAAGGCCGCGGTTATATTGCAACCCTGCTGGTACAGACCGGCACCCTCCGGGTGGGCGACATCATGCTGGCAGGCTATCATTCCGGCCGCGTGAAAGCCATGTACAATGAACGCGGAAAACGGATCGATGAAGCGGGACCTTCATCTCCTGTGCTGGTACTCGGATTGACCGGAGCCCCGCAGGCAGGTGACAAATTCAACATACTGGAAAGCGAAAAAGAAGCCAAGGAAATCGCCAATAAGCGTGAACAACTGCAGCGTGAACAAGGTCTGCGGACACAGAAGCATATCACCCTGGATGAAATCGGACGAAGGATTGCCATTGGCAGTTTCAAGGAACTCAACATCATTGTTAAAGGTGACGTCGACGGATCCGTTGAAGCATTGTCCGATTCGCTGATAAAACTATCCACCGAGGAAATCCAGGTGAATGTTATACACAAAGCCGTGGGTCAGATCTCCGAGGGTGATGTACTGCTGGCCGCAGCCTCGAACGCCATCGTGATCGGATTCCAGGTACGGCCTTCCATGCAGGCACGAAAACTGGCTGAAAAGGAAGAAATCGACATCCGGATCTATTCCATCATATACAATGCCATCAACGAAATTAAATCGGCCATGGAAGGAATGTTGTCGCCGGAGATCAAGGAAGAAATTAACGCAACCCTTGAGATCATGGAAACATTCAAGATCACAAAGGTTGGAACCATTGCCGGTTGTATGGTGAAGGAAGGAAAGATCAGGCGGAACTCGAAGGTAAGGATCATCCGGGAAGGTATTGTCGTTTATTCCGGTGAACTTGCCTCCCTGAAACGTTTCAAGGATGATGTCAAGGAAGTGGTCAGCGGCCAGGATTGCGGCCTGAATATTGAAAATTACAACGACATCAAAACGGGAGATATCATCGAAGCTTACGAAACCTTCGAGGTCAAGAAAAAACTCTGAACTGTCTTTTCTCCTGCTGATCAGGTTCCATAACATTTCTGTTGTCCAACAAACCATGGTTGACCTTAAACGCTATTCAGCCATGATCAAAGCCGAAGCCCTCAGGCTTGGCTTTGATGATTGTGGTATAGCCCAGGCCAGCCCTCTTACCCGGGAGGGCGAAAAGCTTACCCGGTGGCTCTCGCTTGGATATCACGGCACCATGAAATACATGGAAAATCATGCTGAAATGCGTACCGATGTTACCAAACTGGTACCTGATACTCAATCGGTCATTGTTGTTCTGCTGAATTACTTTACGGACAAAAAGCAGGCCGATCCCCATGCTCCGGTAATTTCCAAATATGCCTATGGTAAAGATTACCATCCCATCATCCGTAAGAAACTTGAATTCCTCCTTCAATTTATCAATTCCGCCATTGGCAAAACCAGCGGCCGCGGATTTTCCGATTCGGCTCCTATAATGGACAAAGCATGGGCCGTAAGGGCAGGAACAGGATGGATGGGAAAAAATTCAAACCTGATATCCCCGGGTAAAGGCTCTTTTCTTTTCATCGGTACGCTGATGGTAGACAGGCCCCTTCATTATGATACACCCATCAGCGATTTGTGCGGTGATTGCGACCGGTGCATCAGGGCCTGCCCGACCCATGCCATTGTTAACCCCTGTGTTGTTGACGGAAGCCGGTGCATTTCCTATCTTACCATCGAGCATAAAGGAGAAATCCCGCCTGCCTTCAGCGATAAACTCAGAAACCGTGTCTTTGGCTGTGACATCTGCCAGGATGTCTGCCCCTGGAACCGCAAGGCAATACCCCATGGCACGGAGAAGCTCCTTCCCCTTAAAGGCCTGCTGGAAATGAACCGCGAAGAATGGTACCGCCTTTTGGAAGAAAAATTCAATTCCCTTTTTTCAGGCTCCCCTGTTAAACGGGCAGGGTATGAAGGGCTGAGACGCAATTTGCATTTTATCAATCAGCATAAAACCATTCAATAGCTGTTTAGCAGTTTAGCTTTTTAGCTTTTTTGAAATTCAGGCTGGTCGCTTTTGACAACTATTACTTAAATGATCTGTCTTTGTTCTTTTGTCTTGCCTCTTGGTTCTTGGTTCTTGGTTCTTGTATCTAATAAACCTGATCTATAGCAACAAATAATTAAGTTATTAAAAATCAAAATATACTGTTATTTCAGGATAT
>Ga0105101_10000261_pt1 | contig 21049 bp, 19 predicted proteins | sample PPLLak21cMay2015_2_FD_87037 | JGI IMG/M metagenome (GOLD analysis project Ga0105101, IMG submission 87037) | Freshwater sediment microbial communities from Prairie Pothole Lake near Jamestown, North Dakota, USA - PPLs Lake P8 Core (1) Depth... | ecosystem: Environmental > Aquatic > Freshwater >... | reverse complement strand
TCTCGGGGCTGGCGGGCAAGTTCATCGTCGACGGCAGCATCCATTCCGTGTCTGCGCCGGCTGTTCAAATGGTCTCGGCGGCGATCGGCTTGCTGTGGGATATTACCCTGGTCATCCTGTTTGCGGCACTGCGCCGGCAGGTACCGGAGAAGGGATCGTTTTTTGCTGAGCTCGGCTTGATATTTATGGTCCTTTTAGGTGCTGCCAGCAGCATCAACTGGTACGTGCAGCTCGCCCTGGTCCCGAGAATCGCTCAAACGGACAACCAGGCTCTGCTGGCGCTGGTCGATATTCACGGTGACAGCTCGATCATGTATGCTATCGAACACCTGGCATGGGGGTTGTTCTACGGGCTGGCAACGATTTTCATGGGGCTGGCGATCGACGGCGGTAAACTGGGAACCTGGATCCGGTGGCTCCTTGTCGTTGGGGGCGTATTGAGCATCTTGCATGTTTTCGGGATTATTTTTAATATCCATCTATTGCTCGACCTGGGATATTTAGCGGCGGGGGTGCTGCTTCCCATCACCACGCTGCTGATGGCGATAGGGAATAGAAAATCAGGAATTGGGAATTAGGAATTGCAAGTTAGGGATAAGGTAATAAGGCAACAAGGTAATAAGGGGAGAGGCGAGAGGGGTGATACAATCCTAGCCTGGAGGGTGCGTGGAGGCATGCGACGAGTGCGGTGGACCTGGCTGATCGTGATCATCCCCTGGCTGGCGGCGGCTTGCGCCGGTCCGCAACCGTCGACTGGGGCTGATCCAATCCAGAAGACCGGGGTTCAGGTCACCCAGGAGCTGAGGCCGAGCGTTACTCCATCGCCCACGAATGCCGGGCCGGCAGATAGTACACCGACCGTAATCCCTGAGAGCAGCCCGACAGCAACTGCTACTGCCATACCACCCACCGCCATACCGTTCCAGATCTGCTCGCCGCTGAGCATCCATGCGCTGGACGAGCTGCGGGAGATCATCTCGGACCCGTACCGCCCGCCGCCGCCGGGGCGTGAAGAACGGCATCATGGGGTGGATTTTTCGTACTACCGGCGGGGCGAGCGGATGACTATCCAGGGGGTGGGGGTGCAGAGCGTCCTGCCGGGGATCGTGGCGGCATCGCTCCCGGAGACGTACCCGTACGGCAACCTGGTCATCATCGAGACGCCCCAGGATACCCTGCCCGCAGAGCTGCGCAGCCAGTTGGGGATGGCGGAGGGTGATTCGGTGTACAGCCTCTACGCCCACCTGGACCGCCCTCCGCTGGTGGCATTGGGCGAGCAGGTGGAGGCCTGCCAGCCGCTCGGGGAAGTGGGGGTAAGCGGCAACGCAGTCGAGCCGCACCTGCACCTGGAGATGCGCCTGGGTCCGGCAGGGGCGACGTTTGCCAGCATGGCGTACTACGGCACACGCGACAGCGAAGAGGCACGCAGCAATTATGTGCGCTGGCGTACGGGCGGGGAGTTCCGGCATTTCGACCCGATGAGCGTTTTGTACACGGATTTCACGGATTGATACGGATTTTTCGTTTTTTCCAGGGTAATAGACAAAGTATCGTTGGATTTTCCGTGTTATCCGTGTGATCCGTGTCCAATCGTGGTTGTTACTGAAACTGTCGGGCAGACAGGCTTGACTTTTGGCGCGTTATTTGCTATTCTATAACTACCGACCGTTCGGTAGGGAGAAGCAAATGACGAGGGATGAGATCCTGACTGCCGCAGCACAGATATTCAGCCAGAAGGGTTTTCATGCGTCGTCGATGCAGGATATCGCCGAAGCGGTCAATCTGCAAAAAGCCAGCCTGTACCACCACGTCTCCAGCAAGCAGGAGCTCTTACTCGCCCTGCTGGACCGGGCCCTGGATCTGCTAATCGAGCATATCGAACCGATCGCCTGCCAACCCCTGCCGGCGGATGAAAAACTGCGCCGGGCGATCCGCACATACCTTCAGGATATGCTGGATTACCGCGATCTGGCGGCTGTGCTGCTGCTGGAGCACCGGTCGTTGGAGCCGCAATTCAACGCCCGCCACATCCCACGCCGGGACCGCCTGGAGCGCTTGTGGCGAGATATGATCAAGGAGGGGATCGATCAAAAGGTATTCTGCACCACTGACCCGGCCCTGGCATCGCGCTCGCTGCTGGGCATCCTGAATTGGACCATCACCTGGTACCGGCCAGATGGCTCTCTGACGCCGGGAGAGCTCAGCGAACAGTTCGCCGACCTTTTCCTGCGCGGGCTGCTGGTGAGAACGGATTGAAGTATGAATGGCAATGCCCCAGCAGAGATAGAGACAATCAGCATGGTTGAAACGGACCAGGGGGCGCACGTCTTCCGCATCCCGCTGCAGGTCTTTCCGATCCTGCGCGGCTATGCCTATGTCGCCCTGGCGGTCGAGGATGGGCAGGAGTACCGGGTCCTGATCGATACGGGGTCCGGGATTGGCGCATCTAACCAGCAGCTGGAAGCCAGCTTCGAGCGCATCGGCGAGCTGACCGGCAGGTCGATCGGGCTGCAGGACCTGACCCACGTGTTGATCACTCACGGTCATATCGATCACAGCGGCGGGCTGGCGCACGTACGCCGGCGCACGCAGGCGGCGATCGGGGTGCACGAGCTGGACTTGCGCAACCTGACCAACTACGAAGAGCGGGTGACCGTGGTATCCCGCCGCCTGACGAAACACTTGTTCGAGGCCGGGGTCTCCGCATCCAGGGTGCACGACCTGATCGAGATGTATACGATCACCAAGAGCCTGTACCACTCGGTGGAGGTCGATTTCACCTTCGAGGCAGCAGGCATGCGCGTGGGACCATTCCGGATGCTGCACGTCCCGGGGCACTGCGCCGGGCACGTTGCCATCCGGCTGCACGATGTGCTGTTCTCCGGCGATCACGTGCTGGAAGACACCAGCCCGCACCAATCGCCCGAGCACCTGACCCTGTCGACCGGATTGGACCATTATCTCAAGTCGCTGGCGGCGCTGGAGGCGTGGGCGAGCGGAGTGCGGCTGACCCTGGGCGGGCACAAAGAGCCGATCACCGACTTGCCGGGGCGCATCGCAGAGATCCGCCAGATGCACTGCGAGCGGCTGAACAAGGTGCTGGCGGTGTTGAGCCAACCGAAGACCATCGCCGAGGTAGCGCACGAATTGTTCGGCGAAGTGCACGGCTACAATGCCCTGCTGGCGCTGGAAGAGGCCGGGGCGCACGTGGAGTACCTCGACCAACGCGGCCAGCTAAGGATAACCAACCTTGAGGACATCGCAAAGACAGACGGACCTTACCCTATCCTGTACCAATATATGGCGAAAGCGACGCCAGCGGGCAGCCTGTTACAAGGCATTACACCATTCTGCCCGTAATCCGCAGTATCAGAATTAGCCCAAGGAGGACCTGACATGTTTTCTTTCGAGCCTGATGAAGAACAGAAGATGCTCGTAGATTCCATCAGCCGCTATGCCAGCCTGGATCTGCGTCCGAAGGCGCGGGATGCTGAAGAGGAAGGGCAGGTGCCTGAGAGCCTGGTCGAGAAAGGCTGGGAGCTGGGCTTCCTGCAGGCATCGATCCCGGAGGAGTACGGCGGCTTTGGGGAGCGCTCGGCGGTCACAGGTGCGCTGGCAGCCGAGGAGCTGGCGTGGGGTGACCTGGCGGGGGCGCTGGCGGTGCTGTCGCCGGCATTGTTTGCCATCCCGATCCTACTGGCGGGCAGCGAAGAGCAGAAAAAGGAGCACCTGCCGGGGGTGATCGAGGCAGAATGGCAGCCCTACACGGCGGCGCTGATCGAGCCGGCGATCGATTTCGATGCCAACGAGCTGCGCACGATCGCCCAGGAGGATGGAGAGAACTACCTGATCAACGGGGAAAAAGCGTTCGTGCCCTACGCAGAAGGGGCAAGGGCGATGATCATCTATGCTCGCCTGCATGGCAAGACCCAGGGCTTTATCGTGCCACGCGGCAGCCCGGGCCTGCAGGTGGGCGAGCGGCAGAAACTGATGGGCATCCATGCCCTGCCGGCATACCGGGTTTGCTTCGATAACCTGAAGCTGCCGAAATCCAGCCTGCTGGGCGGCCCGGAAGGACACGATTTCGCTCCCATACTGGACGCATCCCGCATCGCCATGGCGAGTCTGGCGATCGGCTTATCGCGGGCGGCGTTGGATTATGCCAAGGATTACGCCAAGGAACGCAACGTGTTCGGGGTGAAGGTGGCGCAGAAGCAGGCCATCGCCTTCATGATCGCAGAGATGGCGACCGAGGTGGAGGCCATCCGCCTGCTGACGTGGGAGGCCGCCTGGATGCTGGACAATGCCAAGGAAGAGGCCAGCAAAGCCGCTTACCTGGCGCTGACCGGGGCGATGGATATGGCGATGATGGTCACCGACCGGGCGGTGCAGATCCTGGGTGGTCACGGCTATATCCGCGAGCACCCGGTCGAGCTGTGGACGCGCAACGGGCGCGGGATTGCCACACTGAACGGCCTGGCAATCGTTTGAGCATGGATGGCTCGCCTGAAAAAACTCACCACAGAGAGCACGGAGAGCACAGAGTTTTTTTATATGATATTCTCCGTGTACTCGGTGATCTCAGTGGTAAAACAGCTTTTTCAGCCTACCCGTGGATGTAAAGCGGAACGTGATGATCACAGGAGATTATGAGATGATCGACTTTGAAGTTCCGAAACCCATTGCCCAGCAGAGCTTTGCTCTGAAGACCGTGGCTGAGAACATGATGCGTCCGGTGTCCAGGTATTTCGACGAGCACGAGCACGAGATCCCGTGGGATTACATCAATTTCATGCACCTGGCAATGCGCAGCACAGGCGCCGGATCGCTGGCACCGCGCGAAGGGAAAAAGGAAGAAACGCCGGAGAAGAAGCGCCCGCCGATCGGCTACCAGTCGCTGGCGTTCATGCTGGAGATGCTATCCTGGGGCGACGTGGGGATGTACCTGTGCACACCCGGGGGAGGCCTGGGAGCGGCAGCGGTGGAAGCCACCGGCACCCCGGAACAGAAAAAGCAGTTCCTGTCGCACTTTGGCAAGGAAAAACCCGCCTTTGGAGCGATGGCAATGACCGAAGCAGACGCCGGCTCAGACACATCGGCGATCCGTACGACGGCGGTACTGGACCGCAGCACCAATGAATGGGTGCTGAACGGCGAGAAGATCTTCGTCACCGCGGGGCACAAATCGCTGGTCGAAAGCGACGGGTTCGTGGTGGTATGGGCGACCATCGACCCATCGGCTGGGCGGGCAGGCATGCGCCCGTTCGTGGTGGAGGCCAATACTCCGGGCGTCCAGGTAGCCAAGCTGGAGCACAAGATGGGCATCCGCGCCAGCGACACGGCTTCGATCGTGCTGCAAGACTGCCGGGTACCTTTCGAGAACATCCTGGGCAGCCCGGAGGTGGTCAGCGTGGCGACATCCACCAAGGGCTTCAAGGGTGCCATGGCGACATTCGACGCCACCCGCCCGCTGGTAGCCGCCACCGGCATCGGCGTCGCCAGGGCGACATTGGAGCTGCTGAAGGAGCTGCTCGAGCAGCAAGGCGTCGCCATTCGCTACGGGCTGCCGCGGCAGAAGCTGACCAATATCGAGCGCGAGGTGATCGATATGGAGGTGATGCTGCGCTCGGCGTGGCTGCTGGTGGTCAAGGCAGTCTGGATGGCGGACCAAAAGATACCGAACTCGATGGAAGCTTCAATGTGCAAGGTGCGCGCCGGCGATGTGGTCACCAAGATCACCCAGAAGGCGGTGGAGATCATGGGACCCATCGGCTACAGCCGCGACCACCTGCTGGAGAAGTGGTTCCGAGACGCCAAGATCACCGACATCTACGAGGGCACCGGGCAAATCAACCGCCTGATCGTGGCCCGCAACGTGCTGGGGTATACCGGGCGCGAGCTGAGGTGAGGGACGGAGGACGGATGACCGCGGACCGCGGACGGTGGACGAGGCACAGCGGACGGCGGACCGCGGTGGGATTATTGGTATACAACTGGCAACTTTATGAATGGAAAAATGCACCTTAAAATATTGCTGGCCCTGGTGGTAATCTTTGGGACGGCTTGCGGCTGGGTGAGGACCAACGGGCAGCCGATTGCTGTGGAGGCGACCGAGACGCTCGCGGCGGACCCGCCGCCAGCGACGGAGACCCTGCCGCCACCGGAAGTGATCATCATCCCGGACACGCCGACGCCCACCGGCACCCCGCTCCCCAGCCCCACGCTGACTGGCACACCAACACCGACGAGCACGCCCGACCCGATTGCAGGGCTGACTATCGATGACCTGATCACCCGCAGCTACGGCGGGGGCGAGCTGGTGGTAGAGGAGAACCTGGCAGTCAATTCCTATTTCACCCGCGCCCTGGTGTCGTATCCCAGTGATGGGTTGAAGATCTATGGGTTCATGAACGTGCCGACCAGAGGGCGACCCCCGTACCCGGTGGTGATCGCCCTGCACGGCTACATCGAGCCAGCGATCTACCAGACCCTGGACTATACGACCCGTTATGCGGATACCATGGCGCGGGCGGGATACCTGGTGATCCATCCCAACCTGCGCGGCTATCCACCTTCGGATGAGGGCGACAACCTGTTCCGCGTGGGCATGGCGGTGGATGTGCTCAACCTGATTGCGCTGGTGAAGTCGCAGGCGGGTACCCCGGGAGTGTTGGCTCTGGCTGACCCGCAGGCGATCGGCTTATGGGGTCACAGCATGGGAGGCGGGATCTCCACGCGGGTGATCACCGTCAGCCCGGATGTCAAAGCGGCGGTGCTGTACGGCTCGATGAGCGCAGATGATCGGAAGAACTTCGAGCGCATCTTCACTTATTTCTCCAATGGGACGCGCGGGCTGGATGAGCTGACCTATCCAGCGGAAGCGTTCGAGCGCATATCACCGCTTTATTACCTGGACCGCATCCAGGCGGCGGTGAGCATCCACCACGGAGCGAATGACCCGGATGTACCGCCGGAATGGTCCGTGGATCTTTGTCAGCGGTTGGAATCAATGGGCAAACCGGTGGAGTGCTACGTCTACGAGGGACAGCCGCATACATTCCGCGGTGAGGGCGATGACCTGTTTGCCTTACGGACCGTCCAATTTTTCGATCGCGTATTGAAGTAAGGTAAGTAGTGAAATCGGGCAGAAGATGAGCGGTATTGGGATAGAGATCATCATTATTCTGGCGTTGATCCTTGTGAACGGCTCGTTATCGATGGCCGAGATAGCCGTCGTTACGGCGCGCAAGGCGCGCCTGCAGCAGCGCGCCGAGAATGGGGATGAGAAAGCCAGGGCAGCCCTGGAGCTTGCCAGGAAGCCATCCGATTTCCTGTCGACCGTGCAGATCGGGATCACGTTAATCGGCGTGCTGGCGGGCGCTTTCGGCGGCGCCACCATTGCCGAGGAGATATCCGCCTGGTTGTCTGGATTTCCGAGGCTGGCGCCATACAGCGATGCCATCGGGGTGACGGTCGTGGTGATTTTGATCACCTATTTCTCGCTCATTTTTGGAGAGCTGGCTCCCAAACGCCTGGCGCTGAACAGCCCCGAAAACATAGCCGCCCGCGTAGCCCGCCCGATGAGGGCCTTAGCGCGCGCATTTGCACCCATCGTACGGCTGATGAGCATATCGACTGACCTGGTGCTGCGTCTGTTAGGAGCCACACCTTCAGGCGAACCGCCGGTCACGGAGGATGAGATCAAGGTCATGATCGGGCAGGGCACACTGGCGGGTGTGTTCCATGAGGCCGAGCAGGATATGGTGGAAGCTGTATTCCGCCTGGGTGACCGCCGGATCGGCACGCTGATGACCCCGCGCACCGAGGTGGTGTGGTTGGACCTGGATGATGAGGTCGAGGTGACCAAGCGGAAGATACTGGGCTCTGCCTATTCGCGCTTTCCGGTGGGACAGGGCAGCCTGGATGATGTGATCGGGATCGTGCAGGCCAAAGACCTGCTTGCAGAGAGCCTGGCGGGCAAGCCGATCGACCTGCACCACGGACTGCGCCAGCCATTGTTCGTCCCTGAAAGCACCCCAGCGCTGCGAGTCCTTGAGCTGCTGCGCACATCCAAAGTGCAGATGGCGTTGGTGATCGATGAGTTCGGTGGATTTCAGGGCCTGACAACCCTGTTTGATATCCTCGAATCGATCGTGGGTGAGATCCCTGAGACCAGTGACACCAAAGAGCTGGAGGTGATCCAGCGCGAAGACGGCTCGTGGCTGGTGGATGGCATGCTGCCGGTGGATGAGTTTAAAGAAATCTTCCACCTGGCTGATCTGCCAGACGAAGAACGCGGCTACTACCAGACGGTGGGCGGCTTTATCATGAGCTACCTGGGACGCATCCCCGATCCAAGCGATCACTTCGAATGGTCAGGCTTGCGCATCGAGGTGATCGATATGGACGGCATGCGGGTGGATAAGGTGCTGATCGCCCCGCAGCCGGACGAGGAAAAGGAGGAATGATACGTTGAAAAGCCATTTACCCCCGATCTTGATCTTGTGTGTATTGGGAGCCTGGCTGGGAGGATGTACGGCCTTCAGCGGTCTGAGCAGCCCGACCCCCGTGCCCGATTGGGCGTACACCCAGGCAGCCCAGACGATCATCGCCGGTATGACTCTGGAGGCCCCGCCTGCCACACCCACCCCGCCACTGCCGCCAACCGAGGTACCTACGCTCGTGCCTACCCTACCGCCGCCATCACCAACCAACTCCCCTGTGCCTACTAGCACGCCTGAGCCCAGCCTGACGCCGACCCTGCTTCCGACGGCGACGGAGGCCGCAGGCGTGCCGGCATTTGAGGAGGATTTCAATGATGGCAGCGGCTGGGCGGAGCTGGAAGACGATGGATGGGAAATCGGTTATGCCAACGGGGGTTATTCCATCTTCGTGGATATCACCAACGCACCCATCTGGAGCATCCGCCGCCAGGAGCTTGATGACGTGCGCCTGGAGGTGGATGCCGCTCGCACGGCTGGTCCCGAAAACGGGTACTACGGATTGGTCTGCCGGCATCTGGATGGCGATAACTACTACACCCTGGTGATATCCGATGATGGCTTTTTCGGCATCGGCATCGTCGAGGATGGCGATAGCCTGAGCTTTTTGCAGCAGGGCACTGCCCCGGTGGATGTGCTCAAGCCGGAGGGAACGCCGAACCACCTGCGGGCGGATTGTATGGGAGAGACCCTGACCTTGTATGCCAACGGCATCAAGCTGGCCGAAGTGACGGATGACACATTCGATTCGGGCGACAGCGGTCTGCTGGCGGGCACGCGTGGCGAAGCCGGGCTGCGGGTACTGTTCGACAACCTGACAGCCCGCATCCCCTGAACGGTTCATTCGTAAGAGAGCGTTCGATCACAAAGGAGGTCAAATGAAATACCACATTCACCGCGCAGCGGTCATCGGGGCTGGGACGATGGGGGCAGCCATTGCCGCTCACCTGGCAAATGCCGGTATCCCAGTGACCCTGCTGGATATCGTACCCAATAAGCTGACCCCGGAAGAAGAAAAAAAGGGCTTATCCCTGGCGGATAAGGCGGTGCGCGACCGCATCGTGCGAGAAGGACTGGAAAGGGCGGTGAAATCGCGCCCGGCCAGCTTTTTCACACCTCATCACGCCGACCTGGTGTCCACCGGCAATTTGGAGGACGACCTGGGCGTGGTGGGAGAAGTAGATTGGGTGATCGAAGCGATCGTGGAGAACCTGGCGATCAAGCGCCAGCTCATGCAGCGCATCGATGCCCTGCGCGGGGCGCACACCATCCTCAGCACCAACACGTCGGGCATCCCGATCTGCTCTATTGCGGAGGGCTTTTCAGCCGGCCTGCGGCAGCACTTCCTGGGCACGCATTTCTTCAATCCGCCGCGCTACCTGAAGCTGCTGGAGGTCATCCCCACAGAAGATACGCTGCCGGAGGTGGTGGAGGCAATCAGCCGCTTTGGCGAGTACCGGCTGGGAAAGGGCATCGTGCCCGCCAAGGATACCCCCAACTTCATCGGCAACCGGTTGGCGTTCGGCAGCGGGGCCTTTGCCCTGGACTACATCCTAGAACAAGGCTATACCATCGAGGAGGTGGATGCCATCACGGGCCCGCCAATCGGCAACCCGAAGACCGCCACCTTCCGCCTGATCGACTTGGTGGGGATCGATGTGTGGGAGCATGTCGGCAAGAACCTGACGCCCGCCATCCCGCACGATGCCCACGCCCTGCGCTACCTGAACTCGGAACGCGCCAACGCGCTGATCCGCAGCATGGTGGAGAGAGGCGCGTTGGGGAACAAGTCTAAACAAGGCTTCTATAAAGAAATGCGCACCCCGGAGGGCAAGAAAGATTTCTGGGCGCTGAACCTGCAAACGCTGGAATACGTACCGCCGACCAAGGTGCGCTTCGAGTCGATCGGCAAGGTGAAGGACGAGCAGGACCTGGGCAAGCGCTTGAAGATGCTGCTGGCGGCTGAAGACCGCGCCGGGCAGCTGGTGCGGGCGCTCACCTTCCAGAGCCTGGCGTATGCGTCGGAGCGCATCCCGGAGATCGCTGACACGCCCAAGCCGATGGACGATGCCATGCGCTGGGGGTTCGGCCGCGAAGCAGGTCCGTTCGAGACCTGGGATATGATCGGCGTGGCTGATTCAATCCCCAAGATGAAGGAAGCCGGCTTTCCGCCGGCGGCGTGGGTGGAGGAGATGCTGGCTTCAGGGCACCCGGCTTTCTACCAGTACACCAACGGTAGCAAGACCGCGGTATACAACCCCTCCTTGGGCGGCTACCAGAGCATCCAGCGACCAGCAGCCATGATCGCCTTCAAGGAGCTCAAATCGGAAGGCAAGCTGATCAAACGCAATCCAGGCGCATCGCTGGTCGACCTGGGCGACGGGGTGGCGGGGCTGGAGCTGCACACCAAGATGAACATCCTGGATGAAGAGATCCTGACCATGCTGAGCGAGTCCCTGGAGGCGGTGGAGAGCGGCTATGAGGGGCTGGTGGTCAGCACCGAAGCGGATAACTTCAGCGCGGGCGCCAACCTGTTCGTGGTGGTCATGCGCGCCCAAGGCGGACTGTGGGACGAGATGGACGCCGGCGTGCGCGCCGGACAGGACCTGTATAAGCGTGTGCGCTACTTCCCCAAGCCGGTGGTCGTGGCGCCAGCGGGAATGGCGCTCGGCGGCGGGGCGGAGATGATCATGCACGCCAGCCGGGTGGTGGCGGCTTGCGAGCTGTACACCGGGCTGGTGGAGGTGGGTGTTGGGGTTATCCCGGCCTGGGGCGGCACCAAGGAGATGGTGCGGCGGGTATTGAATCCACCCATGCAGACCAAGAACGCCGAGCCGCTGCCTTACCTGCAGCGCCTGTTCGAGCAGATCGGCATGGCAAAGGTGGCTACCAGCGCCGAGGAGGCGCGCCAGATGGGCATCCTGAGTCCGTGCGACCGGGTGGTGCTGGGACGCGATCACCTGTTGGAAGAGGCCAAGTGGGAGGTGCTGAGCATGGCAGCCAGTGGATACCACCCGCCCATACCCGAGAAGATCTACGCCGCCGGGCGCGATGCCCTGGCAGCCATGCGGGTGGGCATCCATATGATGAAGGAAGGCGGCTATATCACCGAGTACGAATCGTTCATCGCTAACAAGCTGGCGTATGTGATGACCGGCGGCGAGCTCAGCAGTCCGGCCTGGGTGAGCGAGCAGTATATCCTGGACCTGGAACGCGAGGCAATCCTGTCGCTGCTCGGGCAGCAGAAGACCCAGGAGCGCATCTGGCACATGCTCCAGACGGGAAAGCCGTTAAGAAACTAGGACACGGATGTGACGGATGGACACGGATTCCAGAAAGAACGGAAATCTGAAGATCCTGAAAACAAGAATAGAGCTGGAACATGCTTCAGACGGGAAAGCCGTTAAGAAACTAGGACACGGATATGACGGATGGACCCGGATTCCAAAAAGAACAGAAATCTGAAGATCCTGGAAACAAGAATAGTGCTGGAACATGCTTCAGACAGGTAAATAGTAGAGAAATTTGGACACGGATAGAACGAAGGCATGGATTTTAAGTAGGGAGAGATAGGGACACGGATTTTCTATAATGAAAATCTGGTGATCGTAGCAAGTGGAGGATTCTGAATGTTCGAGGGGAAGCACAGCGACCTGACTGAGAAGATCATCGCGGGTTATTTTCAAGTCTACAACCAGTTGGGATACGGCTTTTCAGAAAAAGTTTATGAGAATGCTGTGGCGCACGAACTCAGGAAGCGAGGTCTGAAAGTTGAGCATCAGAAACCGATATGCGTCTACTACGATACCCAATTGGTTGGCGAGTATTATGCCGACATGCTGGTCAACGATTTGATCATCGTAGAACTGAAAGCGTGCCAGTATCTTACCGAAGAACACGAAGCCCAACTGCTCAATTACCTGAAAGCAACCCCGATCGAAGTCGGTTTGCTGTTAAATTTTGGTCCAAAGGCAAAGTTCATACGTAAAGTCTTCGATAGTGATCGCAAGGGAACGATGCAATGGACGATAGCCAATGTAGAATAAGGTGGCACGGATTGAACATCCCAAGATGATTGGCAGGAGAACATAACAGTATCCGTGTCAATCAGTGCGCATCCGTGTACCAATCCAGGAGGTTGTGTGATGAATAGTGAAAATAGAGATCGAATTCCCGTCATCGTAGCGGCAGCGCGGACGGCGGTGGGGAAGGCCAAGCGCGGCAGCCTGGCGAGCGTGCGCCCGGATGTGATGGCGGCGGAGGTGATCCATGAGCTGCTGCGCCGGGCGGAGGGATTGGAACCAGCCCTGATCGATGACGTCATCCTGGGCTGCGCCTTTCCGGAGGGCGAGCAGGGAATGAACATGGCGCGCATGGTGGCACTGAGCGCCGGACTGCCCAACTCGGTGGCGGCAGAGACGATCAACCGCTTTTGCTCTTCGGGGCTGCAGAGCATCGCCCATGCGGCCTTTGCCATCATGGCGGGGCAGATGGAGATCGCCATCGCCGGCGGGACCGAGTCGATGAGCATGGTGCCGATGACAGGCGTCAAGTTTGCGCCCATGCCGTCCCTGGCGGAGAACTATCCCCAGGCGTTCACCAGCATGGGGCTGACGGCGGAAAATGTGGCGGTCAAATACGGCATCAGCCGGGAAGACCAGGATGCCTTTGCGCTGCGCAGCAACCGGTTAGCCGCAGCGGCAGTGGAATCGGGGCGCTTCGATGAACAAATCGTCCCGCTGCAGGTGGAGGTGGTGGGCGTGCCCGCCAATGGCGGTCCGTCCAGGCAGAGGTTCACATTTGCCCGCGACGAAGGGCCACGGGCGGATACCAGCCTGGAAGCCCTGGCAAAGCTCAAGCCGGCGTTTAAGGAAGGCGGCACAGCTACTGCCGGCAACTCCTCGCAGATGTCCGACGGAGCAGCGGGGGTGGTCATCATGTCGCGTGCCCGCGCAGACAGCCTGGGGCTGAAACCGATGGTGCGCTTTGTGACGTTTGCGGTTGGGGGCGTCCCGCCGGAGATCATGGGCATTGGGCCGGTGGTGGCGATCCCCAAGGCGCTGAAGCTAGCCGGACTGGATCTGAAGGAGATCGGCCTGATCGAGCTGAACGAGGCCTTCGCGGCGCAGAGCCTGGCAGTGATGCGCGAGCTGGGCCTGGACGAAGAGGTCACCAACGTCAACGGCGGGGCGATCGCTCTCGGGCACCCGCTGGGCTGCACGGGGTCCAAGCTCACTACGCAGCTGATATTCGAGATGAAACGCCGTGATGTGCAGTTCGGCATGGTGAGCATGTGTATCGGCGGTGGAATGGGCGCAGCCGGTATCTTCGAAAACATCAACTAAGGAGAAGGAGGACAGCATGGCAGAAATCAGCGTGGAACAGCTGGTGCGCAATCACGAGCGCGCCTTCAAGCCGGAGGCAGCGGAGGGCGTAGAGGCTGTGATCCAATACCATCTGACCGGAGAGGAGGGCGGCGATTGGATCGTCAATATCAAGGACGGCAAGTGCACCGTCGCCCCTGGCAATGCCGAAAATCCCAAGATGACCCTGACCGCCGAGGCAGCCGATTTCCGGGATGTGCTGCTCGGCAAGGTCAACGGCATGCAGTACTTCATGCAGGGCAAGCTCAAGCTGGCGGGCGACCTGAACCTGGCGATGAAGCTGACCACTTTCTTTAAGATGTCGGGCAACTAAACAAGAGCGACGCACCTTGCGGGTGCGTCGCTCTGCTGATATTAATCGCTGAACGGCACTTCTACTTCTAAAGCCGCGATCTCCAACCGCATGCGAGCCAGCTCGGCCTGGACGAAGGGGATCACTTCCCCGTGCGGTATGACGGTTTTTTCGGGCTGGTCACGGCGCTTGTGCTCCACGCCGCCTTGCTTGAGCGCCCGCTCGCTGACGGTCAGCCGCACCGGCAGGCCGATCAGATCGGCGTCGTTGAATTTCACTCCCGGGGTCTCCTGGCGATCGTCATACAGCACTTCGATACCGGCTGCCTGCAGGCGGTCATAGAGATCTTCTGCGGCTTGCTGCGTGCCCGGATCGCCTTTGCCGACCAGGCTGATCAGGTGCACGTGGTAGGGGGCAACCGTCACGGGCCAGATCAAGCCCTGATCGTCGTGGTGTTCTTCGGCGACGCATGCCAGCAGGCGACCGCTGCCGATGCCGTACGAGCCCATGATGACCGGCTTTTCTTGCCCGTCTTTGTCCAGGAAAGTGCAGCCCATCGCATCGCTGTAGCGCGTCCCCAGCTTGAAGATGTTGCCGACCTCCACGCCGCGCACGGTGCGCAGGGGGGTGCCGCACTGCGGGCAGGCATCGCCCTCGCTGGCAGCAGTGATGTCAACCACCAGGTGAGCCTGGTAATCTCTGCCGAAATTGACGTTGCGCAGGTGGTAGCCATCCAGGTTGGCGCCGGCGACCAGGTTGGGCGAGGTGGGGATGGCGTCATCCACCACGATCAGAGCGCCTTTCAACCCGACCGGTGACGCATATCCGGGCACCGCCCCGGTGGCTTCGATCTCGGCCTCGGTTGCAGGGCGCAGCTCTTTGGCTCCGATGGCATTTGCCAGCTTGGTCTCGTTGACCTCCATATCCCCGCGCACCACGGCAAAGATGAATTTCTCGTTCGTCTCCTTACCTTCCGGAATGGCTGCCATCATGAACACCGCTTTGGCGGTCCGGGATTTGGGGATCCCCAGGAAATTCGCCAGGTCTTCGATGGTCTTCGTGTCGGGCGTGGCGACTTCCTCCACCGGCAGCGGGTCTTCGGGGGAGACGAGCGGCTTGACAAAGCGGGCAATCTGGCGGTTGGCGGAGTAGCCGCACGAATCGCATAACAACAAGGTGTCTTCACCGATAGGGGTCAGGTACATGTACTCGTGAGCCAGCTTGCCGCCCATCATGCCCACATCGGACTTAACCGCTACCACCGGCAAGCCGCAGCGGTGGAAGATGTTAAAGTAAGCCTGGTAGTGGGCGCGATACTGCTGGTCCAGCCCATCCCAATCCGCATCCAGCGTGTAGCTGTCCTTCATGGTGAACTCGCGCACGCGGATCAGACCGGCGCGCGGGCGCGGGTCGTCACGCCATTTGGTCTGGATGTGGTAGATCAGGCGCGGCAGGTCGCGGTATGAGCGCACTTCCCGGCGCACAAGATCGGCTACGACCTCCTCATGGGTCATCGAGAGGACCATGTCGCGGTTGTTCTTATCTTTGAAGCGTCCCATCTCGGAGCCAATCTGGTACCAGCGCCCGGTCTCCTGCCACAGCTCAGCAGGGTGCACCACCGGCATGGTCATCTCCTGCCCACCGATAGCATCGATCTCATCCCGGAGGATATTCTCGATCTTGGTCAAGCTGCGGCGTGCGAGCGGAAGGGCAGAAAATATGCCTGCCGCAAGCTGGCGGATGAAACCCGCCCGCACCAGGAGCTGGTGGCTGACCGTCTCGGCGTCAGCGGGGGCTTCACGTAAGGTCTGCCCAAAAAGCTGGCTCATTCTCATAGCGCTTATCTCCTCCTCGGTTAATCAAATCACCCTCTGGAGGCTTTCAGTCCAGAGGGCGGGTGTATCCCTGTCGGCGTACTACCCAGCCAAATCCCTAAAAACCGAAAGCCTGGTCAGGCCTGCGGGGGCGTGGGGAAGGGCGGGTAGGGAATCCGTTCATATTGTCACAAAGTTTACCATCGGATAGGATGCTGTCAAGGTCAGGAGGCTCCGTCGTCTACCCACTTTCAAGGTTGATGACCACTTTCCCCCGGACGTGCCCTTCTCCCAGATAGCGCAAAGCTTCTGGCGTCTGGCGGAACGGGTAGCGCTTATCGATCGCCGATACGATCGTTCCAGCTTGAAGCTGCTCTTTCAAGAAATCCAGGTCCTCTTGCCTTACCCTGGCAAGAAAGTTGCCCAGTTTCTGACCTCCGATTTTGGATTTCAACCGCCCCAGGAATATCCCCTGGAACAATTGAGCCAGGGTGCCTCCCGCCATGACATAAATGCCCTGCGGAGTTAAGGCGCGCTGGTAATCTGATATCGGACGAAACCCATTAACAGCCAGGATCAGGTCATATTGCTGCCCACTTTGGGTGAAATCTTCCTGGGTGTAGTCAACCACGTGATCAGCCCCGAGCGTGCGCGCCTGTTCCAGATTCCGGGGGCTGGTCACTGCGGTGGTCTCAGCCCCGAACAATTTGGCAATCTGCACCGCAAATGTCCCCACCCCGCCAGAGGCGCCGTTGATCAATACCTTCTGCCCCGGTTGGATCTGTCCCTGATCGCGCAGGCCCTGCAGGGCAGTGAGCGCCGCGACCGGCACCGCCGCAGCCTCCTCGAAGGTTACGTTCGCCGGTTTCAAAGCCAGGTCCTTTTCCTTGGCACATGCATACTCGGCAAAACCGCCCGTGCTGCACCCGAACACTTCATCACCAGGCTGAAATTGCCTGACGTTCTTGCCAACCGCTTCAACCCGCCCCGAAATATCAGAGCCGAGCCTTCTGTCTTTGGGTTTGAGCAGGCCTTGACCCATCAGGCGAACCAGGAAGATGTCGGCGGTCAGGAGGTGCCAGTCGGCGGCATTGACGGATGCCGCAAACACTTTCACCAGGACCTCATCATCCGCTGGGGCCGGTACATCGACATCTACAAGCTTGAGCACATCGGGTGAGCCATATTGGTCGTGGACAAATGCTTTCATAGCGTTTCCTTACCAGTATCTTCGCTCAACCCGACCTACGAGGCTGAGGCGCAGAATCTGCTTCGAGCAGGATAACCTGTCCATCCGATTTTACGGCTGCAAACATGCCGCTGACCAGGCAACTGAAATCTGCCTCATCCAGCGCTACCAGGGGAATCGGGCTGTGGTACATCTCATCGGCAACGATGGACGCCAGGGCGAAGAACGTGTCCACCTGAGTGGTGAGAATTGCGGCGGGGGCGGTGCCGGCTTTTACCGCTTCAAGCAGCACTGCCGTGGTGGTAGAAGACCCGCGGGTAAAAGGCAATGCCAGGATGCAGCCTCCCACACGCTGACCAGAAAGCGGATGGCGCCGGTCGATGATCTCCCCGGTATGGTAGTCGTAGCCGCCCCAGAATGATAGCGGTTCGCGGCTGGCAGCTACCAGGCCTTGCGCCTCCCCAGGCACGACCGGCTTGCCAATTATCAGTCGTCCCACCGGCTGTTCTCCCGTATTACCCGCCCTGCAATTGCAGATCGGACGCAGTCTTCCAGGCTGCCAAAGGCGAGGCGCGTGTTGAGCATACCCGGAGCATAGTAGGCATACTTGGCGGAATTGGTCATCAGCCTGCGGACGGAGGCGGGCAGCATCGGGGAGGTCAGAATGCAGGTATCCACCGTCACTTTGCCGCCGAAGTCCTGCAGAGCTTGCAGATAGCTAGCTTGTTTTGCCAACAGCGCCATCGCCCGGCTGGATGTGACTAAAAATTGAACGTCCGGGTGCACATGTTTTCCTGTTAGCAGCGGGGCAAGCTGGCGAAACTCCGCCAGAGAAAAATGCGGGCTGCCCAGCACCACCATGTGCAGCTCATCGCTGTCCGTTGAGGTGAGCTCCCGGTAGGCCGCTTTCAGCATGGGCAGATGGACATCGATCGTCCGCTGAGGCTCTCGTCCATGAAAGGCCGCTTTCAGGTCCGGCGCTTCCGGAGTGACTCCCACGATGTGGAACAGCGCCACCGCGCCCGAAGAAGCCGCCGCAGCGCCCAGGGCCTTCAGCTGGTCTTCGTTTGGTTGGGCTAATAAGCCGTCGATGACCGGTATGCCGTCCTGAGCAATCTTCCCCAGCAAGTGTCCCATCACCGGATAGAAGATATCTTCCTCCTGGAACTCCAACGGAATATACCCCACGCGAAAGAGGAGCTGTCCGCAGCGATTACCGGTGAGGTGCAGCCCCACGGCGGGGACACGCCCGGTGATGGCGCAGCAGATATCTAGCAGATCGGGATAGCGCTCGGTGCGCGCTCCGATGACGGAATTAGCGAAAACGATGGCGTTCGACTCGCCCCAGGCAATTTGCTGCCCGAAGGAGGGTTTCCACTCGGTCTGGTAAGGAGCGCAGGTCCAGGTTGGGATGCAACCCATGCTCTGGTAGGCCTGCATCTGGCGGCGAGCTTTGTGTGCCCAGTCCGCAGGCACGGCCCAACTTTGCCAGCCGTGCTCATCCAGCCCGCTCACATTCAGTGTGGTGGGCACAACCACGCCAGCGCCTAAACCAGCCAGGCGTTCGGCGAATTCCAGGCCTGCTTCGCCGATGTAGACGGTGCTGTCGATATGCGCTCCGCTGATATCCAGCAGCTCCTCGGCGCCGTAGACCTGCGCCATGCGGGTGACGATGCGCATAGCCAGCTGAGCGGCTGGGCCGTGTTCTCCATCGAGCAGGGAGCGGTCGTAAAGCGAGAGATTAAGCGGCATAATCGTACTCAATGGTACTGGATAACGGAGCTATGCGAGATCAGGCATTATATCGTCAACCGGCGGGGATCACATCGTCATGCAGGATGGCGTAAATCTCAACATCATGGTGGCGTCCATTGCTGTACCAGGCCCCGCGGGCGGTGCCTTCGTGTTGGAAGCCACATTTCTCCGCCAATCGGCGCGAAGCCGCATTGTCGGGATGAATGACCAGCCGGATGCGATTCATGCGCTTGGTTTCGAACAGGTAGCGCGTCATCAGTCTCACAGCTTCGGTCATCACACCTCTGCCGCGCTGTTGGCGATCGTAGATTAAGTATGAAAGCTCATATTCATCCAAATAGCTGACGGTTTTGAAGAACTCGATGTGCCCCAAAATCTCACCGGCAGAATCGACGATGATGAGGGTTCCTTCGTCCTTGCCCCAATAGCCGTTTTCCTGAAATTGCTTCCTGAACGCAGGTTGTGACATAATGCCGTGCGGGTAATATTCGCCCCGGTTTTGGATATCGGTGTGGAGATCGTAGAGAACCTCCAGGTCGGCCTCATAAACCGGGCGGAGAGTGATTGATTTTCCCTTTAGCATTCTGCCTCCTTTCTCACCATTTAATCTGACGGGCGGCACGACGCCAGTCAGCTCTGCGGATACCTTCCACAGGCGCTGGGCCAATCCCGTGGTAGGCTTGCCGCGATGGTCGCACCCGCCGGGGGTACTCGCTCCTCTGCACGATCCCGCTCGGGCCATAGTACTCACCGCCCGGAAGAAGGGCATATCAAGCAACAGATCGAGTCAAACGGCCGGCCATTTACTTCTTGTCCAGCACGGCGTTCATACTGCCTGATTTGAAGCCAGCCAGGTCAAGCGAGACAAATGTGTAGCCAAGCGCCTGCAAGGCGGATACCACCTGCTGGCGATGCTCCAGCAGGAGGGGGAAATCCAACGGCTCGATCTCGATGCGGGCAGTGTCATCGTGGTGGCGCACGCGCACCTGGCGTATGCCCATCTGGTGCAGGACCAGCTCGGCCTGCTCCACCTGGGAGAGCATATCCAGGCTGATCATCGTGCCATAGGGGATGCGCGAGGACAGACAGGCAGCGGCGGGCTTATCCCAATTGGGCAGCCCGGCTTGCCGCGCCAGCAGACGGATTTCCTCTTTGGTCAAACCGGCGTCCAGCAGCGGGCTGCGGATGCCGTGCTGGCGGGCAGCCTGGCGACCGGGGCGGTGGTCAACGGTATCGTCCAGGTTGCTGCCATCCACCACCCGGGCAAAGCCGTGCTTGCGGGCATAATCAGCCAGCTCGCCGTACACCTCGGTTTTACAGAAATAACAGCGGGCAGGGGTGTTCTCAAGATAGCGTGGATCTTGAAGCTCACTGCTCTCGATCAGGGCGTGTCCGGCGCCAATCTGCCGGGCTATCGCCTGCGCATCTTGCAGCTCCTGAGAAGGCAGGCTGGCAGAAACAGCAGTGAGGGCAATGGCGCGCTCCCCCAGGCAGTCGTAAGCCACTTTGAGCAGGTAGGTGCTGTCGATACCGCCCGAATAAGCCACCGCCACGCTGCCCATAGAGGTGAGGATATCTTTTAGTTTTGTAAGTTTTGCGTCCAGCTCTGTACCCATAATGAGCTCCTAGATAATTGTAATAACATTAAAGATAATTAGCTTTCACGGCTCCCCAAGGATATTGGATGGTGCTACGCCACCTACAGAAAACCCCAGGAGGCTGTGAGGCGCTCGTCCAGGCGGTGCAAACCGGCTTCGTGAGCCAGCCGGAGTGCAGTTTGGTACTCCTGGCTGGTGATGCGGCGGTTGAGCTGCGGATATCGGCCCGCCTTATGCGTCGGGTGGTACTGGTCCATCAGGTTCAGGTATGTGCCGGTGGAGATCTGCTGGGCTAAGAACTGCACGATGTGCTGCGTGCCCGCCAGGTTATTAGGCAGCACCAGGTGCCGCACCAACAGGCCGCGCTGCGCCAGTCCCTGCCCGTCGATGCGCAGATCGCCCACCTGACGGTGCATCTCAGCGACAGCTGCCTGGTTGATCCTCGGGTAATCGCGGATCTTGGAATATCGGAGGGCAATATTGGCATTGGCGTATTTCATATCGGGCATGTATATG
>Ga0105101_10000259_pt1 | contig 21176 bp, 20 predicted proteins | sample PPLLak21cMay2015_2_FD_87037 | JGI IMG/M metagenome (GOLD analysis project Ga0105101, IMG submission 87037) | Freshwater sediment microbial communities from Prairie Pothole Lake near Jamestown, North Dakota, USA - PPLs Lake P8 Core (1) Depth... | ecosystem: Environmental > Aquatic > Freshwater >... | reverse complement strand
CGCACGCGCGAAGAGCCGGAGATCAACCTGATCCCGCTCATCGACGTATTGCTCATGACGCTCATTTTCCTGCTGGTCACCACGAGCTTCTCGAACGAGGCGCGCCTGCGCCTGCAGCTGCCGGAAGCGGCGAGTGACGCGAAAATCGAGTCGGCCACCTTGCGCATCGCCATCGACGCACACGGCCAGTATTTCATCAATGACAAGCAGCTGCTCAATGCCTCCAACGAAGCCCTGCGCACGGCCATGCAGCAGGCCGTCGGCGGAAAAAAGGACCCGGTGATTGTCGTCCAGGCGGATCGCAAGACCCCGCACGAAGCCGTGATCCGTGTCATGGAAGCATCGCGCCGCCTCGGTTACACGCACCTGACCTTCGCCACCCAGGCGCCGGGTCCTGAACAGAAATGAATTCGGCTAATGTTCTGCCAGCCGGCATTCCTAAATATGACTAGTCTTGTGCAGGCTTGCCTACCTTAGATGAGCGACACCCCCGTCCTGCAATCCACCCTCAGGCTGTACCGGCGCCTGATGGCCTATGTGTGGCCATACAAGTGGGTGTTTCTGGCTTCGATCCTGGGCATGGCCGTGGTTTCTGCGACCGAGGCCGGTTTTGCCTGGATCATGAAACCGCTGATTGACGGCGGCTTCGTGAAAAACGACGCCAACAGCATTCGCTATGTGCCATTCCTGATTGTCGGAATATTTGTGGCACGCGGGCTGTTCGGTTTTCTCGCGAGCTATGCCACCAACTGGGTCGGAAGAAAGGTTATTTTCCTGATCCGCAGCCAGATGTTTGCGCGCCTCGTGCACTTGCCGAGCCGTTTTTTCGATGCGCATTCCTCCGGCATTCTGATCTCCAAGCTGATCTACGACGTCGAGCAGGTGATGAACGCGGCCACCAAGGCCTTCACCTCGATGATCAAGGATAGCCTGTCGCTGATTTTTCTGCTCGGCTGGATGCTGTACCTCAACTGGCGATTGACATTGCTGTTCATGCTGCTGGCGCCGGTCATCGCGCTGTCGGTGCGCGCCATCAGCCAGCGCTTCCGCAAGACCAGCCGCCTGATCCAGCAGTCCATGGGTGAGATCACGCACGTGGTGCAGGAGGCAATCGAGGGGCAGCGCGTGGTCAAAATCTTTTGTGCCCAGGAGGCCGAGACGCGCGCCTTCAACCAGGTGAATGGGCGCAACCTGAAGCAGGCGATGCGCAAAGCAGTTGCCGCCGCCATCAACGTGCCGGTGGTCGAACTGCTGGCGGCAATCGGCATCGCTGTCGCGATCTATTTCGCCATGCAGCAGTCGTCCGCCGGCCGTCTCACCGCCGGCGAATTCACTTCTTACATAACTGCCATGGCGCTCATGATGCCGGCCATCAAGCGCCTGAGCATGGTCAACGAAGTCATCCAGACCGGCATGGCGGCGGCGCAGAGCGTGTTTGGTCTGATCGACGAAACCCCGGAGGCCGATCCCGGCACGCAGGAAATCGCGCGCGCGACCGGGCGCATCGAATACCGGCAAGTGGGATTTCGCTACCCGGTATCGAACGCGCCGGTGCTGGAGAACGTGTCGTTTCGCATCGAACCGGGCGAGACCCTGGCGCTGGTCGGCGCGTCTGGCAGCGGCAAGACCACGGCGGCGAACCTGTTGCCGCGCTTCTACATGGCCGACGCGGGCGAGATTCTGCTGGACGGCATGAACATCAACACCCTCAAGCTCGGTAACCTGCGCAGCCACATTGCCCTGGTGAGCCAGGAAACGGTGTTGTTCGATGACAGCATCCGCAACAACATCGCCTACGGCAAGGAAGGGCCGATCGACGACGCACGCATCGTCGATGCAGCACGCGCGGCGCACGTGCTGGATTTTGCACAACAACAACCGGAAGGACTCGACACCATGGTCGGTGAGCGCGGTGTGCGCCTGTCCGGCGGCCAGCGACAGCGCATCGCCATTGCACGCGCGATCTACAAGAACGCGCCGATCCTGATTCTGGACGAGGCCACCTCGGCGCTCGACACCGAGTCGGAGCGCCTGGTTCAAGAAGCGATGCGTGAACTGATGCGCAACCGCACGACGATCGTGATCGCCCACCGGCTGTCCACCATCGAGAACGCCAGTCGGATTCTGGTGCTGATGCAGGGCAGGGTGGTGGAGACCGGCACACATGCCGAACTGCTGGCAAAGAATGGCACCTACGCGCGTCTTTACCGCCTGCAGTTCAGCGACAACGCGGCCTGAACAGGCAGCATGCCCACGCTGGAACGACACTGGTATCGCCTGACACCGGTGAGTATGCTGTTAACGCCGTTGAGCCTGGTTTTTTGCGCCCTGGTGCAGTTACGCCACAGGCTTTATCATCTCGGCATCCTGCGCAGCACACGCTTGCCAGTGCCGGTGATCGTGGTGGGTAATATCACGGTCGGCGGTACCGGCAAGACCCCGCTTGTGATCTGGCTGGCAAATTTTCTGCGCCAGGCCGGATACCGCCCGGGTATCGTGACCCGTGGCTACCGGGGCCATAGCCGGACTTGGCCAGTGGCGGTCGACGCGCAGACGACTGCCGAGCAGGTCGGTGATGAAGCCGTTCTGCTGGCGCGCCATAGCGGTTGTGCGGTGCTCGCCGGCGCGGATCGTGTGGCGACGGCCAGACTGCACGTGGAGCAGGGCTGTAACGTGATTGTCAGCGACGATGGTCTGCAGCATTACCGGCTGCGCCGTAACCTGGAGATTGCCGTCATCGACGGCGTGCGCCGATTCGGCAACCGCCTGTGCCTGCCGGCCGGACCGTTGCGCGAACCGGTGTCGCGACTGCGATCCGTTTCCGTGCGCGTTGCCAACGGCGCGCCACAGACGGGAGAGCTGGGCATGACACTGGTGCCGACAGGCTTCTACAGTCTGGCCAAACCTGACGAGCGCATGTCGGTGGACCATTTTCGAACTGGCCCGGTGCACGCGGTCGCAGGTATCGGCAATCCGGAACGCTTCTTTTCAAGTTTGCGTGGCCTGGGACTGAAAGTGATTCCACACCCATTTCCCGATCATCATGCTTTTCTGCCCGGGGAGCTGGAATTCGGTGACGAACGGCCGGTCATCATGACCGAGAAAGATGCGGTAAAATGCCAACCATTCGCCAACGCCCGGTGCTGGGTACTGGCCGTCGAGGCCCGGCCGGACATGGCACTGGGTGAACAGATACTGAAACGCCTCAAGGAGATCATTCGTGGACAAGAAGCTGCTTGAAATACTGGTCTGCCCGGTCTGCAAGGGACAGCTTCGTTTTGACAAGGCCAAGGCGGAGCTCGTGTGCCAGGCGGACCGGCTCGCCTATCCGATCCGCGACGATATCCCGGTGATGCTCGAAGACGAGGCGCGCCGGTTGGGTGAGGAAGAGACGGCCAAGTAATATTTTTGGCCGCAGATGAACGCAGATAATATTATGACGAGTTACTGACTTTAATCTGCATTTATCCGTGTTCATCTGCGGCTAAGAAATAATATGCACATTATCATCCCCGCGCGTTACGCATCGACCCGACTGCCCGGCAAGCCGCTGCTGGACATCGCCGGTCAGCCGATGATCGCGCGCGTCGTGGAGTGCGCACGCGCCAGCGGCGCGCAGCACGTGGTGGTGGCGACCGACGACGAACGCATCCGCGACGCCGTGCTGGCCATCGGTACGCAGGTTGTGATGACGCGTGCCGACCATCTCTCAGGCACCGACCGTCTGGCCGAGGCCATTGCACTGCTGGATCTCGACGATGATGAGATTGTCGTGAACCTGCAAGGTGACGAACCACTCATGCCGCCAACGCTGATTCGCGAGGTTGCTGCCTTGCTGGCCGCGCGCCCCGCCGCGGTGATGGCGACGGCCTGTCATGCCATCGGCCGACGCGAAGATTTCCTCAACCCCAATGCGGTCAAAGTCGTTACCGATCGCGAGGGGCACGCCCTGTATTTCAGTCGCGCTCCGATTCCCTGGCCACGCGATATCATGAGCGGTGCGAGCGCGGCGCCCATCAAGGCTTTCCGTCACATCGGCCTGTACGCCTACCGCGCCGGGTTTGTGGCGCGCTACGCTGCCTGGCCGGCCTGCCCGCTCGAGGCGACCGAGTCACTGGAGCAATTGCGCGTGCTCTGGCAGGGCGAGAAAATCGCCGTGGTCGAGGCAGGGGAGACGCCGGCCGCGGGCGTGGACACGCCCGAAGACCTGGAGCGCGTGAGAGAATATTATTTTAACCACAGATGAACACAGATAAACGTGGATTATAACCAATGGCCCTGTCGTGCTGTTTTATCAGTATTCATCTGCGTTCATCTGTGGCTGGCTTTGTTTCGGAATATTAGAAGATGATTCGAGTCCTGTTCGTTTGTCTCGGCAACATCTGCCGCTCGCCGACGGCGGAGGGCGTGTTCCGCAACGTGGTGGAAAACGCGGGTCTGCAGGAGCACATCGAAATCGACTCCGCCGGCACGCACGCCTATCACGTCGACGCGCCGCCCGATGCGCGGGCTCAGGCAGCGGCTTTACGACGCGGCATTGATCTCAGCAGATTGCGTGGCCGGCGCGCAACGCGCGCCGATATCGAGCAGTTCGAATACATCCTCGCCATGGATCGCGAGAATCTTTCCAACCTGCAGGCCATTTGTCCTCCCGGACTTGAAGAGAAACTCGGACTATTTCTGGAGTACGCACAAGATCGTCCGGAACGTGAAGTGCCTGACCCTTATTACGGCGGCGAGAAAGGTTTCGAACGCGTGCTCGATATGATCGAGGAGGCGTCCCACGGCTTGCTCGCACACCTGCGCCAGCGCCACGGATTCTAACCAGCGCATCGGCGATCGGAACAGCCGCTCGCGCGGCCTGACACAAACCAGTCCTGGAAATAAAAAAAACGCCGCAGGCACAAGCCTGCGGCGTTTTTACGATACAGCACTACTTGCGGATTACTGGTTCTTCGGTTCTGTTTCGACTGGATGAGTTTCCGCCTGGACAGCTGCCGGTGCCGCGGGCACAACTGACACCATGGGCGCCTCCGTCGCGGCCTGAGCGGAAACGGGAACCACCACGGGCTGTTGATGCACCACGTTTTCCAATTCCGCCGACCGTTCGACATGCACCTGCGGCTGTTCTTCAAAGCGGTGCTCCGTGGACTGCACTGGCGGCAAGGCCTCATTGCCGCGCTCCACCTCGGGCGGTGGCGTTCCATTCTGCGATTGCGCGACGTGCATCTGGCCTTCCGGACGCGGACCGCCACCTTCCGGATTGCGGCCTACGCCACGCCCACGCCGGCCACGACGCCTGCGGCGACCACTGGCAGCGCCTTCAGGGCGATCTGCTGATTCTTTGGCGACGGGCGACTGTGGGCGCTCTGGGTTGACGTTTTGCGCTTGCGGACGGGCCGGCGGTTGCGGCCGGCCTTCGGGACGACCCTCGGCACGCGCCGGCTGCTGCGGGCGCGGCTGCTGGTTGCCGCGATGCGGTGGGCGCGGACCGCGATGTTCACGATTGTCCGGACGATGCGGCGGGCGCTGGCCGCGCGCCTGTTGGTGGGGAGGACGCGGACCGCGCGCCTGTGCGGCGGGCGCTTTGGCCCCGGCCCCGGTGTTGTCAGCTCCGAATACAAGCTTGAGCAAGCGACTGAGGAAACCGGGCGCTGCCTTGGCCGGTGTGGGCGGCGGCGGAGCAGTGTGTGCGATACTCTGCACCACGGCCTTCTCCGCCTGCGGCAGCGGAGCAGGACGATTCCCGTGGTGACGCGGCTCATCCTCTTCTTCCTCGACCAGCTCGACCTCATAACTCGGAATATCGATTTCCTCGTCGTATTCCTCGCTGCGCAGGCGCCGCACGTGGTAGTGCGGCGTTTCCATGGTCGGATCGGGAATGATCAGCACCGGTGTGCCAAGGCGCGTCTCGATGGCGTTGATCTCGTAGCGCTTCTCGTTGAGCAGGAAGGTCGCCGTGTCTACCGGCAGGTGCACATGCAGGGCCGCCGTGTTTTCCTTCATGGCTTCTTCCTGGACGGAACGCAGCACATGCAGGGCCAGGGATTGCACGGTGCGGATATGCCCACGGCCCTCGCAACGCGGGCAGACGATGGCGCTGGATTCACCGAGCGACGGCCGCAGGCGCTGGCGCGACATCTCCAGCAGACCGAAGCGCGAAATACGGCCCACTTGCACGCGCGCGCGATCGACCTTGAGTGCCTCGGTCAGGCGGTTCTCGACTTCGCGCTGGTTGCGCGCCGGCGTCATGTCGATAAAGTCGATGACGATCAATCCGCCCAGATCGCGCAGGCGCAATTGACGGGCAACCTCTTCGGCCGCTTCCAGGTTGGTGTTGAACGCAGTTTCTTCGATGTCGGCACCCTTGGTGGCGCGCGCCGAGTTCACGTCGATGGTGACCAGTGCCTCGGTCTTGTCGAATACCAGCGCGCCGCCGGATTCAAGCCGCACTTCGCGTCCAAAGGCGGCTTCGATCTGGTGTTCGATCTGATAGCGTGAAAACAGCGGGGTCTCGTCCTGGTAAAGCTTGAGCTTGCCCAGGGTCTGCGGCATGACCTGCTGCATGAAACGCTGCGCGCGCTCGAAGATTTCCGGATTGTCGATCATGATCTCGCCGATATCCGAGCGCAGGTAGTCGCGGATCGCGCGGATGACCAGGTTCGATTCCTGGTAGATGAGGAACGGGGCAGGGCGCTCGCCGGCGGCCTTGCTGATCGCCTCCCACAGTTGCGTGAGGTAATCCAGATCCCACTGCAATTCTTCGGCGTTGCGGCCGATACCGGCGGTGCGAATGATGACCGAGTAGTCCTGCGGGATATTGAGCTGTGCCATGGCCTCGCGCATCTCGGCGCGCTCCTCGCCCTCGATGCGGCGTGAAATGCCGCCGCCGCGCGGGTTGTTGGGCATGAGCACGAGGTAGCGTCCAGCCAGACTGACGAAGGTGGTCAGGGCCGCGCCCTTGGTGCCGCGTTCCTCCTTCTCGACCTGGACGATCAGCTCCTGACCTTCCTTTATCACGTCCTTGATCATGACCTGACCCATGGGGGTCTTCTGGTCATAGTCCTTGAAGTAGATCCGGGAAATTTCTTTTAACGGCAAAAAGCCCTGTCGTTCGGAACCGTAGTCCACGAACGCCGCCTCGAGCGACGGCTCGACGCGGGTAATTCTGGCCTTGTAGATATTGCCTTTCTTCTGCTGGTAAGTGGAGGATTCGATATCGAGGTCGATGAGTTTCTGACCATCGACAATAGCAACACGCAACTCCTCTGAGTGAGTCGCGTTAAACAGCATTCTTTTCATTTTTACTATCTCCGACACTCAACGCGCATCCGCGCGCCATGGTCGGGATCGCCACACCGCAAACTTCTACCTAGCCGCCGTCATGACATTCATTCAATAATCGAAATGAGACAGGCAACTGGCTCGCAGCTGTCGGCGATTCCGACACACAGGAGCATCAATTCCGGGCATCGCTCTTGAAAGGGGCGAGCAATGCAAAACCCGTTTAGTGCCCGGCTGGTCACGAAGACCGCCGGTAAACAACTGAAATCGTAAACTGACGATTCCTGTAAAGCGGCGCCGGGGATATGCCCGTCAGCGCAAAAACCTTTTCATCGTGTGCACTTGCCGCAGCTAGCTCATCGACTGGTGCACCTATTCAATATAACAGTCAGCCTCTATACCTGCAATTCTGTTATGATTTTGCGATGAATTTGGTCCGAAATACCCCTCCCGCAGGCGCCCGCCCGGGGGTGCAGCACGTGACCGTGGACGCCGGGCATGCCGGCCAACGCCTGGACAACTTCCTGCTGACCGCCCTCAAGGGCGTCCCCCGTACCCATGTGTACCGCCTGTTGCGCAAGGGCGAGGTACGGGTCAATAAGGGCCGTTCCAGGCCGGATTACCGCCTGAAAGCCGGCGATGTGGTGCGTTTGCCGCCCGTACGGCGGGCTGAATCGAACGGCCAGAACCTCGCCGCCGCAGCGGCCGCCAGTGGACGGCTGGACTGGCTGCTGGAACGAGTTCTGTTCGAGGACGAGCACCTGCTAGTGCTCGACAAACCGTCCGGTCTGGCGGTGCACGGTGGCAGCGGGGTCAATGTCGGGCTGATCGAGGCTCTGCGCGAACTGCGGCCGCATACCCCGTTTCTCGAACTTGCCCACCGCCTGGACCGTGATACCTCCGGCTGCCTGCTGATCGCCAAATCCCGGCCCGCCCTGATGCATCTGCACGACCTGCTGCGTGCAGGCGGACTGGATAAGCGCTATCTGGCGCTCGTGGCCGGTCCATGGCGCGGCGGAACGCGCCACGTGGAGGCAGCGCTGGAGGCCACCCGGCCGCAATCCGGCGAGCGCCGCGTGGAAGTGGACGAAGAGGGCAAGGAATCGGCCAGCGACTTCACGCCGCGCGAAAAATTTACCGAAACGGCACTGGTCGAGGTGCGCCTGCTCACCGGGCGCATGCACCAGGCGCGCGTGCACGCGGCGCACATCGGCCACCCAATCGCCGGCGACGACAAGTACGGCGATCGCGACTTCAATCAACGCATGAAGCGCCAGGGCCTCACGCGTCTGTTTCTGCACGCCGCGCGTCTTGAATTCCGGCACCCGCAGGGCGGCCGAAAAATGCGCATCGAGGCACCGCTGCCGGTCGAACTCGATCGCGTGCTGGAGAAGTTACGCACGCAGTCTGACATTTCCAGGCCCGCATGAACCCGAAATTCGATCTGATTGTCTTCGATTGGGATGGCACCCTCATGGACTCCGCGGCCAAGATCGTGCGCTGTATGCAGGCGGCGGCCGTGGATGTCGGTATCTCCGACCCGGGTACCGCAGCCATCCGGGACATTATCGGCCTCGGTCTCAATGAGGCGATACAGACGCTCTTTCCCAATCAAGCAAGTCCACGCCTGGCCGAACTCGTGGAGCGATACCGCCGGCACTTTCTTGACATCGACACCACCGAAACGCCGCTATTTCCGGGCGTGAAGCAAGGTCTCAAGCAACTCGCGGAACAGGGCGTTCTGCTGGCCATTGCCACCGGCAAGGCGCGCCGCGGCCTGGACCGGGTACTGGACGATACCGGCATGCGCGACCTGTTCACGAGTTCACGCTGCGCGGATGAGGCTTTCTCCAAACCGCATCCGCAGATGCTCGATGACATCCTGGACGAAACCGGCGTGGGCGCCGGCCGCGCGCTCATGGTCGGTGACACGGTATACGATATGGCGATGGCACGAAGCGCAAAGGTTGCCGGGCTGGCCGTGAGCTACGGCGTGCATGCACGCGAACGCCTGCTCGATGGCGGCGCGCTGGCCTGTCTGGACAGCTTTCCCGAGGTGTGTGCATGGGTCACGTGACACCGCAACCGCCAGCGGTTGTGCTGCACCCGGGCGAATATGTCTGTGCCAGCAACCGATTGCAGGAAGGCGGTTGTGGTGTGCGCTTTCTGGTCGAACACAACGGTCACAGCCGTCCGGCGTTCGTCGTGCGCCATGCAGGACGCGCAGTTGCCTATCTGAACCGCTGTGCCCACAAACTGGTCGAACTGGATTGGCAGGAAGGCGAGTTTTTCGATCCCGAGCACCGCCACCTCGTATGCGCCACACACGGCGCATTGTATGATCCGGCCAGTGGTGTGTGCGTGGGCGGCCCTTGTCGTGGTGCGTCACTGACGGCAATCCCGGTTTTCGAAGCGAATGCGGCGGTGTGGCTTGCCGATTCGCCGGTAACGACGAGTGAATGATTGCCTGTTCTATAATCTGGACTCAAGGTAAAAATCATGGAAACCGGACAGCAAGACAAGAAAGAAGGCTGGGAACGCGAACTGCTTGAGAAGCTCGCATTCGCTTCCCTCGAGGAGAGCCGCAAGGCGCGTCGCTGGGGGATATTCTTCAAAATTTTCATCGTCGTCTATCTCGTGATCGTGTTGCTCATCATGCAGTCCGGCACCTGGGGTGAAAAAGCGCTCGCCGGTCGTTACACCGCACTCGTCGCCCTGGACGGCGAGATTTCGGCCGATAGCAATGCGAGCGCCGACAAGGTCGTCAGTGGCCTGCGGGATGCATTCGCGGACAAGGCCGCTGTGGGCGTCATTCTGCACGCCAACAGCCCAGGCGGCAGCCCGGTGCAATCCGCGTACATCTACAACGAGATCCTGCGCCTGCGCGCGAAATATCCGGAGAAGTCGCTGTACGCCGTCATTGGTGACGTGTGTGCTTCTGGCTGCTACTACGCCGTGGCCGCCGCCGATAAAATCTACGCGAGCCCGGCGAGCATTGTCGGTTCGATCGGCGTACTCATGAACGGATTTGGTTTTGTGGATGGCATGAAGAAGCTGGGCATTGAGAGACGACTGCTGACGGCCGGCGACAACAAAGGCATCCTCGATCCCTTTTCGCCTCTCGATTCAAAGTCTCGCCGGCATGCGCAGACGATGCTGAACGAGATTCACGCGCAGTTCATCGATGCCGTGCAGCAGGGGCGCGGAGCCGCGCTCAAACCGAGCAAGGAAATATTCAGCGGACTGTTCTGGTCGGGAACCAAGGCAAAAGAACTGGGGCTCGTGGATGACTACGGCAGTGCCGGTTCCGTCGCGCGCGACGTGATCGGCGCTGAAGAGATTGTGGATTACACCGTGCATGAGAATCTCATCCAACGCCTGGCCGAGCGTTTCGGCATGGCCATGGGCCGTGGCGTGGCGACCGCGTTACACCTGCCGGCGAATGGCTTGCAGTAATCTCAGCAGCCGCAGCGCCGACAAGTCGGTCAGATGACCGCCAGTCCCTCGTTTTCCAGCAAACGGATCAGGCGAATCAGCGGCAGGCCGATGAGCGTGGCCGGATCCTCACCGTCGAAGCGTTCCAGCAGCGCCACCCCCAGCCCCTCGGATTTCACGCTGCCGGCACAATGGTAGGGTTGTTCTTTGCGCAGATAGGTTTCAATCTGCAGTTCAGTGAGTGTCCGAAACGTTACCCCATACGGCACCACCTCGCTTTGCACCCGGCCCGATGAGCTGTTGACGAGCGCCAACCCGGTATATAGCAGTACCGTTTTTCCGGAAGCTGATTTCAACTGATCGACGGCACGTTCATGGGTCAGCGGCTTGCCGACGATCTCGCCGTTGTGCACCGCCACCTGGTCAGAACCGATCACGAGCGCGTCGGCGTGTTTCGAGGCAACGGTCTGCGCCTTGAGGATGGCGAGGCGCTCGACCAGCGCCTGCGGCGATTCATGTTGGAGTGGCGTCTCATCCACATCCGGCACCACCACCTCAAAGGGGATCATCAACCGCGACAAGAGTTCGCGCCGGAACGGAGAGGAGGAGGCGAGGATGAGTTTCATAAGGGTCTTTGAACCGCCAAGACGCCAAGAACTTGAGGATTTAACTTTTTGAATCTTGGCGTTCTTGGCGGTGAAAATTCTTATTCGATCTCGACCAAAGCCTCGTCCGGATTGACGCTGTCGCCCTTGGCGACGTTCACGGCCTTGACTGTGCCGGCGATCGGCGCTGGCACTTCGTTTTCCATCTTCATGGCCTCGATAACGAGCACCGCATCGCCAGCCTTAACCTTGGCGCCGACCTTGACCACCACGTCCACGATCGTGCCCGGCATGGAGCTGGTGACATGACCTTCCTTGCTGGCCTTGGGGCGACGCGATGCCTTGGTGGCGCGCTTGCTGTCCAGCACACCGCTCTCGGTCGGGACCATCTCACTCAGGGTTTCGACCAGGATTTCTTCCGGCACGCCGTCCAGCGACACATAGAACGGCCGGCGCTCGGCCGCGTGATGACCGGCACCGGTGATCTTGATGTGGTAGGTCTCGCCATGCACCGTGACGTTGAAATCGGTTGGGGCGAGCGATGGCGCGGCAACGGCGGCCAGCGTACCCGGCACGGGCAACAGTTCCTCCGGCCGCAAGGTTCCGGCGGTCCGCTCTTCCAGAAACTTGCGGCCGATCTCCGGAAACATGGCGAAGGTCAACACGTCTTCTTCGCTCTTGGCGACTTCACCGATATCGTGGCGCAGACGATCCATTTCCGGCTGTAAGCGGTCGGCCGGCCGGCAGGTGATGACCTCATCGTCGCCGATCGCCATGCGGCGCACCGCATCATTGACCGTGCCCGGTGCCTGACCGTAGCGACCCTGCAGATAGAGCTTCACTTCATTGGTGATGCTCTTGTAGCGCTTGCCGGTGAGCACATTGAGCACCGCCTGGGTGCCTACGATCTGCGAGGTCGGCGTGACCAGTGGCGGGTACCCGAGGTCCTCGCGTACCCGCGGGATTTCGGCCAGCACCTCGTGCATGCGCGAGAGCGCGCCCTGTTCCTTGAGTTGGTGCGACAGGTTGGAAATCATGCCGCCCGGCACCTGGTTGACCTGGACGCGCGTGTCGATGCCGTTGAATTCGCTTTCGTACTGGTGGTATTTCTTGCGCACCTCGTGGAAGTACATGCCAATTTCCTGCAGCAGTGGCAGGTCCAGGCCGGTGTCGTACGGTGTATCGCGCAACGCCACCACCATGCTTTCGGTGGGCGAGTGGCTGGTGCCCCAGGACATGGAGCTGATGGTCGTGTCGATATGGCGGGCACCGTTCTCGACTGCCTTGTACATGGAAATGTTGGCAATGCCGACGGTGGTGTGCGAATGAAAATGCAACGGCAGCTTGACGGCTTTCGATAATGCCGCGAACAGTTCGGCGGAGCGTGCCGGCGTGATCAGCCCGGCCATGTCCTTGATGGCGATCGAGTGGCAGCCCATCTTCTCCAGCTCGACCGCCTGTTCCACGAAGTGCTCGATGGTGTGCACCGGACTGGTGGTGTAACAGATCGCGCCCTGGGCATGCTTGCCGGCCTTGATCACGGCCTTGACCGATATCGTGATATTGCGCAGGTCGTTCATGGCATCGAAGATGCGGAACACGTCCACGCCGTTCTCCGCCGCCTTCTTGACGAACGCCTCGACCACGTCATCCGAATAGTGCCGGTAGCCGAGCAGGTTCTGGCCGCGCAACAGCATCTGGATCGGGGTATTCGGCAGGGCCTTCTTCAGCTGGCGCAGCCGTTCCCATGGATCTTCCTTCAGGAAGCGGATGCAGGCGTCGAAGGTCGCACCACCCCAGGCCTCCAGCGACCAGTAGCCGACCTGGTCGAGCTTCGGGCAGATCGGCAGCATGTCGGCGGTGCGCATGCGCGTGGCGATGAGCGACTGATGCGCATCCCGCAGGATGAGATCAGTGACGTGGACCTTGTTCTTGCTGGTTGCCATAACGTGTGATTCCGATGCTGTTACAGGCCGTGGTGCGCGGCCACGGCCGCGGCGATCGCCGCGGCCAGGTGCGCGGGTGGGCGACGTACTGAGTAGTTTATCAGTTCCGGATGCTGCTCGACGAATCCGGTATCGAATTTCGCAGCACGGAACTCCGGGGTCTTGAGAATCTCCTCGTGATAGGGGATGGTGGTCTTCACTCCCTGTACGCCCATGTCGCGCAGTGCGCGCTTGGCGCGTGCGAGCACCTGCTCCCAGGTGAGCGCCCAGATGGTGAGCTTGGCGCACATCGAGTCGTAGTAGCGCGGAAACTCGTAGCCGGTGTAGATCGCGGCATCAGTGCGCACCCCGGGGCCACCGGGCGAGTAGTAGCGCGTGATGCGCCCGAAGTTCGGCAGAAAATCGTTCTTCGGATCTTCGGCGTTGATGCGGAACTGAATCGCGTAGCCGCGCTTGGAGATATCCGCCTGCTGGTAGGACATCGGTTCGCCGCTGGCAATGCGAATCTGCTCCTGCACGATGTCCACGCCGGTGATCTGCTCGGTCACGGTGTGCTCAACCTGCAGGCGCGTGTTCATCTCCATGAAATAAAAGTTGTCCTGGTGGTCGAGCAGGAATTCGACCGTACCGGCATTCTCGTAACCCACCGCCCTGGCCGCCTTGACGGCGAGCCCGCACACGTACTGACGCTGCTCTTCGCTGAGCTGCGGCGAGGGTGCGATTTCCACCAGTTTCTGATGGCGGCGCTGGATCGAGCAATCACGCTCGAACAGGTGAATCACATGGCCGTGCCGGTCGCCGAGAATCTGCACCTCGATGTGGCGCGGATTGACCACGGCCTTTTCCACGAACACATCGGCCGAACCAAATGCCTTGGTGGCTTCGGATACGACCCGTTCGTAGCTGCGCTTCAGGTCGTCCTCGCTGTCGCAGCGACGGATCCCGCGTCCGCCGCCACCGCTGGTGGCCTTGAGCATCACCGGATAGCCGATTTTCTTGGCCAGCTTCACGGCTTCCGTGACGTCCTTGAGGCTGCCTTCGCTGCCCGGCACCACCGGAATACCGGCGGCGATCATGCTCTTGCGTGCATAAATCTTGTCGCCCATGGCACGGATCACCGCGGCCGACGGACCGATGAAGGCGATGCCACGCCGCGCGCAGATCTCGGCGAGTTGCGGGTTTTCCGACAGGAAGCCATAACCGGGATGCAAGGCATCGCAGCCGGCGGTGACGGCGAGGTTTACGATACGATGGGCATTGAGATAGCCGCCGACCGGGTCGGGACCCAGATTATAGGATTCGTCGGCCTTTTTGACGTGCAAGGCGCTGCGGTCGGCATCGGAATAGATTGCCACCGATTTGATGCCCATTTCGGCGCAGGCGCGCACAATTCGCACCGCGATCTCGCCGCGGTTGGCGACCAGTATCTTGTTGAACACAGTTGCTCCGTTAGGCTGATGGCCGGACTGTACTAATGAGGCCTGTGTTATTTAGGGAGAAAAACGCACCCGGGTGTGTCTTTTTACGGAATGCACCCAGGAGTGTCAATAACCCGAAAGCGGAAGTTTTGAAGCCCTACCGCGTAGGTCTTGTCCTGATTAAATGCTTATTTTGACAGGAGTTACACGCAAAGCTATCATGCGCGGCTTATGTCTGGCCAGTTGCCTGTGCAGATCGACCCGATCCGGCTTGCGGACGAGGGGGCACGGCTTTACGGCGTGCTGCCGGGTAACGGAATGCCGAGGTTACAGGGGCTGGTTCTCCCGAACAGTCAGCCAGAACAAGTGGCGGTGGATTTGCATTTCGAACGCACCAGCCAGGGTGTGCGCAGACTGCACGGCTCGATTCGCACGCAGGTCGAAATGGCCTGCAAGCGCTGCCTTCTGCCGCTGAAGGTCGAGATCGTCGCACAACTGCAATTCGTGCTTTTAGAGCCGAACGAGCCCGAGCCGGACGATTGCGAAGCTCTGGTTGTGGATGCACCGCTTTCGCTGGCAGAACTGGTGGAAGATGAACTGTTGCTCGCCATGCCCATGAGTCCGGGACATGCTGAAGGGGAATGCGATGTTGTATTCCCGGTTACCGCGGGCAAGGCGGCCGCGGCCGAAAAAAGAGTGAACCCGTTTACCGAATTGCGCGGGTTCAAGGGCAAGAATCAGTAAAACCATTTATTTGAACGAGGAATACCCATGGCCGTCCAGAAAAGCCGCAAGTCACCGTCCACCCGCGGCATGCGCCGTTCGCATGATGCGCTCAAGCCGGTCCACCTTTCCGTGGAGCCGACCAGCGGCGAAACCCACCGCCGGCACCACATCAGCACGACCGGTTTTTACCGTGGCCGCAAGGTGATCGACGTCAAGGCCGACTAAGCCATCGCACTGAGGGCCAACCCTTGGCTGTCACCATCGCCCTGGATGCCATGGGTGGCGATCATGGTCCGGCCGTCACGGTCCCGGGCGCACTCGCCGCACTACGTTCCCAGCCCGATCTGAATCTGGTGCTCGTTGGTCAGCGCGCGGTTCTGGAATCGGAACTCGCACGTCATCCCGGCGCGGATGGCGGTCGCCTCCGGATTCAGGAGGCCGCTCAGGTCGTTGGCATGGATGAGCCACCGGCGCAGGCACTGCGCGGCAAGAAAGACTCATCCATGCGTGTTGCCATCAACCTCGTGAAAAATGGCGAGGCCCAGGCGATCGTGTCCGCCGGCAATACCGGCGCGCTCATGGCAACCGCACGATTCGTGCTCAAGACCCTGCCCGGCATCGACCGTCCCGCCATCATCACCGCGTTCCCGACAGTACACGGCCGTGTGTACATTCTTGATCTGGGCGCCAATGTCGATTCCACCCCCGAGCAGCTTCTGCAATTCGGCATCATGGGCTCGCTCCTGGTGGGCGCCGTCGAGCGCAAAGAGAACCCGCAGGTGGCCTTGCTCAATGTCGGGGTCGAAGACATCAAGGGCAACGAGGTCGTCAAGAAGGCCGATGAGCTTTTTCGGGCGAGCGGCCTCAACTACCACGGGTATGCCGAAGGCGACGAAATATTCTTGAGGAAAATGGATGTCATTGTGTGTGACGGTTTCGTCGGTAACGTTGCGCTCAAGTCGAGCGAAGGACTGGCGCGCATGATCTCGCAGTTCATGAAGGAAGAATTCACACGCAACCTGTTCGCCAGGCTCGTCGCGCTGGTGGCGCTGCCGGTCCTCAACGCGCTGCGCCGGCGTCTCGACCCGCGCCAGTACAATGGCGCGAGCCTGGTTGGTCTGAATGGCATTGTGATCAAGAGCCACGGTGGCACCGATGCCGTCGGCTTCGAATACGCCATCCGCGTTGCCGCTAATGAAGTGCAGAATCAGTTGCCGCAACTGATCGGCGCGCGCCTGTCTGCATTGCAAGGCCAGAGCAAACCTACCACCTGAGCGAATTGGCATGATTTATTCACGCATCGGCGGCACGGGCAGCCATCTGCCGGCGAAGGTCTTGACCAACGCCGACCTGGTCAAAATGGTCGATACCACGGATGAGTGGATCGTCGAGCGTACCGGTATCCGTGAACGCCACATCGCCGCGGACGGGGAAACCACCTGTGACCTCGCCGAACAGGCTGCACGCCGCGCCATCGCGGCCGCTGGCATCAGCCACCGCGACATCGACCTCATTATCGTCGCGACCACCACGCCAGACCGCATCTTTCCCAGCACTGCCTGCCTGCTGCAGGATCGACTCGATATCCATGGTTGCGCGGCATTCGATGTACAGGCCGTGTGCACCGGTTTTGTGTATGCACTGGGCATTGCCGACAAGTTCGTTCGCAGCGGCAGCGCGAAACACGCGCTGGTGGTCGGGGCCGAGACTCTGTCGCGCATTGTCGACTGGACCGATCGTGGCACCTGCGTACTGTTCGGTGACGGCGCCGGGGCTGTCGTGGTGAGCGCCGATGCACAGCCCGGCATTATCAATTCGCATCTGCACGCCGACGGCCAGTACAAGGAACTGCTCACGGTGCCGGCGGGAATTTCACTGGGTTACGACAAGCTGCAGGGTAACAAGGCATTCATGCAGATGCAGGGCAACGAGGTGTTCAAGGTGGCAGTGAACACCCTCGGGCGCATCGTTGACGAGACACTCGAGAAGAATGGCCTCAAGAAGAGCGACATCACCTGGCTCGTGCCACACCAGGCCAATCACCGCATTATTGCCGCAACGGCCCGCAAACTCGACATGTCCATGGATCACGTGGTCATAACCGTGGACCGGCACGGCAATACTTCGGCGGCCTCGATTCCGCTCGCCTTTGACGAGGCGGTGCGCGACGGACGCATCCAGCGCGGCGATACCGTGCTCATGGAAGCATTCGGTGGCGGTTTCACCTGGGGTTCGGTGCTGTTGAAATACTGATTTTCACCGCCAAGGCGCCAAGAAAAATTCTTTATTTAAAACCGAATGGCTTTAGTCTCAGAATTCTTGGCGTCTTTGGCGCCTTGGCGGTTCAAAAAAATCATTACAGGTTGATCACAGATGACACTGGCATTCGTATTCCCTGGGCAGGGCTCGCAGTCGGTCGGCATGCTGAACGCGCTCGCCGAAAACTATCCGCAGGTACAGGAAACCTTTGCCGAGGCGTCGGCAGCACTTGGCTACGACCTGTGGTCGATGGCCAGCGCGGGCCCCGAGGAAAAACTCAACCAGACCGAGATTACCCAACCGGCCATGCTCAGTGCCGGTGTGGCCGTATGGCGCGTCTGGCGGGCCGAGCACGGTCCGCTGCCGGTGATCATGGCCGGTCACAGTCTCGGCGAGTACACGGCGCTGACCTGTGCAGGTGCGATTCAGTTTGCGGAAGCAGTACGGCTCGTGGCCGACCGCGGCCGATTCATGCAGGAAGCAGTGCCCGCAGGTACTGGTGGCATGGCGGCAATCGTTGGTCTGGAGGACGAGCAAGTGCGGGCATTGTGCTTGCAGGCAGCACAAGGCGAGGTGTTGTCACCGGTGAATTTTAATTCGCCAGGCCAGGTAGTGATTGCCGGCACGGCTGCAGCCGTTATGCGTGCCGTGGAGCAGGCCAAGGGTGCGGGTGCCAAGCTCGCCAAGCAGCTGCCGGTGAGCGTGCCGTCGCATTGCGCACTCATGCACCCGGCCGCCGTGCGCATGCGCGAGCGCCTGAAACACTTGAAGATTGAGACGCCACGCATCCCGGTACTGCACAACGCGCATGTGCAGGCCGAGAGCGATGCCGATGCGATCCGTGACGCACTGGTACGGCAGGTGGAATCGCCCGTGCGTTGGGTCGAAACCATTCAGAAAATGGCCGCCGAAGGCGTCGACAAGCTGGTAGAATGCGGTCCCGGCAAGGTACTTGCGGGTCTCAACAAGCGTATCAGCAAAACGACCCAGACCTTGCCGGTCTACGACCCGGAAACATTGCGCCTAGCGCGTGCCGCGCTCGGCGTCTGATTGGGAGATAGCAGAATGTCTGCAATGGAACTGGAAAACGAAATTGTACTCGTCACCGGCGCAAGCCGCGGTATCGGGCTGGCCATTGCCCTGGAACTCGGCCGTCAGGGCGCGACGGTTATTGGTACCGCGACCTCGAACGATGGCGCCAGCAAGATCGGCGATACCCTTAAGGCCGAAGGCATAAAGGGTCAGGGTCTGGTGCTGAATGTCACCGACCAGGGTTCGATCGATACCGCGCTCGCCGAGATTCAGAACGCCTGGGGCACGCCCAGCATTCTCGTCAACAACGCCGGCATCTTGCGTGATAACCTTTTAATGCGCATGAAAGAAGAAGAGTGGGACGAGCTCCTGGATACCAATCTCAAGTCCGTCTTCCGCATGTGCAAGGCGGTGCTGCGCGGCATGACCAAGGCGCGCAAGGGCCGTATCGTCAACATCAGCTCGCTGGTCGGCAGCAGCGGCAACGCCGGGCAGTGCAATTACGCGGCCGCCAAGGCCGGCGTCATGGGCTTCACCAGATCGTTGGCGCGCGAGGTTGGCTCGCGCAATATCACCGTGAATGCCGTGGCACCGGGGTTTATCGATACCGACATGGCCCGTACGTTGACTGAAGCGCAGCGTGCTGCCGTACTTCCCCAAATACCGCTCGGACGCCTCGGTCTGGCCGAGGAGGTTGCGCATGCGGTGGGTTTTCTGGCCTCGCCACGCGCCGCCTACATTACCGGCACGACCCTGCATATTAACGGCGGTATGTACATGATTTAATGTGTAGTGTTCTACTGAATGACCTTAATCGAACAGACATTGTGCGGGTAGACTTGCAACCCTGAATCGTGTTTACTATGCGGCCTCGCCAGGCCGAGAAATCGAAGAACTGGCTAATTCTGGAGGAAAATGAGACATGAGCGGTATTGAAGAACGCGTCGTCAAGATCGTCGCCGAGCAGCTGGGCGTAAATGAAACTGAAGTTACCAAGGCTGCTTCGTTCGTCAACGACCTGGGCGCCGACTCCCTCGACACCGTCGAACTGGTGATGGCGCTGGAAGAGGAATTCGATTGTGAGATTCCGGACGAAGAGGCTGAAAAGATCACAACCGTGCAGCAGGCCATCGATTACGTCAACGCGCACCAGAAGTAACCGGTATTCCATACCGCAAGGGCTGCCTGCCACCGCGTGCCGGCAGCCCTTGTTTTTACCAACGGCCATCACCGCCAGACCCGCCGCCATACACTTAACGAGGCCAGCTGCTTGAGCAAACGACGAGTGGTCATCACCGGAATGGGCATAGTCTCGCCCATCGGTCTCGATCTCGCCGAAAATTGGCAGAGTATTCTGGCCGGCAAAAGCGGCATTACCCAGATCACCCAGTTCGATGCCACGGGCTTTCCGGCAACCATCGCCGGTGAAGTCAAAGGCTTCGATCCGTCAAAATACATGACCGAGAAAGAAGCGCGCCGCATGGACCGCTTCATTCATCTTGGCATGGCGGCCGGTATTCAAGCCGTTCGCGATTCCGGACTCGAGGTTACCGAGGCGAACGCCGAGCGCATCGGCGTGCACATCGGCTCCGGCATCGGCGGGCTCAACACCATCGAGAGCGGTACACGCACCTTGATCGAGAAGGGCCACCGGCGTCTGTCGCCGTTCTATATCCCGATGAGCATCATCAACATGATCTCCGGGAACCTGTCGATCCTGTATGGCATGAAGGGGCCGAACCTGGCCATGGTCACGGCCTGCGCCACCGCGACCCACGCCATTGGTGATGCCGGGCGACTGATTGAGTATGGCGATGCCGATGTGATGGTGGCGGGTGGTGCCGAATCAACCGTCACGCCAACCGGCATCGCCGGCTTTGGCAACGCCAAGGCACTGTCCACGCGCAATGACGATCCGGCCACCGCAAGCCGTCCCTGGGACAAGGATCGCGATGGCTTTGTACTCGGTGAAGGCGCCGGTGTCGTGGTGCTGGAAGAGTTTGAACACGCGAAGAAGCGCGGTGCACGCATCTACTGTGAACTGGTCTGCTTTGGCATGAGCGGCGACGCCTACCACATGACCAGCCCGGCGGAAGGCGGCGAGGGTGCGGCACGCTGCATGCTCAATGCGCTGCGCAATGGCGGCATCAACACCGTCGATGTGCAGTATGTCAACGCACATGGCACGTCCACACCGCTAGGCGACAAGGCCGAGACCATGGCCGCCAAGGCAGCGTTCGGTGATCATGCGCGCAAAGTGGCGATGAGTTCCACCAAGTCCATGACCGGCCACCTGCTTGGCGCCGCCGGTGGCGTTGAGGCGATCTATACGGCGCTGGCCATTCATCATCAAATCGCGCCGCCTACCATCAATATCATCACACCGGATCCGGACTGCGCTCTCGACTCCGTGCCGAACACCCCGCGTCCGATGAAAATCGACGTCGCGCTGTCCAACCCCTTCGGCTTCG
>Ga0105101_10000258_pt1 | contig 21219 bp, 19 predicted proteins | sample PPLLak21cMay2015_2_FD_87037 | JGI IMG/M metagenome (GOLD analysis project Ga0105101, IMG submission 87037) | Freshwater sediment microbial communities from Prairie Pothole Lake near Jamestown, North Dakota, USA - PPLs Lake P8 Core (1) Depth... | ecosystem: Environmental > Aquatic > Freshwater >... | reverse complement strand
TACTTCAGAGATCTCAACTTATTTTCTCAGGGTACGTCCGTTCATTTATCAGTTTGCTCTGAATTACACTGAAAGAAATCGTGAAATCCTTAAAAAGTTCACCGAAGCCGGGGAATTGGAGAAATATCTTGATAAACAGGGACTGCCTGATCAGTTCATACGATATCTCTCAACGGCCTCGGGCCGATCCCAGAGAGCTTACCCTGCAATCATTGGTCCTGGCGGAACAAGATCTCCTGATACTTCCTCAAAACATGTCGTAATACCAGCATCGGATTCCAGAATAAGACCTGATCCGGAAGGATTACGTATTTCAGGCAGGTTAATTCATACACAAATCAAGGCATATATCGCTCGTAATATACTGGATAACAAAGGTTTTTATCCTATCTGGGAACAGATCGACACCACACTTAAATATGCGATAGAGTATCTGAAGGAAGAATAGACATTACGGAATTAAGAAATCCTGCCTTTACCGTATTTAAAATATTTCTCCACTGGTCATTATTTTTTACTTAATTAATGCTATTTGACACAGTTTGGAAATTCTTTTTGTTATTATTATTAAATAGCTTTATTTTTATAACAATCAATTCCTGAAACAAAGATCTAACCTGTAAATATCTCAAATCCAATGAACAAGATCTTGTTCTCTTCCATCTCAATGAAGTTTGTAATGGCACTTGCAGGAATATTTCTGCTGTTGTTCCTTCCGGTCCATCTGACAATAAATCTGCTCCTTCTGAAAAGTGATCCGGAACCTTTTAACAGGGCTGCTCATTTTATGTCAACGTTTCCGATAATTAAAATTATTGAGGTAGTGCTTTTTACTGCAATTCTGGTACATATCATTTATGGTATTATTATTCAGATATGTAACTGGATTGCACGGCCGGTTAGGTATACCAGCAGTAACCGGGCAGAGACCTCATTCTTTTCAAGGTTCATGATCTGGACAGGGTCAGCTGTCTTAACGTTTATGGTGCTTCATTTTTTCAATTTCTATTTTATCAGGCTGGGAATTGTTCAGGGCAATCCCGAAGATTTTTATACTATTGCCCATAATCTTTTCCACATACCTGCATACAATTACATCTATCTAACCTGCTTTGCACTGCTTGGGCTTCATCTTATTCATGCATTCTATTCAGCCTTTCAGACCCTCGGGCTGAATCACAGAATATGGACCCCGGTTATCAGGACCCTTGCAATTATATATTCGATAATCCTGCCTGCAGGATTTGCATTTATCTCAATAAATCTCTGGCTTTTCAGATAGAAAGATATTAATATGGCAACATTGAATGCAAAGATACCGGATGGGCCTCTTGCCCATAAATGGACCAAATATAAAGCTTCCGTGAAACTGATTAATCCTGCCAACAAGAAGAAGCTCGAGATTATTGTCGTTGGGACAGGATTGTCCGGGGCTGCTGCTGCTTCGGCATTGGGTGAGCTCGGGTACAGTGTTAAGAACTTTTGCTACCAGGACTCTCCCAGGAGGGCACATTCTGTTGCCGCGCAGGGTGGAATAAATGCGGCAAAGAACTATCAGAATGATGGAGATTCCGTTTTCCGGCTCTTTTATGATATGATCAAGGGAGGCGATTACCGTGCACGTGAAGCGAATGTTTACAGGGCTGCCGAGGTAAGTAACCAGGTGATTGATCACTTCACTGCACTGGGAGTTCCCTTTGCCCGTGATTATGGCGGCACTCTCGATACACGTTCATTCGGAGGTGTCCAGGTATCAAGAACTTTCTATGCCAAAGGTCAGACCGGCCAGCAATGTCTTCTTGGCTGCTACTCCTCTCTCAACAGGCAGATAAAAAAGGGAAATGTAAAAATGTATCCACGTCGTGAAATGCTTGATCTGGTTATTGTAGATGGCAAAGCCCGTGGCATAATTTCACGCAACCTGATAACCGGTGAGATAGAAAGGCACGGAGCTCATGCAGTTGTCCTTGCTACCGGAGGTTATGGTACGATCTATTATCTCTCCACCCTTGCAGTCAACTCAAATGCTTCCGCAGCGTGGAAAGCCCACAGGAAGGGTGCATTCTTTGCCAATCCGAGCTTTGTGCAAATACACCCCACATGTGTTCCGCAGCTTAATGAATTTCAGTCGAAACTCACGCTGATGTCGGAATCGCTAAGGAATGATGGTCGTGTATGGGTGCCAAAAACAAAAGATGACAAGAGGGCGGCAAATGATATTCCCGAAGAGGAAAGGGATTACTTCCTTGAACGACGATATCCTGCATTCGGGAATCTGGTACCAAGAGATGTTGCTTCAAGGGCAGCCAAAGAGCGCTGCGATGCAGGTTTCGGAGTAGGTGAAACAAAACTTGCAGTAAACCTCGATTTCAGGGATGCTATTAAACAACAGGGAAAGAAAGCTATTGAGAACAAGTATGGCAATCTGTTCGAAATGTATAAGACCATTACAGGCATTGACCCGTATGAGGAACCTATGAGGATTTACCCGGCCGGACACTATACCATGGGTGGTCTCTGGGTTGATTATGAGCTTATGACTACGGTTCCGGGACTTTATGCTATCGGGGAGGCTAATTTTTCCGACCATGGTGCAAACCGTCTGGGAGCAAGTTCACTGATGCAGGCATCAGGAGATGGCTATTTTGTGCTGCCCAATACCATCAGCAACTACCTGGCCGACCAGATACGGGTTCCCAAAATTGCAACCGACACTCCTGAATTTGAAGTGACCGAAAAAGAAGCGGTTGAGAGACTCAATAAACTCATTTCGGTGAAAGGGAAACAGACAGCATCATCATTTCATAAACGTCTCGGAATAATCATGTGGGATTATGTCGGTATGATCCGGAATGAAGAGGGACTAAAGAAAGCTCTGACACTCATAAGGGATCTGAAGGATGAATTCTGGAAAGACCTGAAGATACCCGGAACTTACAGTGAACTGAACATGGAACTTGAAAAAGCCGGAAGGGTTGCTGATTACTTTGAACTGGCCGAACTACTTATCACTGATGCACTTAACAGGAAGGAATCATGTGGTGCTCATTTCAGGGAAGAGTACCAGACACCCGATGGCGAAGCGCTCCGCAATGATAACGAATTTGCATACGTGGCTGCCTGGGAATATAAGGGCGAGGATAAACCGCATATCCTTCATAAGGAAGAACTTAAGTTCGAGGAGGTTGAGATGAAGGTGAGGAGTTATAAATAATGGGACAGCTGAAAAATAAAATAAATTTCTAATTTGATTTTAACTTTTAAAATTCATGTACTTTGTGAATCCTTCGTGTAATCCTTTGTGTGACTTTGTGGTAAAAAGAATTTAACCACAAAGGGTCACAAAGGCTGTCACTAAGGAACACAAAGGAATCCAATAAATTAAGAATATTTATTTAAACATGTTAAATAAGATAAACTATAGACCATATGAAAATTACTCTGAAAATATGGCGTCAGAAGAATGCCGCTGCTAAGGGCGCATTTGTAACATACAAGCTGGACGATGTCTCTCCTGAGATGTCATTTCTTGAGATGCTCGATTCACTCAATAAAAAACTTGTTGAAAATAACGAAGACCCGGTGGCTTTTGACCACGACTGTCGGGAAGGGATCTGCGGATCCTGCGGAATGTATATTAATGGTCACCCTCACGGACCGGTCCCGGCAATAACAACCTGCCATCTCTCGATGAGGTATTTTAAGGATGGCGAGACAATATGGGTGGAGCCATGGAGAGCAAAAACCTTCCCGGTAATTAAAGATCTGATTGTTGACCGGAGCGCCTTCGATAAAATCCAGATAGCTGGTGGATTTATTTCAGTCAATACCGGAGCCGCCCCTGAAGCAAATTCCATTCAAGTACGCAAAGAAATGGCAGATCAGGCATTTGACTCAGCTATCTGCATCGGGTGCGGTGCCTGCGTGGCCGCCTGTAAAAATGCCTCGGCAATGTTGTTTGTCTCTTCCAAGATATCCCAGTTTGCATTGCTACCCCATGGACGGATTGAGGCCAGGGATCGTGTAAGGGTAATGGTCGAAACAATGGATGAACTTGGATTCGGGAACTGTTCCAACACAGGTGCATGCGAAGCCGAATGCCCGAAACAGATTAAACTAACCACCATTGCCAGACTCAACCGGGAATTCTACAAAGCTTACTGATCACAGGTAACAGTTGTCAGCTCCATTGTATTGACTTCCAGAGCGGAAAGAAATCCGTAACCCATCTCCTTTTCATACACACAGCCTGTATCAATCGGGATCACACCCGATTTGTTGATTATCAGTTTTCGTACGAAATCGAGGCGTTTCGGACGATGACCGTGAATTATCGTTTTACCTGAAAGAAGAGGATTTTTATATGACGCACTGCATTCCCATATCATATGATACCTGTCGGAAAAAGGATCAGTGATAAGGTCATTGAAACCGGCATGAACAAAAAGGAAATTACCGGCTGAAACATAATGTTCCATGTGCGTAAAAAAACTGAGATATTTGTCTTCCATCTCACTGATGTCATTAATATTGAAACTCAGCAGGGTAGTTATGCCATTGTTCATCAGCCAGAGGGGAAGCATCTTCGGATCGTTGTATGAATCCACCAGCATTACCTCATGATTCCCGGTCAGTGGTGTTATATTAAATCCGTTCTTTTTAAGATCCATAATGAAATCAACTACTTCCCGACTCTGTTCACCACGGTCGATATAATCCCCGAGTAGTATAAGCCGGTCTGACTTTTTCAGGTTGATCCTGTTGATAACCAGCTCATAAAAGGGTTTAAAACACCCGTGAATATCGCTTATTGCAAACAGTCTGCTCATAGGAGTATACATTTGTTCTCTCTGTGGAACTCTGTGGTTCTCTGTGTTACTCTGTGTAAGTTCTTAAAATTCTTTTTGTTACACAGAGAGACACAGAGATGGCACAGAGGAAGAACATCATTAATATAATGATTCCATTTCCTGTACCGTTTTAGGGATTGGTTTGCCAAGAACCTTATGTCCATCATCGGTTATGAGGACATTATCCTCGATACGGATTCCCCCAACCGGCATGAATTTATCTATCCTGTCATAATTTATAAACTCCCTGAATTTACCTTCCGACTTCCATTTGTCTATCAGTTCCGGAATGAAGTAACAGCCTGGTTCAACTGTAAAAACATGACCCGGCTTATAAGGAAGTGCAAACCTCAGGAATGACAATCCAAACTGGTCGCTCCTCTTTACCTCTTCATTGTAGCCGATATAGTTTTCCCCGAGAGCCTCCATATCATGAACATCAAGACCAAGCATATGACCGATCCCGTGGGGCATGAAGAGAGCATGTGCACCTGCTTCAACCGCCTCATCTGCATCACCTTTCATAAGTCCCAGGTCCTTCAGTCCCGAAGCAATTATCCTGCAAGCCATAATATGAAGGTCACGATTTGAGATCCCCGGACGCGTTGCCTGGATTGCCCCGGTATTGGCTTTCAGGACTATCTCATATATCTCTTTTTGTTCCTGGTCGAATTTCCTGCCCACCGGTGTTGTCCTTGTAATATCTGATGCATAGTGCAGGTTTGTTTCAGCACCGGCATCAGTCACTATCATCCGTCCTTTCTTGAGAATATTTCCATGTGCATGGTTGTGAAGGGTCTGCCCGTTCATGCTGAGTATTGTCGCGAATGAGGTTCCTCCCCCTTTTGAAAGAGCAATACCCTCTATTGCACCGAAGATTTCCTGCTCAGTGACTCCGGGCATGCACATTTTCATTGCAGTCACATGCATTTCATATGCGATATCGACCGCTTTTTCAATCTCATCGGTTTCAATCTTCTCCTTTATTGACCTCATCGAGACAACAGCTTTGATGAGATCCTCTGAAGCATGTGTTTTCATCTTACAGGGATTCTCCCTTAACAGGGTTCCCAGCATCATCATTGTCTCACCGCGGTATGGCGGAAGAAAATGTACCTTTCTCTTTTTGGAAACTGCATCTCCTAATATCTCTTCAAGCCTGGTCATCGGAGCTGTACCGGTAACTCCGCATTTCAGTGCAAGTTCCCTGACTGTCGGCTGAGGCCCCATCCAGACTACGTCGTCCATATCAAAATCATTACCGAAAATGGTCTCCGTTCCCGAATCCATATCTATGACCCCCGCAAGGCCAGGCAGGTCAATACCAAAGAAATAGAGAAAATCACTGTCCTGCCTGAAATGATATGCATTTGCAGGATAATTCATCGGGGCTTCATTATTGCCTATAAACAGGGCAAGTCCGGTTTTAACTCTCTTCTGAAGCTCTGCTCTTCTTTTTAAATAGACTTCACTTTTAAACATAGCCATTGGGGTTAAGTAAATATATGTCTGCTAAGTTAATATCATTCGGACAACGAAACAATCCGATGGTTTCCCGTGAAAAATTAATTATGTACTAATGATATTAACAATTAATTCTGCAAATCTTCCTTCAGAATAATTTAATTATCAAGGAAATTAGTATGCGAATACTGTTTGATATTAACATAAAATACCTACATTCGTAACGGTTGTCAACACCTTATTAACACACTTACCAACATGCCTTACCGCAGATTGCCCAACACCGATACTGCCCGTATCAGAGCAATGAAAATTGCACTTCAGAAAGGAAAAGATGTCCATCCTGCCAAACTGGCTTATTCAGCAAAAATAATTATGCGGCTGCAAAGATTTCTTCCGTTGTTTGAGCAGAACATACAGCTCCAAAAGCAGGCTGTGTCATCGCAGAACAACAGGTGCAAAGACTACAATGAAATCGTTAAAAAGGCAAAGATCTATCTTACACATTTCATCCGGGTAATGAACATGGCAATATTCCGCGGCGATCTCCCTGCAGAAACAAGAGCATATTTCGGACTGGCAACGAATGAATCAACTGTACCTGCTCTCTCCAATGAGAATGAACTTAAAGCCTGGGGGCGGAGAATAATTGAAGGTGAAGAAAACAGGCTGCGTAAGGGAGGAAGTCCCATAACAAATCCAACAATCGCAGTTGTAAAAATAAGGTTTGAAGGATTCCTCGAAGCATGTTACAATCAAAGTATCCTTGAAAAGAAAACCCGCGACTACACGGAAAGGACCGCTGAACTCAGGAGAGAAGCCGATGAAATAATACTTCAGATCTGGAATGAGGTTGAGGCTGCCTATAACAATCTGCCTGAAGAAATCCGGAAAAAAGAGTGTGAAGCATACGGTCTTATTTATTTTTACAGAAAAAATGAGCTTAAAAACAAAGAGGCTGAAAAGACTGAAAATGAAATGGCTTTATCTGAAAAGACAGAAACTGATAAGAATGAAGCTGAAAAGACTGAAAATGAAAATTTACCCGGCACCATAACTGAACAACAGCTTTTCTGAAGCTGTTCCGATGAACAATTAAATCAGCAATCTTGACTATAGGCAGCATTGCACTGGGTGATCATCCATTATTCCTTGCACCAATGGAGGATATTACTGATCCATCCTTCCGGATGATCTGCAAGAACAATGGAGCTGATTTCATGTACACTGAATTCATTTCCTCCGACGGACTGATCCGGGAAGGCCGGAAAAGTGTAAAAAAGCTGGATATTTACGACTTCGAAAGACCGATTGGTATCCAGCTATATGGCCATTTGACCTATGCAATGGTTGAGGCAGCCCTCATTTCCGAAGAATCTAAGCCGGAACTCATCGATATTAATTTCGGATGTCCGGTGAAGAAAATCGCAAACCGGGGTGCCGGTGCAGGAATGTTAAGGAATATTCCTCAGATGCTGGAAATGACCTCGGCTATTGTCAGAGCGGTTAAACTTCCTGTTACTGTAAAAACAAGACTCGGGTGGGATGATGAAAGTAAAAATATTATTGAAGTGGCTGAAATGCTGCAGGATACGGGGATCCAGGCTATTACGATACACGGCAGGACAAGGGCTCAGTTATATAAAGGGAGCGCCGACTGGACCCTTATCGGCGCTGTAAAAAACAATCCCAGAATGAAGATCCCGGTCATAGGAAATGGTGATATTGACAGCCCGGTAAAAGCTAAGGAGATGTTCGATAAGTATGGCGTTGATGGTATTATGATTGGCCGGGCATCAGTAGGCAGACCATGGATATTCAGGGATATCAAACATTTCCTGAATACCGGCGATCTATTACCGGAACCGACTGTTAATGAAAAAGCGAGCCTTGCCCTTATACACCTGGAAAAATCACTTGAATACAAGGAAGGAAAAACCGCCATTTACGAGATGCGCCGGCATCTTTCAAACTACTTTAAGGGATTACCGCATTTTAAAGAGACACGCCTCGGGCTCCTGACCACCCTTGAACCTGATGAGATCAGGCGCATTATTGAGGAAATAAAACTGAAATGGGGTGAATTCAGAACTGATGAGAGGAGTTCTGTTTATGAAATCTGAGCTGTTCCTTCATTTTCAGGTCCGACTTTACCTGCTACCAATGAAAAGTTTTTCCAGCCAAATGCTTTTTTCAGAATAAAGATTACCAGCACTCCGGTAACAAGCATTGATATCAATTCAACCGATGGGTATATTTCATGCATTTCATAAAGGGCAGGGGTCTGCAATGCTGAAAATTCATTCGTTACCATGATGCATAAAAAAGCATTATTTGCCGCATGTGCACCGATAGCTGCCTCAATACCGTCATCAAGCAATGTCATTAATCCGAATATCAGCCCGAAAAGGGTATAGTAGGGCATCATCGTCCAGAATCCGAATTCCTTGACTTCAGGATTTAATCCATGCATAAGAGCAAAGAGGACCGATGTGATTATAAGAGGCAGCCACCTGTTCCGCAGAAGTACGGCAAACCCCTGCATCAGGTACCCTCTGAAAATGATCTCTTCGAATGCTGCCTGGAACGGGATCATGGTAACAGATATCACGATCAGTGTGATAAGGGAGATTGTCGTATTGTTCAGTGTAAAGTTTGAAGGATCGGTCTTAAGGTACCCGAATAAATACATGGCTGACAGGATTGTCCAGACTGCTGCGGAAACAAAGAAATTTCTCCAGCGGAATGATCCTGTCCCGTTAATCACATTCATTAATGTCCTGTTATTTAATGGCTTAACAAGAATTATAAATGCCACAAGGCCTGCAATAAAAGGGATCAGCATAACTACCAGGCCAAAGTAAGGATCGAGTCCCAATGGACTCAGATCGTTTGGATTCGCTGATAGTTCAGCCGCAACATCCGGATTTTCGACCGCCCTGATCCCGAGAATAATGAACAGGGGGATAGCTCCGATAGTATTAGAGACTGCGAGAACTGCAATCAGCATCAAAAAGTATCTCCAGATAGCATTCTTCCCGGTAAATGACGATTCAAGGTGTTTCATACAGCGAAATTTTCAGAATTCGGTAATTGCCCTTTTAGGATAATCTATTGAATAATGCAGGCCGATACTCTCCTTTCGGTTCTGTGCAAGTTTAATTATTATATATCCCACATTGATGATATTCCGCAATTCACAGATCTTTTTTGAGATCAGTGATCTCTTGTAGAGGTTTTCCGTCTCCTGATAAAGTATCTCAAGCCGTACCATGGCTCTTTCAAGACGAAGATCCGACCGTACAATCCCGACATAATTGCTCATTATCATTTGTACCTCCTTAATGCTCTGGGTTATCAGAACCATCTCCTCGAGATGGGTTGTTCCCTTGTAGTCCCAGTTTGGAATTTTTTCCTCGTAAGTGAGCTCTTTGATCCTTGCGCCCGAATGCAATGCAGCCCTGTGTGCATAGACTGCAGCCTCGATAAGTGAATTGGAGGCAAGTCTGTTTGCGCCATGCAAACCGGTGGAGGAGACTTCGCCAAGTGCATACAACCTGTCGATATTGCTCTGTCCGTCTATATCCACCTTGATTCCCCCGCATGAATAATGGACACATGGCACAACAGGGATCATGTCTTTGGTTATGTCGATCCCGCGGCCGAGGCAATGCTCATAAACATTCGGGAAATGGTCTTTCAGCTCCTCTGCGTTAAGATGCCTGCATTCGAGCCAGACATGATCATCTCCCCAGATTTTCATTTCGTTGTCAATAGCACGCGCAACAATGTCCCGTGGTGCAAGTGATCCGCGGTTATCGTACCTGTTCATGAAATTTTCACCGGCCATATTTTTCAGGATAGCGCCAAATCCCCTCAGCGCTTCTGTGATCAGGAATGACGGCCTTATATTTGGATCATATAGTGAAGTAGGATGAAACTGAACAAACTCCATGTTCTCGATTGTGCCCTTTGCCCTGTAAACCATTGCAATACCATCACCGGTGGCGACTTCGGGATTTGTCGTGGTGAGGTAAACATTCCCGATCCCTCCTGTAGCTACAACGGTCACTCTGGCAAGGAATGCAATGACTTTCTGGTTAACAAGATCGGCAACATATGCCCCGAAACATTTAAGATCAGGGTGACCACGCTTGACGATTTCCCCGAGATGATGCTGGGTCAGAAGTTCAATTGCAAAATGCTGTTCGTATATTTCAATATTGGGATCCTTCCTTACCCTCTCCATAAGGGTAAACTGAATAGCCTCTCCCGTTTTGTCCTTATGATGAAGGATCCTGTACTCAGAATGTCCCCCTTCCCTTGCCAGGTCATATGTGCCATCCTCTTTTTTATCGAAGGGAACACCAATATCAATAAGGTCCTTGATCCTTTCCGGGGCTTCCCGCACAACCATTCTCACCACTTCCTCATTGCAGCATCCGTCGCCCGCGATTAATGTATCCTGAACATGTTTCTCAAAATTGTCAGGCTCCCTGAAAACAGCTGCAATTCCTCCCTGTGCATAGCGGGTATTGGTGTCCTCCAGTTTCCCTTTGGTCACAATGCTTACCTTGCCGAATTTTGAAGCTTTAAGAGCAAATGAGAGCCCTGCGATACCTGAACCCAGCACAAGAAAATCGGTTCGTTTCTTCATGATCGAATTAAATGAGAATAAGTGGCAAAGATAATAATAGATTTATTGGCAGATAAAACCAATTGTGAAACCAAACTTTTTGCCTTACTTTTGCCTTCCATAAAATTTAATGATTTATGGCTCAGGAAGATGTTTTTAAAAAGTTGGTGGCTCACTGCAAGGAGTACGGGTATGTATTTCCCTCGAGCGAGATTTATGACGGATTAAGTGCGGTTTACGACTACGGCCAGTACGGAGTTGAGCTCAAAAACAATATAAAAAAATATTGGTGGGACAGTATGGTGCTGCTTCATGAGAATATTGTGGGTATCGATTCGGCCATATTTATGCATCCCACTATCTGGAAAGCGTCAGGACATGTTGACGCATTTAATGATCCGCTTATTGATAACAGGGATTCCAAAAAGAGATACCGCGCCGATGTGCTGATCGAAGAGCACATGGCTAAGATCGAGGAGAAAATAAACAAGGAGGTCGGGAAAGCTGCCGCACGATTCGGAGATGCATTTGATGAGAAAAAATTCCGGGAGACAAATCAACGTGTCATTGAATACCAGGCAAAGATCGATGAGGTTTTTGCAAGATTCTCAAAGGCAATGAACGGCAACAACCTGCCGGACCTTAAACAAATCATCCTCGACAATGAAATAGTTTGTCCGGTATCTGGAACCCGTAACTGGACTGACGTCAGACAATTTAACCTTATGTTTTCAACTGAGGTTGGCTCTACTGCCGAAGGAGCAAGTACAATATATCTGAGGCCTGAGACGGCACAGGGTATCTTTGTCAATTTCCTCAATGTCCAGAAGACAGGAAGGATGAAAATCCCCTTTGGAATTGCACAGACAGGCAAAGCGTTCCGCAATGAGATCGTTGCAAGGCAGTTCATCTTCAGGATGCGGGAATTTGAGCAGATGGAGATGCAGTATTTTGTAAGGCCGGGAACTGAGCTGGAGTGGTTCGCCTATTGGAAAGAGGTAAGAATGAAGTGGTTCAGGGCTCTGGGATATGGTGATGATAACTACCGGTTCCACGACCATACCAAGCTTGCACATTATGCCAATGCTGCTACAGATATTGAGTTTAAATTTCCGTTCGGATTCAAGGAAGTCGAAGGGATCCACTCAAGGACCGACTTTGATCTGAAGCAACACCAGCAATACAGCGGTAAAAAAATGCAGTATTTCGATCCGGAAAAAGGCGAGTCATATATTCCCTGTGTTATTGAAACATCCATTGGTCTCGACAGGATGTTCCTTCATATAATATCAGCATCATATATTGAGGAGGAACTGAAAAAAGAGGATGGTAACGCCGATTCAAGAGTGGTGCTCCGACTTCCTTCATTCCTCGCTCCTGTCAAACTTGCAGTTATGCCGCTTGTTAAAAAGGACGGCCTGCCTGAGATCGCTGAAAAGATCGTTAATGACCTGAAGTTTGATTTCAATTGTCAGTATGACGACAAGGATTCGATAGGGAGACGGTACAGAAGGCAGGATGCTATCGGTACACCATATTGTATAACTATTGATCATCAGACTGTTGAGGATAAAACGGTTACAATACGCTATCGCGATTCAATGCTCCAGGAACGCATCACTATTTCAGGATTGAGAGATATTATTTACGAAAAGGTAAGTATCGGAACTCTTCTGAGAAAGCTTTAGAATGAAGAAGGTTCTTATTATAACTTATTACTGGCCGCCCAGCGGAGGTGCAGGAGTGCAGAGATGGCTGAAGTTTTCGAAATACCTGCCCTCTTTCGGATGGGAACCTGTAATCCTGACCGTCGATCCTCAATATGCCTCTTATCCGCAGCAGGATTTGAGCCTGATGAATGAAATTTCTCCCGGACTGGAAATATATCATACGAAATCCTCAACCGGGATCTTTTCAGCATATAAAAAACTGACCGGTAACAAAGAGATCCCTTACGGGGGCTTTGCCAATGAGGTTAATCCGGTCTTTATGCAAAAAATCGCCAGATTCACCAGGGGTAACTTTTTTCTGCCAGATGCTAGGAAAGGATGGAACAGATATGCATTGGGATCAGCCCTGGAAATTATTATTGAGAAAAAAATTGAAAATATAATTACCACAAGTCCGCCGCATTCCACCCAGATGATCGGTCTGAAATTAAAGAAAAAGCTGAATATCAAATGGATTGCCGATTTAAGGGATCCGTGGTCGGATATTTATTATACTGACCGTATGTATCAGACCTCCCTTGCAGGATGCATTAATCGTTCAATGGAGGTACGTATCCTGAACAGCGCTGACAGAGTAATTTCAACTTGTAACGCTACCCGGAATTTATTCAGATCCAGGTTGCATGAAAACCAGTCTCCGGAAAAAATTATTACAGTAACCAACGGCTTCGATCCGGATGATATTATTACCGCTGATATAAAACCTGCTAATTTCACAATAACCTACCTTGGTACTTTTGCAGGTAACTACGAAATAGATGTTTTGGCAAAAGCTATAGACTACGTCGAAACCGTAAACTTTAAGGAAATAAATCTGAATTTTATCGGCAGTATAGACGGGAAGGTCGAAAGGATCTTTAAGGATAGAAAAAATGTACGGTTGGATATTAAACCGTATGTTGAACACAGCAAAGCAATGGAATATCTTGCCGGGTCGGCTGCATTGCTGCTTGTCGTTCCGTCAGGTAAAAAATCGGATCAGATGATCCCCGGAAAATTATTTGAATATCTGGCTTCAGGCAGACCTGTAATTGCAATCGGACCTGAGGAAAGCGATGTGGCAGAGATCCTTAAGGAAACAAATGGAGGAAGAATATTCGGGCAAAATGATTCTGCCCGATTGGGTGAATACCTGGTTGAGATCATGGATAATTTTAACAAGGGTAATTTTAAAACCAGCCCTGCCGGTATTAATCAATACACACGGAGAAATCTGACCGAAAAAATTGCCGGTGTATTGAATTCCATTTAGAAATTCAGCTCCGGTGCTGAAGGAAAGGTTTTATATTTGATTATTAATCATAACCATAATGCCTGAGACAGTCAATTTTCTCCTTCCGATGAAAGGACATTCAGAGAGAGTCCCCGGTAAAAATATGAAATTATTCATGGGAGCTCCTTTGTATCATTCTATAATGAAAGAGCTGATAAAAAGCAGTTATCAGGCGAAAATTTATGTCGATACAGATTCATCAATAATATCGGAGGATATCAGTAAGTTTTTCCCGGAAGTTATCATTATTAAAAGACCGGAAGACCTGTGTGGTGATGATGTCTCGATGAATAAGATCATCCGTTACGACCTTTCTATAATTAATGGCGATTATTTCCTGCAGACGCACAGCACAAATCCGATGCTAAGTTCAGGAACAATCGACAAGGCATTTGAATTCTTTTTTGCCAATCGGGGAAAATACGATTCTGTTTTTGGCGTCAACCGGATCCAGTCAAGATTATACCGGGCCGACGGAATACCAATTAATCACAATCCTGAAAATCTCATCAGGACACAGGATCTTCCTCCGGTTTTTGAAGAAAATTCCACCCTCTATATTTTCAGCCGCGAATCTTTCGGGAAGGCCGGTGACAGGAGGATCGGTATTAATCCATACATGTTTGAGATCCCGCCTGCAGAAGCCCTGGATATTGATACTCAGACAGACTTTGATATGGCTATGTATTTGTACGACTTTCTTAAAAAACCTTTACGACGGAAATCAGGGAACTCAGATACCTGAATCAATCAATTGCCGGGAAATGGATAAACATGAATTACTGGATTGTATAACGAAAGCGGACAAAGATCCTGCCCCGATTGACAAAACGGTTCTCTCGGGACTATCCGGAGCAAAAATAGTCGCACTCCTGAAAAATCTTGCCCTGAAAATTGTCAACAATGATGTTACATATCTTGAAGTAGGTGTATTCCAGGGGCTTACACTCCTTTCTGTTGCGGGATCCGTACCTGAATATGAGGTATTTGGTATAGATAACTTCGCTTTTTTTGACAGAGATGGAAGGAATCTTGCCATCATCAGGGATCGTATGTCGAGGCTGAAAATTGAAAATGCCAGGATCATTAATGAAGATTTTGAAGAAGCCCTTGAGACTTTAGGGAAGTTTACAGGAAATAAAAAAGTCGGTTTTTTCTTCATTGATGGCCCGCATGATTACAGAAGCCAGCTGATGTGTCTTTTGCTTATAAAACCTCTGTTAACTGAAAATGCTGTTATCATTATTGATGATTGCAATTACCGGCACGTACGGCAGGCAAACAAGGATTTCCTCAAAACAAATCCGGATTTTAAATTGATCTTTCAGGCATATACTCCGGCTCATCCGTCTAATCTTAGTGATGATGAAAGGAAGGATGCTGAAGCAGGGTGGTGGAACGGAATAAATTTGATTGCCCGGGATCCCGGTAACGTTTTCGAACCATTTTTCCCTCCCGTCCCGCACACCAAAACTCTTTTTGAAAACGATCATATCATCCACACAGCCAGATACCCTGAAGCATTTAGAAAATATTCACGGATCATAAACCTGCTTGCATCATTAAGAGGAGCAGGATCAAAAAAGAATATTACAGGTAAATTCAGATCACTGAATACATTTTCCGATAATCTAACCATTGACAACTATAATCCCTCATTCTTCAGTAGTTCTGTTTAAGTTTTATTGTGTTTCAACAATCCTCAATGAAACTGTGTAATTATGGTTAAATGAGAACCGCAGGTAAACTAATATTAAAAATCTGGGAGTCCCCGACATTCACTACATGGGGTAGTTTCCTGAGTAAGAGCCTTTATGCGGTACTGCTTTTACCTGTAATTACCACCGTTCTTTCTCCTGAAGACATTACAATCTGGTTATTATTCAACATATTAATAGGATTACAGAATATCGGGGACCTTGGATTTGGTGTTACATTCATCAGGGTAATGTCATATGCAATGGGCGGGGCAACAGATATTTCCGATTTTGGAAAAACCGGGAAGATCTACAACAAAAAAGGACCAAACTGGAATCTGCTGGAACGCTCAGATACTGCAACAAAATATCTGCTTTTATATACAAGTCTGGTTTTTATCTTAATCATATCAATATCAGGTTATTTTACACTTAAAAAACCAATAAGCTTTACAATTGAACAGGGCAATGCATGGATCGCTTTTGTGCTGATACTTTTCACCACGTTTATCAGATTCAACGGGAATCGTTATTCTATCTTCCTGCAGGGTGTGAACCATGTTGCAATGCTTAGAAGATGGGAAGCCATAATCTCTGTATTATCAATTTTTTCAGGATTTTTTGTAGCTGTTACTACAAGGTCATTACTCTGGCTGATAGTAAATCAGCAGATCTGGGCGCTGATACAGATGCTGTTCAACAGGTATCTGTGCAGAAATATTCTGGAAGGAAGATTCCGGCGGTTCAGACCGGATGGTTTGGATAAGGAATTGGTAAAAGCCATCTTTCCCGCTGCATGGAAGAGCTGGGTTGGTGTACTGATGTCCTATGGAGTCGTCCAGGCAAGCGGGCTGGTAGTGGCGCAGATGGGAAACACTGTATCGGTGTCAGCATACCTGTTCTCACTGAAGATCCTTGACATTATCAAAAATTTCAGCAATGCACCCTTCTATAGTAAGATACCCTTATATAACAGGCTATTTGCCGAAGGAAACAGGAACGGATTGCTCGCAAGGGTAAAGAATGGCATGCGTTTTTCATTGCTGACATTTTCCTTTTCAGCAATATTTATCGGTATTGCAGGACAACCCTTGCTGAAACTTATCGGAAGCAATGTAACCCTTGTGTCCGATTGGATCTGGATCACGATGATTTTTGCATATTTCTTTGAACGTTACGGAGCCCTGCATCTGCAATTTTACAGTATCACCAACGATATTGTCTGGCATATTGCCAACGGAGTGTCCGGATTTATTTTTATCGGCATTAGTTTTGTTTTTGCCGCAGTACTCAGTCTGGGAATCATTTCATTTCCTCTTGCTTTGATCATCAGTAGCTTATCATTTTTTGTGTGGTACTCGGCAGTGAAATCATACAAATATTTTAATCTTGAATTTCCCGGATTTGAGTATAAAACAAGCTTTTATCCGTTTTTGTTACTGGTAGCATATCTGATATCAGAGTTAATAGTATTTTAGATGAAGTTATGGTAAGGTTTCTTAAAGATATTCTAAGTTTCTTCCCAAGGATAATCAGGCACAGACGGTGGCTAAGAACTGAATCATCCCGGCTCAGGGCATTCCATGATATCCATAAGGGAGAGGATTGTTTCCTTATTGGTAATGGTCCGTCTCTTAACAAAATGGAGATGAGCCTGTTAAATGATTTTTATACCATAGGGCTGAATAAGATCTTTCTTCTCTTTGAAAAAACAGGTCTCAGGATTGATTATCATGTTTGTGTGAACAGGTATGTGATTGAACAATGTTCCCGCGATTTTCTTGAAATGAAATGTCCCTCATTTGTTTCATATAAACACAGAAACAAGCTGCTTGAGGGGAGCGATAAGGCATATTTTCTGGGTGATATCCATTCAAAATGGAAATTTTTTGAAGATATTACAACCGGTATATCCCAGGGGAGCACAGTCACTTATGCTGCACTCCAGATAGCATTTTATCTGGGATTCAGAAGGGTATTCCTCATCGGGATTGACCATAGTTTTGCCAGTAAGGGGACTCCTCATAAAGTTGAAACAATGAAGGAAAATGATATTAATCATTTTGATCCGAACTATTTTAAAGGGATGAAATGGCAATTACCCGACCTGGCAGGATCCGAAAAAGCTTATAAGCTGGCAAAAGATCATTTTGAACAAGCCGGCCGGTCAATTCTGGATGCAACTGTTGACGGGAAACTCAATATTTACCCTAAAATAAAATTTGAAGAAGCTATACGCATCGCAAAAAAGAAAAATATCCGATGATGAAAAAGAAGATCGCGGTTACAGCTCCCTATTTACAGCTTGAGTGGGAGAAATACAAGCATCTGCTCGGTGATTATGAGATAGTTATTCCACCTGTTGTTGAAAGATTCGAAGAGGAGGATATGATCCGTATCCTGGGCCCGGACATTGAAGGAATTATCTGTGGTGATGACAGGATTACAGAAAAGGTCATTGAAAATGCAAAAAATCTTAAAGTAATAGTGAAATGGGGGACAGGTATAGATTCCATCAACAGAAAATATGCTGAATCCAAAGGAATAAAAGTGCGTAATACCCCTGATGCATTCATAATACCTGTTGCAGAAAGCACTATCGGACTGATGCTTTCTATTGTACGCAGGATCGATGATAACAACAGGAAGATGCATGAGGGGAAATGGGAAAAGATCCGGGCATTGACACTGTTTGAGCTAACCACAGGAATAATAGGTTATGGCCGGATAGGTTCAGTTGTAGCCAGAAAGCTTTCCGCATTCACAAATAACATCATCTGGCACGATATTAAAACTGATGAAGAATTAGTAAGTCTGCATGGTGAATTTTATGGTAAACGAGCCACGTTTGAGGAGTTGCTTGTAAAAGCCGATATCATAGCCATTCACTGTGATCTTAATCCTAAAAGCTTCCATCTGATTTCTGAAGAAAAAATACTCCGGATGAAAGATGGAGTTATTATTATAAATACTGCCAGAGGATCCATTCTTAATGAACCGGAAATTGAAAAGTATCTGAAAACAGGTAAAATCGGATATGTAGGACTGGATGTTTTTGAAAAAGAGCCCCTTCCTGAAAATTCATACCTCCGATCTTCCGACAGGTGCATTCTTCTGAGTCACAACACCAATTCCAGTCCGTTACACTGGGAAAGAGTCCATCTTAATTCAATAAAAATGCTGAAAGAATATGTATGATTCTACAAATTGGTAATATTATTACCCCCTTTCCCGTTACCCAGGGGGGAAAGGCTTAAATTGTGCTCCTTCCCCTGTCGGGGAAGGCTGGGATGGGGGTAAAATAAATAAAAAAATGGCACTTGAGTTATTATTGAAAACCGATACTCATATTAAAATTTAATTAATGAAGAAAAATTCAGGCACGAAAGTAATCCTGATCACAGGATGTCTTGGGGGAATAGGAAGTGTGATGGTCGATTTTTTTAAGGATAAGGGATGGTTTGTTATAGGAACCGATAAAAGAGAATCCTTTTCAAAGGCCGACATTAAGATCACTACTGATCTGAATAAAGTTGAGGAATCTACCGACCAGGTTTTAAAGACTGTCAATGAAAGGAAAATCACTCACATAGATGCGCTGATCAATAATGCGGCTGTACAGATAAAGAAAAACTTCGGGGATTTTACCTATGAAGACTGGATTGAAAGTTTTAACGTAAATGTCATTGCGGGATATATGCTTATAAAAAAACTCAGGAAGCATCTTCATGACGGCAGTGTTGTCAACATCGGCAGTATTCACTCATCACAGAGCAAAAAGGGATTCCTGATCTATGCTACAACAAAAGGAGCTATCAGAACGATGACTCAAAACCTTTCACTCGAACTTGCCCCTCATATAATGGTGAATTGTATTGCTCCGGCTGCCATCGATACTCCCATGCTTAAAGCAGGACTGTCAAAAGAGGAATATCTCAAACTGAGAAAATTCCATCCTGTTGACAGGATAGGCAGCCCGTATGAATTGTCCAAACTGGTATTTACTCTCTGTGAAAGGAATATTTTCCTTACAGGTGCATGTATAGAATATGATGGAGGAATCTCGAAACTTTTACATGATCCGGAAGTATAATGACCAGGTACAGCATCACAAGACCTGCAAAGAAAATATTTAAAAGGGTTCTTAATAATCTCAGAGGGAATGGTATAATCAATTATAAAGACAGCGGCACTATAAATTTTATTGATGTCGGCTCACTTGGGAGGCTTCCTGAGCCCTGGCTTTCGAATGCAAAACATATTAAAAACCTCCTGTCATTCGAGCCTTTGGAGAAGCTGCGAACCAGAAAGAATGTAATTACCTCGGACAATGCCCTATGGAGTGAGAATTGCACAAAACCATTTTACATTTATAAAGGATTCGGATCATCAGGCTCATCCCTGTTCGAACAGAATTTTGAGTATGTCGCTCAGAATTTTAATACTTTAAAAAATACCGGGCCAAAGCATCTTGCTGAAACATGGTATGAGAGGTCAAAACTTATAAAGGTAACGGAATGCGATTGCAAAACGCTCGATTCTACCCTCATTGAGATGGAACTTCCTTTTTCATTTGATTTTTTAAAGATTGACGCCCAGGGTGCAGAATATGAAATTCTCAGGGGAGCAGAAAATTTTCTTGGAAATTCCTGCATCGGTCTTCATATGGAGTTATTCAATATTCCGTTATACAAAGGAATAAAACTTTTACCGGAAGTGACCGCGTATCTTGAGGGATTCGGTTTCAGCTTTGTTAAGAAAATGCCTTTTCACGGTACTTTTAACTCCCAGAATGATTGTCTTTACATCAAAAGGGAAGTTACCGAAGATAAGATTCTGATCAAAGATCTTATATTAAAAATATACTCCGTGGACTCCTCCATGTAACTTCGGGTTAATCCGAGGTTTAATCCTATTCTATTCAGGTCTCTTCATAAATAAATTTATATATATCCTCACAAAAACCAGGTATACAAACCGGAAGAAAACCCGGATCCTTTTCGCCTTCGAATATTTCATGCTTATCCTTACATAATCCCACAGCCACGCAAAAGAATAAAAGGAGAGCCCCTTCATGTCATAAACTGCAACAGGCATGTCTATATATTTAAATTTCAATCCGTTGCAATACCAGTAATAAAGGAAATCGTATATAGAGCTTATTGAATATTTAACTTCGTAAGGCCGTTCCTTGTAATATACCGCTTTAACAAATGCCGACTGATGATTTATCGGGATCCGTTTCCAGAATTTGTCAAGGCTTAATGGTTTTACACTTTTATCTGTTTCAGGATCAATGCAATAGCCATAAATAATATCTGCATCATGAACGGTACTGAAAACATCTTCAATTACCCTGTCATTAAAAAAATAATCGTTCGAATTCATAAAACAGATCCACTCACCGGTTGACCGGTCAATCCCTTTATTCATGGCATAGTAGATCCCTTTGTCAGGTTCAATTATGAGAATATCGATTTTATCCCTGTACCTTTTCAGGATGTCAACAGTGCCATCCTTTGAATCTCCGTCGATTACAATATATTCAACATTATCATATGTCTGTCCT
>Ga0105101_10000256_pt1 | contig 21286 bp, 13 predicted proteins | sample PPLLak21cMay2015_2_FD_87037 | JGI IMG/M metagenome (GOLD analysis project Ga0105101, IMG submission 87037) | Freshwater sediment microbial communities from Prairie Pothole Lake near Jamestown, North Dakota, USA - PPLs Lake P8 Core (1) Depth... | ecosystem: Environmental > Aquatic > Freshwater >... | reverse complement strand
AGGTTGAAATGGATCAATATGGGCGGCGGTCATCTCATAACAGGGAAAAATTACAATTCTGACCATCTTATTAAGCTCCTGAAAGATTTCAGGAACAAAACAGGGCTTCATGTTATTCTGGAGCCGGGAAGTGCTTTTGCCTGGGAGACAGGCGAACTGATCGCAACTATTGAGGATATTGTTGTTAATCAGGGTATTACTACAGCTATTCTTGATGTGTCATTTACCGCTCATATGCCCGATTGCCTCGAGATGCCATATAAACCAAAGATTCTTAATGCCACTGAACCTGTTGCCGGACAACCGGTGTACAGGATAGGAGGAAATTCCTGTCTGGCAGGAGATTTTATGGGTGACTGGTCATTCAATAAAAAATTACAGCAAGGCGAAAGGATCATTTTCCTTGACATGATTCATTATACAATGGTTAAAACCACAACCTTTAACGGAGTACATCACCCTTCGATAGGCATATGGACCAGGAAAGGGAAGTTCAGACTTATAAGGGAATTCGGATACAAGGATTACAGGAACCGTCTCTCATGATACCGGACGCCGCAAACCGCAAGCCGCAAGCCGGACGCCCCAAACCGCAAACCGCAAGCCGCAAGCCGCAAGCCGTAAGCCGCCAACTACTTCTTTCTGCTGATAGTTATATCTGTAACAAGTAATCTGTCAGTGCGGAGGATTGCATTCACGATCTTCTCCGCAACCTCGCCCGGATCCATAAATCCTGTCAGATCACGACTCCGGCCAATAACATTATAGAAATCGGTTTTCATCCCGCCCGGATATACAGCAATTATATTCCGTTTCTTTCCCATAAGTTCGACACGGAGAGCTTCGGTGTAACCTCTGGCGCCCCATTTTGAAGCACAATAGATGCTCTCCTGATCTCTACCAAGCAGAGCTGACGAAGACATTATATTAACAATAGTGAGTTCTTCCTTTTCAGGAGTGATCCTGAGTATTTCAGATGTCAGGAGTATCAAACCCTTTAAATTAGCCTCAAGAACATCGTCGATCATGGTTGATGTTGCTGTCCCGGCTGGTGCAAATAGTCCCCTTCCGGCATTATTGAAGAGGTATTCTGTTACAATATTGTGTTCTTCCAGGAATTTACCAATTTTTCTGACATCTGCCTCATTGCCGACGTTGCAGACATTCGTACTGACCTGAGCCTTCTGGGAAACTCTATTGAGCGCTCTTGCCGCTTTATTCAGCTTTTCGCTGTTACGGCCGAGTATCAGAACATCTTTTCCCGATTTAAGCAGCAGTGCCGCGATAGATAAACCCAGTCCCCCTGATCCGCCACTGACAATGCATATCTTTTTCATGCTTTTTCCTTCAAAGATATTCATTATTACCGAATTGGACCTGACCACCAATTAACGGGGCTTCGTCAAAAACTACTTGACTGACCTTGACTTTTATTATATCTTGGGTCGATAACACCTTAACACCCTAACGCATTAACTCATTCGTCATGAATCCAAAACCACTCCTCTCCGTTCTTTTGACTCTGATAACCGGTATTTTATGTTCCCAGGTCCCCCAGGGCATTAATTACCAGGCAGTTGCCCGAAATAATTCCGGCTTACCCATTATGAATACAACTATTCAGGTCAGGCTGGGCATTCTTTCAGATACAATAACTCCTGTCATTGTATGGGAAGAACTACACTCCGGTGTAAAGACAAATATTACCGGAGCCTTCAATCTTGTGGTTGGTTCCGGACTTAAACAAGGTGGCTCGGCTGCCACATTTTCGGTAATAGACTGGAGTAACGGGCCTCTCTATCTTAAAGTCCAGGTCAATTATCTGGGATCATGGATTTATCTGGGCTCTTCCAGGTTGTGGACCGTTCCTTACTCCATGGTAGCGGGAAGGATCGGCACTGTTAACAAGCTGGCAGTCAAAGGGGAGACTTTAGCAATGGATGAAGCACTCTTTGAGGTAAAAAACAAGGACGGGCAGACAGTTTTTGCAGTGTATAATGAAGGAGTAAGAATTTATGTTGAAAATGGAGATCCAAAGGGCTCCAAAGGTGGGTTTGCAGTTGGCGGATTCGGTGATTCAAAGGCTCCGGCCCAGGAATATTTTATTGTAACCGGAGACAGTATCAGAGCATATATTTATGATGATCCAAAAATAAAAGGGTCGAAGGGAGGCTTCGCAGTTGGCGGTTTTGGAGATTCAAAGACTCTGACAAATGATTATCTGTTCGTCCATCCTGACAGTGTGAGGGTTTATGTGGAAAATTCCAGGGAAGGGAAAGGATCCAAAGGGGGATTTGCAGTAGGAGGATTCGGAGATAGCAAATCATCTCCCGTAAATCTGATGCATCTGACACAAAAAAATTATTTCATAGGCCACCGGGCCGGACTAAATACCAAAACGGGCGAATTCAATTCATTTATCGGATTTGAGGCGGGACAGGCAAATAATGATGGCAGTTACAATATTTTTATTGGACATCAGTCAGGTTACAGCCACCTGGGCCCGGAAGGAATACCAGGCGGGCACTATGGTAACTATAACAGCTATCTTGGTTACAAAACTGGTTATGAAAATCTGTACGGGGATAACAATACGCTGATCGGATATTCTGCCGGATTAAATAACACTTCAAATAACAGTACGTTTGTGGGATCAGAGTCCGGAGTTTCAAATACGACTGGTTATTCAAATACATTCATTGGTTCAGCATCGGGACTCAAAAACACAATCGGAGGATATAATGTCTTTCTTGGCCGTCAGGCGGGCACCAATGTTATTGACGGACACTGGAACACTTTTATTGGGACTGCAGCCGGCGCAAATATCAGTAAAGGAGAAAAGAATGTGGTGATAGGAGCCGAAGCAATGGGCGCCAATCTCTTTGCCGGGAACGGCACAGGGTCTTCCAATATTATAATCGGATACCAGGCAGGGTATTCCGCACATAACAGCTCCTCAAACATTTTCATTGGTCATCAGGCGGGTTTCAGGGAAACAGGATCGAACCTGCTAAATATAACCAACAGGGAAGATGAAACACCACTGGTGTACGGCAATTTTGAAACAGATCTTTTCAGGATTAACGGGAGTGTGGAAGCTGAAAAAGTTACTCAGGTATCTGATATGCGGCTAAAACAAAACATTACCGGATTGGAACATGTCCTTGAAAAGCTGGACCTGATCAGTGGTGTTTATTTTGACTGGATCAAAAGTGAAAATACCGGTTTGCAGCTCTCCGGGGGGAGACAGGTAGGAGTAATTGCCCAGGATCTGGAAAGAGTATATCCCGAGCTCGTTACAACCAACGATAAAGGTTACAAAGCAGTCGACTATATGAAACTGACACCTGTCCTTCTTGAAGCCATCAAGGAACAACAGAAAATGATCGAATCACAAAACTCCAGGATTGAGCGTCTGGAAAACCTTGTCGAACAGCTTCTTTCCGGAACCGAATAACGCCTTTGCACCTTTACACCCTGCTGGCGCCGATTTGGCTTCGCCGGGCTCGGCCCGCTAAAGCTGTCCTCGGTTGCAATCGGTGCCGAAATAATATATAAAACTGTTATAGCACGGATTACAAATCCGCGCCAGCGAAGCAGGGTGTCCCGCTGGCGCCGATTTGTAATCGGTGCCCAAACCAGGATAGTTCCCGGGCACGGATTATAAATCCGCGCCAGCGAAGCCTTAACTCTCAACGCTCATCGCTCATCGCTCATCGCTAACCCGGCCGCCTTTAACCTGCAACCTACCTATGTATCACCCCCGACCCGATGACTTCGTCGCCATCATACCACGCGGCAAACTGACCAGGAGCGATCCCTCGTTGTAATTTATTGAAAATGATATAAATACCTTCCTTTCTTTTGAACAACCTGGCCTTCTGTAGCGGTTGACGATACCTGATCCTCACCATATACTCCCGGCTATTACCGGTACTCAGGGTCAGATCGGTCCTGATCCAGTGTACTTCATCACTCCTTATAAACAACCCTTTCCTGTATAATCCCGGATGTCCCTGACCTTCACCGACGTACAGGATATTGTTTTCAACGTCGGTGCCGATTACGAACAGAGGTTCCTTAAATCCTCCTATGTTGATGCCTTTTCGCTGTCCTATTGTGAAGAAATGCGCGCCATTATGATCTCCTATGATTTTCCCTGAAAGTTTTTGGTGCTGATGAGGTTCCGTTATCTGAACAAGATCATCATCTGTGAAGTTTTCATCAGGGATTCCCGGATACCAGGAATTGAAGTTACTCTTATCATCAATTTCTACTATCTTTCCTTTTTTCGCTGCCAGTTTCTGCTGAAGGAAAACCGGCAGATGGACCTTCCCTATAAAGCAGATCCCCTGGGAATCTTTTCGTCTGGCTGTTGCAAGTCCCTGTTGTTCAGCAATCTTCCGTACTTCCGGTTTGATAAGGTTACCTATCGGGAATAGGGAAAATGCAAGCTGATCCTGACTGACCTGGCAAAGGAAATAGCTCTGGTCCTTGTTTTCATCCCTTCCGGCAAGGAGTCTGTAAATTGTTTTTCCTTCTGATGTGATTTCCTCTTTTCTGCAATAATGACCTGTAGCAACAAAATCAGCGCCTAGTTTTTTTGCTTCGTCTGCAAATGAGTCGAACTTGATCTCCCTGTTGCACAGGACGTCGGGATTAGGGGTCCGTCCTTTTTCATACTCGGCAAACATATAATCCACGACCCGTTTTCTGTATGGCTCGCTCAGATCAACCTGGTGAAACGGGATACCGAGCTTCTTCGCTACCATTTCAGCAAACATCAGGTCATCTTCCCAGTGGCAGTCGCTTTGTAACAGACCGGTAGTGTCGTGCCAGTTTCTCATAAATAATCCTGACACATCATAACCCTTTTCCTTCAGAACCCATGCTGCCACGCTGGAATCAACACCTCCCGAAAGACCTATTACAACATGTTTTTTCACAGCACAAAAGTACTAAAAAGATATAAGTAAAAACGGTAACTTTGACGCGGTATGAACGACGGTACACTTACCATATACAGCGCCTCGGCAGGATCAGGTAAAACATTTCATCTTGCACGCATTTACCTGTCCCATCTTTTCCGGTCGAGGTATAATTACCGGAAGATTCTGGCTGTAACATTTACCAACAAGGCAACAGCTGAAATGAAAAGCAGGATCCTCGATCAGCTTAACTGCCTTGCTACAGGGGAGAATTCGGAATATCTTGACGACCTGGTAAAAGAGACCGGAAGAACGGAAGAGGCAATCCGAAAAGAAGCCGGAGAAATACTGCATGCTATTTTACACGACTTCTCACGATTCTCAGTATGCACCATCGATGCTTTTTTTCAAAAGATACTCCGTGCTTTTGCAAAAGAGGCAGGATTACACTCCGGATTCAATATTGAACTGGATCACAGCATTATACTATCAACAGCGATCGATGAGATGATCTCCTCGTCAGAAAACAATCCTGAACTAAGGAACTGGCTGAAGGATTTTGTAATGTCAAACCTTGAAGATGAGAAAAGCTGGAATCTGAAGGGGGAGATCACCAAATTGGCGCAGGAGCTTTTCCGTGAAAAGTTTAAAATCCTCTCCGAAAGTGAGAGAAATAATCTGGCAAATAAAGAGTTCCTGTCGGGTTACATAAAAAAGATTAGATCCCTGTCATCCTCAATTGAAGAGAGAATAAATGATTTCGGGCAAAGATTCAAAGAGATATATTCCGGATTCGGATTGACTGATGATATGTTTTATCAAAAGAGCAGGGGAGTTCCCGGTTTTATAAAGTCATTAGTAAACGGGAATATTGTTCTGCCAAATGACAATGTACGGCTTGCGATAAGCGAAAATCCCAGGTGGTCAACGAAAAATCCCGGACCGCAGCTTGTTAAAGCAATTTCCGGTGGACTTGAATCAACTTTAAAAGAAGCCGTGCAGTTCAGCGATGATAATTTTCCGGTTTATAATAGTACAAAGGCTGTCCTGTCAAATATTTACGCATTGGGAATACTTTCCGATGTTCTGGGTAAGGTACGTGAGGTTGCATCGGACGAAAACAGTTTTCTCCTTTCAGAGGCGGGTGAACTGCTCAGCCTGATAACAGGGGAGGAACAAACTCCGTTTATTTACGAAAAGATCGGGAACCTCTATGAAAATTACATGATTGATGAGTTCCAGGATACATCCTCACTGCAATGGAAAAATTTTAATCCGTTGATAGACGAAAGTATGGGCAGGGGATTTGATAATCTGGTAGTTGGCGACGTAAAGCAGTCAATTTACAGATGGAGGAACAGCGACTGGAAGATACTTGCAGATATGCAGAATAACCGGGTCGATAATAAGAGGTTTTTCAGCAAGCCGCTCCTGAAGAACTGGAGAAGCTGCACAAATATTATCCGGTTCAACAATTCACTATTTTCCGTAATTTCAAATCAGACTGAGAAAACTTTCCCGGAAGGGGATTTCCCGTCCGACTTCAGAAAACTGTATTCAGGTGCTGTCCAGGCGGATCCGGGAAGAAAAAGCGGAGGTTATATCCGGCTGGAGTTTACTGACGATGAAATGGAAGAGGAAAATGAACAGAATAAAGGCAAAAGAAAAAAGATACTGAGGAGCTGGAAAAGTTTTGTTCTTGACAGGATCCCCTCCGTTATTGAGATGTTCCAGGATATGGGGTATAATGCATCAGATATCGGTATTATAGTAAGAGAGGTGAAGGAAGGTGAAGCTGTGGCCGGGAAAATGATAGGATACAGCAGCAATGCTTCTCCCGAAAAGAGGGCCAGGTATAATTATAATATCGTATCAGGTGATTCACTAACTCTTTCCTCATCCCATGCAATTACATTCATCATTGCCGTTCTGAAAGTGATCTCCGATCCTGATGACCTTATCAGCAGGGCGCTCATGTTGAGATTCTACCTGCTGTCGAAGGGGAATGAAGCTGGTGACACAGCTGATCTGCATCGCAACACTTTAATGGATGCCTCCCACGGATACTTCCCTGAAGGTTATGAACCTTTCATTCAAAAGACACGCGAGCTGACATTATTCGAGGCAACAGAAAGCATTATCAGCTTCTTTGGTCTGGGTGAACAATCATGGAATGTTGCATATCTCAATACATTCCAGGACCTGGTCATGAAATATTCGTCCGGTAAAAGCCCTGATATTGAATCATTTATCGAATGGTGGGAATCAACCGGTTCCAGGAAATCCATAGCATTGCCGGCAAATCAGAATGCTGCAAGGATACTTACAATCCATAAAGCCAAAGGACTTGAATTCAAAGTTGTTATCCTTCCTTTCTTATCATGGAACATGGATCATGGTTTCAGCAAGCAGCCCGTACTGTGGGTGACACCGGGAAGCTCCCCTTTCAATGAGCTTGGATTAGTGCCTGTGAGGTACCGTAAAGCCCTTGTCGATACTGTTTTTGCTGATGATTATATTAACGAAAAATACTCTGCTTATATTGATAATATCAATCTTCTTTATGTGGCAATGACCAGGGCGAAGGATGCTATTTACGGATTTATACCGGAGAATACCGGAAAAACCGAAACAATTGCCAGAGTTCTTAAGGAAGCTTTAACAACAGAAGAAAATTCAGCTGGAGATCAGGGCATTTTACTAAGTAAACTGTATGACAGTGAGAAGAGGGTATTTGAATTCGGAGAGATACCAGGGAGGACTCAAAAGCAGGTAATTAACCGTTATCAGGAGTGTACCAGGTACCATGTCAACAGGAAACCGGAATCCCTTAAACTAAGGCTGCATGGTGAGAACTATTTTACTGCCGGTAAAGAGTCTTACAGGCAAAAGATAAATTATGGAAGCCTCATGCATGAAGTTTTTGAGGGTATCGACACTGCAGGAGATATCCCGTCCGCAGTAAAAAAGCTCGTACTGGAAGGCAAAATGCCGGAAGCTGATTCGCTATTGCTTGAAAAAAGATTGCTGTCTCTTGTGGAATCACTTCAGGTATCGGAGTGGTTCAGTCCGGGCAATAATGTTGTCAAAGAAGCTGATATCCTGTTGCCCTCGGGCAGGATAAGGCGTCCTGACAGAGTTATAATAAGGGAAGATAAAACCATAATTATAGATTTTAAATTCGGGGAGGAGAACCAGAAGTATATTGATCAGATAAGACATTACTGCAGCTTGCTGAATGAAATGGGATATGAGAATACCGAAGGATTCCTCTGGTATGTTGATAAAAATAAAATTGTCGCTGCATAATGTCTGACATTCAGAAGAATATGCATGTATTTCCATGGGGGCATGAACGGCGGTTCAATGCTTATTCAAACCACTTCAGGAAGATTTACGGAGGGCGGATCCAGAAAGTATCTGTTAACGCAGGCTTCACCTGTCCGAATCGCGATGGCACAAAAGGTACAGGCGGTTGCACTTTTTGCAATAATGATGCATTTCATCCTTCATATTGTCATCACGACAAGTCTGTTACAAGACAGATTGAAGAGGGTATAGAATTCCACAAAAAGAGATACAGAAGAGCCTTCTCATATCTTGCTTATTTCCAGGCATATTCAAATACTTATGCTCCGCTTGACAAGCTGAAGAAACTTTACGGAGAGGCATTGATGCATCCAGCAATAATAGGGCTGATAATTGGAACCAGACCGGATTGCATTGATGAGCAGAAACTTGAATACCTGGAAGAGCTTTCACAACGATGTTATCTCACAGTGGAATTCGGAATAGAGTCCTGCTATGATAAAACCCTCAGGCGGATAAACCGCGGGCATTCGTTTGATGATGCGGTGCGAGCTGTCAGGTTAACTGCGGAACGCGGAATAAATACGGGAGCGCATTTTATTTTCGGACTTCCGGGTGAGACCAGGGAAGAGATGCTTTCCGAAGCAGAGATTATTTCAGGCCTGCCGTTAAAAATTGTAAAGTTCCATCAGCTTCAGATAATAAAAGGGACGGCGATGGAAGCTGAATTTATGAGTGATCCGGCAGAATTTCATTTGTTCAAATGGGATGAATATCTTGATTTTTTTATCAGCTTCCTTGAGCGCCTGACACCTGAAATTGTTGTGGAACGATTTACCGGCGAGGCACCTCCGCGATTTCTCCATAATTCAATCTGGGATAAAAAACGATCCGATCAGATAGTAAACCTGATTGAAAAGCGGCTCGAAGAGTTGGATACGTGGCAGGGAAGATTATACCCGGGTACCTCCTAATATATAATAATATTCACACTCTGTCCCGCTTTTAGCTTTACCGGCAATCCGTCCCTGAGCTCATCACCACTTATTACCTGGTCTAAGTTGTTGTTATCCGAGATTACGGTGTAGTTCTTTCCGTTCTCAACCGTGAAATACTCAGGGAACTGATTGATCCGCGGCCAGTCAAGCGGAAGATGCATATATTCAGAATGCCGTTTTTTATCAAATATCACTTTACCGTTCCATTTGCCGGCAGAGGTTATGGTAAGGTATAGTTTATTGTCGTGGTATACGCCGCCATATTGAAGATCATTATTCCATGGAACGGGATATGTACCTCCGGTTTTCCATAGACAGTACATAATGATAGTGCGGGCAACATTTCCATCCCCGTGCCATCCTTCAATAATTCCTGACGGCTGCTGGTTGTTCCACATAACCTTTATCTCACTATCGATCCACTCTTTTGCAGACGGAACCGGTTCACGCACATACAGGTTCAAAGCACCTTCGATGGCATCAGCATATCCATCCATACTTTTATCCTGCCAGTCGAAGCTTTTATATTTTTCGTTGAGAATATTCAGTATAGTCAGTACCGGTTCTCTGTATTTCTCCGCTTTATCAATGAGGTAAACAGTATAATAACTGTTTAAAATGTAACCGAAACTATCCGTGATACCTCCATCGATCACAACTCCCTTAACGGGGTCTATTGAATTGTAGAATAAACCATCTTCATTCCTCCCGACTTCCAGAACTCTGTCAAGCATTAAATGAATGTGTTCCCTGTATATATTTTTCTTTGCCGGGTTAACGAATGATTCAGTTGCATAAAGTTCACAAAGGCCATTAATAATTTCACAACCATGATTCCTCAGATGCAGCAATTTAAAATCACGGGTCGGGTGATTATCGCCAAGAAGATAATAATCGCCAAGCCGTTCTGCCCAAAAAAGATACTTCTCTTCTCCGGTAGTCCAGTAAATTCGTGCCAGAGCCTGAAGCATTCCACCATTTACCTCAGGATCTAAGGAACATATATTGCCATAAGGAGTATTTACCGGGGCATATTTCCACACATCATCAAGGATCGAAATCATTCTTTCCGACCATGGACTGGGACCGAGCCACTCTGTTAAGGGGATAAGGCCATCCTTTATGTACTCGGCTGATCCGAAGATAATCTCTGAAAGTACAGTGTCGGTGACGGCAAAATCTTTTTTCGAAAAAGAGTATGTATCCGGCATTGCTCCGATCCTTGAAGTCAGCCTTTTTTCGGTTTCAAGCATTTCTTTCATCTTCCCCTCAAACATATTCCTGTCAAGAAGTGCTGAAGTCAGGACCATGAAGGGATAATTATCTGCAGCACAGTCCTTTGCATTCCAGATATCCTTGCTGGCCGAATCATTGATGTTCCTCGGAATCAACCCTGTGACCGGGTCTGCCAGTGCGAGCCAGCCGTTAAGATATCTCAGGCAACGGTTAAATCCTTCATTTACAAGAGGGGCGTTTTCAGATGCTGTTCTGAACAATTCTTCCTGTCCGGGTGAAAACCTGTTTACTGAGGTACAGGAGCTTATGATGAGAACCGGAAATAAAAAGAATGGCAGAATGGTTGATTTATTCATCGCGAACTCGTTTATGGAATACACAAATATATTTACTTTGGGTAGTCTGAAGCTGCACTTTTCACTATTTTTGAAATAAAAAAGTTAAGACTTATTCTGGTTCGTTGCGAAAAATTACATAATTTTACATTCGAAAATATTCGCAACGAAAATAATCGGATTGATATGAAAGCTAATCCATTTAAATTTGGAACCATAGTCGACGGTGACTTCTTTACTGACAGGGAAGAAGAGCTGGCCAGAATCAGGTCTTTTATAAAGGGGGAGAACCACCTGATCCTGATCAGCCCGAGAAGATTCGGAAAAACAAGTCTTATTCAGAAAGTCCTGAAGGAATCGGGCCGGCGGTACATATTCCTTGATCTCCAGCTGGTTATTTCAGCAGAAGACTTCGCAGCGCAGCTTCTGAAAAGAGTATACCGTATTTTTACAATGCAGAAACTTAAAGGATTTATTAAATCGTTCAGACTTATTCCTTCTGTTATCATAAACCCCGTCACCGTGGAAACGGAAATATCTTTCAGATCCGAAGCTAAAGACCTTACACCTCTTGAGGATGTCCTGAACCTTATTGAAAAGCTGGGAACGAGGAAGAATAAGCTTCTGGTCGTTCTGGATGAATTCCAGGAGATTTTCAGGATAGGTGACGGTCTGGACAAAATGCTGCGCTCCGTGATACAGCACCATTCAAATGTTAACTACATTTTTCTGGGAAGCAGCGAGTCGATGATCAGGGGGATATTTGAAAAAAGGAGTTCCCCTTTTTACCGTTTCGGCACATTGATGAGGCTGGATAAGATTCCACACAACATATTTACTTCATTTCTTGAAGAAAAGTTCAGGAAAATATGTGATCAGAATAAAAAAGTTACCGCTGAAATACTTAAAATGACCGGATCGCATCCGTTCTATACACAACAGCTTGCCTATACGGTATGGGAAATGTTGCTTAAAAAGAACTATACGGATGATATGGTGGAAAGTGCTGCTAATGAGATAGTTCAGAGCCACGACAATGATTACGAGCGTTTATGGTACGGTATTAATCGTACAGATATGATGGTGCTGACAGGAATAGCATCGGGTGACACCCCGCCTTTATCGGATGAGTTTTCCAGACTATTCGGCACAGGAGCACCAAGCACAGTCTTCAGCTCCCTTCAACGACTCGTCAGCAGAGGACTATTGTTAAAAGAAAAAGCAAACTACAGCATCGACGATCCCTTTTTCAAAAGATGGATCCTCTTCAGACGGGCAGTTTAACCGCTAATCCCTGACACCTTAACGCCTAATAACCTCTATGCCTTAACGCCTTAACACCTTAACGCCTTAACACCTTAAAAGTACACATGGAGTTTTTCCTGGAAAAGATCGCCAAATCCCTCTACACTGAGTTCGGTAACAGCCTCAGCACCCATTGTCTTGTCTTTCCAAACATAAGGGCAGGATTATTCTTTCTGAAATACCTTGCTGCTGAGATCGATAAGCCTGTCTGGACTCCTGCCATCATGAGCATTAATGATCTTTTCCGTTCACAATCCTCTCTCCGGCCTGCTGATAATGAAATACTTCTTTTCGAGCTCTATAAAGTCTACAGAAAGATAAAGAAAAGCCATGAGAGCTTCGATGATTTCTATTTCTGGGGCGATATGCTCCTGAATGATTTCGATGATATTGACAAATACCTTGCTGATGCATCCAGAGTATTTCGTAATGTGCAGGAATTAAAGAAGATAGATGAGCAGTTCGGAGGCCTGACGAAGGAACAGACAGAGATCATACGGCGTTTCTGGACAAATGTAAATCCTGAAAAACTGACAAGGGAAAAAGCCGGATTTTTAAGTGTCTGGGCGATCCTGACTGAGCTTTACACTGAATTCAGGTCCCTCCTGAAAGAGAAAAAACTGGGATATGAAGGGATGATATTCAGGGATGTTGTTGAAGATCTTAATCATAAGGACTCAACAGGGATGAAATGGGACGTGGTCCATTTTATAGGCTTCAACGCTTTGAATGAATGTGAAAAGGAGATCATGACCAGGCTTAAAAAGGAAGGTAAAGCAAGATTCTACTGGGACTATGATAATTCATACATCAGCGGCAGCAGGCTTAATTCAGCCGGATATTTCCTGAGGGCCAATCTTGCCCTCTTTGGAAATAATATGCCGGAAGACTGGAATTATGATACATTGCTTTCACAAAATAATGGCAATATTAAAAGACAGACCATAGATACGTCATCCGACGTTGGTCAGGTTAAGCTGATCCCTGAACTGATTGCCGAACTGACAGACCTGACAGATGAAAATGCACACGAAACAGCTGTGATCCTGGCCGATGAGAATCTGCTGATACCGGTCCTTTCCAGCCTGCCGGAGAACATAACGGATATTAACATAACAATGGGGTATCCGCTCCGACATACATCTGTTTATAATCTTGTACGACGGCTTCTCGATTTGCAGCACAGAGCCCGGAAAGAAAATGGAACACTTCTTTTCAATCATCAGGATGTTATTAAAGTACTTAAGGATTCTCTTATTCTGGAATTACTTGATGAGCAGGAAAACGAAATAATCAATGAGATAACCGAAAAGAACCTTTTGTGGATCCCTTCAGACATACTTTCCCGCACGCAAAACCTTTCACTGTTCTTCAATAAGCCCTCTTCACCTGCACTTTTATCCGCATATCTGAAAGAAATTCTGTCACTGATCGGCTCACAAGCAAATGCAGAAGACGGGGAACCGGAAAATGTATCCGTTCAAAAAAAGATAAGAAATGAGTTCATTTACAGTGTAATACTATCCCTTAACCGGCTCGATGCAGTTACTTCCGGTGAGGAAGTAAGCCTGTCTGTGGAGACATGGTCACGTATACTGGACAGACTTTTAAGGATCCAGTCTGTTCCTTTTTCAGGTGAACCTCTGTCAGGTATCCAGATTATGGGGATTCTGGAATCAAGAACGTTGGATTTTAAAAATATTATCATGCTTTCCGTCAATGAAGGGATCCTGCCTGCGGTAACAGTTTCATCATCCTTCATACCATTCACCCTTCGTGAAGCCTTCGGGTTGCCATCAATCAATCATCAGGAATCAATCTATGCTTATCATTTTTACAGACTTCTGCACAGAGCGGAAAATGTTACGTTTCTTTACAATTCTGATTCCGAGGGATTAAAAAGCGGTGAGGTCAGCAGGTTCCTGCTGCAAATGAAATATGATCCTGTGCGCAAACCGGAATTTAAAAACCTGAGCTTTGTTATAAAAAACCAGAGTACCGTAAATACAATTCTTGAAAGAACAGAAGAACATAACCTGAGACTGATCTCAAGGTTCACAAATGATGGTTCCGGGAAGAAGAAATATTTTTCACCTTCTGCAATAAATACCTGGCTCAATTGCAGGATGAAATTTTATTACAGGTACGTTAATGAACTGGAGGAAAAGGAAAAAATCACAGAGGAAATAGATCCTGCAATGCTTGGCACACTTCTTCATTCAGCCATAAAAAAACTGTATGAAAAATACAAAGGTAAAGTGCTTGATAATAGTGCATTAGATGCACTGTTGATCAATAAGCGTGATATATTTGCCGTGATTGTTGATGCAATCAGGGAGAATTTCAAACGTGAAAATAATTCTATTGTTGCTGTAAATGAGCTGATAATCAGAGACGTACTTCTGGTATTCATTGAAAGGATACTACTCCGGGATAAAGCTGCTGCGCCGCTGACCATCTTATCATTTGAAAATCCGGTTGGATTTCCGGTGACACTCCGTACTGATAAAAGTGATATTAAATTATGGGTCGGAGGGAAGATTGACAGGGTCGATATAAAAGGCGGAATAACAAGGATCATCGATTACAAGACCGGAAAAATATCAGACAGTGTCAATTCAACGGGTGCACTTTTTGAGGACGACAGGGATAAGGAGCTTGACGGATGGCTGCAAACGTTACTTTATTGTGAGGCTTACCTGGCAGAAATACCGGAAGCTGTTGTAGCACCGGCAGTTTATAAGCTGAAGAAATTGCAGGGCGACGACCTTTCGGAAAAGCTAATATTTAAGGATGGACTGATAGTTGAGGATTACCGGGTTGTCAGAGCGGAGTTCATTGACTGCCTTATGCAGACGATCGGAGTTATTTTCGGAATGGACGAGCCATTTGTAATGACAGAAGATACCTGGAGTAAATGCAGGTTTTGTCCATACAAAAAACTATGTCAGAGATGATACTTTACAATGTATGAACGTATGCGGCAGGAGAGTCGAGAATATGAATCCGGTCGGTAGGATCATCCTTGATTGTACTTGTCTCAAGAAGAATATCCACAACATTATCGGTAATTTCTGCAGGAACACTGATCGCGCTTCGTATCATGCTTGAAGTAATTTCTTCTTCATTCCTGCCTGCCAGTGGCACAACTCTTGTTGAGGTTGCTCCCCTTGCACCGACCTGAAGACATGCTGCACGCAGCTTGTCGATCCTGTCCTCATCAGATATGATTGAGATCTCGCAATTGTCGAGAGGCAGCAGTGACTTACCTGTTTTTTTCTCCTGGTGTTCCGCATCGAGTCTTCTTCTCCAGCCTGTACCTGATTTCAGCTGATCGATGGCTGCAATGATCTGTTCTATGCTGGCAGCATATTTCTGCTTACCGATTTTAAGATATGTGTCGAGCAATCCCATTGAAACCGGGGTCTGGTAAATAAAGCCGCGGCCTGGCCGGTCCAGTCTGCTTTGCTCGATAAGTATCCTGATTATACTTTCAGAATCGTGTTCAGGCATCACAAGATGCACAATTTCTTTTTCCGCCGAAATTGTGATACGGATCAATCCAAGCTGATCTCTTATGTCATTTCCTGTCCCGAAAGTCACGAGCGGAACACAGATCCCAAGGTCGAGGGCGGTTTTAGCCATGAATTCGCCGCTGCCGGGTTCCGAAAGAATGCATACCACGCAGGAGAGCTTGTGAAGGAGAATGTCCTTATAATCCCTGCTCTTCGTATTTGCGAGAAAATCAAGGTTTATGGAAGGTGTTTCCTTGCTGAACTCTATAAGATCCTGAGAAAATATTGTGCCTCTTCCCGGAATGTGAAGTTCTGCAATATCAACAATATGGTTAATAACTTCCCTTGAATTCTCTCTTGGTACCGTGAACCGGTAAACATCCACTGCAGAATCGCGAAGGCCGAAGATCTCACCCGGAAGTCCAAACGATCTTGATTTAATTGTTTTGCGCACAACCCTTCCGTTTTCTATGTAAACTATAACCCCCAGGTCATTCAGAAACCGCGAGACTTTTTCACTCAGGATCTCACTCACGAAACATGTGATCCTGCTTACCCTGTTGGGGGTATAAGTTCCCTTTGTCATTTGTGTTCTCCACACTGTTCTTGACGGCGAGAAAACTTTATCCTTCTGTGGCGTATCGTTATTCATTTTCTGCAGCAATTTTACTGGTACGGATAGATCTCCTCTGTTTTGCCTGTGTAAACAAGCCGAACAACAGAGCCGTAAGAATTGGAAATGATGATGCCAGTGCAAGCACTCCGAATCCGTCGGAGATATTAAGTGCACCCCCAATGCTTAATCCCATGGCAAGCACCAACGGAACTGTCACGGGACCGGTTGTTACTCCGCCTCCGTCCCAGGCGATTGAAGTGAATTCTTCTTCGCTCAGAAGTGTAAGTGGTAGCAGAATAATATAGGAACCTACAATTAACCATACCAGTGGCAGATTAAAAAGAATACGGCAGATGCCGGCTATCATTCCGATTCCCACGCCGATCGAAACCACCTGAACGATCTGCATCCGTTTAATTGTGCCGACAGTTATCCCTTCCACCGTCATTCCAAGGGCGCTGAGCGCCGGTTCGGCAAGTGTGGCGCCATACCCCATGCCAAAGGCAAATACAAGCACCAGGATGATCCCAAGTACGGAGAGCTTGCTGCCAAACAGGGGAGGCCTGGTTATAATATGTTCATACGTTTGAGTGGTTTCATTGAAATATTGCGGATGAAACTCAATCGGACGCATCTTATTATCCTCCATATAATTGAACCAGGTTTTTCGTGTGCCATCAGGAGCAATTGTATTGTAAAGTAAATCCCTGTTAAAATTTCGAATTACGACCCTGTCGACAAATTTCTCTTCCCTGGCGAAAGCTCTTGGCAGTTGGGCACCGACTTCACTTCCCAGGGTAGCAAGACCGAGCTTAATGCCGGCAGTAAGAAGTGTCATACCGATTAAGCTGAATATTATCCCGAGTATAACTTCATCCTTGTATCTCAGCTTCTCCCTGAGGAATCCCAGCAGGACAATGACCAGAAGTAAAGTAAGGGGAATTACCGCCCTGATCCCCCCGAGAGACTCCTCCCTGAGCGTTTCACCGAAAGAGTACTTAATGTCATTCTCTCCTGATAGTTCAACATCCGACAGCAAGTCTCTTTCCTCATCCGATGCATTCTCAATTATCCATTTTTCGAGCGACATGGTGCCTAACAGGGAACTTCGTTTTGCTTCATCATCCTGTAATGAAAGAATTGCTGTCCGGTATGCCCCATCATCCGAAAAGAATGCACGCCTGCCGGCTTCACTTCCATGGGAGAATGCATGTTGCATGAGATCAGCTTCACTATCGAAAAGCATCAACGCTTTCTCACGTCCGGCCGGTGAAAAAAAGTTGACCTCAGTTGTTGGTCCCGGCGCTTTGAAATTCAGAACATATGCAAGAGCGAAAACAGTCAGAACAGGCACTACCGATGCCAGCAGAATAACACCGAATCCTTTGCTTGTACCCTTGCCCTTGCTGGCAGTTCTTGAAACTCCTATGCCAAGGGCAAGGACGAGGGGCACGGTAACAGCGCCTGTCGTAACAGCGCCGCAATCCCATGCGAGGCCTATAGTCTGGTTTAGATTTGTGTCGAACGAAAAATAGATCGTGGCAGCCAGGCAAACCGGGACAACTATCAATATGAAGGGTTTGATCGGGATATTAAAGTAAAATCTGAACATCCCCATCGCAACTGCTATTCCTACTCCTATGCCGGTAGCAAACACAACCCATTCGGCATATTGTTCCAACAGCATGTATAGCAGGGGTGAGTCCCAGGCGGTTACCATCAGGCCAGCTGTCCTGAGTGCAGCTATCTCCGGTTCAGCAAGGGTTGTTCCGAAGCCCAGTATAAGACCGAAAATAGAGATCACAATAATGCCTGCACGGGCAGGCAGTTTTACCCCAACCCGTTCCCCGAGAGGCATAAAACCCAGTACAAGACCCTCCAGGAAGAATGCCAGGCCGAAGATGACAAGAGCTATTCCCCCGGCTGTAACCAGGGCATTACTAAAGGGAACCCTTAGAATCAGGATCTGGAAAATAACCAGGTAGATAATAATAAATGCAACGGATTTGACCTGGGCAATAATCCTGCTTCGTGCATATTCCGACAGCATAACTATCGCATCCCGGATGGGTACCTTTTTATGCTTGACCATAAAGATACTATGAATGCTTGCCCAAAGCTATAATAATACTTTTAATCTGAAAGCGAAAGTTTTCAGATAATAATAACATTTAATTAACTAAAAATGAGAATTATATATTAAGTGAATGAGAGATGTACCGTCATTCAGTTTCCAGGCGCAGGGCGGCCATCCTGATAGCAGTAACAGCAGCTTCGTCGCCTTTATTGCCATGTTTACCCCCGGCACGGTCGAGTGCCTGCTGACGGTTATCAGTTGTCAGGACACCAAAAATAAAGGGAATATCATAATCGAGATTGAGCTGTGTAATACCCTGAGTCACTCCCTGGCAGATGTATGTGAAGTGTGGTGTTTCGCCCTGAATGACACACCCGAGACAAATTACCGCATCCGGATCATCGTGTTCCGCTATTATACGGGCGCCGAAGGTAAGCTCGAAAGTGCCGGGAACATGCCTGACAGGAATATTTTTTTCTTTAACTCCGTGTTTTTTCAGTGTATTAACTGCACCGTCGAGCAACGCATTTGTGACGTCACTGTTCCAGTCTGCCACAACGATCCCAATCCTCATTTTACCGGCATCCGGAATGCTACCCGGATCATAGGCTGACAGATTGGTGGTAGCCATATTATTTCATAAGGAGTTTTACACGAGCAATATATTTTTCTATTGAAGTACCTTCGGTGCTCTCAGGGTACTCCTTAAGTATTCTTTCGTAAATTTCAAGGGCTTTGGCATAATCACCGTTCAACTCATGGATTTCACCTGCCTTCATAAGGAATAAGGGTGTATTAAATGAATTTTCGGCATATTCGGCAGCCTCAATGTACTTTGAAACGCCTTTTTCAAGATCGCCCAGTTCAATAAAAGCATCACCTGTGGCACCAATTGCCAGGGATCCGATAACCTTGTCTTTTTTCGAATATTTATCAAGCATGTCGATTGCGTCCTGGTACTGCCCAAGGTGCAGGTAGCAGATTCCGGCACTGTACCTGGCAAGATTACCGGCATGTGTAAATTTATAATCATTTGCTATATCGAGAAATCCAAGATAGTTGCCATCACCGTTAAGTGCAAGGTTGAGTGAATCCATCTCCAGGTATCTTTCTGCCTGGTACATCTGTGACTGGGCTTCATTATTCCTGCCATTAAGGTACATCCTTCCAAGCCAGAAAATCCCGATCAGTGCAACAATAACACCCAGTATAAAAAGCAAAACCTTGTAGTTCTGTTCCAGATACTGTTCAGTCTGGGTAAGGGTTTGCTCAACATTCTTCATGCCTTGCGGATTAACGTCTTTTGTTTTTTTTGCCATAACGGTTCTAAGAATTAGCCTGAAATTTTCCACCGCAAAAGTAATTTTTTTCAATTTATTTTGAAACAATTAATTAACTTAAGTTGCCGGTTCCTGGTTGCAGGCTAATAGTTGTTTGAATATGAGACCTTTAATTAATCAGTTTCTTTGTATTTTAAAATAACAAATAACAAATAACTAATAATCATCAGCCGTTAGCCGCTAACCGTTAACCGCTTACCGCTAGCCGGTATCCGAACCCATACTTTTCTTACCTTTGTAACATTATATTGTAACGCCTTAACTCCTTAACGCCTTAACTCCTTAACGCCTTAACATGTACCTTAAGAAACTAGCGCTCACCAACTTCAAAAACTATGAGCAGGCCGAACTGGAATTCTCGCCGAAGATTAATTGTTTTGTCGGCAACAATGGAGTCGGGAAAACAAATATCCTCGACGCCGTTCATTACCTGTCACTTACTAAAAGTTTTTTTAACAATATCGACAGCATAAGTATCAGGCACGGCGAGGATTTTTTCATAATCAGCGGCACTTTTGAAAGGGGAGGAGAGGAGGATCAGATATGGTGTGCATTTCAGAGGCAGAAGCAGAAGGTGATGAAGAAGAACGGAAAAGAGTACCAGAGGATGTCGGATCATATCGGCAAATATCCTGTTGTAATGATATCGCCTGCCGATAGTGCTCTTATCTCAGAGGGAAGTGATGAAAGACGCAGGTTCCTTAACAAGATAATAAGCCAGTATAACAATGAGTACCTCGACTCCGCCCTGAAGTACAACAAGGCTCTGCAGCAGCGGAATAAACTACTCAAAGACTTTAAATCGTCAGGGAGGTTCGAAAATGATGATCTGCTGATCTGGGATTCGCAACTTGTTAAATACGGGAGTTATGTTTATAAGGAGAGAGAAATTCTGGTGAACGAACTCATCCCGGTTTTTCAGGAAAATTATTCAATGATTTCATCAACCAGGGAAGAAGTAAAATTATCTTACCGGTCTCATCTGACGGAAGGTGATTTTGCCGAAGCACTTGCAAAATCATTAAATAAGGACCGATTCCTTGAATATACAACAATTGGCATTCATAAAGATGATCTGTTGCTCGAAATGAATGACTACCCGGTAAAATCGCTTGGTTCACAGGGACAACAGAAATCGTACCTTGTGGCACTGAAGCTGGCAAAGTTTGATTACATCAGGCGTAAATCGGGTATTTCGCCCGTATTGTTGCTTGACGATATATTCGATAAATTTGATGCAGAACGCGTTGAGCAGATAATAAGGCTGGTGGGAAACGAAAAGTTCGGTCAGATCTTTATTACCGATACCCACCAGACCAGGCTGCATGAGATCCTTTCATCGCACAACACCGATTATAAGCTATTCAGAATCAGTGATAACACTGTGCAGGAGGTTATCAATAACGGAAAACAGGTTTATGAGGCGAAGTAAAACAATATCTCTGGCCGAAGCGGTAAAAGATTACATCAGGGAGATGAATCTGGAAGGAAAACTGAATGAGATCAGCCTGATAAATTCTTGGGAAGAGACTGTAGGCAAGGCAATTGCATCAAGGACATCAAAAATATTCATAAGAGATCATATTCTTTATGTTCATCTCACTTCATCGGTTGTAAGGAATGAGCT
>Ga0105101_10000255_pt1 | contig 21300 bp, 22 predicted proteins | sample PPLLak21cMay2015_2_FD_87037 | JGI IMG/M metagenome (GOLD analysis project Ga0105101, IMG submission 87037) | Freshwater sediment microbial communities from Prairie Pothole Lake near Jamestown, North Dakota, USA - PPLs Lake P8 Core (1) Depth... | ecosystem: Environmental > Aquatic > Freshwater >... | reverse complement strand
TTTTCTCGTTTGCAGGAAGGCCACCTGGTCTTCTTCGAGGAGCTCGAACAGCAGAACCTCGACTTCCTGAGGCGTACGATCGTGATATTTGAGCCGTTGCAGCCGGCCGTTGATGCGAAGCATCGGGGGATCCCCTGCAGAGAGGTGAAGATCCGATGCGCGGTGGCTGATCATCATGTTGAGGAGGACGTCGATTTTCGCCATTTGGAGCCTCCAAGTATTCATAAGTATAGGCGATTCCGTTCTCTGAGTCAACCTTTCCGCGTCCCCGAACTTCATCAAAGCGCTCACTCACAAATAAATCTTCTTGACTTCTACATGCCTTTCAGAAAAACTTGTTACACTTTGTACAGGTGCTCCGTTGGAGCTTAAAAGGGAACCCCGTTAAAACCGGGGACGGGCCCGCCGCTGTAACCTCTTCCTCTTCTCTATTCGAGAAAGGGGAACCCTTTCGGCCGCTGTGTGCCACTGTTCTGATGTTCCGGGATGGGAAGGCCGCTGAAAGGGAGGGGGAGTCAGAAGACCTGCCTGAACGTTTCGCTACAGCCTTCGAGGTCAGAGGCTGCTGGTAGATCTTGAGGATAAAAAAGGGAAATCCCCGGATCGAGACAATCGGTCCGGGGATTTTTTTTGGACTGGTTCCGCGGAAGGGAGAGGATCGACCGATGCATCTGTACTGGCGAATCAAAGAAGAGCTTTTGTACCTGGGGGAAGTGCTCGTATTTCTCGACCCGCGCTTTGTCAGGGAATACAGTCGTTGGGTCAAGAGGAGATTGGAGAAAGACAAATGAAAAAAAGCTGTTGGGTTCTGCCGCTGCTCTTGTTTTTGCTGCCGTCACAAACTCTCGCTCAGGAGGATAAGAAACCGCCCGGATCGCCGGTCACCATGGATGAAGTGGTGGTGACCGGGACCAGGGCCGAGGAGAAAGTGGAACGAATTCCGGCCAATGTCACGGTGATCGACCAGGAAGACATCAAGAACTCCAGTGCCAAGAACGTGCCGGACCTTCTGAGGTCCCAGGAGGGGATTGTGGTGCGCGACCTTTTGGCCAATGGGAAATCGGCGCAAGTGGACCTGCGGGGCTTTGGAGAGGCCGCCCCTTACAACAATCTCGTTCTGGTGGACGGCCGGCGGGTCAATGAGATCGACCTGAGCGGAGTGGATTGGACGCAGATCCCGTTGGATCAGATCGAGCGGATTGAGATCGTACGAGGAACCGGAACAGTGCTCTACGGCGACAATGCGGTCGGCGGGGTGATCAACATTATCACGAAAACCCCTTCCGATCGGTTTGCTTTTTCTGCAGGGGCCACCGCAGGCAGTTACAGCCGCAACAAGGAGCATGTATCGGTCAGCGGAGGACAGGGGCCTCTTGCCGCCTCCTTTTATGGCAGCTACGATTCCACTCAAGGGTATCGGGAAAACAACGACTACCGCGCTAAAGACGTGGGTGGAAAACTCGTCTACGATGTCGCTTCATTCCTGAGCCTGAATGTTTCAGGGTCCTATCACACGGATGACTATGGCCTACCGGGCCCTCTGACAAAGGACCAACTTTCCGTAAACCGCCGAGCGAGTCTGGATCCCCTGGACAAGGCTGAAACTGAGGATGGTTATCTGAAACTCGGGTCTGATGTATTTTTCGGAAACTGGGGGAATCTGGTGACGGATCTTTCCTACCGGAACCGTGACAGCAAAAGCGACTTCCCTGATCCCCTCTTCCCCTATGTGATTGACAGCCAAATCGAAACCTATGGATTCACACCCCGATATGTTCACAAGTCGGACGTGATGGGTCACAAGAACACGCTCATCACTGGAGCCGACTTTTACTGGATTGATCAGGATCTCAAAACCTATTCCGGATTCCTTTCTTCATCGACCACACTCACCGGTCTGGCCGACATCAGCCGGGATTCCTACGGTCTCTATGTGAATGATGACTTCTCCGTTTTGGAGAACCTGATTCTCACCCTCGGCGCGAGGCATGAAAAAGCCGAATATGATCTCCACCAGAGGGACCTGAGCGCCTTTCCGCTGGCTCCCTTGGACGAAACGGTCAAGGATAGTGAGAATGCCTACACCGCGGGGCTCACCTGGCTTTACAGCGGAAAGTCCGCGCTTTTTGGAAGATACAACCGGAGTTTTCGGTTCCCCTTGACCGATGAACTGGTGCTCTTCGACTACGTGGCCGGAAGGATCAGGGTCAACCCGGACCTGAAGCCCCAAACAGGCGATCATTATGAAGTGGGCGCAAGGCACTTCTTCACCCCGAATCTCCAGGCCAACATCACCTTGTACCGGGCCGCGATTAAAGACGAGATTTTCTTCAACAAGGCCACCTTCACCAATGAGAACTATGACCAAACTCTGCACCAGGGCGTAGAGGTCGGTGCCAGGGCAGACTTCTTCGAGTGGTTGACCCTTTTCGGGAATTATGCTTACGAAAAAGCCACTTTCCGCGACGGGCCTTTTGACGGAAAAGATATCCCCGCCGTACCCAAAAACAAATTCAATCTGGGCTTTCGCATTCATGATGTGATCCCCAACCTGGTTTTCTCAGCCGACTACTTCTATGTGGCAGAAAGCTTTCTGATCAGCGATCAGGCCAATCGCTTCGAGAAGCTTGAGAGCTACTACACTATCAATCTCAGACTCTCTTACGCCTGGAAATGGCTGAACCTTTTTGCGGGGGTCAATAACGTGACCGAACAGAAGTACTCAGAGTACGGATTGATCGGCGGTTTCACTCCCACTCCCTATTATTATCCGGCGCCTGAAAGGAACTGGATAGGAGGAATCGAGATTCGCTACTAACCGCCGTTCAAAGGAAGTAACCGCTATGATGAAAAATCTCAAAAACCGTTTCCCCTTTCGCTTGGGAACCACCTCTTACATCATCCCGGCCGACCTGATGACCAATGTCAGGTTCCTGGCTCCTTACGTGGATGATATTGAACTCGTTCTTTTTGAAGCGGACGATGAATCCAATCTTCCTGACGAAAAAACGATCACCACGCTTCATGAAATAGCCTGCTCCAACGATCTGTCCTACACGGTGCATTTGCCCCTTGGCCTCTTGCTCGGAGCTGTGGACGAGGAAGAGCGGCGCAGGTCGGTGAAAAAAGCGCTCCACATTGTGGAGTTGACCTCCCCTCTAAATCCGGCAGCCTATGTGGTGCACTTTGAGGGGGACCATAGAGGTCTCATTCCCTCGGAGAACATGGCCGGCTGGACAGAAGGGCTCAGGGCATCGACGGCAGAATTGCTCTCCAGTGGAATTCCGTCCCTTCTTTTCTGTGTCGAGACTCTGGACTATCCCTTTGCTCTGGTCGACCCGATTGTCCATGAGTTTGAACTCTCGGTCTGTCTGGATATCGGGCATGTCCTTCTCCAGGGCTATCCTCTTGACGCCTATCTGGCGAAGTATCATGACAGGATTCGCGTTATCCATGCTCACGGCATTCGCGAAAACAAGGACCACCGAGACCTGGGAGGACTGCGAAACTCGGATCTTGAGCTTCTCTTCAGCGACCTCCGGTCGTGGCGGTCTTCTGCCCCGATCCTCACCCTTGAGGTGTTCGATGAAAACGATTTTCGTCTTTCCCTTGACGTTGTGGAAAGAATGGCTCATCAAGGAGCGTTGCAAAAATGAGCAAGATCACCCTGATTACCGGAGGAGCCAGAAGCGGAAAGAGCGCGTTTGCTCTGTCTCTCGGCCTTCGGAGATATTCAAAGCGGGCTTTCATCGCCACCGCTGTTCCCTTTGACCGGGAAATGAAGGAGAGGATTTCCCGACATCGGGAACAACGGGGCGATCAATTCCAAACGATCGAGGAGCCCCTTGACCTTCCCCGTGTGCTCGCCGATCTGCCGGGCGGCATTGAAGTGGTTGTCGTCGATTGCCTCACGGTGTGGCTGGGGAATCTCTATCATCATTTCCAGGATATCGAAGAAAAGGTGCGGATGCAGGTCGATGCGTTTCTCGATCACCTGGACCAACCGGTCTGCGATCTCATCCTGGTGACCAATGAGGTCGGATGGGGTATTGTCCCTGAAAACCACTTGGCTCGCTCCTTCAGGGACATGGCCGGGTATCTCAACCGGCATGTGGCCACGAAGGCAGCAACCGTCTATCTGCTTTGCTGCGGGCTGCCTCTCACTCTGAAAGGAGAACCTCCCCGTGGATAAACCATGCTTTGCCATTCACCCTGCAGCGGACAAGGATCTCGAGAAGGAGGTTGTGGACCGTCTCAACAACCTGACAAAACCGATCGACAGTCTTGGTAGGCTGGAAGAGTTTGTCCTCCGCTACTGTCTTTGCAGAGGCACCGCAGCCGCCAAAGTCTCGCGGATGAAGATATTCACCTTTGCAGGAGATCATGGCATAACAGAAGAAAACATCACGCCCTATCCGAGTGAGGTCACCTACCAGATGGCGCTCAACATGGCAGATGGAGGGGCGGCAATCAGCGTGATGTGCAGAAAAGCGGGAATCGACTGCACTGTGGTCGACATGGGAGTGAAAAGCTGTTTCCAAGAGTCCCCGGGACTCCTGATAAAAAAAATTGCCGGAGGGACCAAGAACTTCAAAAAAGCGCCGGCCATGAGCCGTGAAGAATGTCTGAAAGCTCTCGACGTCGGTCAGGACCTTGCTAAAGGATCAGCCTGTGATCTCCTGGGGGTGGGAGAAATGGGAATCGGCAACACCTCCTCAGCCTCCGCGCTCTACAGTCTATTGCTCGATGTGGATCCGGAGGAAACCATCGGTGCAGGTACGGGGTCTGTCGGTGCCCTTTTTGAAAAGAAGAAGCAAGTCGTCCGTGACGCAGTCCTGTTCCACAGAAGAGAGTGGGATCGCACTCCCTTCGAGGCATTGAGACGGGTCGGAGGCTTTGAGATCGCCGGCATGACAGGCATGATCCTAGGCGGAGCCCAGAGCCGTATCCCGGTGGTTATAGACGGGTTCGTCGCAACGGCTGCCGCTCTGGTCGCCATGAAGATGGAGCCGGAGGTAAAGGACTACCTGTTTTTCGCTCACGCTTCTGCCGAGCACTTTCACAAACCCTTTCTTGCTTCCCAAGGCATCGAGCCCATTCTCTCCCTGAACATGCGCCTTGGCGAAGGAACGGGATCGGTGCTTGCCATGCAGATTATTGTTCAGGCCATGGAGTGCTATCACCGAATGGCCACTTTTGAGTCAGCAGGGGTGTCGGGTAAGGAATGATAATGCGCCCCCTCCCCTAACCCCTCCCACAAGGGGAGGGGAACTTTGATGGTTGAGGGCGCACCCACCAGAAGCGGGTTAAGGTGGGGGTGATCGTAGAGGACGGACAACGGTCAACGGACTACGGACAACAGGCCTATGTTACGAGCGATGCTGACAGCCTTTCGCACCCTGACCATTATTCCCATCCCCGGGAGAGACACGGGGGATTTCTCTCGATCCCTGTGTTTTTTCCCGCTTGTGGGGGCTCTGCTCGGATTCGTCGTGCTCTTCCTGTATCACGGTGCCGGGGCCATCGGGTTCAACTATCCCTTTATTTTGGCCCTCCTGTCCATGGCCCTCGTCACCTGGCTCACAGGAGGGTTGCATATCGACGGCCTGGGCGATGTTGCGGACGCTTTCGGAGGTGGGAAAAACAAGGAGCATATCCTCCAGTTGCTGAAGGACCCGGCTATGGGATCTTTCGGGGTCTGTGCCATTGTTTTTGATATTCTGATCAAAGCAGGGTGCTGGCAGTTCTTCCTTGAAAGAGGAAACCCCTGGTTCATTTTCTGGAGCTTTGCATTTTCCCGGGCCATGCAGGGTCTGGCCATCGCCTTCATCCCCAGTGCCCGTGCTGAAAGCATTGCTGCTCCCTTCGGACAAGGCGGGAAATTTGCGAGGATATCCGTCATCCTTACGTTCTTGTTTACCGGACTTGCAGCAGCCTGGCTGTTCTCGCCTCGCGCTGCTCTAGTCTGTGCTCTGTGCTCCCTGGGAACCGCCTTGATCTTCGGTTTTTACTGCTGGAGAAAGCTTCAAGGGATTACAGGCGACTGCGTGGGAGCGACAAATGAGATCGCAGAGATCAGCGTATTGGTGGGGGGGATGGTTTTTATTGATGGAGGGATAGGGTAATGGAGCGATGGAGGATTGAAAGGAAGATCAGAATCGTTTCGGCCTTCACGACCATTCTCCTATCCCTGTGGGCGTTACCGTCCCACTCTGCGGTGTTTAAGGATGCTCTCGGTAGAGAAATCAATGTGCCGGCTCCGCCCAAGCGAATGATTGCCCTCGCCCCAAACCTGACCGAAATACTCTATGCCCTGGGCCTGGGCGACCGGGTTGTGGGGGTCACAAACCACTGCAACTATCCGCCTGAGGCAAGCCTCAAACCCAAGGTGGGAAGCTACATCCATCTCAATGTGGAGCAGATCATCACCCTTTCCCCGGACCTGGTGATCGGGACAGTGGACGGAAACGAACGCTATATCCTCGACTTGCTTGAACAGGCGCACATTAAAGTCTTTTTTGTGAATCCCAGGGACGTGAGGCAGGCGATAGAGACCATTTCCACACTCGGGCTTGTCTGCGGTCTGTCAGAGAAGGCGCGTCAGATCTCCGACGCGCTCACCCTGCGGGTGAATCGGGTGGTGGAGGCCACAAGGGAAAGAAAGAGGCCCATCGTTTTTCTCCAGATCCACATTCAGCCGATCATGAGCGTGAACAGAAACACGGTTCACCACGACCTCCTCCGTCTGGCGGGCGGCGACAACATGACGGCTGACGAGCCCGTGACCTACCCCAGAATCAGTCTGGAGGAAGTGATTCGCAGAAAACCGCAGGTCATTCTCGTTTCCTCGATGGAGAGGGAAGGAAGATTTGAACAAGCGAGACAGGACTGGCTCCAGTGGACCTCTATCCCTGCAGTGCAAAAGGGGAGGGTCCACCTCATCGACTCCGATCTCATCGACCGGCCCTCTCCCCGGGTGGTGGACGGTCTTGAAATCATGGCCCGGCTTCTTCACCCCGAAGCATTTAAGTAACGGCACAAGGTACAAGGTCAAATGCCTCAAATGGTGAATCTCAGTCGATCATTTATGATGCGCCTGCAAAGAATCGTCACTCCGGTGAAAACCGGAGTCCAGGCGTTTTGTAACTCAATGAATAAACTCGATTCCGGCTTTCGCCGGAATGACGGAAAAAGAGTTTTGCGGCTTCTTATGAGTCCCTCAATATCAAATGCCCAATGAACAATGATTCGCTCCATAATACTCCTTTGACACCCGGCAGGGTCTTCCGCCTTTCCCTGATCATGGCCTTTTTTCTGCTTCTTGTCGCAGCGGCTTCGCTGCTTATCGGAACAGCGGAAGTGTCCTTGCACAAATTCATGGCCCTTGTATCCGGATCTCTGGACGCCGAGGACCCTGCCAGGCTCATTATCCTCAGGATCAGGCTACCCAGGATCATCCTCGCAGGGCTTGCCGGTTTTTCTCTCGCTCTGGGCGGCGTGGTCTTTCAAGCGCTGCTGCGCAACCCGCTGGCCGATCCCTTTATCCTGGGCGTCTCCAGCGGCTCTGCCTTTGGAGCCATTATGGGTATTCTGCTCGGTTTCACCTTTTCCGTCGGCATTCCTCTTATGTCTTTTGCCGGCGCCCTTCTTGCCGTCTATCTTGTTTTGGCCTTAGGGACAAGAAAAATGGGCATGGAATCGTCGACCATTCTGCTCACAGGTGTGATTCTGAACGCCTTTTTCACTGCCGTAATCATGTTCTTCATCTCCATCGTCGCGGACAGCCGCCTCCACACCATGCTTTTCTGGCTTTACGGAGATCTTTCACAAAGCCGTTACGCTCCTCTGATCCTTCTCACCCCTGCCCTGATCGCTGCTTCCCTCATTCTCTTCAGCTTTGCCAAAGAGCTGAACCTCATCACCACCGGAGAAGAGATTGCCTTTCAGCTTGGTGTGGACGTTGAAAAAGCGAAGAAAACGTGCCTGGTGCTTGTTTCCCTGCTGATCGGCCTCGTTGTTTCCTTTTCCGGGCTCATCGGATTTGTCGGGCTCATCGTTCCTCACCTGTCAACGATGGCATTTGGTTCGGGTCATCGCCTCCTCATCCCCGTGGACTCCCTGGGTGGCGCCACGTTCCTGATCGCGGCCGACACTCTGGCAAGGGTTTTGATCTCGCCCAGTGAAATGCCCGTGGGGGTGATCACCGCCTTCCTTGGAGCCCCCTTTTTCCTTTACCTTCTCAGAGTGAGAGGAAGCCAATGGAGCCGATCCTGACTTTAAAAAAAGCGGGGTTTCGTTACAGCGCCTCTTGGGCGGTGAAGGGCGTGGACCTCGATGTGTTTCCAGGGGAGATACTCGGCATCCTCGGCCCGAACGGCTCGGGGAAAACCACTCTGCTCAAGCTCCTGGACGGGATTCTGCTTCCTCATGAAGGAGAGGTCCTTGTTCGCGGAAAAAGCATGGTGACCCTCAACCGGGTAGAGGTTGCAAAAGTCGTCGCCATGGTGGCTCAGGAAAACTTCTTCAGATTTGCTTTTTCCGTGCTCGAGGTGGTGCTTATGGGCCGCTTTCCCCACCTCGGAAGACTGCAGTTCGAAAGCAACAAGGACCTGGAGATAGCGGTGGACGCCTTGAGAGCGACCCATAGCCTGGAGCTCTCTGAGCGGTCCATTCATGAGCTCTCGGGAGGAGAAAAACAACGAGTCCTTCTGGCAAGAGCCCTTGCCCAGGAGCCCGGCGCCGTGCTTCTCGACGAACCCACCTCCTTCCTTGATCTCAAGTACAAGAAGGAGATCTTCGATTTGATCGCCGGCCTGACCAGGCAAAAGAGGCTGGCCGTGGTCGTCGTTTCTCATGACATCGACCTCGTGTCTCAGTATTGTCATCGGATCGTGATGCTCAAGCAGGGGTCTGTGCACCTGGCCGGAACCCCGGATCAGGTCATTACCGAAAAAAGCATACAAGAGGTTTACGAATGTGCTGTTCTGGTCGATAGAAATCCGATCAGCGAAAAACCAAGAGTGAGCCTGAAACCATAAAATCCGGATTTCGCCTGCCTCGCCGAAGCGGTCTAGCGTAGGCGGGTGCTTTCTTTAAAAAGGAGGATCTATGCTTGAGTTTTTTGTCAAGGGGGGTCCGGTCATGTACCCTCTGCTGGCTTGCTCCGTCGTCGCCCTCACGGTTGTGATCGAACGAATCCTGTTCTGGATTCGTGAAGACATGCGACGCAATCAACCTCTTGTGGACGATGTGCTTGAGCTCTGCCAAAGAGGCGACTGGGGAGCCGTTCGCGAGAAAGCGAAGGGATCCAGAGACTATGTGATTCGCATTCTCGTCAACGGCATTCTTCACCGTGAGTTTTCCATGACCAAGGCCATGGAGACCGCCGCTGCCGATGAAATGAAGAGGATGCGCCGGTTTCTCGGCGTTCTGGACACGATGATCACCGTGGCGCCGCTGCTTGGAATCCTGGGGACCGTCACAGGAATCATCACGGCCTTTAATCTGCTGGGAACAGCCGGCATCGAGCAACCGCAGCTGGCCACCGCTGGAATCGCCGAAGCCCTGATCACCACGGCAGCCGGGCTTTTCATTGCCATCCCCTCGATCCTTCCTTTCAACTATTTCAATTCCCGCGCAGAGGACGCAGCGCTCAACATCGAAAAGTATGCCACGAGCCTCGAGATCGTCTATGAAAAGCTCAATCAGGCGCAGAAACAAGGGTGAGGTGCATTCCTATGAAAGTCAGCCTTCAAGCCAAAAGAAAATCGCGCATTGAAATGATCCCTCTCATCGATCTCATGTTTTTGCTTCTTGTCTCCTTTGTGTACGGCGTCTTCTTCATGTCCGTGCACCGAGGGGTCCAGGTGGCTTTGCCCCTTTCATCGACGGCAAAAACTGAAAAACAGCTCACCCTGAGTCTCAGCATTCAAGCTGATGGAACCATGTTTCTGGACAAAGAGCCGGTCCCTTTTGAAAACCTTGGGGAAACCCTGAAACTCAGGACCGCGGAAAACAAGGAAGCAGGAGTCCTGCTTTTTGCCGACAAGAACCTTCCTTATCAGAAGCTTTACACTGTGCTCGATCTTATTCGCATGGCCGGTCTCAGTCAGGTGTCGCTTCAGGCGGAGGTGAAGTGAGACGCTTTCTTTTTGCGGCTGCCTTGGCTCTCGCTTTCCACAGTCTGCTCTTTACCGTGAGGTTTGAGGGGCCTAAAGCAAGACTCGCCCTGCCGCCGAGGCCCCTCACCCTTTCGCTTGCTCAAGGACCGAACGAACCTCTTCCCTCCCCTGCGGTGTCTAAAATCCCGGAGCCGTCAGCTCCGTTACTCTCCAGCCCGCGAGGGACAGAGGAAAAGCCTCAAACGCAAAAAATCAGGAAGCCTGAGAAGCCCTCCAAAAGGATTGGGCCTTCTGTTCTCCCCATGCAGGAACCGGCAAACCCTTCCACCGAAGCTCACGGGGTCGTTTCAGAGGAAAACTCTGTGTCAGGAACCTCCCAGGAATCTGCTTTCCCTACCCTGGCTTCGACAGCACCTCCCGTGCATGAAGCCACCCCTCTCTATCGCCGGAACCCTGTCCCCGAATACCCCTTGATCGCGCGCAAGCGAGGCTACCAGGGGACCGTGGTTCTTGAAGTGCTCGTGGATCGGCAAGGCAGAGTCGCCGACTTGCGCCTTTCCGCTTCCTGCGGGTATTCTGTTCTGGATCAGGCTGCTTTGACGAGTGTGAAGACCTGGCTTTTCGATCCCGGAACGCGGGAGGGAGAAAGGGTGGACATGTGGGTTAACGTCCCTGTGCGGTTTCAGCTGGAGTGAGGGCTTACTGAAATCGCCCGGGCAGGAACTTACTTGTTTCTTCTGAAAAAAGATCTCAGGCCCTTCCCTTTTCCCCTGTCTTTCAGAGAGGGGAGAACCATGTCCACGTGAAGCCTCAGCATGGCACCGGAAGCAAACAGCCCCAGCAGGATCACGAGGTGACCCATGTCCGTTCTTCTCACATAAATCCTGCTCTTCTCAAAAATCAGATCCGCCTCCCGGACAGTCCCCAACGCCCTAATGAATAAGGGCAAGGATTTGTCTATTTCCAGAGAGGGCTCCGTGAAGAGGATCTCCCCTTCAAGAGAGCTGACCACCACACCCCGGACATCCTCCAAGGCCAAAATGTCTTTAAAGAGTTCTTTCATCGCTCAAGATGCTCACAGCAAATCCTTCTAAAACTCTATTCGCTCAAGGCCTCCATGATCCTGTCTCTGGGGCACTTCGGGTTCACCGCAACGACCGTCACACTTTCGCCGGGCAGAAGAATGAAGTCACTTGACTCTCCCCTGTCTACGTAAGCCGCTTTGAACTCTCCGGCTTTAAAAGCGGCCCCTAGTCTCCTGATCCCTTTCACGAAGCTCTCCCAGGAATTGTCCTCATAGACATCTTCGATTCCGTATCCTTCACCCACTTCCTTTTTCAAAACTTGCTTCACCCTTTCCACCGGGCTGAGCCTCTCGATCTTCTCCTTGGCAGGGGTGGGCGGCTTCTTCCTGGGGGTCGCCGGCTTACCGATGCGCTTGAGTTCGTCCTTCAGGCGCATCGCATCGAGCAGAATCGCCTGAAGATCACGATGGATCCGCCTCTCCCTTTGCGGGCAGGAGTTTTGGAGGCTGAGGCTCACATCGTCCCACGAAAAGATCTCATACGCCGCCGCCTCGCCCCGCAGGCTGTCGCATCGCGCATCCCGCAGCTGCCCATCCAGGAAGAAAAGGATCCCCTGCTTGCCCGAGGATTTCTCGACAAGGCGGACCGTGCACGTTTTTTCCTCCATCTCCATGAGCTGGAGAAAAATGCCTGATGACACACTGTGGAGCGTGCCGCCATCCGCTTCCTTTCGCAGGGTGGTGATGATTCTCTTGGCCAAGTCGTCGATCATAAACGGCTTGGCAATGTACCCGATCGCTCCCCCCTCCCGGGCCAGCTTTTCCATCTCCGAGGTGCTGTACCCGGTGATGATGATGACCGGGATCTCCGGATAGTGCTCCATAATGTGGGAAAGGAGAGAGAACCCGTCCATTTTCGGCATCTTGAGATCCGTCACCACCAGGGAGATGGTACTGTTCTTGAGCTGATCGACTGCCCCAAGACCGTCTTCCGCCGTGGCGATGGAAAACGTTTCATCGTATTTCGAAAGCCCTTCCTCCAGGGAGAGCAACATCTCCTGATCATCGTCCACAATAAGTACTTTCTTGACCACCCTCTGTTCTCCGCTGTCCTTTCGCTATGAGGTCTTGTCGATATCCACAATCTTGATTCCCGCAACGTAATCCATGGGCTCATACTTCTTGATGTTTCCGATCTTCTTTGCAATTTCGCTGATTCTTTCCACCTGCTGGTGAATCTTCAGGACCCTTTCGTAGTTCGGGTCTTTGGAAGACATACCGGAGAGCACCTCGTTCACCGCATTTCTCATGATCATGAGCGGTTGGTTCAGCTTGTGCGCCACGCCTCCCGCCATTTCCAGAACTCCGATGAATTTTTCCTTCGACAGCTGCTCTTTGTGATACTTGATTCTGTCCGTCACGTTGCGGGCCACCAGATGAATGTGCCCGGGTGCGGGTGTTCCCTGCCTTTCGTCCACGAAAGCGTGGAACTCCAAGTGCCTTTCATCTCCGTTCCTGTCCATGATCGTAAGGATTCCCTCTTCTCTCCCTGTCTTGATGACAATCGAAAGAAAAGTGGAGAAAAGGTCTCTCAACCTGGGGATCACAAAATCGGCAATGCTTCGTCCGATAAGGTCTTTCGCCTGGAATCCGAGCAGTTCACTGCCTGCTTTGTTGATGTCCGCAATCTCCCCGTCGGAGTTTAAGAGCACGACAAAATCACTTAACACATTGGCCATGTTCTCAAGGGTGGGTCGGGTTCCCCGCTTCTCAATTTCCTTGGTGGCATCTCTCAGAACGCCGTCCAGATGCACCAGAACGCCTTCCTCATTCACAAGGGCTTTCGCCGTCAAACGGCACCAAATGGGTCGGCCGTCCTTCCGTCTCAGGGAAAGTGGGGCATCCACCACACGGCCGCTTTTCATCACCGCCGTCAGCAACAAGTCCCGGTCTTCAGCGTTGCGGTAGAAAAAGGTCATGGGATGATCGATCAACTCCGCACAAGACTCAAACCCCAGCATCTCGGCCAGAGCCTTGTTGCAATACACGATTCTCCCGTCAAGTGTTTCGCGAAACACGGCCACAGGAAGGGCGTGAATAAACTCCGCAAAGCCCCTGACAGAGGAATCGGAGAAAACTTCAGATCGCCCCGGCTCCATCCCCGGTCAACTCTCCTTTGCTCATAGACTCTCTTAGAGTCTTAGACTGAAACTTCTGTGCATGATGCGTAGATGTTAGGCAGACTTTGGTTGCTGCCTGAGGCCTGCATCAGGGATTTACTGGACGGCCAAAAGGCTGTCCACGCTGATCCCGAGGCTCAAGAGTCTCCTCCGATGTTTCTGAAGCCAGCCCTCCAGCCGACCCTTGAATGGAGCCTTCAGGCCCTGGTCTCGCACAAGGCCTGCGACCGCTGCCAGCAACCCTTTGGCGAGATCTGCGTCGGACACCTCGCTCGCCAAACGTATCTTCCCTCCTGAGTACTGAAACTCTCCGGCAAAGGGATCAAGGAAAGCGTACTCATCCGCCAGGTCCAGGAGCCTCTTTTTCAGCAGGGTGTTGAAATCCGCCTTGATGGTTTGGCTGGAGGTGCAAAGGCTTTCGACCAGAGCCAGCAGTTCTTCCAGAGCGGCAAGGACTTCAGGCGCCAACGGCTTCTTGGAGACCTCCTTCACAGCATTGGACTCCACCGAGATTTTGCTTACATGAAAAATGCCTCCGCTTCGTTTGGCTTTCCGTAGGAGCAGATCCTGATTTTCCCTGGAGGTACTGAGCTTTTTCTCCCAGAAGTAATAGCCGCCCGCCACCTGACCGTTTCTGAAGAAAAGGTATCCTCCGTCCAGTTCGCTGTTCAAGGAAATTTCAATGTATCCCGAAAGCTTTTCAGAGCTCATCTTTTTGATGAGTCCCTCCAGGTCGGTAAATTCCGTGCTGAGATCCTCGTAGATTTTTTTTGCACTAGGGATACTGGACCAGTAATAGGCCTCTTCAGGCGCCACTTCGTAAATGCTGACCTGGTAATTCTCGGCGGAGGAGGGGGTCAGAAGACGCTCGATCGCAGCCTTGCCGGCGAGCTTTTCGCCCCGGTTCTCATAACTGCCACCCAGGAGTTCGTGGGCTTCAAAGAAAATAGCCCCCTCTGCAGTGGGAGACTTCAAATAGATGGCCCCGGACCCCATCTCCCCTTGGTAATGCTCGAGCAGCCGGCGAAGATCCAAATAGTAGCTGTTGAGATTCTCGAAAACAGGGTTTCCCCTGGGTACAATCACCATGCCCCGCCCCTACTCATTGATTCCTAATCCCTTCCCATTGGTCCTTCTTTAAAGCCAAAAGCTGTTCTTCATCAACCAATGTTCAATAGCAACGGTTTCCCAAGAAGGCCCGCGGGCCGTCACTCCCGCGAAGGCGGGAGTCCAGAATACCACAGAAGGACTGGATTCCCGCCTCCGCGGGAATGACAGGACAGAGCGTTCTCCGGTCCCTTGCGAATCGGTCAAAGACCAATGCTCAATGTTCAATGATCCATGTCTCAGCGTCGCCGCCGCAATCGCTCGATGGACAGCCGGATGCTTTCCTGCATCCGCCCGATGGCTTCAGCGAGATCTCCGATTTCATCCCGGGAGGTCACCGGGATTTCCGCATCCATCTCACCCACACTGATTTGCTCTGCTACGGAGGTCAGCTTCTTGATCCTGCTGGTCAGCCGCGTTCCGTATAGGGCTACGATCACCCCGATCAGGAGAAGGGTTCCGAACAGAATCCCTAGGACGATGTTCCGGGTGTCTGTGCTGATTTGGACGGCTTTCGCCTCCATCTGTTTCACCGGCTGCGTGAATTCATCGAGATAGGTTGTGGCTGCGACGTAATAGGGCGTCCCTTGCACAGGCGCACACACCATGTATTTGTCTCGAAAACTTCCGTCCGCCTCTTGCCACCTGTAGTATCCTCTAGACTCCTTCCCGTCCTTTCCATTGCTGAACACCTTCCAGAACCCGGGGAAGTTGCCGCCCATCGGCTTGCTTAGCGTGCTCATGTCCAGGCCCACGATTTTGGGATTGGTGTGAGCCCAGTTGCGCCAGAGGCCCTGGTTGTCCGGGACTCCGTGAAGGGCGGTATATCCCGTGGTCCCCACCTTTTGGACCGCCAGTTTTTTGAATTCCGGATCTGCGTCAAACGCTTCCTTCTTTAGATCGGGCCGACTCATAAGATAGAGCCTGACTTCGGAAGCCACGGATCTCGCTTTTTCGGCGATGATCTGCTCGCCCAACTGGGTCACCGCTTTTGTGCTCTCTTGAGTGATCAGACTTGAAAGGTTTTCCAATTGGAGCAAGTAGAGATACCCGGCTCCGACAAAAAGGATAATGGGGACGAGGAAAAAGAGAATGAAGATTTTGAGCCTTAAGCCCATGCCCTTTTTCTTGGCTTTTGGCATCTCCTCCTTCACCTCGGGTTTTTCCTCTCTGGCCGTAGGAGGAGGCTCTTCTTTTGGCCGGGGAGGTTCCTCTCCTTTGGCCGGAATCTCCCGTGTCGGCCGCAACGCGGGCGGCGGTTCCACAGGTTTGGCTTCCGGTCTGGTTTCCGGTTTGGCCTCCGGTTTCGCTTCCGGTTTCGCTTCCGGTTTGGGGATGGTCATCATATTGCCGCAGGCTGTGCATTTGGCTTTTGCGCCCGTGGCTTTGATACGCGATGGATCAATCTGGTACTTTTTCCCGCACTCCTCACATATAATGATCATCTTTCACTCCCCCTTTTCAATATCCTTTCTCTTTGATCTTGCGAACCATGGTCTGCTTGAAGGCCACTCTCTTGTCCTCACGCTGGATCTCCCGCGACAGACTCTCCACAAGTTCCGGTGCCCGTCGAGTGGGAAAACGCGTCACACTCTGGCCCAGATCATTCGCGGCATCTTCGATAAGGATTTGGGCCAGGGGACCAATGGCCAGGGACAGTTCTCTCTTCAGGGTGTCCATGAAATCAGCATCCACAGCGGCAATCGCCTCGGCCGCCTGCTCGATGAGTTTGAGCTTCGATAGCTTGCTTGCCGATTCTCTCAGGGTACTCATCTTTAGCCCGGTCTTCTTTGAAATCAGAGCCAGGCTTTTCTTCCCATCGAGTTCCATGAAGAGCGTCAACATTTGCGCATCAAAGGAGTACTCTGCCGTATCTTCCCTGACGACCCGCTTGAAGACTAGGGCCGAGATATCACCGGATGAAATGTCCATGCCTTCGCCTCCCGCTGTTCTCCGGGCCTTCCCACCCTATGAGAGTGGGTCGCGCCCGCAGCCCTCCTTCATTTGGATTCACGCCACAGCTTGATTTCTGCCCGCAGGGCCCTGAACTCCGCCCGGATCACATCCTTGATCTCTTCCAGCGCGTAAGCAAACGCCTCATGAGGAGCGGCAAAACGGGCCTCGGCCCTAGGTTCCGGTTCCGACTCTTCCCGGGCAGGGATCTCGGTCGCCGGAATCCTCTCTCGCTCCGGTGAAGGCTCCGGTGACGGTGCCGGAGGAGCCGGCGACACTTCAACAACCTCGGGCTCTTTCTTTTCAGCCTTCCTGAGCACCACCTGCTCCTTGAGTTTCTTGAACTTTGCAACCTCCTCAAGGAGCATTTTTTCCTTCTCCGGCCGGGACATCCCCTCGGTTAGGGCCACCTTCTCCAAAGCTTCATAAACGGAATTGATCACCCGGGTGGCCTCGGGATGGGCCCTGCCTTTATTCGCTTTCACATATCTCCCTATGGACCCGAGAAGCTGAAGGAAGGTCAGGAGGATCTTGTCTTCACTGTAAACGTACTCGACGTTTTTTATTTCATTGAGGAGGCTGTCCATGGTGCTGTCCGTAATTTCCCAGTCAATGGACAACAGGACGGCTTTAAGATTCTTCAGGGGGTGTTCGACCAGCCCGACCTGTTCTTCTGCTGCATCCGGGGCATCCTCCTGGAAGAGATGATCCAATCGATCTTCCACTTGAGATCTGAAATTGTCCTCGTCTCTTTGTTGTGCCAAGCCAGCACCTCCTAGGTGAGATCTTTCCTGAGAGAATCGATGGTCAAGATGATGATCTTTTTCATCGTCTGGACCACATTTGGTCCTTTGAGGGCACTCGCTTCAAAAGAAGGGGCCTTGAGTTTCGAGTTCAAATCCTTTTCGAGCCACTCCACGGGCAGAAGAGGAATCCCCTCTTCCAGGAGGTCCCTTTTGTTGTATTGAAACACGAGCGGGATCTCCAGAATGCTTTTCTTGTAAGAGGTCAAATTGTCCGCCAGGCTCTTAAGGGAAAGCACGTTCTCTTTCCGGCGGACCGCCAGAGAATCCGCAACGAACACGATCCCGTCCACCCCCCTCAGGACCAGCCTCCTCGTGGATTCATATTTCACCTGGCCCGGAACCGTGTAAAGCTGGATCCGGATATCGTATCCTTTGATTTTGCCGATCTCAATGGGAAGAAAATCGAAGAACAGGGTCCTGTCCCCGTGGGTTTTGATGGTGACCATTTCCGTTTGGATGCGGCTTCGGAACTTCTTGTAGATGTATTCAAGGTTGGTCGTTTTCCCTCCCCTGCCAGGGCCATAGTAGACGATCTTCGCTTGAACCTCTTTCTTTTTCAGATTGATGATGGCCATGGAACGCAACCTCACCCTGAGAAGGATTCCCAACCCTTATGAGCCGAGCTTCAAGATCTCCACGAGCTTATCCGTGGCTTCAGCCACCTTCAGCCTCAGGAACCCCAGGGAAACCTCCTTTCCGAATATGGTGATCAGCAGAAATTCCTCGGTGACTTTGCTGAAGTGAATGTTCTCCTTCTTGCCCTTGTGAAAGAGCAACGAGAACTCCTCTTCGCCAATGAGGCCTGCCATGGTGCTCACGGCCCCGAAATTCCCCGCGGCCAGTGCAGCCAGGGAGTAGAGGTCGCGCTTGTTTTCTCCGTTGTCCATGGTCGAAATGATGTTCCCCGCCATGTCAATCAGGGTCACCGAATGAACCCCCACATCCAGCAGGTCCTCTGCAAGCACGGCTTCGATCTTCGAGAGCTGTGCCGGTGTAAAGATATAGGTCCTCTGCCCGTCCGCGTCACTGATGTATTGCTTGTCCATGATTCTCACCGCCGACCCGTTGTAGCCATATGGTTGCCACCGTGCCCCCTTCTGCATGAGGCGCAATCTCCAGTCGCCCTCCCATCTGGGCCATGAGCTTGAGGGCGATCGACAACCCCAATCCCTTTCTCTTCGGTTTGGTCGAGAAAAGAGGAACAAAGATTTTGCTCATGTCCTTCTGCTTGATGCCGCACCCATTGTCTTTTACGCCGATACGGATGCGCTCGCCTTCACTTGTCACGCTCAATTCTATCTTCGGGTTCTCCATGCCTTCCACGGCGTCCAGGGCATTTTCCACAAGCTGGATGAGAACCGTTTGAATCGCCATCGGGCTTCCCATGACATCGCATGGTCCTGGCTGAAGGTTTTGGATTGAGGTGGCTTTTTCCGTTCGCTGGCGCAACGTGACAAGAAACTGTTCCCAGAAGGACAGGAAGTCCATGGGCTTCTGGTCATTCACGTTCACGTTGGAGTAGGACCTCATGGCATCGACCATAGCCTGTTGCCTGCCCAAGACTTCTTTCGCCCTCTCGAGGTATTCCCTCTTTTTTTCATCATTGAAGAGATCGAAGTTTTCGTGAAGGACGTCCAGAGTCACCTTCAGGGCATTCACGGAGTTTCCAAGCTGGTGCCGCAAGGTGGAGAGGAGATCCTCCAGGAACGGAACCGAGGTGCCCGTGGTCAAGGACTTGTCTATGGAGCTATCATTCATCATTTGTTTAGAGGTAAGCACAAGTTGATCCTGGAAGATAGATGGCAGCAAGTTCGATGCCATCAGGCATCTGCCATGCCAACTCCTTGATTCCAGGTGAATAGCTCTTCTGGAGAGAGATCGAGGAAAGGACGGCTGGCTCTTTCTGGGCCGTTCAAAATGACCCAGGCCATGCACAGTATAGAGGGGCTAGTGGCCGGCGACGTTGATCTCGGCTAGTGTTCTCTTGAGGGTGGACAAGGAGATGCCCAGGGTTCTGGCGGTCCGGCTTTTGTTTCCGGCGCATGCCTTCAGGGCCGTGAGGATCTGCTGCCTTTTCAACTCCTGGAGGGGAACGATTTCCGTGGCTTCAGAATACCTTCGGTCAGCCCATGAATTGTCGGGATCATCGCCGACCAGCAGAGTGGCTGGTCTCAGGATGTCTCCCTTGAGCAGAAGGGACGCCCTTTCAATGACGTTCCGGAGTTCCCGCACATTTCCAGGCCATGGGTAATCGATCATTCTCTTCATGTCCGGGGCAAGGATGCGCACCGGCTTCCTGCAGAAAATCCGTGCAAAATACTCGGCGATTTCCGGGATGTCCTCCGGGTGTTCGCGAAGGGGCGGCACCTGGATCGTGACCACGGCCAGGCGGTAATAGAGATCCTGCCTGAAGCGCTTTTCTCTTATGGCCTGACCAAGGTCCTGGTTGGTTGTGGCCACGATTCTGACATCGACAGGGATGTTGCGGCCTCCTCCGATTCTCCTGACGCACTTGTCTTCCAGAATCGTCAGCAACTTGCTCTGGAGGCGGATGGGAATCTCACCAATCTCGTCGAGGACTAGGGTTCCTCCATCCGCGAGCTCAAAAATCCCCTCGCGCCGTGTGTCCGCACCGGTGAAAACCCCCTTTTCATGGCCAAAATACTCGGCCTCCATCAGGTTTTCCGGAATCGCCGAGCAATTGACCATGAGGAAGTTCTCTCTTCCTGCCTGAAGATCGTGGATGGCCCTTGCTACAACGTTCTTCCCTACGCCGGTTTCCCCAGTGATCAGTACATTCGAATCCGTGGTCGCTGCGAGCCGGATCTGCTCTCTGACCCTCCGCATCTCCTCTGAAGAACCGATGAGCTGCTTCTCCTCGCTTTCCCTGGTTCTTTCGTAGTCTTGAACCCTGATCTTTCCTTCCATCTGCACGTTCTTGACGGCCAGGTCCATGATGATCAGAAGTTCATCCAGTTCAAAAGGCTTGGACAGATAATTGAACGCCCCGGCTTTTATCGCATCAACGGCACATCGCACCGTTGCGTAAGCTGTCACAAGAATCACCTTTGTTCGCGGATCCATTTCCAGGATCTTTCGGCACACTTCGATCCCTTCCATGTCCGGGAGTTTCTGGTCAAGAAGCACCAGGGCCGGTTGCTCACGCTCAAAAATGGTCATCCCTTCTTTGCCGGTCCTGGCTGAACTGACTTTGTAGCTTTTGGCGGAAAGATAATCGGACAAAGAAGCTACAAAGAGCTCATCATCGTCAATGATCAATACCTGGATAGCCTTTTTTCCCAAGACTCAGAGGCTCCCTCAAACAATCAGCGGTCAACTATATGAATTTTATGGTCTTTCATAAGAAAGGCCAGTCAGGATATCGTCTTAATCCAAATTTTGTAAAACTATACCATAATTTTATCGTTTGTGTCAAGTTTGCTCTATTTCTCCAATCCTATGATCCTATTCGTCAAATGATTAAACAGGGATATATTAATAAAGGACAGACAAACATAAAATAATTTATGAGGGAATAAATTGGGTTATATTGTTTTTTATAATTATGATTGGGGGGTATTATAAATTGGATGCTGCAAATCCCCTCACCCCCCTTTGCTAAAGGGGGGATGGGGGGATTTTGAGTGACTCAGCAGAATGGCAATTCATTCAAGGAGTTCATATCAGTTGCAGGAAGGGCCTACCGGCGCGTCCAGAGCGATCTCCAGAACCTCATCCATCTTCTTGACCAGGTGAAATTCCAAATGGTCCTTGATCTTTTCGGGGATCTCCTCGAGATCATTCCTGTTTCTCTCCGGCAGGATAATGTGCTTTATCCCGTTTCTGCTGGCAGCCAGCACCTTCTCCTTGATTCCGCCCACCGGCAGTACCGCTCCTCTCAGCGTCACTTCGCCGGTCATGGCGAAGTCTGATTTGATAGGTCGACAGGTCAGAAGCGATGCCAGAGCCGTCAGGATGGTAACTCCTGCGGACGGCCCATCCTTGGGAATGGCCCCTGCAGGCACATGGATGTGGAGATCGTGGTCGCTGAAAAAATCCTCCGAGATTCCTAGATTCTTGGCTTTGGACCTGACGTAGCTCAGAGCCGC
>Ga0105101_10000252_pt1 | contig 21376 bp, 9 predicted proteins | sample PPLLak21cMay2015_2_FD_87037 | JGI IMG/M metagenome (GOLD analysis project Ga0105101, IMG submission 87037) | Freshwater sediment microbial communities from Prairie Pothole Lake near Jamestown, North Dakota, USA - PPLs Lake P8 Core (1) Depth... | ecosystem: Environmental > Aquatic > Freshwater >... | reverse complement strand
TATAGTCAGGATAAATTGTGGTGGCCCCGCAATAACCACACAGGATGGAAACCAATACGTGAGTGAGGCAGGATATTTTGACCCGGATGTTAATACGGTGGCATCCGATGAACAATGGGCGAAAGCGGCCATGTATAAATATTTTAACTATGGAGTTTCCGGTAATTCATTTAAATGGAGTGGTATTCAACCCCAACATACCGAACCAAACTATACAAATTTCGATAATGCTGTAGATTGGACCCAAAAAGTAGGATGGGACTTAAGGGCACATACCTTGCTGTGGGGCGGTAACGATGATCATTCAATGCCAGGTTGGATCAGAAATTTACCTACACCAGAGGCAATTACAGATACGTGCAAAATGAGAGTTACTCGCGAAATGACACGTTATAAAGGAATTATTAAAGAATATGATGTTATTAATGAGCCTTTAACCGGTCATGCTGATTGGTTGCGAAATACCGTTGGTGATTCAATACTCTGGAATTGTTTTAAGTGGGCGCATGCTGCCGATACGGACGCCCAGATTTATATTAACGATTACAATGTGGAATATAACTGGGGGCAGGCGGTAGAATACCGCGACCTTATATTAAAAATCAAAGAAATGGGCGGTCCTGTTAGCGGGGTAGGAATACAGGCCCATTTTTGGGATTGCTGCAGGCCAAATATAGATGAATTGGTCAAAAACCTGAATATTCTTGCTGAAACCGGATTACCATTAAGGTTTACAGAATATGATTATGGTGGCAACCTCAGCCAGGAAGAACAAACAACTGATTTTATCAAAGTGCTTACAATAGCTTTTTCACATCCGTCAATCAATGGGATGATATGCTGGGCATTAAGCGATAAAGGGGCATGGCGTGAAAATACCGGATTCTTTGATGCTAACCATAAACCTAAACTGGCTGCTGATACATTACTTTACTACACCAAAACAAAGTGGGCTACAAATTTTGATTCAACCATAAACAATGAAGATACACTTTCATTCAATGCATATTACGGCGATTATATCATCGAAGTTGAATTTAATGATACTGTGAAAGTATTTTCCATCCCTTGCATAAAACAAAATGAAGATTCAGTATTTACTTTATTAGAAACTGATGCAGTATTAAAGGGACCTATTCTGGTCAGTGCTGAATTAAATAGTAATAATGCTGTTAAACTTACCTTTGACAAATCCCTTCAGGCAAATTCAATTAAGAAAGGTGAATTCAAATTTTTCTCGAATTACCAGATTGGAATTGATGATATTCAGGTTGAACCGGAAAATCCCGCAGTATTAATTATTTACTTAAGCGCTGCAGTTACAGCAGGTGATTATATCTCAGTTTCATATTTTCCGGGAAACTTACAAGGGGAAGATGGCAGTATAACCAGTGCTTTTGGGCCTGAGGGAATCGACAATCCTGGTCCTGTTAACGGGTCTGTAATTTTATCGGGATCTGACAATTCAATTAAAATATATCCAAATCCTGCCTCCGGCAACATCAATATTATTTCTGAAAAAGCACCTTTTCAGGTAAGCCTTTACAATATCCTGGGAGCAGAGGTATATTCAGGGTTATCAAATACAAAATCGATTCAAATGGATGTTGGTCAATATACAAAAGGTATATACCTTATTAAGGTAACAGACCAGTACAATGATGTTAGCATTCAGAAAATTATATTGAAATAACCTTTTCAGAATACGGCGATTATATAATAAAATAGGCAGCGTTGACTTTTGGCAGCGGGGCAAAAAAGTTTGAAGCCAGTGTTGCTTCTGCTTCGCAAGGTGGCAGCATAGAAATACGCCTGGGATAGATGGTGCTTTAATGGGTACATACGAAGTTAAAAACACCGGTGATTCTGGACGGTACTTTCAACCAAAGTTAAAGATGTAAAAGGTGTTCATGATGTTTATTTCATTTTCAAAGGAGGCAATGATGATTTATTCAACTTTGACTGGTGGAAATTTACAACAGAATAAAAAATAAACTTATCTTATAATTTATCCATAAATACCATTGAATTATGATGAGCAAAACTCAAATCTCTGTTTTACTATTTTTCGTTCTAATTGGATTTAGTCAGTACGTATTGGCCGATTATCCAATCGTTTCTTACCGTCACCTAGCCGACCCCGGTGCACTTGTTTATAACGGAAGGGTTTACCTTTACTGCTCAAATGATGATGAAAATCCCGGAGACGATAAGTCAGGTTATCAGATGAAATCAATAGTATGCGTTTCAAGTAACGATTTAAAGAACTGGACCGATCACGGTATCGTGTTTGAGGTTCCCAAAAATTGTTCATGGGCTGTCAGAAGTTGGGCTCCTTCCACTGTTGAACGCGACGGCAAATTTTTCCTGTATTTTGGGAACAGTGGTAATGGCATAGGGGTTGCCAGGGCCGATAATCCACTGGGTCCTTTTGTAGATCCCATAGGCAAGCCTCTCATTGATAACAGCACACCTGGTGTGCAACCAGCAAAAAATATGTGGCTTTTCGACCCAATGACCTTCATCGATGATGACGGACAAGCCTATATGTATTTTGGTGGAAATGGAGACAACAATGTACGTGTTATCAAATTGAACCGTGACATGATCACCATTGATGGCCCTGCTATCCAATTAACAGCACTAAATTTCTTTGAAGCATCGTGGATGCACAAAATAAATGACACCTACTATTTTTCCTATTCAGCAAATCCGCGTGCCCAAATGCGTATCGACTACATGAAAAGCACCAGTCCCACCTCTGGCTTTACCTATGGGGGTGCTATTTCAAAGCAACCACCGCTAAACGACAACAACAACCATCAGGCAATTTTTAAGCTTAATGGTGCGTGGTACCAGGCGTATCATAACCGGGTCGTGGCTAAACAGGCAAACATTCCTCCGGTTTTTAAACGCAATCTTTGCATCGACCTGATTAAACACAATGATGATGGTACCATTGATACGATGGTGAACACGGTTGATGGGGTAGTACAATTATCGTATATAGATCCATTTGAGCGCGTTGAAGCAGAAACAATGAATGCACAATCCGGTATATATACCGAAACCTGTCAGGCGGGTGGAATGAATGTTTGTAACATCCAAAATGGTGACTGGATAAAAATCAGAGGGGTCGATTTTGTCAAAAAAGCGAAATTATTTGAAGCGGGCCTGGCATCGGCTGTACCGGGTGGAAGTATTGAAATCCGCCTCGATAGCCTTACCGGAACGTTGCTGGGTACCTTAGCTGTTAAGAACACAGAGAGTCTACAAAATTGGACAATCCAATCATGCAAAGTAAATAATGTGAAAGGGGTTCACGATATGTACTTTATTTTTAAAGGCAGCGATGGTGATTTGTTCAATTTTGATTGGTGGAAATTTTATTAACAGAAAAACAAACTTATGACACATAAATACATTTTATTCCATGCCTTAGTGCCAACTCTCATCGGAGTATAAATAATTGAAGTTACGCAGATGAAATAATTATAAACGAAATAAAATGGTACAAAGAGACCTTGTTTGCAGTTTGAATTATAATGCCCGGTTGAAATACTTAAAACTTCTGTCAATAGCAATAGTACTTTTAACAGGCAACGTTATCAGCGTCAAGGCGCAGGAAAGCGTCCAACGCAAACAGCTTTTCGATAACAATTGGAAATTTCTTTTAGGAGATTCCCTGTCCGCTATGGCTGTTGATTTTAACGATAAAAGTTGGCAAAATCTCGATTTACCGCACGATTGGAGTATTATTGGAAAACCCGACCTTAAAAATCCGATGGGTGGTGCAGGTGGATACTTTCCTGCCGGTGTTGGGTGGTACAGAAAGTCTTTTAGTGTTCCTCCTTCATGGAAGGGTAAATGTGTATCCGTCTATTTCGAGGGCGTTTACATGAATTCCGAAGTCTTTATTAATGGGAAATCAATAGGGTTGCATCCTTATGGCTATACATCGTTCAGTTATGACCTGACTCCATTCCTGGATTTCAACAATGAAAATGTTATTTCAGTTCGGGTAGATAATTCCAGGCAAATAAACTGCCGATGGTATAGTGGTTCCGGCATTTATCGCCATGTATGGCTGGTTGTTACCGAACCTGTTCATGTTGCCCACTGGGGATTGGCGATTACAACCCCTGAGGTGTCTTCAGAAAAAGCAACTGTCCGGATAAAGACACTGGTAAAGAATGAGACCGGTTTGCCCCAGATTATTACTCTCAAAACCAAGCTCCTGGAGGCAAATACAAAGAAAGCAGGTGAAAATCAACTTAATGTGGAACTTTCAGCAAATAGCGAAAAGGAAGTAGAACAAATCATAACCCTGTCAAACCCTCTATTATGGACTCCGGAAACGCCATATCTTTACATCGCTCAGGTTCAGATTTTAAAAGACAATAGAAAAATTGACGAAACCAAAACCGATTTTGGCGTACGTTCTTTAAAATTCACAACCGAAAATGGTTTTCAGCTAAACGGGAAAACAGTAAAGATAAACGGAGGTTGCGTTCATCACGATAATGGTTGTCTGGGAGCTGCTGCTTTTGACCGTGCCGAAGAACGAAGGGTTGAATTGCTTAAGCTGGCAGGATTTAATGCCATTCGTACCTCCCACAATCCTCCGTCAGAAGCATTTTTGGATGCATGTGACAGATTGGGGATGATGGTTATTGACGAGGCATTTGATGGATGGAAAGAAAGCAAAACTTCCTATGACTATGCAATTATTTTTGATGCATGGTACCAACGCGACATTGAAGCTATGGTATTACGAGACCGGAACCATCCTTCCATTATTATGTGGAGCATAGGTAATGAAATTATGGAGAGAAAGAAACCAGAAGCTGTCGAAACCGCTAAAATGCTTGCAAATTGTGTATATAAAAACGACCCGTCACGTCCTGTAACTTCAGCAATGACCACATGGGATGAAGATTGGGAAATATTCGACCCATTATTTGCCGCACACGACATCGGCGGGTATAATTACCAGTTGCACCGCGCAGCGTCCGATCATGAAAGGGTTCCATCCCGGATAATGGTTCAATTGGAATCATATCCACGGGATGCCTTCAATAATTGGAAGATGGTAAAGGAAAACAATTATATTATTGGAGATTTTGTTTGGACGGCACTGGATTATTTAGGCGAATCGGGCATTGGGCGTTGGTATTATCCCGGTGAAAAACCCGGCGAACATTGGGAAGGTGAGTTATTTCCCTGGCACGGCGCTTATTGCGGCGATATAGATTTGATTGGATGGAGAAAACCTATATCGCACTATAGGAGCATGTTGTACAATAGTACCGAAAAAATTTATATGGCAGTGCGGGAACCAAATCCCGATTCAGGAAAGATTAAAACAACTTTATGGTCTGTTTGGCCAACATGGGAAAGCTGGACCTGGCCGGGATACGAAGGAAAAGAATTACTGGTTGAAGTGTATTCCAAATATCCGAAGGTGCAGCTTTATCTTAACAGCAAGCTTATTGGAGAACAGACTACAACGGAAGATCAGCAGTTTATGGCTATGTTTAATGTACCCTATACTGAGGGATTGTTAAGCGCTGTTGGTGTAATTGACGATAAAGAAGTAGAAACTTTTAATTTAAAAACCTCTGGTGATGCCGGTAAAATAAAGCTAATTGCCGACAGGCAAAGAATATTCTCTGATGGACAGGATTTAGCATTTATTACCATTGAGTTAACCGATAAAGACGGAAATCTGCAACCAAATGCACAAAATCAGTTATATTTCAACGTCAATGGCCCTGGTGTGATTGCCGGTGTTGATAACGCAAATATTAAAGATATTGATCCATATGTTGGCACTGCACGTAAAGCATGGCATGGACGTGCCCTGGTGGTAATCCGAAGTACTAAAAATGCCGGTGATATTAAACTTACGGTAAGCTCTCATGGGTTAACAGAATCAACCATAACAATCAAAGCCGTGACAAAATAATGTGTATATTTTATAAGTATGCAAGTTCAATGTTCAGTTGAATCACGGGTATGTACCCCAGATCAAATTCTTTCACGGACGTGCTTACTCAAAAATGCCGGCATCAACAATACCTATTACGAATCGCCAGGAACGGCTCATGAATGGCTTACCTGGCGCAGGTGTCTTTATGAATTTGCCCCTTTTCTTTTTAACTAAACTCAGCATTAATAACCAATAAACCTGTCAAAACCATGAAACATTGTTTCATCCTTTGTATCGTAATGTTTGTAATTGGCTTTACAGCCAATTCACAGAACCCTGTGTTACCTTCGTCGCCGGGATTCGACATCGAACGTGCCGGTATTCCTCACGGGACTATCGATACGATTACCTATGAATCGAAAACTGTTGGTAACAAACGTAAAGCGCTTATTTATACACCTCCCGGTTTTACAAAAGAGAAAAAATATCCGGTACTCTATCTCCTGCATGGCATAGGCGGTGATCAGAAGGAATGGCTCAATGGCGGACAGCCACAGGTGATCTTCGATAATCTTTATGCTGATAAAAAAATCGAACCTATGGTCGTAGTCATGCCCAATGGTCGTGCCATGAGAGATGACCGTGCAGCAGGAAATATTTTTGACAGCGCAAAAGTGCAGGCATTTGCAGTATTCGAAAAGGACCTGCTCAATGATTTGATTCCTTACATAGAAAAGAAATACCCGGTAATAAAAGATCGTGAACACAGAGCTGTTGCCGGTTTGTCAATGGGCGGAGGACAGTCTCTGAACTTCGGATTAGGCAATCTCGGTGAATTTGCCTGGATAGGTGGTTTTTCTTCAGCACCCAATACTAAAGCACCTGAGAAATTACTACCCAGTCCCGACGAAGCTAAAGAAAAATTGAAACTGTTATGGATTTCATGCGGTGACCGGGATGGATTGATCACATTCAGCAGACGCACCCACGACTATCTGAAAAAAAACAATGTTGATCATATTTATTATATTATGCCGGGTTATCACGATTTTAATGTATGGAAGAACAGCTTGTACATGTTCTCTCAATTGCTGTTCAAACCGGTTGACGTATCAGGTTTCGATAAATACTATGAACTGGGTACACCAGCTTCGTCCAATGTACGAAGTGCGAAATACCCTCAGATGCTGATTGACGGACGGGCTGTATTTCGCTTAAAAGCCCCCGATGCGCAAAAAGTTCAGCTCGATTTGGCTAAAAAATATGATATGGTAAAGAACAGCGAAGGTATATGGGAAGTAACTACCGATTCGTTAAGTGAAGGGTTCCACTACTATTCAATAATCATTGACGGTATTGCTGTCTGCGATCCGGCCAGCGAAACCTTTTATGGAATGGGACGCATGGCCAGTGGCTTCGAGGTACCTTTTAAAGGAGACGGTTATTATGCAGTAAGAAATGTTCCGCATGGCGACATCAGAATCAAACGCTATTTTTCAACTGTAACGAATACCTGGCGCCGTATCTATGTTTATACTCCGGCTGGTTATGATGAAAGAACCAATGAAAAATATCCGGTTCTTTATATTTTGCATGGTGGCGGTGAAGACGAACGTGGTTGGGCTACCCAGGGCAAAACTGATTTAATACTTGATAATCTCATCGCTGATAAGAAAGCAAAACCCATGCTGGTAGTTATGCCTGATGGAAATCCAGTATTACCCGGTTTCGGTGAAGACAATTTAAAATTATTTGAGGCCGAGCTAAAACAAAGCATTATTCCATTTGTGGAAAAAAGTTTCAGCGTAGATACCGGTTCAAAGAACCGTGCCCTGGCAGGTTTATCGATGGGCGGTATACAAACCCTTTATGCAGGTGTAAACAACACGCAGCTATTTGCTTATCTCGGAGTGTTCAGTTCGGGATGGATACAACCCATGCAAAGCGATCTTGCAAACAGACAATATGAGTTTATGAAAAATAATGTCAACACCATCAACAGCAACCTGAAACAGCTTTGGATTGCCATGGGCGGTAAGGAAGATATCGCTTATAAAAATTGTCAAATGATGCTCGCAAAATTTGAAGAGTTGAAGATCAAATACACCTATAGCGAATATCCGGGAGGTCATACCTGGCCGGTATGGAGAAACAACCTGTACAATTTTGCACCGCTGTTATTCAGATAGATAATTTTAATTAACCGTTCATTAAGCAGGATTTTCTGCACAGCTAATGCATGTAATCATCGATTAGGACCAGTAAATATATAGACTTTATTTGGTTTTTTTGATTTGCTTATTTTAAATACCAGTTGTTCGGATCCATTAATTTGTTGCGAATCATTTCAGCCTTGGCGGGGTCGCTGAATTTTGCAGCAACCTTGTTGGCCAGGTAGCTCGGATCACCACGGCGTTCTGCAATACGCACCAGATCGAACCATCGTTTGCCTTCGAAAGCAAGTTCCATGGCTCTTTCTTCAATAATTAAGTCTTCAATAGCCAATTGTACAGATACCGGATTATTAATATCCACGCCGGAAGGGATGGTTACAGGATTTAAGTTTACCCTGCCTCTTATTCCTTTATTGGTAGTCCATTTTTCATAACCCTTGGGTTTGGTTTTAGCCGATGAGATTCCCCGGTTCAACAGGAGCATGGCAGTGGTGGTGTCCCCGGTACGATTGAGGGCTTCTGCCAGCAATAGATGCAGATCGGCAGCTCGGGAGAGAATAATATAGGTACTGTAAGGATCGCCCTTTTCAAGGTTGTATTTTGAAACATAGTATTCACTGGTTTGTCCAGGCAACGAATCAAATGTAAAACCTTTGCCCCTGAACAGGTCACCCAGGGTTTTATCTCCGTTGGGTTGATTATTGTATGCATCGACCAACAAGGAAGTTGGCTTGACTATACCATTGATCGTCCAGCCTGTGAACTCATTATATTGGTCCCTGTGGGAGTCATAAAGCATGACCATGAGATTTTCCGCTCCTTTGCCATCAAATGCACCTTCGTTATAAAATATCAATTCCCACTTTTCCTTTACAAATTCATTTCCCACCTTAAACATTCTGGTATTGCCATAACTTTCCAGGCCCAGTTTCAGATAGTGCGCTGCTGAATCATATTGGTTTTTCTCCAGATACAATTCACCCAGCAGCGCTTTGGTATTTGGCCCGGGGAGAATCAGTTCATCGTAAACTGTTGATGTGAACACATAAGGGGTCAGTTGATTTATTAATGTATCAATCATGACCTGTTTGTTCAAAAAGGTCTGACCGTCCGGCAATGAAGCCATATTACCGTTTATCAAAGCGGCTTGCCCATATATTTTCACCAGCATAAGATAACACCATGACCGGATGGTAATAAGGGCTCCGTTGACAAATTTGGGTGCATATTCTAAGGTTGTCGGGTCTTTTTCCCAGACTTTGTCAACGTTATTCAGGATTTCATTAATATTTACTATGGTTTTATAGTAATCCGCCCCTTCCAGGTAAGGATTTCCCACAGAAAAGTTATGATCGTTAATATCGATCATATCAGCATCCGAATTGCTTGTAACGTCCAACAGGTCGGACCTCAGACCATCGACAAGCAATAATTTCGGCGACGCATTCTGCAACGGAACGCACGCGCCATATAGGCTGATAAATAAATCCTTTTGCGATTGATAATGGTCTTCCGGTGTAATCCTGTTTCCGGCAGGTTCCTTGAAGAAATCATCACTGCATGAATAGCTTAACCCTGTAAAGGCTATAACAGCCAATATGTTGAATAATTTATTTTTCATTTTCATTTCGATGGTGTATATGAAGTTATCAACCTGATTATATACCTAGTTTTATGCCCAGCATAAAGGAGCGTGTATGAGGAACCGATCCGTAATCAATGCCCATGTAAAAGGGATTGTTCATATACATGAATTCCGGATCGTAGCCTGAATATTCGGTAACAGTAAACACATTATTTGCCGTTAAAAATATTTTCAATCCCTTATAAAAGCGGGTTCCCGGAAATGTATAGTGCAATGTCAGCTGCTTTAACCTGAGATATGAAGCATCTTCAATCCATCTGTCTGAGAAAACCGTATTTCCTGTAGGATCGCCGAACGATGCCCTGGGAATGGCGGTTCCGGAACTCCATCTTTCCAAAACACTGGTAAGCTGATTGCCGTATGTATCCATCGATTCGGCTATGTATCTCACGTAATTAAAAGCATCGTTGCCGACGCTATACGTGAAAAATGCCGAAAGCCCGATCCTTTTATAGGACAGCGATGTAGATAAGCTTCCGAAGAAGTCCGGATTGGGATCACCAATGATGGTCTTATCCGCATCGTTGATGACCGAATTTGCATCCATATCGGCAAAACGGACATCGCCAGCCTCCATTCTCTTTCCCTTTGGCCCGGTTATCTGCGATGCTTCCGCATTGTCCCCGTAAATGCCATTGGTTTTATATCCGTAGAAGGCGTTTACAACATTCCCTTCAGAAGTGACATATTCTGCCTTTTCTGCCCTAGTGACAATATTTTTCTGATCAGCGTTGATAAAGTCCAGGCCTGTAATTTCGTTTGTTTGTTTTGCCATCGAGGCACCGATCGTCCAGCGAACAAGTCCAAACTGGACCCGCTGGTCGGCAGCAATTTCAACACCGGTATTTCTCAATTTTCCTCCATTATTATAAAAACTCGTATAGCCATAGCTAACCGGCAGTATTTGCTCAATAATTAAATTATTTACATCAGAAAGATAATAATCTATATGAACATTGGTGGTTTGTTTAAACAACGAAATATCCAGTCCTGCGTTAATGGTACTCTTTTTTTCAATTTCCATGTCTTCATTCGGAATTGCTTCACGTGTAAGGACACTTATGTCAGCCAGCCTGTTTTCCTGATAATACAATTTTGAATAATCGTATGCATGGCTGAAAATATTTCCCGACTGCGACCAGGATGCCCTGATTTTCAGATCTTCAATCCAGTCTGACTGCAACAGAAAATCTTCAGAGGACATACGCCAGGCAATACCGACAGACGGATATAAATTATACCTGTTTTTTTCTGCTGCTGCCGAATTACCTTCGTAAGACAAATTTGCATTAACGAAATATTTATTTAAATAACTATAACTGAAGTCTCCGAAGAACGATAACCATAATATTCCCCTGTCGTCGCCTGTGGAAGTACGCAAATAGGTCAGCGATCCTGTTCCGGCGCCTACATCCTTAAAATCGTCTGATGCTGTGTTTAAATCTAAAAGTTTTACATTTTTATAGGTATTTTTAACGTATTTCATACCTATGTTGGCCCCTATAGCGTGTCCCGAGGCCAATTGATTGGTGTACGCCACTGTAGTGTGGTTCTGTGTGGAACGGTATTCGCTGGTGAAATCACCAGGACTGTTGTAGGCAGAGTCGATTTGCGCCAGGCCAAGATCGGGCAGGAAAATAGATTCGCGCGAATTATTGAAACCGATACCGGTTAAATTCGAAATCAATAAATGCGATGAAACCTTATATTGCATATTTACGGAACTCAAAAAATTATAATTTCTGTTTGTCCCCTGTGCATTTCTTACAATGGCTACCGGATTACTGACATTCATATCCCCGACATCGTCCAGGAATGGCAACGTCACTCCTGTTTGAGGGTCTCTTGCGTTAATAGTCATTACCGGTGGCATTGTGAGTGCCGATAAAATCGGATTTTTATAGGCGCTGGGTCCCAGATTGGGCAAATAGGTATCGGTCAGAGAAAGCTTGGCATTCGGGGCCACCGAGAATTTATCGGTAATATTTACCTTACCGTTAATGCGCAGATTGAAACGGCTGAATTTTGATTTCTCAAAGTTCCCTTCCTGTTTAACATATCCGGTAGAGATATTATAAGTAGCAATATCGTCGCCCCCTTTAATAAACAAGCTGATTTTATTCAGGGTACCGGTCTTAAAGGTTTCCTTCTGCCAGTCCGTGCTGTTGTTGTATTTATAATAGTCACGGGAGGAAGAGTTCCCGTTCAGCCAGGGAAATTTCTCATCAATCTGGCCTGTGCTTAATCCTTCTTCAGCCAAACGCTGGTTCAGATAATTTCTGTATTCAGCGGCATTTAGAACATCCTGTCCGGCAGGTACCAGCGATAATCCCGTATATGCCGATACATTAATAGTGGTACTGGTTTCGCTTTTTTGTTCGGTATTAATATATATCACGCCATTCGAGCTTGCCCCTCCAAGGTACGATGTGCCTTCTTTCAAAACAGTAATATCGGTTATTTCTTCAATATCCACTGCATCAAGAGGGTTAAGAGCAAACCCTTCCATCAGGCTCATATTCGTATATTCATAATCGTGCATCATCCCGTCGACAAAAAGGAGAGGCATGTTTTTACCGTACAGTGATGAAATTCCCCGTATATTCATCCAGGTTCTTGCACCCGGCATGCCTGAATGTTCAACGGCACGCATACCGGATACGCGGCCCTGCATAATCTGATCGAATGAAGTCGATTTGCTCATATAAAACTCAGAGTTTTTCAAAACCGACACGGCATAAGTTGCATCTTTCAGGGCAGGAACACCCATCGGGCTGTAATATTCATTATCCAACGATTTAAATTCTGACGGAACCAGCGATACATTGATATAATCGCGTCCAAGAATGAATATCCTTCTTTTATTGTAGCCAGGAAGGTCAATGATCAGCTCCGAATTTTTATCGGGAGCGTTTATGGAAAATGCTCCGCTGCTGTCCGTTTCGGTAGACACCCCGGTTGACGAAACCGATATAAGTACTTGTCGTAAAGGCAGCCCTGATCCGGATTCAACTACCTGCCCGGAAATTAAGACATCGGTTGTTTGTGCAGTTCCCTTTTGAATACTCATGCCGGCAATAACCAACAGGATTATAAATAAGCATGTCGGGGTTTGAAATCGTTTAATCATATCAAAGTATAATTAGATTATTTTAGACATTTTTTTATTTAACCGGTATGAATTCCATCCTGTCCCAAAACAGGGTCTGTGATCTTAATCCAACCAGTTTAATTTTATGCTGGGTCGATTCTGTCCAGTTGACTTCCCCGAAATTAAAAATTGCCTGCGAATCTGATGTGACAGCGCCTGTAATGGTTCCGACATCGGAACCTAAAACAATTCTGGTCTGAATCCCGTCTATATAAACAGCAAATTCGACCCCGGTCCAGACACGCGATGCAACGGTATAACGACCTTTCATAATTTTCGGCGTAGTAACCTCGATTTCCCAGAAACCGATCATGTTCAAACAGTCATCGTTTAATTGCGTTTGTGCGTCCTTGGCTGCTTTAATATAGTATTGCAGATATTCGCCCTGCCACCTGATCCCTTCAAATTTCAGCGGGTCGTAAAACTTTTCAAAATGAACGAGATAATACTCACCCTGTTTGAAATCGAAGTAATCGGTGACTTCCCATATGATGGTCGTAGGAGAAGGCGTTGATACTTCCAATAAATCACTTATCGTATGGATAACGCCGTTCCTTCCGGGGATGTTGGATTGATCGATATAAATTCCGGTATAGGAATTGTCGACAGCATCGGTGTTAATTTTATAAGCGCCGCTTTCAAACTTTATCTGAACAGTATTGTTCTTTGAAAGAACGGAATACAATGTTGCCGCATTAGGGAAATCCGACAAATAATAGGCTTCTTTGTCCAGACAATGATAATCCATGTACTGGTAAAAACCATTATCCCGGAAAGTAATGCTGTCGGGTGCACTGGTATACCGGGCAACAAGATCATCATAACTGTTAATTCCGAACCGGTTGTAGGTTGTGTCGGCAACAGCCAGCATGGTAAACCTTGTACGGGCGGTTGATTGCCCATAGGTAAAACTGATTATATCCAGCGTGTCGTTCAGTCCTGTATGCTCAAGTCCGGCAACGAAAATAGAATACGAAGGATTGGCCGCCAATACATCCATTACACTTAATTTAACAGGCTCGAGGACTTTATCAATGATTTGAATAGTCCCATTCGATACCCTAATATCTCTCTTAACAATTCTTGCAATCTTATTGATAATAATTTCAGCTTCCCGGAACTCGGTAACGATATTGTCGCCCAATGCATTTTTTGATCCCAGCGAACCCAGCTGATAATCGGAAACCGAAAACTCCTTTGGAACAATATGGTTGTAAACCAGATCTCTTTTTTCAAGACTATCCAGATCGGTTACCGATTGAATATTCTTTTCTGCACAATAAGATTCTATTGCACTGTTGTTGGGAAGAAACAGGGAATAGGGACCGCGTATACTCAACAGGTTATTGAGCTTTGTATTGATCAAAAGCTCATTAAACTTTGAGAAATCGCTGTTAAGGGCAATATATTCCGATATTACCAGTTGGTCATTGGTTCTTGATAACTCCTGTATATCTTCCTGACAACCATTGAAAGCAAACGCAATAAGAAGCACCCCGGTACTTCTCAAAAATACATTCTGACTATGTTTTATTTTCATATTTGAAGTTTTTTTCAGATGTTTATCTCTCATAAAACGGATTCTGTTTCAGATTTTTATTGCGTTTCAATTCATCATAAGGGATCGGCAGGTAATACATCATGGTATCATTGACCTTCGATTTGAGAAGGGCCTGGCTTTTAGCGTCGGCCAGATTAACCAGCAAATCTCCCAATTCCCTTTTATTTTGAAAACCATTCATTTTGGCTTTGCGCAATAAATCGAACCATCTTTTCCCTTCTAATGCAAATTCTTTGGCTCTTTCATCCAAAATAATATTTCTCATCTCTGTCTGATCGGTTATTCCGGTAACAGGCAGCATACCTGCACGTTCGGCAGTTTGAGTCACAAAGCTTTGAGCTTCAGCCACCCTGCCCAGTTCATTCAGCGCTTCGGCTTTCATTAACAGAATATCGGCATACCGGTAATAAATGACATTCGCATCACGCTCACTTACTACTGAACGTCTTAAATTTTCATCGTAATTCAAACCAACATATTTCCAGAGTGAGGTTTTTCCATTGCAATATCTTTTATCAGAATTATCAGGAAAAAGTGCGACATATTTAGGACCTTTTCCAAATGCAGCCTGGCCGTTGGTCAGATTAATCAATGTGGGAATACCGGTATATATCGGATTGGTCTGATTGGTGGTTCCATCGTCCCTGCACTGTAATTCAAAAATGCCTTCAACGGAATTGCACGGATTATATATTTCGAACCAGGTATCTTTTGGCTGTAAGCTATACAGACCTGAACTGATAACATAATCACAGCATTCGATACATTTTTCGTACTGTTGGTTCCATAAATAAACATCGGCCAGCAAGGTCATTATTGAATATTGGTTTGCGCGTCCTTTAAAGTATTCAAGGTCATTCAGAAATTCAGTCGTATAAGCTTTATCCTTGGCAATCAACAAATCCGAAATAATTTGTTTAATAATTACCGCTTCGGTTGATTTTGCATAATATAAATTGCTGGTATCCGAAATAGACGGGTTGAGTATTAAAGGCACCTCTTTCCATAAGCGCACCAGGTAAAAATAACTAAGTGAGCGTATAAATAAGGCTTCTGCATCAATACCATCCTTCATTTTTTGCGTGAATGACATATCGTTTTCCAGCACTTCACCGCTATAATATAACAGGGTATTGGCAAGGTTGATGGTCCTGTAATACTTTGACCAGTTTATGGCATCATTTTCCGGATCGATATCACTTCCGGAAATCGGGGTATAATTGCCGGGCATGTTAACGGCAATGTCTGCCCTGCATTCGCCCCAGATAAAATTTTCCAGGGATACATCGCGCAACGAACCATATACTGCCGCAAGCGCACTATTGGCATCGTCGGCCTTTTTCCAGAAATTGTCTTTGATCAGATCTTTTTCGGGGGCTATGTCCAGCCAATTCTCGCACGATGAAAAAAAGAATGAGGCCAGCATTAATATTGCTATTATTTTCCTATCCACAAGAAGCTTTTTCATTGATTCCAGGTTTAAAATGTTAGAAAGTAATGTTAATACCCAGTAAAATTCTTTTACTTGGCGGGGTTAAATTATTGTCTACGGGCAATATATTGGGTTTTGAAGGAGGGGCCACATCGGGGTCCTGTCCTGAATACCGGGTCCAGGTATACAAATTATATCCCGTGACATATATCTTCAGATCATTGACTCTTATCTTATCGCAGAATTTTTCACCGAAATTGTACGTCAAAGAGAGCGTTTTAAAGCGGATAAAGGATCCGTCTTCAACAAAACGGTCTGAACCAAGCCAGTTATAGCCATAATTGGTCGTTCCCGGCCCCGACCATAAAGCCCTGGGAACATCGGTAACATCGCCTTCTTTCCTCCATCGTGAGTTGACTGCCCTGGTCTGGTTGTCGAAACCAGACATGTTTTCAGCATACATCCTTGTCTGGTTGATGATCTTTGATCCGTATTTAAACGTGAAGAATGAGTTTAATGTCAGGTTTCTATAACTGATTCTGGCTCCGCCGCCCCCGGTGTATCTGGGATTCAGATCGCCAAGGTATACTACATCAAGCCGGTCTATCTTTCCATCATGGTTTACATCCATGTACCTGGCATCGCCTCCCACAAAGGTATATTTTTCCGCGCCGACATTGCCCATTTGCATGGTAAGAGGCAAACCGTCAAGGCCTAATATCGGATCGCCAACGGCATCGGTGGCCACCGCATCGGAAGTCCTGGAATATACGCCCAGATACTGATAACCGTAAAACCCACCCAGCGGATCGCCGGGCTGGACTTTCATCAGGTATTCTCCGTTATTCAGCACGTTGCCCGTTTCAATGCTGTAATTTTCAGGCAAACGGAGAACCACATTTTCGTTCGTTGCAGCATTTACATTAATATCGAATTGAAAATTCCCGGTTTTTACTATGGTATAATCAAGGTATAATTCAGCCCCCCTGTTTTGCATTTCGCCATCGTTAATATTCAATGTGCTGAATCCTGATGTGGTGGGAATTTTTGTATCCTTCAAATACAAATCATGCGTTGTCTTGACATAATAATCAAAAATCAGGTTGATTCGCCCGTTATACAATGTCATGTCAAAGCCAAGGTTGGTTTGTTCAATGGTTTCCCATCGCAGGCTTGTAAGTTCAATACCGGATGGCCGTACACCTATAATATCCATGTATGACATATTGGCTTCGGATTCTTACTTATTGAAATACAGGTACTTGCCATCAGGCTGGTTTCCGCTTCGTCCCCAGCTCGAGCGCAGCCTGAGATCGTTGACAAATTTTACATCCTGCATAAAAGGCTCTCCGGAAATACGCCATGCAACCGAGGCAGTGGGGAAAATACCCCATCGGCTTTCTGCGCTGAACTTGGATGTTCCTTCACCTTTGGCTCCGACCATAAAAATATATTTGTCTTTATACTTATAGTTTGCCGACAGAAATAAGCCTAAGGCACGATATTTGGAAAAGTCTGCATTCATTGAATTAATACTCTTTTCACCAACAGGTTGTTGCATATAGCGCGATGATGAGAAATTCGTTTGAACCTCTAACCCTCTCTCCAGGGTTTCTTCGGTATCGAACTGTCCGATAAAGCCTAAATCGTGATTGTCATTCAGTTTAGGATTATATATAATCTGAGTCTTTGAAAAAACCGAACTTTTCTTGTTAAAGGCATTTACAGCCCTGTTGGTTAAATATGAATTATACAAACCGATGGCTTCAGCAGGAAGAAACTTGGATTGTTTGCTGTCGAAAATATCCAGCGTAACGGTGGCATTGATAATTAACACGGGAAGCAAATTATACTTAATGCTGAAAAGCGCCCTGGCATTGTCCTTAATTTTATTGTTAACACCCAGGTTGGCAAAAGCCACCGGATTGTATACATCGGTTGAACTGCCCTGAAGGGTGGCACCGTTGAAATACTGGTTGGTAGGGATGTTATTCGTATCTCTTTCGTAGATGGTTAAGTTGGGCATTTTTCTGTAGGCAATGGCCCTGATTTTTTTATTGTTGGGAAAAAATTCAGCCCAATCATCCCTGTCATAGGTAGCGTCTTCATCGTAACGCGTATACATGATATCCGATCTGAACTGCAGTTTTGTTGACAAATCGTAGTCCAGTGAACTGCGCAGGTTTAACTTTTTCAAACGGTTCCCGATAACGGTTCCTTCTTCGTCAAAATAGCCCACGGAAAGATTGTATCTTGATTTATCACCCCCACCCCTCACTGAAAAGTCGTGCTGCATGGTATTGGCAACCCGGGTTATTTCCTTTACCCAATTGGTGTTTTGTATGAAATCGTAATAATTGTACTGATCAGTGGGTTCGAAGTTAATTTGATTGAAATTTGCAGGATTTGTACTGGAATTCATTGAGTTAATATTGTAATTGTACACGGCATCCCTTATCAGCCTTGCATATTCGCCGTTATCCAGCATGGGTATAGGTTCCGGTTCTTTTGCCAGGGTGTTTTTAAAAGTATATTCAAACATCGGTTTCGATTTAACACCTCGTTTGGTTTTTATCATGATAACACCGTTGGAAGCAGCCGATCCCCATACAGCGGTCGACGCTCCGTCCTTAAGCACTTCAATCGACTCTATATCTTCCGGCGACACATCGATCAGGTTTCCGAATTTCTGGACATCGGCGCCTGCAAAGTCGAAATTTTCAAAATCCGATGCATAGGGAATGCCGTTAACCACAATCAGAGGATTGTTGTTTGCATTAAGAGATGCTGTGCCGCGGATACGGATATTCAAACCTGCACCGGGATCACCCGAAACGAAAGTAATATCGACGTTACCCATTCTTCCCTGAAGCATATCTTCCACCGTAGTAGACATGACCGACTTCATTTCTATCGTTTCAAGCCTGGAAACGGCTGTAGCCCTGTCCCTGACATTGGTATACCCGTCGTTGCTGATCTTGCTTGCGGATATCCTGACTTCTTCAATATTTTTGCTTTCCTGTTCAAGTGTCACATTAATGGTGGTCCGGTTACCGATGGTAAAAACACTTTTTTTATACCCGATAAACGATACCTGAATGGAGTCATTTACATCTTTCACCTGTAAGATATAATTACCATTGTCATCCGAAGTGGTTCCGGACACAAACCTGCCATTGGCATCCATTTCAACAATATTTACATAGGGCAGGTATTCATTGGTTGTCTGATCAGTAATCCTGCCCTTTATGATGGCTGATTTCTGTGCAGCAGCATGGCTGAAAAAAGATAAAAAACATATGAGCAGCCCGGTCAGTTGAATGATTTTCTTAATCATATTAAGGTTTTTTGAAGTATGATGTTTAAGGTTTTTTGTAGCATGATGTTCGCTCCGGCGAACCGTTTTGTTGATTTTATACTATATAAATTATGTGCCTGGTTTGGTTGGACATGTATAAAGGTTCATGTATGTAATACGGTCATTCGTAATGCAGGACGGAACCTATTTTATGAACTACTCCTCTTCTTACCAGATGGTTTGCATTGGCATGATTAAGGGAAACCTGTTGGCCTGATGCATCCGTGATTCTCAGGTTGTTCGGACTATTGTCAATGGTGAGTTCTGCCCCGCCAAGCAAGGTATTGAATGTGCCCGATATAGTACCATCGTCAACAATTGTTTTCTGAATAAAATGATAATTGACGAAGCTTTTGAGGGCATCGATATTGCCCCCGGTGGTATCGGGAAACGTTCCGTCTAATTTTGCCTGTGCTATGGCAGCATTGGTTGGTATGAAAGCAGTCCAGTAATAAGCATCTGCAGCTTCAGTAAGTGCAATGTTAGGATATTTGTTTTTGGTATCACCCTCTTCAAAATTCGGATCGAGCAATCCTGTTTCAATCATCAGCTGGGTAAAATCAGACAGATCGGGGTCGTTTGAAATATATTGTCCCATCCGGTATTCCGTTTCTATGGGTTGGTCTATATGGTATAGAATTCCGTTCTTGCTGTCCGAATAATCAACAGTTGCAGCAGTATTGCCTTTATAATCATTCAGTCCCGCATGCAGTTGATTGTCGGAGTAATGCACGTAATTATGAGAAAGCATTTCAATATAGCCTTCACCGCTTAAATCGGAAATTTTTCCATAACAAATATGGTCCTGGGCATAGGTAATCAAATCAATATCAGGCAAAAATACCCATTGTTCATCGTCAGCTTTTTGCTGAAATTCCTCGCCGCCTTCGTCGTTTATGACAAGGCGGATATTGGCATCATTCAACTCTTCATTGGTCGGGGCAAACAGTGTTACTTCCCTGTCGCCCGAAAGTGTTGCAATCATGCCTGCCCTGGTAAGCATGGTTAAAAAGGTCGAGTAATTCGAATCAAAAAACAATTTCCCCGGAACACATAAGAATACATTAGGTTCCAGTATGCGCTTCGATTTATAAATTACGCCATTGCTGCACATAAAGCCGGGTTCCACGTCAGCGGCGTCTATTACCGATAAATCACCATAAATATTATAAAACTTCTGGGTAAATTTCGATTTTAATTCAAGGCGGTTTGTCATCTGGCTTTGCAGGATATACCGCATGGTAATATCCGGAACTTCATCCAGGCTTGCATAGGTTTTCAGCACGGTATTGTCAAAATATGATTGCAAAAGATCATTGTCGGGAAGGAAAACAGTGTATATGTCCAGCGCCCATGCAGGTACCTGATTAGAAGCATTATTCGGGCCCTTTTCAGCCGCAATATTGGAAATATCGGAATAGCCTTTGGTATAAAGTTTTCTGCCCTGCTTATCCGCTACCGAAGATTGGGCATAGGTAGCATACCGTTGCATCAGGTCGTAGAACAAACCATATTTATCCTGATTGGCAGCGAGATACTGGTCAATATTCGGCATGGGTTCCACTACCCGGTCGAGATAATACAGAAAGCCGCTTCCGGTAGGCACAGCCAAATCCTCAATCTCGGTAGTATTCTCTTTGCCGGGCGGTGGCAATATCACAGCATTGTGCCAGTTCATCAATCCGCTCCATTTGCTGTCGGGATACATCATGGGATAATCTATCTCACCATTGCCGTTGTAATCCTGAAAATAGAACTTCGAGAATAAGGGTATATATTTTAAATCGGTGTAAATAAACAGTTCTTGGCCCTGATAGGTAGGATCATATCTGGGTATTTCTATATAGGGTATGGAATAACTTATGGTTTGCTTTCTGAAAAACAAAGATCTGTATTCCGCTGTTGCACTTTCCAAACGGTTCCACATTTTTTCGTATACCAAATGATTGGCATTTACAGAGTTTGCAAGAAAGTGAAGCGTAAAAAGCTCAAATGCCTGATCTTCGGACATATCGTCTATGGATGAAATGCCCTTTTTCTCGAAATATGTTCTAAATGCATCATCGTCAGGAACAAACAATGTAGAGGTCTGTTTTTCAACCGTATTTCTGTACTCCGCTTTT
>Ga0105101_10000249_pt1 | contig 21420 bp, 23 predicted proteins | sample PPLLak21cMay2015_2_FD_87037 | JGI IMG/M metagenome (GOLD analysis project Ga0105101, IMG submission 87037) | Freshwater sediment microbial communities from Prairie Pothole Lake near Jamestown, North Dakota, USA - PPLs Lake P8 Core (1) Depth... | ecosystem: Environmental > Aquatic > Freshwater >... | reverse complement strand
CTCGCGGCTGCTGCGCCTCGTGTCGCACAACGTTGTCGAGTATGAGCAGCGCGTCGGGGCCGAGGGCCTGGCGCGCCAGCTCGGCGGCAACCAGGAGCGCGAGCGCGCCCATCTAGGCGCGGCGTTCTCTCAGGTAGACGGGAAGATCCATGGTCGGCGGGCGCGCGGGAACCTGGAAGAAGAGGTCGGCGACGAAGCCGCGGTGGTAGGAGCAGTGGGTGACGATGTGCAGCAGCATCTCGGCGCGCGACATCTCGCCCTTGCTGCCGCCGATCAGCGTGAACGACAGGCGCTCGGCGAGCGCCGCTTCCGCGAGCGTGTCGCTCTGCGAGATGTACCAGGCGTCGAGCAGCTCCTGGCTGCGGCGCAGCTCCTCGAGCGGCGGATGATCGGGCGTGTTGCGCGCGGCGAAGCCGTGCTCTCGCTGCTGCAGGTGCGCCTGCCAGATGAGCCCGATGACGTAGTTGTGGTTGAGCGTGTGCACCATGTTCCTGAACAGGCTGGTGCGCGGCCTGGTCGCCTCGCCCGCGGGCAGCGCGGCGACGGCGTCGAACATGACGCGGTTCGCCCACGCGTTGTAGCGCGTGAGCATGCTGAGCGTTTCTTTCATGGCAGGTAGTATGCCCTGATGGTTCCCGTCCCGGACAGCCGGCCGCGCCTCGTCCCGTACCTGGTCAGCGCCGCTTCGGTCGCCTTCGTGGGCGTCGCCGCGTACGCGCTGACGCGCTTCGTGCCGCTGCCGCACGTGTCGATCGTGTTCCTCGCCGCGGTGCTCACCAGCGCCGCGCTCTGGGGCTTCTGGCCCGCCGTGCTCGCCGCCGTGCTCAGCGTCGCGGCGAGCATGTATTTCTTCTATGCGCCGATCTTCGATTTTCGCGTCGCCGACGCCCAGAACGTCACCGACCTCGCGGTGTTCGTCGTCGTCGCGGCGCTCACCAGCCGGCTGGCCGCGAACGTGCGCGCGCAGGGGCTCGAGGCGCGGCGCCGCCAGGAGTCGGTGACGGCGCTGCTCGCGTTCAGCGAGGCGCTGGCAGAGAGCACGAGCGACGCCGCCCTGCACGCGACGGTCATCGGGCACCTGTCGCCGGTGCTCGGCAACCCGATCCACCTGCTGCTGCCGCAAGAAGACCGCCTCGCTCCGGCCGCGTCCTGCGCCGGGGCTGCCGCGCTGCCCGATGAGGTCCACGCCGCGGCGAGCCGCGTCATGGACGGCGGGGAAGCGGCGCTCCCCGGCTGGCGGCTCGAGCGCCTCGTGGCCGCGCAGCACCCCGTGGGCGTGGTCGCCTCGAAAGAGCCCGCGCCGCGCGCGGACGCGGACTATCGCCGGGCGCTGCTCGGCCATGCCGCGCTCGCCATCGAGCGCGCACGCCTGCGCCGCGAGATCGCGGAGGCGCGCATCAAGGGGCAGGGCGAGGCGCTGCGCGAGGCGCTGATCAATTCCGTGTCGCACGACCTGCAGACGCCGCTCGCGGCGATCCTCGGGTCGGCGACGGCGCTGGAGAGCCTCGAGGAGCAGGGCGACCGGCGCGAGCTGGTCGCCACCATCCGCGACCAGGCCGAGCGCCTGGCGGGCGATATCGAGAACGTACTCGACCTCACCCGCATCCGCGCGGGCCAGATCGCGCCGCGCCTGGAGCTGGTCGAGCTCGCCGACATCGTCAACGCGGCGCTGCGCCGCAAGCAGAAGGCGCTCGGCGCGCACGCGGTCGAGGTGGCGCTGCCGCCGGACCTGCCGATGCTGCGCCTCGATCTGTTCCTGATGGAGCACGCGCTCGCCAACGTGCTGGACAACGCCGCGAAGCATGCCCCCGCGGGCTCGACGCTGCGCATCGCCGCGGCCGTGCACAATGGCGCGGTGGTGCTCGAGGTGACCGACGAGGGGGGCGGCATCCGCGCCGGCGATCTGGAGCGGATCTTCGACCCGTTCTATCGCGGCGCCGGGCCCGAGGGGCGGCCGGCGCCGGGGACCGGGCTCGGCCTCGCCATCTGCCGCGCCTTCGTCGAGGCGAACGGCGCCTCGGTCGCCGCGCTGAGCGCCGGCCCCGGGCGCGGCGCCACCTTGCGCATTCGCCTGCCCGTGCCGGCGGGCGCGCCGGTGGAGATCCCCAGCGATGAGTGAGGCAATGACGCGGGTGCTCGTCGTCGACGACGAGCCGCAGATCCGCAAGTTCCTGCGGCTCGGCCTGCAGGGCCACGGCTACGCGGTGCTCGAGGCCGCGAGCGCCGGCGACGCCTTGCGCGTGGCCGTGGCCGAGCAGCCCGAGCTGGTGGTGCTCGACCTGGGACTGCCCGACCGCGAGGGGTTCGAGGTGCTGAGCGCGCTGCGCGAATGGTCGCGCGTGCCGGTGCTGGTGCTCTCGGTGCGCAGCCGCGAGGGTGAGAAGGTGCGCGCCTTCGACCTCGGCGCGGACGACTACGTGGTCAAGCCTTTCGGCATGCCGGAGCTCCTCGCGCGAATCAAGGCCGCGCTGCGCCGCCGGGTCGCGGCCGCGGTCGGCGAGCCCCTGTTCCGCGTCGGCGGGCTGGAGGTCGACCTGGCGCGCCGCATCGTGCGCGTGGACGACGTCGAGGTGCGGCTCTCGCCGAAGCAGTACCGGCTGCTGCAGGTCCTGGTGTCGAACGCCGGCAAGGTCGTCACGCACCGCCAGCTGCTGGGCGAGGTCTGGGGCGCCGCGCACCGCGACGACATCCAGTATCTGCGCGTGTTCGTTCGCAAGCTGCGCTCGCGCATCGAAGCCGAGCCGGCGCGCCCGCGCTACCTGCTCACCGAGCTGGGCGTCGGCTACCGGCTGCGCACGCCGGACCAGCTCTCCGGGCCGGCGTAGGCGTTTACGCAATGGTTACGCCGGCGGCCGCCGGCGAGTATGGAACGGTAATGCCCTTCCTCCGCAGAATCGGAGCACAAAGGAGGGCACGGCCCAATGTCGACGAGCGTCATCCTCATCATCTCGGGTGTGGTCTGCCTGAGCATCAGCGGCTTCATGTTCTACAAGCTCGCGCCGCAGGAAGGCAAGCCGGCCTCGCGATGGACCGGGACGGACACGAGCGGCACCGCCGTCGCCCTGGGCCTGATGGCCCTGCTGCTGGCCGGCGTGGGAATGCTGCTGAAGGGCCTGCTTTCCTAGCTCTGCAGCCCGGGGATGTTGCCCGGGCGGGGGTGCGGCTCGAGCTGGTTCACCACGCCGTGCACGCCGGGGACGGCGCGGACCGCGCGCAGCAGGCCCTCGATCTCGGTGTCGAGCACTGGCCCGCGCAGGGTGACCTCGCCCTGCACGACCTGCACCTCGATCGAGCTGTGCGAAACGATGTGGCCCATGCGGGCGCGCACGCGCTCGGCGAGCACGTCGTCCGAAACGGGGGCGGGCGACAGCCGTTGGCGCGCGCCGGCGACGAGGCCGGTGGTGCGGTTGCGCAGGCCATGCGCCAGCGCCTGGCTGCTGTCGGCGGCGTGGCGCAGCCCGCTCGATAGCCTGTCGCGGGCGATGGCGCGGCGGCGCCGGCCCTGGTCGGGATCGAGGAAGAACGTGGCGAAAGCGCCCGCGGCGAGCGCGCCGGCGATGCCCAGCAGGGAACGGCCTCTCATGGCGGAACGCCATGCAAGCGCCGTTCCCGCGTTGCAGCGAGCTTACTTCGCGGGCTTCTTCTCTTCCTTCTTCATGCTGGTGCTGCCGCCGGCGGCGGCGCCGCCCTCGGCCTTCGCCATGGCGTCGTACTCGGAGCGGGAGAGCTTGCCGTCGCTGTTCTTGTCGGCGCTCTTGAACTTTGCCGCCAGGTCGGCGTGCGCGGCGATCTCGGCGCGCTGGATCGAGCCGTCCTTGTTGGTATCCAGCGACGCGAAGGTCCTCTCCTTGGTCGCGCCGGCGGAGGACTTGGTGTCGGAGTTCATGGTGCTGGAGCTCTGCGCCTTGGTCTCGCCCTTGTTCTTCGCATCGTCGGCCGCGACGGCCGCGCCTGCGAACGCGAGCAGCGAGAAGCTCACGAGCAGCGGTTTGATGAACGTCATCTCATATCCTCCTTCGGTTGGGGCTCTGAAAATACAGCGGCCCGTCCATAAGCAGCATGCGTGCCCGCTCCCCTTAGAATAGTCCGGAGGAACCATGATCGAGATCCAGCCCATTGCCGGCGCCCTCGGGGCGGAAATCCGCGGCGTTGATATTTCTCAGCCCTTGGACGACCAGGCGATCGCCGCCATACGCAAGGCGTTTCTGGAACACCTCGTGATCTTCTTCCGCGGCCAGAAGCTCGAGCCGCAGCAGCAGCTCGCCTTCGCCCGCCGCCTGGGCGAGCCGATGGAGTACCCGCAGCTGAAGGGCCTGCCCGAGTGCCCGCTCATCACGCCGGTGGTGAAGCTCGAGCACGAGCGGGTCAACTTCGGCGGCGTCTGGCACTCGGACACGGCGTACCTCGAGCGCCCGCCGATGGCGAGCATGCTCTACGCCCTCGAGGTGCCGCCGCGCGGCGGCGACACCCTGTTCGCGAACCAGTACCTCGCCTACGAGACGTTGTCCGAGGGGTTGCGTCAGGCGCTGAAGAACCTGGTGGGAATCAATACTTCGACCAAAGCCCAGGCCTCGCGCACGCGCGAGGACCGGCTGAAGGAAGCCGGCGCCGAGCTCAAGGTGCTGGTCGGCGAGCACCCGGTGGTGCGCCGGCACCCCGAGACCGGGCGCGAGGCCCTGTACGTGAATTACGGGCATACCGAGCGCTTCAAGGGCTGGAGCGAGGCGGAGAGCCAGCCGCTGCTCGAGTACCTGTTCGCGCACCAGGTGCAGCCCGAGCTGACCTGCCGATTCCGCTGGGAGAAGGGGTCGATCGCGCTGTGGGACAATCGCTGCACGCAGCACAACCCCGTAAACGATTACCATGGCTACCGCCGGGTGATGCACCGCGTCACTCTGGCCGGCGACATCCCTCGGTAAGTTAAATTGCCGCAATGCAGCGTTGACCCGCGGCGACCCCTAAGATACGGTCGCCCGTCTTGATTGGAGGAGGATCCATGAAACAGTACAGGCTGAAGCAGTTCGCAGCGATCACAGTGGCCGCGTTCGCCCTCGTGGCGGGCCAGGCAGCGGCCCAGGCGCCGCAGAAAGTCGTTCTGCGCTTTGCGGCCGACTTCCCCCCGCCGCCGCATCCGGCGGGCCTGGCGATGAAGCACTTCGCCGACCGCCTGCCGCAGGTCATTCCCGGCAGCGAGGCGCGCCTGTACTTCGCCGGCGCGCTGTACACGATTCCCGAGGCGTTCGAGGCGATGCGTGGCGGCAACCTCGAGATGACGTGGATGCAGATGGGCAAGGCGGCGCCGGTCGAGCCGTGGCTCATGGCCGTGGTCGGGCCGGGCATCCTCACCACGCCCGGCGCGGTCGACAACCTGGAGAAGACGCAGACCTACCAGATGCTGGTCGACCGGCTGCAGAAGAACCAGGCGATCCGCGTCTTCGGCGCCGGCCACATGAGCTTCGGCATGGGCGTGGGCGGCAAGAAGCGCTACCTCAAGCCCGAGGACTTCGTCGGCCGCAAGGTGCGCAGCATGGGCCCGGCGGAAAACCCGGTGCTCGAGTCCTGGAAGGCGAACCCGGTGGTGATGGGCTTCGGCGAGGTGCCGAACGCGCTCGAGTCGGGCGTGATCGACGGCCTGATGACGAGCATCGGCGGCTGGCTCAGCGTGCGCGAGCAGGCGCCGTTCTACACGACGGGCGGCGCGGGCGTGGTCACCGGCGACTACTACATGGTGAGCGCGAGCCGCCGCTGGTGGGACCGCCTCTCCAAGCCGACGCAGGAGGCGCTCTCGAAGCTGATCGCCGAGACGATCCAGGTGCAGAAGGAGCTCAACTGGTGCGTCGACAAGATGACCTACGAGAAGTACGGCACCAAGGACCCCAACAAGCCGGGCGTGTACTGGATGACGCCGCAGGAATCCGGCGCCCTGACCGCGGCGCTCGGGCAGGGGCCGACCAACTGGGTGAAGAGCAAGACCCCGCAGGCGGCGCACAAGTGGGTCGACCAGTTCCGCGAGGAAGGCAAGAAGCTCTCCGCGGCCAATCCCGAGGGCTCCTCGTGGATCGAGAAGGTGGACTGCTCGAAGCACGCCTCGAAAATCGTCATTAAATAAGTTTGGAAAAAGCGTACGCCGCCTGGCGGGCGTTCCAGGAGCGCATCCTGGCGCCCGCCGCGGCGCTTCTCCTGATCGGCTGCACCCTGCTCGCCCTGCTCGAGGTGGGGCGCCGCTACATCTTCGGCTTCTCCTACGAGTGGCAGGCGGACGCGGTCACCTATTTCATGCTGAGCGGGGTGTTCCTCTACTTCGCCATCTCGCAGCGGCATAACTCGCACCTCGCGGTCACGCTGATCCCCGAATTGCTGGTGGTGATGAAGCGCCCGCGTGCGGCCGAGATGGTGACGCTGTTCGCGCAGCTGCTCGCGTTCCTGTTCATGGCCGCGGTGCTGTGGTGGGGCATCCCGGAAGTCGAGGACAGCTTCAAGTACGAGGCGCGCACCGAGAGCCTCGCCTTCCCGATGTGGCCGTTCCTCGCCGTGCTGTGGATCGGCTTCCTCTGCATGGCGATCACGCTCGCGTTCCAGGTCTACCGCGGCCTGCGCCGGCTGCGCGGCCTGCCGGTCGTCGAGGACCCAGAGGAGAAGCCGGAAGGCTCGCACTGATGCTGGTCGTCGGCATCGTCCTGCTGGTGGTGCTGCTGCTCGCCGTGCCGATCGGCATCGGCCTGTCCGCGGCGGCGGCGGCCTACATCGTGGTCGACCCGCTGCTCGAGACCAACGTCATCTTCCGGCAGTTCTTCAGCTTCATCGGCCGCTACTCGCTGATGGCGATTCCGCTGTTCATCTTCGCCGGCTTCCTGATGGAGAGCACCGGGCTGGTGTCGCAGCTCTTTCGCTTCTCGGACGCGCTGGTGGGCTGGATGCCGGGCGGCTTCGGCGTCGCCACCGTGCTCGCCTGCGTGCTCTTCGGCGCGATCTCGGGCTCGAGCGTGGCGATGGCGGCGGCGATGGCGGTGATCGCGATCCCCGAGATGCGAAAACGCGGCTACCCCGACTGGCTGTCAGGGGGGCTGGTCGCGACCGCCGGCGGCATCGCCATGCTGATCCCGCCGAGCATCATCCTGCTCCTCTACGGCGTCGTCACCGAGACCTCGATCGTCGCGCTGTTCTTCGCCGGCGTGATCCCCGGGCTGCTTCTCGCGGTGGGCAATGCCGTGAGCGTCATGGGCATCGCCTGGTGGCTGAAGCTGCCGCGCAGCACCTTCGACGTGAAGCGCCTGCTGCCCGAGACGCTCGGCGCGCTGCCCGCGCTCGGCATGCCGGTGGTGATCCTCGGCGGCCTGTACGGCGGCCTCTTCACGCCGACCGAAGCGGCCGCCGCCGCCTGCGGCTATGCGCTGATCTACGGTTTTTTCAGCGCGCGAGGCAAGTTCCTGAAGGCGCTGCTGCCGACGGCGTCGCGCGCGCTCGGCCTCACCTCGGTGATCCTGTTCCTCGTCGGCAGCGTCGGCGTGTTCCAGTTCCTGCTCGCCAACCTCTACTGGCCGCAGAAGGTGACGCAGTGGGTCGTCGACATGGGGCTGACGCCGCTCGGCTTCATCTTCATGTTCATGGGGGTGCTGCTGCTCCTCGGCATGCTGGTCGACGGCGTGGCGATGATCCTGCTCACCGTGCCGGTGGTGTTCCCGGTGGCGATGGCGCTCAAGATCGACCCGCTCCATCTCGCGATCATGATGACGCTCAACGTCGAGATGGGCGTGGTGACGCCGCCGGTGGGGCTCAACCTCTTCGCGGTGAGCGGCACGTCGAAGATCCCGATCGCGCAGGTGCTCAAGGGGACCATTCCGTTCTTCCTCGGCGACCTCGCGGTGCTGCTGCTGGTGATCTTCTTCCCGGCGCTCGCCACCTGGCTGCCCAGCGTGCTGGTCACGTCGGCATTCGGCCCGTAGTAGCATTGGGCGCATGAACGCGCCCGTTCAGGTCAAAGGCGGCAGCGAGGACGCCTTCCACAAGCTGATCCACGAGCACCACATGTGGGGGCTGTGGGAGATCGCCAGCCAGATGACGCCGCATCCGCGCCCGGAGGCGGTGCCGCACCAGTGGCGGTGGTCTCTTCTCCGGAAAGTAATAGAACAATCTGCAAAAGCAGTCCCGGTGGGCGACGAGCGCCGCGCCATGCAGCTCTTCAACCCGGGGCTCAACGGCCAGTGGGCGACGACCTCGACGCTCATCGCCGCGGTGCAGGTGCTGCTCCCTGGCGAGACCGCCCGCGCGCACCGCCACTCGCCCGCCGCCATCCGCTTCATCCTGCAGGGCGACGGCGCCTACACCGCGGTGGAGGGCGAGAAGGTGGTCATGCGCGAGGGCGACCTCGTGCTGACGCCGAGCTGGCAGTGGCATGACCACGGCAACGAGACGAAGGACACCGTGGTCTGGATGGACGGGCTCGACGTGCCGCTGGTGAAGTCGCTGAACGCGATGTTCTTCGAGATGAACGCCGAATGGCGCGCGCCGGCGACCAAGCCCGTCAACGGCTCGAAGGCGCTGTACGGTTCCGGAAGGCTGAATCCCACCTGGACGAAGGAAAATGCCAAGTTTTCGCCGCTGATGCTCTATTCCTGGGACCAGACGCTCGAAGCGCTGCACGCGCTGCGCGAGCGCGACGGCAGCCCGCACGAGGGGGTCTCGCTCGAGTACACGCATGCGCTCACCGGCGGGCCGGTGATGCCGACCATCGGCTGCCGCGTCCAGCTCATCCGCAAGGGCGAGAAGCTCAGGCCCTACCGCGTCGCGGCGAGCTCCGTGTTCTGCGTGCGCCAGGGCAAGGGGCGCAGCGTGATCGGCGGCCAGGCCTTCGAGTGGGAGAAGGGCGACATCGTCGCCGTGCCGTCCTGGGCGCAGCAGGAGCATGCCTGCAGCGGCGCCGGGGACGCCATCCTCTTCTCGATCACCGACCGCCCGGTGCTCGAGGCGCTGGGCCTGTACCGCGAGGAGCTGCAGTAGCGGGATGATCCGTTTCTCCGGGGTCTCGCTCTTCCGGGGCTCGAAGCTCCTTCTGGAAAACGCCGACGCCACCCTCAACCCGGGCGAGCGCGTCGGCCTGGTCGGCGCCAACGGCTCGGGCAAGTCGAGCCTGTTCGCGCTGCTGCGCGGGGAGCTGCACGCGGACAAGGGCGACGTCGAGCTCCCGGCGCACTGGCGCATCGCGCACGTCGCGCAGGAGACGCCGGCGCTCGACCGCCCCGCGCTCGAGTACGCCATCGACGGCGATGACGTCTTCAGAGGTCTTGAACAGGAACTCTCCCATACTGAGGACGGCAATCGCATCGCCGAGCTGCACGCTCACCTGGGCGATGCCGGCGCTTACACGGTGCGCTCCCGGGCCGAGCGGCTGCTCACAGGTCTGGGGTTCAAGCAAGAGGAACTGCAAACCTCCGTATCGGCTTTTTCCGGCGGCTGGCGGATGCGGCTCAACCTTGCGCAGGCGCTGATGCGCCCCTCCGAGCTGCTGCTGCTCGACGAGCCGACCAACCACCTCGACCTCGACGCGATCGTGTGGCTCGAGGAGTGGCTGAAGGCCTACGCGGGCACGCTGATCGTCGTCTCGCACGACCGCGACTTCATCGACGGCGTGGCGCAGGTGATCCTGCACATCGACCAGAGGAAGCTGCGGCGCTATTCGGGCGACTACTCGAGCTTCGAGCGCCAGCGCGCGCAGGCCATCGTGCTCGCCGCCGCGCAGTACGAGAAGCAGGAGCGCGAGCGCGCGCACCTGCAGTCCTTCATCGACCGCTTCCGCGCCAAGGCCACCAAGGCGCGCCAGGCGCAGAGCCGCATGAAGATGCTGGAGAAGATGGAGGACCTCGCGCCGCTGCACGCGGCGGCGCCGTTCTCGTTCGAGTTCCGCGAGCCGCTGCGCGCGCCCGACCCGCTCCTGATCATGGAGGATGTTTCCGCCGGATATGCGGACAAGGTGGTCTTGGGCAACGTAACCCTTTCCCTGCGTTCCGGGGAGCGCATCGGCCTCCTCGGCGTCAACGGCGCGGGCAAGTCGACGCTCATCAAGACGATCGCCGGCGTGCTGGCGCCGCTCGGCGGCAAGGCGGTGCTCAACAAGGGCCTGGCGATCGGCTATTTCGCGCAGCACCAGGTCGAGATGCTGCGCGACGACGAGTCGCCGCTCTGGCATCTGAAGAGAATTGCCGAAAGCAGGATCAGGGAACAGGAGCTGCGCAACTACCTCGGCAGCTTCAACTTCCCGGGCGACATGGCGACCGGGCCGGTCGAGCACTTCTCCGGCGGCGAGAAGGCGCGGCTCGCGCTCGCGCTGCTGGTGTGGCAGCGGCCGAACCTGCTGCTGCTCGATGAGCCGACCAACCACCTCGACCTGGAGACGCGCGAGGCGCTCACGGTGGCGCTGGCGCAGTTCGAGGGCACGCTGGTGCTCGTCTCGCACGACCGGCACCTGCTGCGCGCCACCACCGAGCAGCTCCTGATCGTCGCCGCCGGCGGCGTTCGCGCCTTCGACGGCGACCTGGACGACTACCGCGAGTCGCTGCTGAAGGTGAAGGCCGCCAAGCCTGAACCGGCGAAAAAGCCTGAACCGCCGGAAAAGCCGCCGAGCTCGCGCCTGAAGCGGCTGGAAGAGAAGATGGCGAAGCTGAACGCGCGGAAAGCCGAGATCGACCGGCAGCTCGGCGACCCGGCGACCTACCAGGACGGCGAGGCGGTGAAGAAGCTGCTCATCGACCAGGCGTACGCGGCGAAGGAGCTCGAAGAGCTCGAGGCGCAGTGGCTCGCGCTGATATGAGCCGCCAGGCGAGCAGCGAGGCGATGAGGAGCCACGCCATGGCGGCGCCGGCCTCGCGCAGCGTGCTGCGCAGCGCGGCCGGGTCGGGCGCGACCAGCATCAGGCCGGCCCCGAGGACGGCGAGCAGCACGCCCGCCAGGGCGGCGAGCCGCACGCTCCGGTAGCACCACCAGACAATGAAGGCAGTGCCGAGCAGCGTGCTGGCGTGCTGCAGCACGTTGATGCCCTGCCAGGCGTACGAGTGAATGAGCGCATCCCAGCCGAGGTGCGTCAGCGCGCCGACGAGGAGCGAGACAAGGACGGCGTGCCACGGTGCTTTGGGCAGCCTGCCGCGCCAGAGCAGGTGATAGGAGATGTACGTGAGAAAGCCCAGCGGCAGGCAGAACCAGAAAAGTCCGGCCGCGCTGTGGCTGTCGGCGCGAGCCAGGCCGGGCACGAGGTACCACGCGTCGGGCACCGTGCTGCCGATCACCAGGGCGGAAGTCACGCCGAAGCGCCCCATCGGGCGGATGAGCGGCAGCACGGCGGCGGGATGCGCAAACGGATACGGCACCGCGGCATGCTAAGGGGCTCGCATGAAAGCGGCGGTCTCACGGCCATAGTCCGCCTGTACACTTTCTGTCGTGAGGCTTTCGGACACCCGCTTTCTCCTCGCCCTGGCCGCCGCGGCCGCGCCGGTGGCGGGGCACGCGTACGGCCAGTACTGGCACGCGTTGCTGGTGTTTTTCGTGATCGTTCCCATCCTGGATCTCTTCCTCGGCCGCAGCACGGCGAGCGCCGCAGCCGACGAGATGCGCCGCCTCGAGACGAGCGCGCTCTTCCGGGCAATCCTGTACGCCTGGGTGCCGCTGCAGCTTGGCCTTATCCTCTGGGGCTCTTCGCTGATTGGCAAACTGGAGGGCGCGGATGCCGTCCTGTTCACCCTTTCCGTCGGGCTTGCGACCGGCGCCACCGGGATCACGATCGCGCACGAGCTCGGCCACAAGCGCCCGGCGCTCGAGCGCTTCTTCTCGCGGCTGCTGCTGGTCACGGTGAGCTACGGCCACTTCACCGTCGAGCACAACCGCGGCCACCACGTGCGCGTCGCCACGCCCGAGGACTCGGCGAGCGCGCGCTACGGGGAGGGCTTCTGGCGCTTCCTGCCACGGACGCTGATGGGTTCCTTCAAAGATGCATATCGTATGGATCCTTCTGAGGTAACCCGTGTTTGGGCCGCCACCTTCGCGGTGGCCGCGACGCTCGGCCTCGCCTTCGGCCCGCTGGCGGTGGCGTTCTTCTTCGGCCAGAGCGCGATGGCGGTGATGCTTCTCGAGGCGGTGAACTACATCGAGCACTACGGACTGGAAAGGAAGAAGCTTGCCGACGGGCGCTACGAGCGGCCGGCCGCGCGCCATGCGTGGGACGCCTACGAGAGGCTCAGCAACTGCTTCCTCGTCCACCTGCAGCGCCACGCCGACCACCACCTCAACCCCATGCGGCCCTACGCGGCGCTGCAGCCGCAGGCCGAGAGCCCGAAGCTGCCGACCGGCTACGCCGGCATGGTTCCCATCGCGCTGCTGCCCCCGCTATGGTTCGCCGTCATGAATCCGCGCGTGCCGCGCGGATAATCGGGATGGTCCTGGCGCTCGTCGCGCTCGTCGCGGCGCTGAACTGGATCATCCAGGCGGCGCGCAAGCCGAGCGAGGCGCTGTTCCCCTTCGATGCCTTCGTCAAGACCCCGGCCGAGACGTGGGACGAGTACGGCTATCTCTTCCGCGTGCACGCCACGGCCGCCGTGCCGGCGGAGCTGCTCGCCGCGCTCGCGCAGGTGGAAAGCGCCGGCAACCCGGCGGCGCGCACCTACTGGCGCTGGCGCCTGGGCTGGAACCCGATCGAGGTCTACCGCCCGGCGTCCAGCGCGGTCGGCATGTACCAGATCACCGACGCGAGGTTCGAGGACGCGAAGCGCCTGTGCATCCACCGCCACACGCGCGTCGAGGCGGGCGCCTGGTACGACCCGCGCACCTGCTGGTTCAACGCCTTCTACTTCCGCGTCGTGCCGAGCCACGCCATCGAGCTCACCTCGGCGTTTCTCGACAGAAGCATTTCCCAAATACCTGGAACTGCAGGACAAAGACAGGACCTCGCCGCGGTGATCCACCTGTGCGGGGCCACGGCCGGCGAAGCCTTCGCGCGGCGCGGCTTCCGGCCCGCGCCCGGGCAGCGCTGCGGCGAGCACGACCTGCGCGCGTATCTTTCCAGGGTCAATGCGTTCCAGCGTGAATTCGGAAAGCTTTCCAACCATTGAAAGGCTGAAGCTGCGCTATGCGCAGAACGAGCGCGCCGTCGCGCTCGCCTTCTTCGCCGCCGGGTTCGTCTTCGACATCCTCACCGTCGGGCGCATCGACGCCTGGTTCACCATCGCGCAGCAGGCCGCCTACCTGGCCGTCATCGGTTTCGCCTTGACACAAATGCTCCTGGAAGAGGGCACGCCGCCGCGTGAAGGCTGGTGGTTCCGCTGGCGCAGCGCCATCGTGCACTTCCTGCTCGGCGCGCTGCTCAATCTGTACGCCATCTTCTTCTTCAAGAGCTCGTCGCTGCTGGTGTCGTTCTCCTTCCTCGCCTTCCTGCTGCTGCTCGTGCTCGCCAACGAGCTGCCGCGCTTCAAGGCGCTCGGCCTGCCCTTCAAGTTCGCGCTGCTCGGGCTGTGCCTGCTGTGCTTCGCCGCCGCGGTGGTGCCGATCTTCGTCGGCTCGATCGGCCTGGGCGTGTTCCTGCTGTCGATGCTCGCCGGCGCGGCGCCGCTCGCGGCGCTCGGCTGGCGGCTGCGCGCGCGCGGCGCGCGGCGCGCCATCCTGGTGCCGCTCGGGCTGGTGCTGCTCGGCTTTCTCACCGCTTACCTCTTCCGCGTCATCCCGCCGGTGCCGCTGTCGATCCCGTACATCGGCATCTACCACGGCGTGGAGCGCACCGCCGAGGGCTTCCGGCTCTCGCACGAGCGGCCGTGGTGGCGCTTCTGGCACAACGGCGACCAGCGCTTCGCCGCGCAGCCCGGCGACCGCGTCTACGTGTTCTTCCGCGTCTTCTCGCCGGCGAACTTCTCCGACCAGGTGCTGCTGCGCTGGCACCGCCGGCTGCCGGGCGGCTGGGCGCTGCAGGACACCATCCCGATCCGCATCGTCGGCGGGCGCGACGCGGGCTTCCGCGGCTTCGGCTTCAAGGGCAACTACGAGCCCGGCAGCTGGAAGATCCAGGTCGAGACCACCGACGCCCGCGAGATCGGCCGCATCTACTTCGAGCTCGAGGCGATGCCGGCGGCGCCGCGCAACCTGGTGGAAGAGCCGGCCTAGCGCTCGACTGATTATTTGGCGAAGCGCCGCTCGAGCTGCTGCCGGCGCAGCCGCGTGAACTCCTCCAGCGAGATGCGGCCGTCGGCATCGGCGTCGGCGCGCGCGAACTCGCGCGCGATGGCCGGGAAGTGGCCGCGCGTCTCGGCGGGGGAGAGAAAGCCGTCGGCGTTGGCGTCGGCAGTACGGAATTGACCTTCCACGTCGCGGCGCAGCCTCTCGAGCTTCGCCGGCGGCGCGGCCGCTTCCTCCGCTTTCGCCCGATCCGCGCGGCGGTGCTTGTTCCAGATGGCGCCGAGCACCAGCACGAGCAGGACGACCCCGGCCAGCGCCCACCAGCGCCAGCGCCGGCGCGGGGGCGGCGGCTTGTCCAGGCGCACCGTTTTCGCGTAAGCCTCGGTCGGAATCGGCACGGTGGCGTCCGATGGAGGCTTGCCCTCGACAAGCGCCTCGTTCCACTCGTCGACGCTCTGCGGACGACGCTTCTCGTCCGGGTCGAGCGCCCATTCGATCGCCTTCAGGAACGGCCCGCCGTAGCGCGTTTTCTCCTGCGCCAGCCGGGCAGCCACCGGGTCGCTCTTCATTCGTGCCACGGCATCTGGCGGCGCCTGGTCGGTCACGGCGCGGTAAAGCACGCCGGCAAGCGCATAAAGATCGGTCCACGGCCCCTGCTTGCCCTGCCCGGAATACTGCTCGAGCGGCGCGTAGCCGGGCGTGAGCACCGCCGTCAGGCTGCGCGTCTCGCCCGCGAGCGCATGCCGGGCCGCGCCGAAGTCGATCAGCACCGGGCTCCCGTCGGCCCGCACCACGATGTTGTCTGGCTTGATGTCGCGGTGCAGGATCCCGCTCGCGTGCACCGCGCGCAGCCCGTCCAGCAGCGGCGCCGCGAGCCGCTTGAGCTCGGCCTCGGGCGGGCGCGGCGAACGCAGCAGCCGCGTCTTGAGCGCCTCGCCCTGCTCGTAGTCCATCACCATGTAGGCGGTGCCGTTGGCCGCGAAATAGCGCAGCACGCGCACGATGTGCGCATGGCTGAACTTCGCGAGCGTGCGCGCCTCCTGCAGGAAGCGCTCCAGTCCCCAGCGGTAGTCCGCGTCGCGCGCTGCGCTATTCGCAAGCACTTCGCCTTGTGCGGAGCGCATCGCCAGCTCGGCGGGAAAGTACTCCTTGATGGCGACCTGCTTCTCGAGGTGCGTATCCGCGGCGAGATAGCTGATGCCGAAGCCGCCTGCGCCGAGTATCTGGTCGATCCGGTACTCATGGAGCATGGACCGGAGCGGCAGCGCATTCCGGTGCGCGGCCGCGGGGTTCATCGCGCCGCGGCGAATTGCAGGACGGGCCCGCTGAGCGAGCGGTCGTCGGTATTGACCGCGTACACCTCGGACATGTGGCTGTGGCCGGGCAGATAGACCAGGCGCGGGCAGCGGCCCTGGGCGCACAGCGCCTCGTTCAGCAGCTTCGCCTGATTGATGAACCTCGCCTCGTCAAACTCCGCGTAGGCAACCATCAGGGGAACGCGCGCCCTGGTCAAGCCGGTGAGCGAAGAGACTTCGGCGCTCGCCGCTTTGTCTGCAAAGTAAGCGATTTCAGGCTTATCCGGCGGCTGCAACTTCGTAAAGTCGTAGAGGCCCGAGACCAGGACCGCGCGCGCGGTGCCGATGCCCGCCTTGTGGTGCTCGGGGAAGGCGACGTAGGAGGCGACGTGCACCGCGCCCGCGGAATGGCCCATGAGCGTGACGCGCGCCGGGTCGCCGCCGTGCGCGCGGATGTAGTCCTGCACCCACTTGACCGCCGCGCCGACGTCGGCGGCGCCGGTGGGCCACTTGTGCTGCGGCGCGAGGCGGTAGGTCATGTTCACGCCGACCATGCCGTTGCGCGCGGCGGCGAGCATGATGTTGTCGTAGAAGGGGCTGCCCGGCCCGCGCTTGTTGCCGGCGACGAAATCGCCGCCGTGCACGAACATCAGCACCGGCGCGTTCGAGACCACCCGGTCCGGAACGAAGACATCGAGGGCCTGGCGCGGGTCCGGCCCGTAGCGCAGGTCGCGCGTCACGCGCACGCCCGCGTAGGGCTCCTTCGGCTGCAGCGGCGCGTAGATCGCCGCGGTCTTCGGCGGGTCGATCACCGGGCCGATCGCTTTCACTTTCGCCGCGATGTCGGGCGGCATCTGCATCTGCGGCGTCGAGGCGCACGCGGCGAGCGCGAGCGCGGCGGCGGCGACCAGCAATCGACGGGTCATGTGCGGTTTCCTGTCACAGGAGAGGGAAGGCGCTGAAGGTATCCGGCGTGGACACCGGGGATGCAGCGGCGAGGTGCGCTGGCGTGAGCTGCGCCCACGAGGTGGCGCCGAGCAGGCCGAGGCAGGTGCGGATCTCCTCCTCGAGCAGCTCGAGCGTGCGCACCAGGCCCGGCACGCCCGCGGCGGCGAGGCCGAGGCAGGCGAGCCGCCCGATGCCGACCGTTCCGGCGCCGAGCGCGACGGCTTTCACGACGTCGGTGCCGCGCATGAAGCCGCCATCGACCCACACCTCGGCTTTTCCTTTCACAGTAGAGATTATTTCGGGAAGGACGGCTGCGGTACCCAGTCCGTGGTCGAGCTGGCGCCCGCCGTGGTTGGAGACATAGACGACCTCGACGCCGTGCTCGACGGCAAGCTGCGCGTCCTCCGCGGTGGCGATGCCCTTGAGGATGAGCGGCAGGTCGTGCTTGTCCTTGAATCGCTTCACCTGGTCCCAGGAGAGCGCAGCCTGGAAGCCGGCGCCTTCCGCCGCCCGCGCGCGCCAGGGCTTGACGAAGCGGCCCACCAGGTCGCGCTCGCGCCGGCTGTAGAGGGCGACATCGACGGTGAGGCAGAAGGCGTGGAAGCCGTGGTCCTTCGCGCGGCGCACCCAGTCGTCGACCCACGCGTCGTCGCCGCGGACGTAGAGCTGGAACGCGCGCAGCGTCTGCGCCGCCGCGGCGGATTCCTCGAGCCCCGGCTGGCACACGGAAGAGAGCATCTGCGGGATGCCGAATTCGGCGGCGGCGCGCGCGGCCGCGGCGGCGCCGCCTTCGGCGAACGACTCGAGGCCACCGATGGGGGCAAGCAGTATTGGCAATCTCGTCTTTTCCCCGAAGAACATTCCTGAGGAATCGATCTGGCTGACATCCCTTAGCACCCGCGGCCGGAAGGCGAGGCTGTCGAGCGCCTCCCGGTTGCGCCGCACCGTGGTCTCGGTCTCGGCGCCGCCGACCAGGTAGCTCCAGGGCCCCGGGGCGAGGCTGGCGCGCGCGGCGGCGACGATCTCCTGCAGGGTCAGGAACTCCTGCGGGTGCGGGGCATTCTGCCTTGCCAGCGGCACCTTCGCGGTCCTTATTTGGCCAGGAACTTCATCGCGCGTTCCAGGCCATTGAGCGTGGTCGGGAACATGCGGTCGTTCATCAGCTCCTTCATGATGCCGATCGACTGCCGGTAGCCCCAGATCTCCTCAGGCTCGGGGTTGAGCCAGACGCACTTGGGGTAGACGTCCATGACGCGCTTCACCCACACCGCGCCGGGCTCCTCGTTGAAGTACTCGACCGAGCCGCCGGGCTGCAGGATCTCGTAGGGGCTCATGGTGGCGTCGCCGACGAAGATCACCTTGTAGTCGTGCCCGTACTTGTGCAGGAGCTCCCAGGTGCGCGTGCGCTCGGAGTGCCGGCGGCGGTTGTCCTTCCACACGAAGTCGTACAGGCAGTTGTGGAAGTAGAAGAACTCGAGGTGCTTGAACTCGGTCTTCGCGGCGCTGAAGAGCTCCTCGGCGAGCTTGATGTGCTCGTCCATGGTGCCGCCGATGTCCATCAGCATCAGCACCTTGATGGCGTTGCGCCGCTCGGGGCGCATGTGGATGTCGAGGTAGGTCTTTCTTGCAGTGTTGTGAATGGTATTTTCAAGATCAAATTCGTCGGGCACCCCCTGCCTGGCGAACTTTCTCAATCGCCGCAACGCGACCTTGATGTTGCGCGTGCCGAGCTCGACCGAGTCGTCGAGGTTGCGGTACTCGCGCTGGTCCCACACCTTGACCGCGCTCCTGTTGCGCGAGCGCTCCTGGCCGATGCGGATGCCCTCCGGGTTGTAGCCGTAGGCGCCGTAAGGGGAGGTGCCGCCCGTGCCGATCCACTTGCTGCCGCCCTGGTGGCGGCCCTTCTGCTCCTCCAGCCGCTGGCGCAGCGTCTCCATCAGCTTCTCCCAGCCGCCGAGCGCCTGGATCTGCTTCTTCTCCTCTTCCGAGAGCGTCAGCTCCACCTGCTTCAGCAGCCATTCCAGGGGGATCTGCGCCTCGATGCCGGGGATGGCCTCGACGCCGTGCCAGAACTCGCCGAAGGCGCGGTCGAACTTGTCGAAGTTCGCCTCGTCCTTCACCAGCGTGGCGCGCGAGAGGTAGTAGAAGTCGTCGACCGAGGGCCCGATCACGCCCTTGTCCATCGCCTCGAGCAGCGTCAGGTACTCCTTGATGGAGACCGGCAGCTTGTGCGACTTCAGCTTGAGGAAAAAGTCGATCAGCACGGCGCAATGATACGCCGGGGAAAACGGCCGCCTAGTGGCGCGGGTCCTTGCGGCCGCCGTCGGAGGACGGGGGCGGGCGCTTGGGATTGCGGGTGGCGGTGGCCTCGAGGAGCAGGCCCACGGCCTGGGTGAAGACGGGGAGGGGGATATCTTCCTCGCCGGCGAGCATCTTCTCTAGGCTCGCGGTGGAGAGGTTGAGGGCGTCGCCGAGCGCGTCCAGCCCGTTGCAGAGCTGGACGGCCCGCCGAAGCGCCATCATCGGCACTTCGGAGTTTTTCAAGCCAGCTGCTTAGAGCGGCTTGATGTTCGCCGCGGCCGGGCCTTTCGGGCCCTGTACCACGTCGAACGAGACCTTCTGCGCTTCCTTCAGGGACTTGAAGCCGCTGCCCTGGATGCTGCTGTGGTGGGCGAAGAGGTCCTTGCCGCCGTCATCGGGGGTGATGAAGCCGAAGCCTTTCGCGTCGTTGAACCACTTTACGGTGCCTGTAGCCATTGCTTTTCCAATCCTTGATTCAGTTGCGGGACGAATCCGGGTCTCGCTTGCGGGCATGACGATCAAGGGAGGGAACGAACAGCGTGTTCACTACTCACTACTTGAGATCCTGCGCGCGCACTGTAACACAATGGCGGCGATGACCCCGGCGCTGCGCATCCTCAACGAAATCTTCGGCTATCCGGCGTTCCGCGGGCAGCAGGCGGAGGTGATCGCGCACGTCGCCGGCGGCGGCGACGCGCTGGTGCTGATGCCCACCGGCAGCGGCAAGTCGCTGTGCTACCAGATCCCGGCGCTGCTGCGCGAGGGGGTGGCGCTGGTGGTGTCGCCGCTGATCGCGCTGATGCAGGACCAGGTGGCGGCGCTCGCCGAGCTGGGGGTGCGGGCGGCGTTCCTCAACTCGACGCTGAGCGGCGCCCAGGCGGCCGAGGTGGAGGCGCGGGTGCGCGCCGGCGCGCTCGACCTGGTCTATGTCGCCCCCGAGCGGTTGATGACCGAGCGCTGCCTGGAGCTCCTCGCGCAGAGCCGCCTCGCGCTGATCGCCATCGACGAGGCGCATTGCGTGTCGCAGTGGGGGCACGATTTCCGCCCGGAGTACCTGCAGCTCGCGGTGCTGCGCAGCCGTTTTCCCGGTGTCCCGCGCATCGCGCTCACCGCGACCGCCGACGCGCAGACGCGCGCCGAGATCCTGGAGCGGCTCGAGCTCGGCGAGGCGCGCGTGTTCGTCTCGAGCTTCGACCGGCCGAACATCCGCTACCGCATCGTCGAGAAGGACGACGCGCGCCGCCAGGTGCTCGACTTCATCCGTGCCGAGCATGCCGGCGAGGCGGGCATCGTCTATTGCCTGTCGCGCCGCAAGGTGGATGAGGTTGCGGCATTTCTCTCGTCTCAGGGAATGACAGCCCTGCCGTATCACGCCGGCATGGACGGCGAGGCGCGCCGGCGCCACCAGGAGCGCTTCCAGCGCGAGGACGCCGTGGTGATGGTGGCCACCATCGCCTTCGGCATGGGCATCGACAAGCCCGACGTGCGCTTCGTCGCGCACCTCGACCTGCCCAAGAGCGTCGAGGGCTACTACCAGGAGACGGGGCGCGCCGGCCGCGACGGGCTGCCCGCGGACGCCTGGATGGCGTACGGGCTGCAGGACGTGGTGCAGCTGCGCCGCATGATCGACGAGTCCGCCGCGGGCGAGGCGCAGAAGCGCATCCAGGCGGCCAAGCTCGACGCCATGCTCGGCCTTTGCGAGACCGCGGAGTGCCGGCGCGTGCGGCTGCTCGGCTACTTCGGCGAAGCCTCCGGGCCGTGCGGCAACTGCGACACCTGCCTCGACCCGCCCGCGACGTTCGACGGCACCGAAGCAGCGCAGCAACTCCTCTCGTGCGTGTACCGCACCGGCCAGCGCTTCGGCGCCATGCACGTGATCGACGTGCTGCGCGGGGAGGCCACCGCCAAGGTGACGCAGCGCGGGCACGAGCAGCTTTCCACCTTCGGCATCGGCGCCGCGCGCAGCGGCCGCGAATGGCGCGCCATCGCCCGCCAGTGCATCGCCCTCGGCCTGCTCCAGGTCGACCACGACGCCTACGGCGCGCTCAGGCTCACCGCCGGAAGTCGCGCGGTGCTGAAAGGCGAGCAGCGCGTGGCGCTGCGGGAGTGGCGCGAGGCGAAGAGAAGTTCCCGTACAAGAAAAGCATTTCCGGAAGGACTGTCCGGAGAAACGCAAACCCTGTTCGACAAGCTGCGCGCCTGGCGCGCCGAGGCGGCGCGCAGCCACGGCGTGCCGGCCTACGTCATCTTCCACGACGCCACCCTGGCGGAGATCGCCCGCGCGCGGCCGGCCTCGCTCGAGGCGCTGCGCGGAATCAGCGGCGTCGGCGCGCGCAAGCTCGAGGCCTACGGCTCGGACATCCTCGGGCTCGTGCAGCGAACCTGAAGGCGCGAGTCAGGAACCCGGCGCGTATATTCCGCCTGCCGAACACAGAAAAAATGAGGATGTGAAAATGAGATTCCGGACCGCGCTGGTTGCCTTGTCGCTTGCCGTCTTTTCCGTTTCAGGGCTGGCGCAGCCCTATCCCACGAAACCCATCCGCGTCATGATCGGCTCGGGCGCCGGCGGCCTCGCCGACGTCACCACGCGCCTGGTCGGCCAGAAGCTCACCGAGCGGCTCGGCCAGCCGGTGGTGGTCGAGAACCGGCCGAGCGCGGGCGGCATCCTCGCCACGCAGGCGGTCGCCACCGCGGCGCCCGACGGGCACACGCTGATGGTCATGGTGACGGG
>Ga0105101_10000247_pt1 | contig 21472 bp, 17 predicted proteins | sample PPLLak21cMay2015_2_FD_87037 | JGI IMG/M metagenome (GOLD analysis project Ga0105101, IMG submission 87037) | Freshwater sediment microbial communities from Prairie Pothole Lake near Jamestown, North Dakota, USA - PPLs Lake P8 Core (1) Depth... | ecosystem: Environmental > Aquatic > Freshwater >... | reverse complement strand
TGGGTGCGGTGTAGGAGTCGGCGGATTTTGAGGAGGCGGCTGCTGCAGTTTCGGCGGCTGCGGGGCCAGCTGGGGATGGTATGGAGAGTTGAAGAAGGTAAACGGTAATCAGTAACCGGTGGGGTAAGTGTTGACAGATTTATTGATTTACGGACCTGCCGGCAGGCTGATAACTGACAACTGACAACCATAAGCATTTTAACAACCATAACCATCACAACCTTAACAACTTACAACTATTACAACCATTACAACCATTACAACTTTACAACCATTACAACCTCCATGCTGCAAAAAACCTTAGTTTTATTAGCCACCCTGATAACCGCAGCTCCTCAATGCCTTTCCCAGCATCCCGACACCTCGATCCTCTCCCTCGTCTTTGCCGGGGATATCATGGGACATGACGAGCAGATCAGGGGAGCATGGAATGATGCAACAAAATCCTATGATTACGAACCTACTTTTCGCTATATACGTCCTTTCATCGAAGAAGCGGATATTGCCATAGGGAACCTGGAAGTCACCCTCGCCGGGCCCTCTTACACTGGCTATCCGCAGTTCTCAAGTCCGGATGACCTGGCCGAAGCGGCCTCAGCAGCCGGATTTGATGTTATGATCCAGTCCAATAACCATGCCCTGGACAGGGGGGTCAAAGGATTTAACCGAACCCTGAACATACTTGATACACTTGACTTCATCCATACCGGTACCTTCCGGAATCCTGATGAACGTGTGATTAACTACCCCCTTATTCTGGAGAAGAATAACATCAGGATTGCCTTGCTGAATTATACCTACGGGACCAATGGTCTGATCATCCCTCCTCCCTGTATCATCAACCGTATTGACACGGTTATGATAAAGGCTGACCTGCAAAAGGCCAGGCTTGCCTGTCCCGATTTTGTGATCGTCACCATGCATTGGGGTGAAGAATACCAGCGGACCGAGAACAGGCAGCAACAGCAACTTGCAGCCTTCCTGTTCCGTCACGGCGCCGATGCCATTATCGGGTCACATCCCCATGTGATCCAGCCTGTGCGAAAGTATTATCCCGATCCCCTTGATTCATCAAAGTACAACATCGTGGTGTATTCCCTCGGGAATTTCGTTTCAAACCAGCGTGCACAATATAAAGACGGGGGCATACTATTCCGCATACAGCTTTTAAAATCTCCGGGTGGTACGGTGGTGTCAGATTATAATTACCTGCCTTACTGGGTTTATCGTGTTGACGTTACCGGATTGTCGACATTTTATGTTTTGCCGGTTGACCTGTATTTCCGTAACGAAGACCGGTTCAGGTTGATGGAACATGACCGGTACAAGATCAGCCGGTTTTATGAGGACACACGGGAACATCTGAAAGGCACACCGGAAAGCGGGTTTTTTAGCGAATGGCAGTGGGAAGAAGGTAGATGGTAAACCGTTAACAGGTAAGCAGCAAAGCCCCGATGGGGCTGAGCCTGTAAATAACTAATCAACAGATGGAATCAGTCACATCGTAAAATTTATTACTTTTAAGGTTTTAATTTCTTAACCTCCGCAAGCGATGAAAGTGTTAAAATTCGGCGGTACTTCCATAGGAACGGCTGAGAATATCCTCAGGATCAAAAAGATCATTGAAAGTCAGCAGGAACAGGTGGTCATCATCATTTCTGCCCTGCATGGTATGACCGATAAGTTAATTGAGCTATGTACACATGCGGCAGCCAAGGATAATAACTTTTTCAGGATTTACAACGAAATTGAAATCAAGCATCTGGAAGTTATCAAAACACTGTTTGAAGAGCACTTACTTACCGAAGTTCAGACGAGAATAAACCTGTATCTCAAGGAACTCAGTAACATTATCAACGGGATATACCTGCTCAATGACATTACACCGAAGATCCAGGACAAGGTGCTGAGTTTCGGAGAGCTCATGGCATCTCACATCATCAGCAAAGTCATTGAGAATGCCGAGATGGTGGATGTCAAAGGATTGATCAAAACCGACTCATCTTTCGGCCATGCCGTGGTTAATATACCCTTAAGTACCCGTCTGATCCGGTCATACTTCAAAAACTATAAGAAGACGGCTGTCGTTCCCGGTTTTATTGCCAGTAATGATAAAGGGGAAACCACAACCCTCGGGCGGGGCGGTTCGGATTTTACGGCGGCTCTCATTGCAGCTGCACTTGACGCACCGAGGCTGGAGATCTGGACCGATGTGGATGGCTTTATGACAGCTGATCCCAGGAAAGTCAAAAAAGCATTTGCCATAGATTCATTAAGTTATGCCGAAGCTATGGAGCTTTCGCATTTCGGAGCTGAAGTTATTTATACGCCTACCATTCAGCCGGCATATCAGAAAAACATTGAGATTACCATTAAAAATACCTTTAATCCTGAAGCTGCGGGGACCCTCATATCCAAAGAATCAAAATCACAGGGGACCTCACTGATCAAGGGCATCTCATCCATGGATGAGATTGACCTGATAACGCTGATGGGCCCCGGTATGGTAGGAGTGAAGGGCATCTCCTACAGGCTATTCGGAACCCTTGCTGACCATAACATAAACATCATTCTGATTACCCAGGCATCCTCCGAGTATACCATTACTTTTGCCCTTAATCCTAACGATACGGAAAGGGCCATTAAAGCGTTGGAGCATCAGTTTGAGGGTGAGATTAAGCTCAGGAATGAGCTCGTCATCAGGCTGGAACATGAACTGTCCATTATTGCCATCGTGGGGGAGCGCATGAAAAACACACCCGGCATATCGGCAAATCTTTTCGCCTCACTCAGCAGAAATGGCATCAGTGTCATTGCCACGGCGCAAGGTTCATCGGAGCTGAATATTTCTATTGTCATCAAAAAGGACAGCCTGCGGAAAGCATTGAACGTTATACACGAAGGCTTTTTCCTCTCGCATGATAAAGAGCTTCACCTTTTTCTGGTCGGCATAGGAACAGTCGGAGATAACCTGCTGAAACAAATCAATGCCCAGCAGGATAAATTATTGCAGGACCATCACCTGAAAATAAACGTGATCGGCATCAGCAACTCAAAGAAAATGCTGCTGAATCCTGAAGGTATCAACCTGGACAACTACCGGGATGAAATGGAAAAGCAGGGAGAAAAGGCTGATATAGATCTGTTTATACAGAAATTAAAATACCTGAACCTCCGAAACAGTGTTTTTATAGACTGCACCGCCAATACCTCCATTACAGCTGCCTACAAGAACATACTCAATGCTTTTGTCTCCATTGTAACGGCCAATAAAATTGCATGCTCATCAGAATACACCTTATACAAAGACCTGAAAAACACCGCCCGGGAAAAAAATGTTAAATTCACCTATGAAACCAACGTAGGAGCCGGATTACCCATTATCAGCACGTTGAATGATCTGATCCGCAGCGGTGATAAAATTGTAAAGCTTGAAGCCGTATTATCCGGCACCCTGAATTTCATTTTCAATACCATCAGTGAAACCATTCCGTTGAGCCAGGCCATCCGTATGGCCAGGGAAAAAGGATTTTCTGAACCGGATCCAAGGATCGACCTGAGCGGTACCGATGTTAAACGAAAACTCCTGATTCTCGCCCGTGAAGCGGGTTATGAATTTGAAAGCAGCGATATCTCCATAAAACCTTTTCTGCCTGCAGCATGCTTTGAAGGCTCGCTGGATAATTTCTGGAAAGTGGTTCAGCAATATGATGCTGAATTTGAGGAGCGTCGCAAAAAGCTGGCGCTGGAGAAAAGAAAGATGCGCTATGTTGCCCGCCTGGAAAATGGAAAGGCAAGTATAGAGCTGGTAGATGTTGACTTCATGCATCCGGCATATCCCCTTGAAGGAAGCAATAATATTATCCTCATCACAACAGACCGATACCATGAACAACCCATGGTAATCAGGGGTTACGGAGCCGGTGCTGAAGTTACTGCAGCGGGTGTTTTTGCTGACATTATCCGCGTGGCCAACGTGTAATACCGCTCTCATGATTAATGCTGTAATATTCGACCTCGACGGTATCATCATTGAATCAGAACCGCTCTGGAAAGAAGTTGAGAAAAAAGTTTTCGCCGGTGTCGGCCTGAATCTCACGACTGACATGTGCAGGAGGACCATCGGTCTGGATACCTACGACACCATCAAATTCTGGTTTGCTGAAAAACCATGGACCGGAAAGGATTTCACCCAGCTTTATAACGAGATCATCGGGAATATGTGTGTGACCATGCAGGAAAAAGTGGAGCTAAAGGAAGGATTCCTGGCCACCCTTCAGATGCTGAAACAAAAATCCTTACCCGTGGCGGTTGCTACATCCTCACCTCAGGTACTGATCAGGACTGCGCTGCATAAATTCGGAATTCTTGGTGAGTTTAACGTGCTGCATTCAAGTGAGAAAGAGGAATACGGGAAACCTCATCCCGGAGTATACCTGACCACATCCCGCAAATTGGATACGGATCCGCGGAATTGTCTGGCATTTGAGGATTCCTTTAATGGTGCCCTTGCCGCAAAGGCGGCAAGGATGAAAGTAGTCACGGTTCCTGACCCTGCAGATTTTAATGACAGGCGTTTTGATTTTGCTGACTTAAAGCTATCTTCGCTGCTTGAATTCACGGAAGAAAAATTCAACCTGCTTAATTTGTAAATTTTAACGGATTGCTCCCGGCGATGTCAAAGTCACTATTGTATTATTCGACCAATTTAAAAGCACCCGCAGTTTCATTTAAAGAAGCTTTGTTAAAAGGGCTGGCCCCGGATGGCGGATTGTATATGCCGGAAAGATTGCCAGCCATGGATGGGATTTTGCTGAAGTCCTTATCCGATAAAACCTATTATGAAATTGCATTTACCATACTGAAGCAATTTCTGGCTGATGAAATTCCGGATAATGCCTTGCTGGCCATGGCAAAGGATGCTTATAATTTTGAAATACCGCTGGAGCACGTTTATGAAAGGAATTATTTAATGCGCCTGGACCGTGGGCCAACCGCTTCTTTTAAAGATTTTGCCGCACGCATGATGGGTCGGCTGATGCAGTTCTTTCTGCACCGTGAGAACCGTGACATACTTATTCTTACGGCCACCTCGGGCGATACCGGAAGTGCTATTGCCAATGCGTTCTTTGGGCTTGAAAACATCAGCGTCGTGGTCCTTTTTCCGGAAAAAGAAGTAACGGAACGGCAGCGGAAACAGATGACGACCCTCGGAAAGAATGTTCAAATTATTGGCATTGAGGGTAAATTTGATGACTGCCAGGCGATGGTAAAAAAAGCCTTCTCAGATCCTGCCCTCAGTTTTCTGAACCTGTCTTCCGCCAATTCTATCAATATTGGAAGACTGATACCGCAGTCTTTCTATTATTTCTTTGCCTGGTCAAGGCTTAAAAAACAGGAGGTTGAGCCCATCACTTTTTCCGTTCCCTCCGGTAACTTTGGTGATCTGATGGGAGGACTTATAGCCATGCACATGGGGTTGCCGGTAAAGAAGTTCATTGTTTCGACCAATGAAAATGATGAGGTGCCGGTGTATTTCCGGACCGGCAGGTACAAAACCATTGTCCCCTCGAAAGATTGCATTTCCAGTGCTATGAATGTTGGCCATCCAAGTAACATGGCCCGCATTATTGCCCTTTATGGAGGCATCATGAATGAGCATGGCGTGATAATAAAAGAACCTGATGTGGCAAAGCTTAATAAGGATATATACAGCATCAGCATCAGTGACGTGCATACCAAAGCTACGATACAATCCGTTTACGAACGGCACCGGGTGTTGCTTGAACCCCATGGTGCAGTGGGATGGGCTGGGTTGCAGGAGTATATTAAGGCTTTTCCAGGTGAAGCTGGTTTGTCCGCACTGGCAGTTTGTCTTGAAACAGCACATCCGGCTAAGTTCCCTGCTGAAATAAACGGATTGCTAGGCATTGACCCCGAACTTCCCCCCGGCATGCAGGGATTGGATCTTAGGAAAGAATCATGGGAAACGATGAAATCGGACTATAATCTCTTTAAAACATATCTGCTGGACAAATTTTCCAGATAATAGGTTTTTTTTCTTTATTTTGCCGCTAAATACTAATCATCAGCTCACAATGAAAAGATTGCATGCAGTATGTTCCGATCTTGAGGGGGTATGGGTGCCTGAGGTTTGGATCAATGTTGCCCTGAAAACAGGTTTTGAGGAATTGCGCCTTACCACACGCGACATAAAGGATTATGATGAATTGATGCATTACCGTATCCGGATTCTGAAGGAAAAGAACCTTAAACTTCGGGACATCCAGCAAGTAATCAGCACGATAAAACCCCTGGAGGGAGCCCTGGAAATGATCGAATGGCTGAAACATCATACAAGGTTTGTGGTAGTTTCAGATACTTTCGTGGAATTTGCCGGTCCCCTCATGGCCCAGCTCAACTGGCCGCTCTTGTTCTGCCATTCGCTGGTAACGGATGAAAAAGGTACCATCACCGGTTATACCCTGCGTCAGAAAGATTCGAAGAAGAAGGCCGCCGAAGCTTTAAAAAGCCTTAACTATGAAGTAATCGCCTTTGGTGACTCATACAATGATGTCAACATGCTGAAGGTAGCCGATAAGGCTATCCTTTTCAGGCCTCCGCAAAATGTCATCGATGATTATCCCGAATTTACCGTAATGCATGATTATAGCGAGCTGAAGAATTACCTGATGAAGCATTTCGGGATCTGAACACATTCTACCCCTGGCTAAAGCCTGCCTGCCGTCAGGCAGGCCAGGGGCAATAGATAGTTCGCACACCTGTTGATGAATACTGGTTATCGATTAATCTTACCTCTCCTCTTCCCCTTTCACCAGGATGGTGTCACACTCCGCTCCTGCCAGCCGGTGCTTCAACAGAACCTGGTACTCAGGCGACCGGTACCACCGGTAAAATTCTTCTTTTGAAGGAAACTCAATCATGACGGAACGACTGTAGTTCCATTGGCCTTCCAACTGTTCCGGCCGGTCATCCACAGCAAGATACTTTCCCTTGTATTTCTCAAAGACTGAATCCGAACCCTGAATATATTTTTTATATTCGTCGGGATCATGAATACGGATATTCGCTATAAAATAATAGGACATTTGAGTTAACTTTGAATGATGAATAATCCCTGATGCTTCGTTATGAATTAATTTCACACCCTTTCATGTCAAATGTAATAAATCGGCCGGAAAAACGTCTAATATTAGTTATAGCCCACCAACATGATTAAAAACCTTTTTGTCACGGCCTATAGGAATTTGTTCAAATCGGTTTTCTTTTCCGCCATTAATATTTTTGGCCTATCCATCGGTATTGCCAGTTTTATATTAATTTCCATGTACATCAGGGAAGAGCTCAGTTACGACAACTTCCATGAAAAGGCTGACCGGATATACCGTATTGCAGCCTACGGTTCCATCGGTAATACGGAAATACATCAGACCCATACCAATGCACCCCTTGCTTTTACCCTGATTCAGGAATATCCTGAAGTGGAACAGGCCGTCAGATTATGTGACCTGGGCAAAATGATCATACGGGTTGAGGACCGGGATTACAGTGATTTTAATCTGATGCTCGCTGATTCAACATTTTTTGATGTATTCACTTTCCCCATGCTTTCAGGCAACCCGCAAATGGCACTCACGGAGCCCAATTCAGTTGTTCTGACCGAGTCAACCGCTCACAAGATTTTCGGGAATGAGGATCCTGTCAACCAGACGCTGGAACTCACCGGATGGATGAACCTGAAGATCACCGGAGTCATCAAAGACATGCCGCAAAATTCACACTTTCATACGGATATTCTTTGTTCCTTCAACAGCTGGAAAGACTATATCGCTCAAAAGAACTGGTGGAACAACAGCAACCAGACCTATATTGTCATGCAGAAGGGAACTGATGTCCAGGGCTTTGAACAGAAACTGCCGGATTTCATCAGGCGTCATCTGTTTGAAACGGAAAAACAATATGAAGAATTCACGGTAGGGAGCAATGCATGGAGCTATAAATTACAGCACCTGCCCCGCATTCATCTTACATCGCATCTCAACGGAGAGTTCGAGCCCAATGGGAACATGGGTTATATATATATCTTTTCAGTTGCCGCTGTTTTTATACTGATCATTGCCTGCATCAACTTTATGAACCTCACTACCGCCAAATCAGCTATGCGGTTTAAAGAAATCGGCATAAGAAAAGTGGCAGGGGCTACCCGACACCACCTGATCCTGCAGTTTCTGCTGGAATCTATTACCATAACCCTGCTTTCAGGAATACTGTCCATCGTCCTCATTTACTTCTCCCTGCCCTGGTTCAATCAACTGTCGTCCAGACAATATACCCTTCCTTTTTCCGACATCCGATTTGACCTGCAGATCCTGGGCGTTTTGCTGGTTACCGGTATCATTGCCGGAAGTTATCCTGCATTCTTTCTTTCCACCATCGTTCCTTCCAGTGTTCTGAAAAGCGCTGTTCAACGGGATGCAAAGGGGATCAATTTCCGCTCTGTTCTGGTCATCATACAATTTATTATTTCCGCCTTTATGATTGCAGGGACTTTCGGTGTTTACAAACAACTTCATTATATGATGGATGTTGACCTCGGTTATAATAAGGAAAATGTTGTCATCCTTAAACGGATAGGATATCTAAAAGCTGAGCAGGTGGAGGCATTCAGGCATGAACTAATGCAGAATCCTAATATCAAAAGCACTTCTTTATCCAATACAGTACCGATGGGAGGACTGCCCAACTGGGGTTGTACGCCTGAGAACATCAGTGACCAGTCTATTACCCTTAATTCCATTGTTTGTGATGCAGATTTCGCCTTAACTTATGATCTTAAGATGGTGAAAGGGCGGTTCTTTTCGGGGGATTTTCCCACTGATTCAACGGGTATTGTTATCAATGAACAGACACAGAAATTGATGCGCTGGAAAGAGTCCGTCGGAAAGAAAATATTCTTTGGTGAGAATATAGAATATCATGTAATAGGAGTGGTCAAAAATTTTCATTACGAACCGCTATACCAGTCTATCCGTCCAGGCGCCCTTTTTATCAAGGCGCCATGGGGCAGTGACATCAGTTTATTATCCGTTAAGTTGTCGGGAGAGGACGTAACTTCAACCATGCAAACCATAGAAAAAAAATGGAAGAAATTCAGTAACCTGTCCATGGAATACAGTTTCTTCGATCAGGATTATGACAAAATATACCAGAATGAGCGCCGTACAAGCAGGACTATGACGGCATTTTCAATACTGGCCATCATTATTGCCTCGCTGGGATTATTAGGCCTGTCATCCTTTATTACCGAACAGAAAACAAAGGAAATAGGAATCCGTAAGGTGCATGGAGCCGGTATCCCCGGACTTGTACTCTTGCTTTCATACCGGTTTTTGCGCTGGGTGATCATTGCCGGTGTTATTGCCATTCCACTTTCGGTAATGGCCTTTTCGGAATGGCTTTCCAATTTTGCTTACCGCATTCCCATCAGCATCTATCCCTACCTGTTGACGCTGCTGATCATTTTAGCCATTGCCCTTATCACGGTTATCTTTCAGGTCGTCTCCAAAGCCATGAGCAATCCGGTCAAAGCGCTGAGGTATGAATGAGAAGCCCCCCTAATCCCCCCCATGGGGGACTTTCCCGAGCCGCAAGGCCACCGATGCTCACAGAAGGGCAAACCCCTGTTGGCAATCCGGCTATAACTACTAAAATTCCTCACTTTATTAAAATCTTCCAAACTCCTCCCCTTAGGGGAGGTTGGGAGGGGCTTTCTTATTCCCCCATTGGGGGGATTTAGGGGGCTTATATCAATATGCCTTCTTCCCACCCCATCTTCACCAGATCAATCCGGTCAGGATCGGCTGTGCCGAGATGATGGCGGGTATCGGCCAGCAGGATATGTTTGGCCGGTGGATTCAGCGGCTTATCCTCACCAAAATATTCTTTCCGTTTTGCCTGAATTATTTGTAATCCTGTCGCGTCGATGGCTACCGGATCAAAGCCAACGATGATGCCTTTGTAGGGCCAGGTGAATTCATTGTTGAAGTGATGCGGCCCGACCCCATGAAACAGGGGTGTCAGCATCACCAGGATGTGCAACCTGGACTTTCCTTTTACATGGGGCAGATCAAAAAGAGCGGCCAGGTCAGCACAGGAGTCTCCATGATAGGATGCAGGATCGTCAACAAACAAAATGTAGTTTTTGATCAGGCTTCCCACTCCCGACCAGGCATGGGTTCGCATGGGCCTGACGTTGATGAGGGCCGTGGACTGCTGAAAAACCGGATCGGATAATACGCCGCGGTCTTTGATGCTGATCTTGTCTTCCGCTACACCGGCTTCCATTACCCTCTTTTTTATGGCATTCTCAAGTTCGGGCGGAGTGGCCAGGTATCGCCATACATTGGTCTTAATACCCACAACATCTTCCGGTTTAATTATACCTTTCCAGGCTTGCTGAACCGATGATTCACCGGTAAGCTGAAGTATGGCTTTATCAAGCATTTGCTGCATAACATCAGCATTCACTATCCCTTTGGCATCGATTAAAGCTTCATCCCGGATTAATATTACGCGACTCTTCTTAGGGCGGGTTGAGCCCCATATCTTTACCGGGAAATTCATCAGGACAGCACTTCCGGCTGCCAGTGCAGCAGCCCTTTTCAGCAAGCTTCGGCGGGTAATAATATTCTTTTTCATACAGGATAAAATTTAATGTTGCTTAAGTTATAAAAAAAATAATTGTGTCAGCCTTCAGCGGGTTAAATAGTAAATGAGATCATGAGTTGAAAACGGGTATCGGTTTGTTTTTATTTCATGGCATCTCTGGTACGTTCCAATAACGCCAGGGTTTTTTCCCTGTGCTTACCGTCCAGTATTACCACCAGCATTGATCCATATAATCCTGCGGCCAGCCATTTTCCGTCCTCCAGTCTGATACATCGGTCCACGAGCCCTTCCGGGAAAAAATGCCGGCCGAAGGAGGCAAATGCCTCTTCAGCTTTTGTACTGTCAGGGTATTGTATGGTGAGAAGGTAAAGTCTTTCTTCCGGATTCCCGTATTTTGCGAGAACTGCATGAGTGTTCTCATCAATCCCCAGTATATTATCCGTAGAAATGAAGGTATATGAATTAAGCCATATGTAATGATGGAAATACAAAGTCGCTCCGGGCACAAGGCCTTCCGGAGGCAACACCGAAAGGATGGCCGGGGGTTCACCGGTTTCCTCAATTTTCTCATCGATCCATCCTGCCAGCGTATGCAGCAGTTTTACCGATTCATCCGTTGATTCACTGGTTATCAATGACACCCAGTATCTTCCTTTCCAGAAGAACTGAGCGCCGCTCACATAATAGGAACCCTGGCCGTATTCCTTTTCCTCCCTGTCACGTGTCTGGCTGTAAACGCCGAAAGCATCCTGAGCACTTCCCAGGTCAAAGATCTCAGCCGTAACCTCCGGCTGTCCTTCTTTGGCATAACGACAGCTCACAGCACCCTTAAAACCGTAGGAAATGTATAATTCAGCCCCGCCATCAATATAATCATATAAAGACTGGCGGGTATCAAGCCTTAATTGTTCGGTCAATAGCCAGCCATCAACCTGGCCGGGAAATTCGGGGAATGATTGAGCATTCGTCATGGCACAATGAGGTATCAGTATGAAAAACAATAAAAACCAGGAAGGCAATTTCATCATACACTTTTATGTTTTTGAAGGTTGTGATGATTGTAGTTGTTATGATGCCTGCCTGCCGGCGAGGCAGGGTAATGTTGGTTGTGGTTGTCGGTTGTCGGTTGTCGGCCTGCCTGCCGGTGAGACAGGGTTGTGGTTGTCTTTGATCTTTTATCTTTTGTCTTGTATCTTGTATCTTATGGAAAAGATACGTCAGGATAATCTTTTTTGCAACAACTCACCTTTTATTTTTATTTGGTATATTTATTGATAGAATAGGGATGCAATTTAAAACACCATGTTAAAATTCAAAAACCTCAGGTTTTATCTGATAACGGGATTGCTTATTGTGGTTGGCATCATCCTCTTAACCAACAAGATCGTGGCAGCAGGGCTGATTATTACCGGTATCGCTGCATTGATATTTCTGTTGTGGGAACTTTTCCTGAAAGAAAAAGAAAAGCAAATCGACACGTTGAATCAGGAGATCCGGCTCATGAAATCAGAAAATACAGCATTAAAGCAGGATATTACCGACCTTGCCACACGAAAACTGAATATATCCGAAATAAACAGCATCCTCGATCTGGGCCTGATTGAAGTGGATACTAATTTTAAAAGAACCGTAAACCGGGAGCTTCAGGAAGGCGATAAATATGTTCAGTTTATCGGAGTGTTGCATGTTGATTTTGTTGCCAAATACGGCGTTGATTTCAGGAAATTGCTGTTCAAGGTTGATGAAGAAAGGCATGAGATCTGTATTGCCAATGCCAATCCTCAGTTTTTATCTTTTTCAAAAAGGAAGTGCATCTGGGAAATTGCCGAAATACTGGAGTACAATACGCCATTTTTTGGCAGCAATCACTGGAAAACCAATCCGAAACTCGACAAACTGGCCAACCAGATCAAGGAAGAGATCAGGGTGAAAACGGAACGGGAAACGGAGAACGGGCCGTCAGAGTTGGGATGGATTATCAGGCCCCTCAGAAAGCATGTGGAGACCGCCATTTCGCTGATTATCGGCATCAAAGGTTATAAGATCCGGTTTACTGAACTGGACAGCGGCAATTATAAGCCTATGACAGAATTCGCCAAAGATGATGTCCATAACCGGGTGCTTGAACAAGGTGGTGAAGGAAATGGTAAACAGTAATCGTCCTTCGCCGGGGCTACGGAGGAAGAAGACGGAAACAGGTCTTTAGCAGTTTAGCGGTTTGGCCGTTTAGCGGTTTAGCAGTTTAGCAATTTAGCGGTTTAGTGGTTCAGATAAATAAAAAAAATCCCTGCGAGGCAATGGCAGCCGTCACAGGGATTTTTAAGAATGGTGTTAAAGTCTTAAACAGGAGGACTTCTATTTGAAATCTTTAATGCCGTTGTATTTCGCCTGATAACCCTTTACAACTTCCTGCTGTTCATCAACAGTTTTTCGCAGCTGTTCCTGATTTTTAATATTCGCGGGCAACAGATCGTTCTGTGCTTTATCTATCTCTGCCTGCATATCCACTATTTTCTTTTCACCTGACTCAACTTCCTTATTGGTTTTCTTTATGCGTTTCTCAAGGTCATCAATATATTTCTTTTTTTCATCCTTAGCCGGACCTTCTTCCAGCGCATTGTACTGATTTGTTTGCGAAAGCAGTTCATCATTCAGTGACAGGAGATTGGTCCGCTGTATGACCAGTTCATCATTGGTGGCGCCTATGGTAGTCGTATTCGACTGTATCATCTTTTCCATCCTGACCTTGTCATTCTCCAGGGATTTCAATTCACCTGCCATCTTGGAAAGTTTTCTCTCCTCGTTATCCAGTTGTTCCTTCGCCAGTTGCAGATAGTGGCCTTTGGCAAATTCCAGCATATAAGCCTTGGCTTTAGCGAATTCCTCCATATTATTTTCTGCTGACACATAAACATCTTTCTTCAGTTCAAATGAGGCAGCCAACAGAATGGTGGTATCATTATTCTTAACCAGGCTGTATACATTAACGGGTGCCGCAGCTATTTCCTTGATATTGGCTCCGAATATGGAAAGTTCTTCACTCTCGATCTGTACCTTTGATTTGGTTCCTTTCTCCAGTGATTTGATCCAGGAATCCTGGATATTTTTAAAAGAGACCTCAGGGATGGTAAGCGTAATCCCGGGTGTATTACCATGCCGGAAGGTAACCGGACCTTCAGCAACGGTTATTGATCTTTGGGCGATGCCGGTAAGGTTCAATACAATGCAAAAAGCAAATGATGTCAAAAAAGTTTTCATATCACGTTATTTAAGGATTAAAAATCAGATTTAAGCAAACCTTATTTCTAAGTTACAATATATTATTATCAATATCTATTTAAAATGAGCTATTTTTAGCTGAATATTTTCTGCATCTCCTTAATTTGTACTGGGGAAGCATAAAAAGAATGACGTTCCGATGATTCAAACTTTAAAAACAAGCAATATATGAACCTGGCAAAAATTGTACCGGTTATTTTGATGATGATTTCCTGGGCGGGCTTCTCAACTGCTCAACAGGGGCCATCCAAAAAGCTGATCATTTTGCATACCAACGACTTGCACAGCAGGTTGAACGGCTTTTCCCCGGAAGTTAATTACTCACCTTCCATGATCAATGATGATAACACACGGGGTGGTTTTGCCCGTATTGCCACGATGATCGATGAAGAAAGAAATAAGAACGGAGATTGTGTTCTGGTAATAGATGCCGGTGATTTCCTCATGGGCACATTCTTCCCCATATTGGAAGAATCTACAGGTTTCCAGTTGACACTGATGAAAAGAATGGGGTATGATGTGGTGTCTCTGGGCAACCATGAGTTTGACTATGGCCCGCAGGTATTGGCAAAAATTCTGAGTCAGTCAGATAAAAACGGACCTATACCATTTCTGGTCGCTTCCAACCTGACTTTCTCAAAAAATGATACAGCCGATGATGCCCTTAATGAATTAATGAATAAAAAGATCATTAAACCCTATCTGATTATTGAGAAAGGCGGATTAAAACTTGGCATTTTTGGTATTCTCGGTTACAGTGCTATCATTGATGCACCCCTTGCACGGCCTGCAGGCTTTATTGACCCTGTTAAAACAGCCAAAAAATATGCCCGTATGCTGAAAGAAAATGAAAAGGTCGACCTGGTTATTTGCATTTCCCATGGTGGGCTCAGGAAGGACAAAAGCGGTAACTGGTCGGGGGAAGATGTCATCCTTGCACAAAAAGTCCCGGAGATTGACATAATCATCAGCGGTCATAGTCATACCCTGTTGGAAGAATCTCTCGTTGTCAACGGAATTCCCATTGTACAAACCGGATCTTACGGGCATGGACTGGGCAGGCTCGAGATTGAGTTTGGACAGGAGAAGGTTAATATAATAGATGGAAGGGTAATCCCGGTTAATGATGCCATTAAGGGAGATCCTGACATACAAAGGATAATTAAAGCGCAGGAACAATCTGTGACCGATCAATTACTCAAATCCCTGCATCTTACCTATGCCGAAGTTGTCGCAGAAACCTCTTTTCCATTGATATACAATGAAGATACTTTGCTTGAAGAAAGTAATCTGGGACCTGTTATTGCTGATGCCATTTATTCGTATGTTAACAGGGATAACGCACCCGGTACGGATATTGTCCTGTTCCCTGCCGGCTTGATTTTTGACAATATTATGCCCGGGACAACCGGAGAACAATCGGTTGCTGATATTTTCAGGGTGGTACCGATGGGCAGTGGGAAAGACAGTCTGCCGGGCTATCCTCTTGCTAAAGTCCATGTTACCGGAAAAGAATTGAAGGGAATAATGGAGGTCCTGTACCTTGCCCCTTCAAGCAGCCGGGACAACTACATATATTTTGCAGGTCTGAGAGCCACTTATAACCCGGAAAAAGGATTATTGAAGAAGATCACTTCCATTGAAACCGGAGATGCTGAAAAGGGATTTAAACCGGTTGACTGGAACAAACAAAACAAAAAGCTGTACAGCATAACCGCCGATACCTACGTGCTGGAATTCGTGGGGATCATAAAAAAACTAAGCAAAGGACTTGTAAAAGTTACCTTAAAGAACGAAAAAGGCGAGCCATTAAAATCCATTGATGAAGCAATAATTGATGTAAGTCACGATACACCAGGCGTTCAGGAAGTGAAAGAGTGGATGGCCCTGGTCTGGTATCTTCAGCAACAGCCCGATATCAATGGCAATGGAATTCCTGATATTCCAATCTATTATCAGGCAGGAAGCCCGAGATTGCATGGGGAGTAGTTCAGACCACCACCGAAAAAACCGTTTCGTGTCCCGGTGTTGAAGTGAAGCTTATTTTTCCCTTATGCAGGTTCATGATCTGCCGCGACCAATTCAGTCCGATGCCAGATCCCTTTTCCTTTGTAGTAAAGAAAGGCACAAATATTTTATCGGCATTTTCTTCATGGATACCTTCGCCGTTGTCGATTACCTGTATCCATGCTTTGCCAAGGTAATCAGTAAAGGCGTTCAGTTTTATCCTTTTCTCCGGAGTGTTTTCAAGTGCTTGTATTGAATTGGTCACCAGGTTAATGATCACCTGTTCTATCAATTGCCTGTCTGCCGTTATCCGCATAGCATCGGGTACCACCTCGACGGACAACTGAATATTCCGGTTCTCAATCTCGGAGGCAAAAAGCCTTTGAATGTTTTCCAGCAGTTCTTTAACCTCAAAGACAGCAAGGTGCAGTGATGGTGTCAGGGTGAGGCTGCGGAATTTGTCCACGAAATCAAGCAGACCCTGAGCTCTTTCATCAATAATATCCAATCCCTTCAGGGTATCGCTTAGCGTATCAGGGGCAAGGTTTGGTATCTCATTTTTTTTAACGGTAGACTCGGATTCGAAAAGATATTTTATCGTTTTAATGGAAGATGAAATGGGACCGATTGAATTCATGATCTCATGCGTCAGGGTTCGTATGAGTTTCTGCCAGGACAATAATTCATTTTCTTCCAGTTCATTTTTTATATTCTGCAATGACAGTAACCTGATGGTTTCACCCCGGATGACAAATTCATTGGCTTTAACAGAAAGGGGTATCAGTTCATCATTCACCCTGATCCGGGTCAGTTGCTGCTCTCCGGGTCTTAATTCTTTAATCAGCGAGGGCAATGAACTGTCTGCCTTCTCAAGGCCGGAAATACTTTTCAGTGATGGCAGACTGAGCAACTTCTTTGCCGCTGAATTGAAAATATCAATTTTGCCATCGCTGCCATAGGAAATTAATCCGACACCTGCATGTTCCACGAGATTCTGAAAATAGAACGCACGCTCTGTATTTTCGATCTTTAGCCGTTCTATGGTAGCGTTGATCTCATCAAAAAGTGCATAAAGCTTTTCAAATGACCGGGCAGGAGCGATCCTTTTATACATGATGGTTGAGTCATCATTGGTGATGGCGCCGAAAAAGCTTGTCAGGTCACGGTTGACGCGGTTAAGATAATGCAGCAGGGAAGCCACCTGAAGCACCAGCAATACGGCAATATTGACTGTAATGAAAAAATTTCCGGGTTTCAGGGCTGAAAAAGCAAATACCAGGCAGGTGAGCGTCAGCAGTATCACCCGGATGATCAGATTGATGGTAAACCGGTGATGGAACATACATTTTAGTATTTGATGATTTATTGACCTGCCTGCCGGCAGGCAGGTTTGTTGATCTGATGATTTATGAATGGTTGACCTGCCTGCCGGCAGGCAGGTTTGATGATTGAATGCACAACCACAACAACCACAACCTACGCCTTCCTCCCCCACACTCACACTACTTGTCACTTGTCACTCCTGCCTGCCGGCAGGCAGGCGTCACTCGTCACTTACATGTCCCTTGTCCCTTGTCCCTTCTTCATAATATCCCGTATTTCTCAATCTTCCTGTACAGTGTTTGTCTGCCAATGCCCAGTTCACGCGCTGCTTCGCTGATATTTCCCTTATGGTTTTTAACGGCAGTGGCGATCAATACTTTTTCAGCTTCCTCGAGGCTGAGGTTTTTAAACAGGAGTGAATCAGATGATGCGCTGAAATTAAAATCTTCCGGCATCAGCTCGTCCGACTCGGCAAGGATCACTGCCTTTTCAACCGCATGACGAAGTTCTCTGACATTGCCGGGCCATGAATGACTGTTGAGTTTTTCCAAAGTCCTGCCATTGAATTTCAAAGAACACCTTTCATATTTCCGCGCATAATATTGAAGATAATATTCAGCAAGTTTTGTCACATCGTTCCCCCTTTCACGAAGTGGCGGAATTTCAATCTGGACGGTATTGATCCGGTAAAAAAGATCTTCCCTGAAAAGGTTGTTATTGACCATTTCATTAAGATCCTTGTTCGTTGCTGTGATAAGCCTGATATTGATTTCTACCGGTTGATTGCTGCCCAATTGCGTGATCCTGCGCTGTTCAATGGCACTTAGCAATTTTGACTGAAGCGATAATGCAAGGTTACCGATCTCATCCATAAACAGGGTCCCTTCATCGGCTGCCTCAAATCGCCCTATCCTGTCCTCCTTGGCATCGGTATATGCGCCTTTTTTATGTCCGAACAGCTCGCTTTCAAACAAGGTTTCGGTAAGAGCACCGACATCAACATTCACAAAGCTTTTATCATGCCGGTGAGATAACCGGTGAATTTCACGGGCTACCAGTTCTTTGCCCGTACCATTTTCACCCATGAGCAGGACATTGGCATCAGTTTTAGCCACTTTGCTGATCTTGTTCATCAATTCTTTCATGACCGGGGATTCTCCTATGATGGTGGAGTAACCGCGGCCCAGGTCCTCACTCATCTGCTTTTCCTTAAGCTGAAGCCTTTTCACTTCCTTTTTTGATAAACGCAGCAGAAGGGCAGCTTTCAGGGTTGCCAGCAGCTTATTGTTATCCCATGGTTTTGTTATGAAATCAAAAGCCCCTTCACGAATGGCCTTAACGGCAAGGTCAATATCGCCATAGGCAGTGATCATAATCACAACCGCCTGAGGATCCATTTCAAGTATCCGGTTGAGCCAGTAGATGCCTTCATTTCCTGTATTCACTCCGGCCGTAAAATTCATATCTAGTAATATCACATCCACCGGTTCTTTCTCAAGAAAGGATGGAATAAGGTTGGGATTTTTCAACGTCAGCGTCATTTCGAAATGATGCTTCATAAAAAGCTCAAGCGAACTCAATACACTTGCATTGTCATCAATGATCAGAAGCCGTCCGTTCCGTTTGCCCATAATTTGAAGTGTACGTTATGCAATTTCTTATTGGTGACGAAAGTTATGAATTCTGTTCCAAACTCATACATGGTCTGTCTCATTTTGGAACAGTTTTAACCATTTACTTTTTACATATCACATTATATATCTGATATTCTGAATTTTAATAAATATGGCATAACGCTTGCAAAAGATCCTTCCAAAAACCTGAACCATGATTAAAACAAATCAGCTTACAAAAGTATTCCGCACGGATGAAATTGAGACTACAGCCTTGAACAAAGTCAACTTTGAAGTTGAAAAGGGCGAGTTTGTGGCTGTTATGGGGCCATCGGGCTGCGGCAAATCGACCCTTTTAAATATTGTCGGACTGTTGGATAATCCTACCGACGGACAGTATCTTTTTAACGGAGTGGAGGTCTCAAAATTCAGGGAGAAACAGCGGACAGGCTTGCGAAAAGGCAATATTGGCTTTGTATTCCAGAGTTTTAACCTCATTGACGAACTGACGGTTTATGAGAATGTTGAATTGCCCCTGCTGTATTTAAAGATAAGGGGATCGGAACGGCGCAAAACAGTGAATTCCATCCTCGAGCGAATGAAGATATCCCACCGCAGTAAACACTTTCCGCAACAGCTTTCCGGGGGACAGCAGCAGCGCGTTGCCGTAGCCCGGGCCGTTGTAATGAATCCCATGCTGATCCTGGCCGATGAGCCCACCGGTAACCTCGATTCACAGCACGGAGAAGAAGTGATGAAGCTACTGGAAGAACTCAACAACGAAGGGACATCCATCATCATGGTGACTCACTCAGCGGCCCATGCCGAAAGGGCACAACGAATCATTCACCTGTTTGACGGGCATATCGTGACGGAGAATATAAGAAGCCCCCTCTAGCTCCCCCTAAGGGGGAGAAGGAGAAGTCCCCCAAAAAGGAGGTGTAAATATGTGTAAAGGATCAGAAATATGTTTAAAAAATATATTATTAAATAACCCAATATTAATTGAACCCCCGAAAAAAGCGGAACCTCAAGTATTGCTCATTGGGAGCTTTGTGCACTGGCAAGTCCCCCCTGGGGGATATAGGGGGCTAGTTTACAGCATCAACAAAAAACAACCATGTTCCTCAACTACCTCATCACCGCCTGGCGGAACCTGCTGAAATTTCGTGCCGTTTCGGCCATCAATATTTTAGGTCTGACACTTGGCCTGGCTTCTGCCGTGCTGGCCATTATGTATGCCCGGCATGAGCTCACCTATGAGAACAGCCACGATAAAGCCGACCGGATCTGCAGGATCTATACGAAAGGAAATTTTGGTGAAGTGCAGCAAATTCCCACAACTTTAGGCCCGGAAGGGGAAGCCTTAAAGAACATGTTCCCTGAAATTGAAGCCTATACGATTTCAAGAAGTATGAGCACCACCGTCAGGGCAGGCGAAAACCTATTCATTGAAGATGATATTATTTTTTCCGATTCCATGGCATTTGGCATTTTTACCATTCCTTTCATGGAGGGGAACATATCTCATGACCCCCAGACCGTAGTCCTTTCAGAAAAGGCAGCGGTGCGATATTTCGGGGAAGGAAGTCCTGTCGGAAAAAGCATTTCCATCAATTGTTACGGCACAAAGTGGGATTTCCTGGTTACCGGTGTGTTTGAAGATTTTCCTTCCAATACGCATCTGCAGGGTGAATTCATTATACCCTTTTCCTTTTCTAAGCGTTTTGGATTTTGGAAATCCGATGAATACCAGTCAACATCATACAATTCTTATGTTTTATTGCGGCCGGGTACCGATGTAAAAGAGCTGAATAAAAAAATCGCGGTATCATACAAGATACCCGTGGAAGCTGTTGAGAATATATCATCTTTTTTAATGCCGCTGAAAGAGATACATTTTAAGGGCACCTGGCAGAACAACAAAGGAAAACTGATCGTGCTCCTTATCGGTGGTTTATTTGTTCTGATCACCTCCTGCCTGAATTACATCAACCTTACCAATATTCTTTTTTCTGCAAGAGCAAAGGAAACAGGCATACGCAAGATAAACGGAGGAAACCGGAAACATATTTTCAGTCAGTTTCTGGTTGACACGCTGTTGTCAACACTCATCAGCTTTAATCTTGCCATCATATTATTGAAAATTGTACTCCCTTTGTTTAATGCACAGATGGATACCCATATCAGCCTGAATGCCGACGGACAGGCAATTTTGCTTATGATCGCTATTTTTATGGTTACCGTATTGTTCTCAGGAATGTATCCGGCACTGAGGTATTCTGCCCGGAGACCGGTCATGCTTTTAAGAATGGAAACTGTTTCCGGCAGTGACAGGGCTTATTCAAGATGGATCTTAACGACCTTCCAGTTTATCCTCGCCGTTGTGTTTATTCAGGTTATGCTGGTGATGGACAGACAAAACAGTTATCTGTACCGGGAAGATGTTACCGGGTTTAACGCTGAAAACGTGCTTTGAATATCAGGATATCCCTGGGGCGATCCGAAAAAGGTCAAGACAGAACTGTTGAAACAGCCGTCTGTTGAGACGGAAGCATGAG